>JRHI01000368.1_pt1 | contig 50170 bp, 48 predicted proteins | sample 215371 | NCBI WGS metagenome assembly JRHI01 (sample SAMN02929681, study PRJNA255918) | sediment metagenome | biome: cave system; feature: Ice Cave; material: Sediment; isolation source: sediment from deep within a dark volcanic ice cave with no known source of... ...
GGCCGGATCTTTCGCAACGAAGGGGTCGATACTACGCACAATCCCGAGTTCACGATGCTCGAGCTCTACGCGGCCTACTGGTCGGTTCACGAGATGATGGAGTTCAACGAGGAGTTGGTCGCCCATTTGGTTGCGCAGGTTGGGGATAACAACGATCTACCGTTCGGTGGGGCCCGCATCTCGTTCAAACGGCCGTACGCCCGGATCGGATATCTCGAGAGCCTCAAGCGGTACGGGGGTTTCGAGCGCGATGAGCTGCTGGATCCAGCGGGCGCYGCGCGGATTCTCAGCGGGCTCGGCCAGCCMCCTTCGCCGTCGCACGCGCATGCGCTCGATAAAATTTTCAGCCGGGTCGTCGAGCCGCACTTGGTCGATCCGACCTTCATATGCGATTATCCGACGGTCTGCTCGCCGCTCGCCAAGCGCAAGGCTGGTGATCCGGAACTCGTCGATCGCTACGAACTGTTCGCCGCCAATTTCGAGATTTCCAACGCCTTCACCGAACTCAACGATCCCGACGATCAGCGGGCCCGTTTCGAGGTTCAGATCGCCGAGCGCGCCAAAGGCGATGCCGAAGTCCCGCCGCCGGATTGGGACTTCGTGCATGCCCTCGAATACGGCATGCCGCCYACAGCCGGAATCGGCATTGGGATCGATCGGCTCGTGATGCTGCTGACCAACAATCAATCGATCCGCGAGGTCATCCTGTTCCCGCTCCAGCGGCCTATCTAGCAAAGGCACTGCAAGCCGCGCGCAAGGGGCGAATGGCTGGCATCACCGAAGGCTCCGGCGGAGGTGCCTGTCAATGGCAGGAGCCCGGATCCTCGTGGACGAGATCGCGCAGGAGTTCATACGCAGCGACGGCAGCGCCCACCGCGTGCTTGCGGGCTGTTCGTTTGCGATCGAACCCGGCGAATTCGTCAGCATCGTCGGCCCGAGCGGCTCGGGAAAAACGACGCTTTTCAATTTGATTGCGGGCTTAGCGACAGCGCCGACCGGGGTGATTTCCATCGACGGCGTCCCGGTCGCCGGCCCAAGTCGCCGCGTCGCGTACATGTTGCAGAAGGACCTCTTGATGCCATGGCGCACGGCGCTCGAGAACGTCACCTTGGGTCTGGAAATTCGTGGGATCCCGCGGGGCATTGCCAGAGCCCGAGCGCTAGGGTATCTGCAACGGTACGGGCTAGGTGGCTTCGAAGGTGCCTACCCCGCGACGCTCTCCGGCGGGATGCGACAACGAGTGGCGCTTATTCGTACGCTCGTGCTCGATCCCGAACTGGTTTTGCTCGACGAGCCGTTCTCGGCGCTCGACTACCAAACCCGGCTGATGCTCGAGGCCGACCTCTTACGAATCATCCGCGACGCGAATTGTACGGCTATTCTGGTTACCCACGACATCGATGAGGCGGTCGCCGTCGCCGATCGTGTGATCGTGCTCGGAGGCCGGCCGGCACATGTGAAACTCGAACGCCCGATCGTCCTCAGCGATGCGATCGACGATGGTCTGCGCTCGCCGCTTTTGGCGCGTGAGGCGCCGGAATTTCGCGAACATCATCATGCCATCTGGGCCGCGCTCGACATCACCTTAGGAGACCTGGCGGCGTGACCGTCCGCGAAGCTCCCGCGGCGTTCGCGGGGCCCGTACCAGGCCGCCGTCAGCGCCGTCGCATCGATCGCACGACGACCGAAAGCATTACGGCGACGGCTCTTCAGGTAATCGTCATCGTGGTGACGCTCGCCGTCTGGGAAGTCGCGGCTGAGCGTGGCTGGATCAACGGCCGGCTCTTTGGTAGCCCGGCGGGGATCGCTAACTCGTTTAGCCGCACCTGGAGCGACGGTAGTTTAGTCGCCGATACCGTGACGACCATGCTCGAGACTTTGGGTGGATTCGTGTTGGGCACGCTCCTTGGAACGACGTTCGGCCTGCTTTTGTGGTACTCACGGCTGGCGGCACGTGTGCTGGAACCATTGGCAGTGGCCTTCAACGGCGTGCCGAAGATCGCACTCGGTCCGCTCATTATCATCTGGATCGGTTCCGGTGCAGCATCGAAGGTCGTCCTCGCGTTTGTCTCGACCGCCGTGGTCGCGCTGCTAGCAGCTTATGGAGCGACCAAAGAGATCGACATTGATCTGGTGCGGCTGTTGCGCTCGTTCGGCGCAAATCGATTGCAAACGTTCACCAAACTCATCCTGCCCGGGTCCTTGCCGTGGATTTTCTCGGCGATGCGCATCAACGTGGGATTCGCGCTGGTCGGCGCCGTCGTCGGGGAATTCATTTCGTCGCAGCGTGGTCTCGGTCACTCAATCTTCATCGCCGGAAACCTGTTCGATCTCAACACGGTCTGGCTCGGTGTCATTGTCCTCTCGCTGGCCGCGGCCATGATGTACAGTGCCGTCGGCTGGCTGGAATCGCTTATTATGAAAGGTCGCTCGTGAAACGTCGTTTGTTCGTCACCGCCTCAACCGCTGCGCTCCTGATCCCTGGGGCGCTGCGCGCTCAGCAAAAAGACGCCGATAAAGTCGTCGTCGCTCAGGCATTTCAATCGTTGTTGTACTTGCCGCTCTACGTCGGGATCGACCGCGGGTTCTTCGCCAAGCACGACATCCAAGTGACCAAAGTAACCGCCGGGAGCGGTGCCAACGGCGTTGCTAGCGTGATCTCGGGGAGTGCGACGTTTTCGCTGCAAGACCCGATGACTGCCGTGCTCGCCAACATCAAGGGCGCCAAAATCAAGAACATCGGGGCGGTCGTCAACGGGCTTCCGGTATGGATCGTGGTGCGAAAGGAATCGCCGGTCAAGAAACTCGCCGATCTGGGCGGGAAACGGATTGCAACGGCGATCCCGCCGTCGACGAGTACCTACCTCTTGCAGGCCCTGCTGGCGAAACGTGCGATCGCTGCCACAGTCGATACCGTGTTGCTCGGAACCGAGCTTGCGCCGCTGCTGGCCGGCAAGGCTGACGCCGCCGCGCTGTACGAGCCGTACCTGGAAGCAGCCATCGCGCAGAACTGCCGGATCTTGTATGAGTTCTCGCGGGTGGTCCCCGGCGGGTACGCCTTCTCGTCGATCGACGCGCTCGAAGAAACGCTGAAGAACCGGCCCCAGATGGTGGAGCGCTTTTTGACCGGGCTCGACGATGCGATTCGCTTCATCGCAACCAACCCCGACGGCGCAGTGGAGGTCGCCATCGCGGAATTTCCGACGCTGCCCGCCGAGCAGATACGGTCAGGCGTTAAGCGGATGCTGCGGGAGGGAGTCTATCCCCGAAGTGCGCTTATCGAGGAGTCATCGTTCCTGAACGCGCTGGCTTTGCAGGTCCAAGTCGGCAATATCAAAGCGGGCTCGGTGCAGTATACCGATGCGGTCGATTCGTCGTTTGCGGCCAAGATCGTGCGCCGCTAACTGCTGGCGGCGCCGGCGGGTCGCGCGCGCTGCAACCGTATCGCGCGACGCAGGGTCTTCGACCACGCGGCGCGTCGTTCGTGCCACACGCGTTGGGGGATGGACCTGACCAAGGGTTACCCGCGAAGCGTGCGGGAGAAGTTTGCTGGTGTCGTTATGCTGGGCCGGGGAACCGATAAAGCCAAGGCGGGCCGCGCTGGGCACCCGCGGCGAATGCTAACTTTAATTGCCCGATGGATAACGCCGTATTTAACTTTTTGGGAATCCACGCCGACGTCTATCTTGCGCGCGTCAAAAGCGCGAAAAGTGAAACGGAAATCGAAACCTATGCGAGGTAATTCACTGCCAAGCTGCTAAACTCTATCTACTGTCTGACGAGCGCCTAGAAATGAGCGACCATTTTATTTAGCACGGCAACTTCAGTTTTCGGTTTCGCTTCCTTCGCGGGGATGCTGATTGTTGTTAACATTTTGGGCGCGGGCGGAATCTTAAGTCTGGGCCGATATGCAGCGGGAATCGCAGGGGCCTGCCTGGGGATGTATTGCATGGATGATTCCTACATCGTTGTTGGCATTTCCAGGGGCAAGGACTGGCAGCGGGTGTCTTGGGTTTCGGCTTGTGTGTATGGTTTATCATGGGCCGGTGGAAACCGGGGCCGAGGGTTTGGCCTACAAGGCTTTTTCGCCCGGTACACCACCCGGACGGGGGCGCGACTAACGCTTCAGGCACGGCGAACTGAACCTCGAGAAGACTTAAGGGGAAATCGACGAGTGGAACGCAAATTTTCTGAATTATGCGCCCTCACTTGGCAGTGACGGTGAGAACTAATTTCTTGGAGCTGCGCCATGAAGTTGCGCCGGATCGTGACGACGTGACGGCGTGGGCCGACCTGCTCAGTCTCGACGAGAAGCGTCAGGTCCCCAAGCGCGTCGCTGTCTAAGGCCGGCGGCGAGGCCACCTATCGGGTCGTCGTCGAGTACGACGGCACGGACTTTTGTGGTTTCCAATTTCAAGGCCAGGTGCGCACGGTTGCCGGAGAACTCGAACGGGTTCTCTCGCAACTGTTCGACCAACCGATCAAGGTGAGCGCGGCCGGCCGAACGGACGCCGGGGTGCACGCCCTCGGCCAAGTGATTTCGTTCTCAGCCCACGCCGGCTTTCCGATCGAGCGCTTAGCGCTCGCGCTCAATAGCGCGCTTCCGGCGGATCTCTCGGCGCGCGACGCCGTGCGAACAGCTGGCGGCTTTTCGGCTCGCTTCGACGCGCTCGAACGTCGCTATCGCTATGTCGTACTCAATCGCCGCGATCCGTCGGCGGTTTGGCGCCGCTTCGCGTACTGCGAGCCCCGCGCGCTGAATGACGAGCGCATGCGCCGGGCGGCCGCACACCTGGTTGGCACCCACGATTTTAGCTCCTTTTGCGGGCTGCTTCCAGAATCGGGCGGCACGGTTCGGACCCTGACTGACCTCATGGTCGAACGGGAGGCCGACTTCGTGCGCTTCCATTTCCGCGCCGGCGGGTTTTTGCACCGCATGGTGCGGATCATCACCGGAACGCTGCTCGAGGTCGGATCGGGACGCCGCGCTGAGGACGAACCGCTCGCGATGCTGGCGGCTCGCGACCGGCGCACGGCCGGCGTGACTGCGCCGCCGCAGGGCCTGTTCCTTGTTGGCGTGCGGTACGCGACCTTTGATTCGGGGTCCGGCGCCGAGTGGCCAACGGCCTGAGGAACAGAACCTCCCCTTGCTGAGTTGGGTGGCAGGCGCCCGTCGAGCGACGCATTGGCCGCTATTCGCAATTGACAGTGCTCCAGTAGGCCGGTACAATCCGAAGGTTGTCGGCTTGCCGACGGCGATCCCTGGGCGGCCCTCGCATGCGTCCAGGCGCATGATCTTACAGAAAAGGCCTCGAGTGCGCACTTTTCAGCAAAAAACGGCCGAGACACAGCACGACTGGTACATCGTCGACGCGGCGGGCCAGCGGCTAGGCACGCTTGCCGTGCGCGTCGCGCGGGCGCTGTCGGGCAAGCATAAACCGACCTGGACACCGCACATCGACAATGGCGATCACGTGGTCGTGCTCAACGCCGCCAAAATCGAACTCGGTGGCAACAAGTGGACGCAAAAGGTCTACCGTCGGCACAGCGGATTTCCGGGCGGACTTCGAACGCAAACGGCGCTCGACGTGTTGCACAAGCGCCCGGAACAGCTCATCGAGCGCGCCGTCCGCGGAATGTTGCCGACGAACCGCATGCGGGACGTGCAGTTGCGCCGCTTACGCGTCTATGTCGGAACGGATCATACGCACGCCGCCCAATCGCCGAAGGAACTGATGTCGTGAATACCGCTGATGTGGCCGAAGTCTTTGCCGGTACCGGTCGCCGGAAGCGGTCGGTGGCTCGCGTCAAACTCGTCTTAGGCCAAGGCCAGATCACCGTCAACGCAAAACCGATCGAAGTATATTTCCCCCGCGCGACGTTGATGCAGGTTGTTCGCCAGCCACTCGAGGTCACCGCGACGCTTACCCGTTTCGATGTCAGTGTGACGACGACCGGCGGCGGAGTCTCCGGTCAAGCCGGCGCCGTGCGCCATGGAATTGCACGCGCGCTCGTCGGCATGGATGAGTCGCTGCGCGACCCTCTTCGCAAGAACGGACTGTTAACTCGCGATCCGCGCGAGAAAGAATCGAAGAAATACGGCCGCAAGCGCGCACGCAAGCGCTTCCAGTTCTCGAAGCGCTAGGGGCCTACGCCGACTTTAGCTCGCGGCAGCTCGGCCAGCGCTTGAAAGCATGAGCGCGTAGACCGGAACTAAATCTGTGCGGCGCTTGATCCGCAGCAACATTCGATCCGCCGGGACCGTGAGGCCGGCACTCTCGTAGGTTGCGGCGTCGCAGTAGATCCCGCCGGGTGGTGCGGTGTTCTGGAGCGCGGCCGCCAGGTTGACGGCGTCTCCGATGACGGTGTAGTCCATTCGTTGGGCGCTGCCGATGTGACCGGCGACGACGTCACCGGTGGCAATTCCGATCGAGACGTCGATCGGGATTGCCAAGGTCGGGGCAAGCTGCGCGATGGCTGAGTGCAGGGCCAGCGCGGCCTCGATCGCGCGCTTCGGGTCGTCATTGCGCGCGTTCGGCGGACCGAAGATCGCCATCAAGCCGTCGCCGTAAAACTTGTCGAGCAGACCGTCATGCGTCATGATGACGCGAACCGCTTCGTTGAAGTATGCATTCAGCAGTTCGACAACCACTTCGGCCGAGAGCTTGGAGGCGATCGATGTGAAGCCGCGCACGTCGGCGAACAGCATTGTGGCTCGAACGCGCTCGCCGCCGAGTTTGGGGGAGGCCGGATCGCGCATCAATGACTGCACGACGTGCGGAGCAACATACCGCGAAAATGACTGCTCGATTTGGTTTGTGCGAACCAGATTGGCTTCATGCGCCGCTTGGAGCGCCCGCAGGTGGGTGACGTCGGTGAGGACGATCGCCACGCCGGTGTTCTTCCCTAGCGTCAATGGCGAAAACCGAATCTCGAGATCGAGTGAGGCTGACGCCGGGCCCTGGCGAATTCCCTCGACCTCGGCCCGCAAGTGCACGCCGCCGCTCGCAAAAAACGTATCGAGCAGCTCGGAAAACTCAGCAATCAATTCTTCGAGCGCGTGGGCGTCAGCGTTGATGTACTTCTCGGCTTTGGTCGCAAACGTGTTCTGGGCGGCGCGGTTGAACGTAATAATCTCGCGATTGGCGCCAAGAGTGATCACGCCGCTGGCGATCGATTCGAGCACGCGGTCCTGGAATGCTTGAAGTTCAGAGATCTGGCTGCCGCGGCTGCGCTCGTCCTCGAAGTGCCTCGCATTGTCGAGTGCCAAGGCGGCTTGACTGGCGAATGCGAACAATAGTTCGTTATCGTCCTGAGTGAAGAGTCCGGGACGCAACCGCGAATCCAGGTAGATCGCGCCGATGATATCGGTCCGAACTTCGAGTGGGATGCACACCACCGAACGAATACCGAGCGCCGCGATCGACGGATCCTGTTTCCAGCGTGAATCGTTTTGTGCGTCAGTGGTTACCACCGGCTCGTTGCGAGTGAAGACGCTGTTGACGATGGCTTGGGAGGGCGGCGTCTCGGTGCCGAGCGGATCGCCTTCGATCGGTCGACTGACGGCGAAGCACTGACCGTCCCGCAGGATGACGAAGCCTCGTTCGGCTTGCATCACGCCCGTGGCGAGGTGCAAGATGTTGCGGATCACTGCATCGCGATCTAGCGACGAGTTGACGATGCGGGTCGCGTCGGCCAAGGTGCGCGATTTGAGGACCTCCCGCTCGAGCTGGCCAGCAAGATGCCGGCTATGCGCTTCAAAGTCGTCGAGTGCCGCGCGGACCATCGAATCACCCGCGAGATCCGACCGCTCCCGCAGCCGGGCGATCGATTGTCGGATCGTCTCCTCGCGGCTGGGTCGCGGTTGTTCGGGTGTGTTCATGCTCACGTTAGTGATCGGCACGAGGCTAGCGGACCACGAGCCAAGGGCGGCCTTTTTCGATGAGAATCCACCCTAATGGGCCGGTTTAGGTCGCAAGTCCGGGTGTTTTGGGCCACTTGATTTCGCTGTTCACCTGGCGGTCACGTTCCGCTCGTGCTCCGTTCATCTGCGCCGGCTACACTCGCGACATGACGATGCTTCCAAGCGACCTGACCCGCGCCGGATTGGCAGCCCGCGACCGTTTGAGCGAGATTTCGCGTCGGACGGCGGCCGCCGGTTTGCCCGGCGCTCCGACGCCAACCACCCACCGATTGATGGCCGAAGCAGCGCGTGCCGCGATCTTTGCCGACGCGCTCCTGGGGGCAATGCGCGCGCGGCTCGATGAGTTCAAGGCGGTGGTACGGTGACGGAATTCGACGTACTGCAATCGGCGGCCAGCGGAATGGAGGCGCAGCGCGCGGCCCTCGATTTCGCGGCCCACAATGTTGCCGCGGCAGAAGTGGGTGGTCTGGGCGAGCGATTCACTCGGCTGGTTCCCAAGTTCGAAATCGCCGCCGCATCCGGCGACTTCGAGGCGCAATTGGCCGATGAATTCGAACCGGCGGGCGTAGCACCAGCGGTTCGGTTGACCGGTTTGGACCGAGCGGCGACGAGCGACGCCGACGCGATCACCGAAATGGTTGCCGTCCTCAACGCGCAGCGTGCCTTTGAAGCGAATGCTTCGGTTTTCGATCTCGGCAAACGGCTCGCGGAACGAACCGTGGAGTTGGGCCGTTGACGATCGCTCCGCTGGAACCCGACGGTCAAGTTACGCCGGTCAGCGGCGGACCAGCCTCGAATCCACAAGCGCTGTTCGCGGATCTGGTCGTGCGCGCCAGCAGCGCGCTCGAGCGTGCGGCCGACGCCGAGCAAGCGTTTGTGCATGGTCGCGGCGGTTTGCAAGAGATGGTGATCGAGCGCGCACAAGCGGACGTGCTTCTCCAACTTGCGGCTGCGGTAACGTCGCGTTGCGCGGGCAGCCTGTCGACCATTCTGTCGATGCAGGTCTGAGGGCGTGGAACGTTCCCTGCGGTGGTGGGCAGCGCTGCCGGGTGCGCAACGGACGCTGGCGATTGCCCTGATCGGCGCCGCGCTGGTCGCCGCCACCGTCGCAATCGTACTGCGGCGCGATACAACGGTGGCGCTGTTTGCGGTGCCACTCCACCCTGAACAGGTCGCCGAAGTGGTCGACCGGCTTGCTGAATGGAACGCACCGTTCGTTTCGGGAGCCGATAACGTTCGCGTTTCGCGCTCACTGCGCAGCTCGTTGCTCTTGCGATTGGCCCTGGCCGGCGTACCGCATGCCCATGTCGCGACCACCGGCGAAGCACTGGCGCGCGTTGGTCCATTGACGCCCCAGGCGGTACTCGACGCCCAAACGCTCGACGGTTTGGCGGGCGATCTTGCCCTCGGATTGCGCGGCATCAACGGCGTCGAGGATGCTCGGGTGATCATCGCGCCGGCGCGGCCGGCGCTCTTTGCCTCCGACGTTTCGTCCGGGGCGACCGCTAGCGTGCGGCTTCGCCTCAGGGCTGGCACGCAGCTCGAACCAGATGCGGTGAGCGGCATTCGCGCATTTGTCGCCGCCGGCGTCCCTAGCTTGGAACCAACGCGGGTGACGCTCATTGACGATCGGGGCCTCGCGCTCGGCGATCCGGCGCGCGCCTGGGCCGATGATGCGCCGTCGTTGCAAAGTTCGCTGCAATCGGCGCTGGATCAAGCGTTCGGCATGGGGACGACGATCGTGCGCGTTCGCGTCACGCACGATGCAAGTCGGCACCAACTCCACCAAACCAAACGCGCGCCACTGGCCGGCACGCAAATCGCGGCGACGACCCTGGCTGAACGATACACCGGCGAGCGCAAATCGTATACCAAAACGCATTCGAACCTCGATCGCGGCAGCGACGTGCGCGATGAACGCACCGAGGTTCCGGCCGGACGCTTGGAACGAATCAGCGTCGCGGTGATGGTCGACGCCACCCGCGGGCTCGACATCGAGAAAGTCCGCGACCTCGCGCGCGCCACTACCGGTCTGGTTCCGCAGCGCGGAGACAGCTTGCACGTCGAGGCGTTGCCGTTCGTGCATTCGGCGGTGGCGGCCCCGTCGCGCTTCGCGATGGTCGCCGGCTATTTTGCGGCGATTCTCCCGACGCTGGCCATCGTCGCCGGAATCGTCATTGCGGTAGGCTTCGGTGCGAAGCCATTGGCGGCCGCGATCGAGCCGCTCTTCAGCCGGATCGCCGTCCGGCGGACCAGCCGCGCCGTTGCCGCGTTTGCGCCGTCGCAAGTACGCGGCGCCTTGCGTGGCGAGCCTCCGCACACTGCAGCAGCGATCATCAGCGCGCTACCGACTGCCACCGCGACGGCCGTACTCGAACTCTATCCACCGGAGGAACGGGCCGCGATCGTTCGGCGGATGGCGCGAGCCACTTCGGCAGCCGTTCCGGAGTTCGAAACGCTGCTTCGGCATGGCTGACGACTTCATTCCGTTCTCGATTTCGCTGCGGCCGGTGCCAACCGATGCCACCGCGGAGGCCGCGCGCGAAGGATCTCACCAGGCGCACATCGATGCTGCCGTCGATCGCTGTGTCGAGCTGATCGCAACCGACGTCGCGCTGGCGCGCGCCGCGACGGCTGAGGCGTTCGAGGCTGCCGTTGCCCCAATGCTGACCGCGCTGGCGCGCGAAGTGCTTGCCCGCGAACTAGCGGCGGCGCCCGCCGACATCGAAAAGCTCGCACGCGCCGCCCTGGAGCGGTTCGCGGCCGAATCGCCGATCGGGCTGATCCTGTCACCGGCTGACGCCGCGCGGGTTCGGCTCGATCTGCCGATCCGAGTCGATCCGACCTTGGAGAGCGGCGACATCGCGCTCGAAGTCCGTGACGGGATCGTCGACAGCCGAGTCGCCGTTCGACTCGGCGGCGCACTCGAGGCGGCGCTTGGGTGACGGCCAGATCGCGGGGACGCGTGGCGCGGACGTTTGGCGCGTACGTGGTCGCCGCGCTGCCGGGTGCCGCCGTCGGCGATGGCGTGCGCATCGCGCTGTCGTCCGGCGACGTCGTCGGCGGTACCGTGGCATCAATTGCCGCGGCCGGCGTTACGATCGCACCGCACGCCTCACTGTTCGGCGTCGCGGTCGGCGATCGCGTTGAGTTAGCGCCCCAAGCGCTCTGTATGCCACTAGGTGTCGGCATTGTCGGCCGCGCGATCGATCCGACCGGCCGGCCATTGGATGGCCGCGGACCGATTGGCGCACGGTGGCGTCGGGCGCCTGTGGCCTCCTCGGGCACGCTTGACCGCCCAGCCGTGTCGGAAATCTTCTGGACTCGCATACGAGCGATCGACGGTCTGATAACGATCGGGCGCGGGTCGCGCATCGGAATCTTTGGTGCCCCGGCGGCCGGTAAGACGCGCTTGATCGAAGAGATAGCGGCCGGAGCGCAATGCGATGCCGTCGTGATCGGACTCGTTGGCGAACGCGGTCGCGAGGCGGCGATGTGGTTCGAGCGGATCGATCACCGAACCACGATCGTCTGCGCGACCAGCGATCGTTGCGCCGTTGAACGCGTGCGCGCGGCCGACGTTGCGATGGCACAAGCGATGAGTCTACGCGATCGAGGGCTGCACGTCGTATTAATTGTCGACAGCGTCGCGCGGTACGTCGCGGCGCTGCGCGAGCAACGGGTTGCCCTGGGTGAGGCGGTCGGCCGGGGTGGCTATCCGCCGTCCGTGTTCGCCGAATTGGCGCGCTATTTGGAGCGGGCCACGACCGCCGTTCGCGGCTCGATTACGCTGCTGTGCACGGTGCTCACCGATGGTTCCGACGAACGCGAGCCGCTCGGCGACGCCGCTCGCTCGCTGCTCGATGGGCACGTCGTGCTCAGCGCCGACCTAGCGCGCAAGGGCCATTTTCCAGCGATCGACGTCGGCGCGAGCGCGAGCCGCACGATGGCGCCGATCGTCAGCGCCGAGCACGCTCGCTCGGCACGACACCTGCGCCGGGCCATCGCAGTACTCGCCGAAACCTCAGAACTCCGGAGGTTGGGCCTCGCCGGCCCCGACCGGGAACTCGCTCGCGCGGTCGCCGCCGACGCGGCGATTTGTCGCTTTCTAACGTCGCCATCCCCGTCGCCGCCGAGCCAAACGCTCGCTGAGCTGCACGCCCTCGCAGCAGAGCTCGCCGACGCCGGCTGAGTCGCCGGCTTGCGCAGTGCCGGGCGCCGGCGCAGAATGAATGAGGTGAAACGTGCGCGGCTGGTCTCTCGGTTACCGGTGTTTGCGCTGGCGAGCTTGCTGCTCGTGGCCGCCTCGGCGCGCGCCGCCGGCGCACCGGAGCCGACCGTCGCAAACCTGCTTGCGCGCTATGACGCGGCGGTGAACGAGGCGGGGGCGGCGCCAATTCAGCGTGAAATCGCTGTCGGAACTCTGGCCGGCGCCGGACTGGCCGGCACGTTCCATTCCTGGCGCGACGGCGCGCGGCAGCTGGATGATATCGCGCTGGGGCCGCGTCGCGAGCGCACACTGCGCGATGGCGACCGGATTTTCATCGAGAACGCGACCGGCAATGTTCGAGAGTTGCGCGGAATTCTACGCCGTCGTTCGCTGACCGAGCGCTTCATCGACTCAGGCGAGTTCGCGAGCGCTCCGGAGCGCTGCCGCCTGGTTCGCAGCCCCGCGACCATCGACGGGCGCCAGGCCTACGCCCTCGAGGTCACGGCCGCCGGCGGGGAACCACAGACGCTCGTCCTGGACGCCGCGTCGGGGCTGCCGCTGCGGATCGAATACGATGATGACGACGGCCGCACGACATTAAGCCTTTCCGACTGGCGCAGCGTCGGTGGTCACCGGTTTCCGTTCCGCGTCGCCTCCTCGAATGGGGACCATGCGTATGACATCGTCGCGATCACCACCGAATTATCGGTGAAAGCGCCGATCGATCCGCTCACGTTTCGCCCGCTGCGCAATCGAACGATCGAACTGGCGGCGCCGGCCGAAATTCCGCTTGAATACGCTGGTGGTCATTTCTTCGTGCGCGTCGCCATCGCTGGTCAGAGTTTTCGGTTCCTGATCGACTCAGGCGCTCAGAATATCTTGCTCGACTCACGGGTTGCGCACCAACTTGACCTGCGCGAAGCCGGAGCCCTGGAAGTGAGCGGCGCGCGGCGGGCCGGCGGGCTGCGAGTCGCTCGGCTCGGTGCGTTGGCGATTGGGCCGGCGGTTCTGCGCGACCTGGTCGTGAGCACGATCGACCTTGCCGCGTCGACGGGCGGCGCATTGCGGATCGATGGCATTCTCGGTTACCCGTTCTTCGCCTCGGCTCTGGTCACGCTCGATTATCCCAAGAAGATGATGCGCATTGGTGTTCCCGGGTCATTTACTCCGGTCGGGAGCCGGATCGATTTGGAGCTTGATCGGGCGCTACCCGAGATCCAAGCGAGGCTCAACGGCCGGTTAGCAGTCCCGTTCATCGTCGATACCGGAAATGCGGCGGCGATTCTCCTCTACCGTCCGTTCGTAGATCGCAATCCCGGAATCGTTCCGTTTACGGTGAGTGCCCGACGCAGTTTCGGCATCGGCGGTGCGACGGCATCGTATCGGACCAAACTCGACTTGCTCGAAATCGGCCCGTTTACATTGAACGACACGGAAGCCGACGTGATGCTGGCGACTAGCGGCGCGTTCGCCGATCGATTCGTCGCCGGCAACATCGGGCTCGAAGTGCTCAAGCGCTTCGTCGTGACTTTCGACGAGAGCCAGGCGGCCGTGTACTTCGCTCAAGTGCACGATTCGGCAACATCGCGCTAAAGCGGCGAGAACGTTCGCGCGCTATTCTCGCTGGTATGAATCGAGCGACCACCGTCGACCCCCAGCCCCCCGGGCTGGCCGTATTTCGCGCCCGGTTGCCATACATCGACCGGCGCGCGCTCTCCCAAGCCTGGTACGCAGCGCTGCATTTGACGGATGTACCGGCAGCAGCCGTGCGCCGGTTGCAGCCGAAAGGTTTCGGATCCACCTGCGGCGCTAGGGACACGCGCACCGATACGAAGGATGCCGCACCGGCGGCGCGGGGTGCGGCCGCAATCCGTCGGAGCGCCGCTCGCGCCGCAGGTCGCCCTACCGCTGCACCAGAGACGGCGCCGGTCGCAATACGGCGCAAGCCCGTCGTACCGGCGTCCCTCGCACGCCGCCTGCCATCGCTGCGCACGCATTTCTCGTTGGCAGTCGGTGGTGCGCGAGTGCAATTTCTCGTCCGGCGCGAGCATGCCCGGCTGTGCGTGATCGCCGTCTGTCGGGCGTCGGAAGCCGCGACCGTCAGGCAGGCGCTCGCCGACGTGCAGCGCATGATGCTCGCCCGCGGCGATGCGTTCGAAATGCAGGTGCGCGTTTGCGCGCAGGAGTTTCGCGCATGATCGATCCCAACGTGCTCGATAGCCTGGCTCGCGTCGCCGCCCGCGCGCAAGACCTCATGCAAGCGTACACTGCTGGATTCGAACCGGCGTTGAGCCAGATGGCCGGCGCACCAGCGCAGTTCGCCGCGTCTGAGAATGCGCTCAGTGTCGCCGCGCCGGCCGGATCTTTCTTCGTCACCGGCGACACCGGCAATCACTGGCTGTTCACGCGCGACGGCGGATTCATGTTGGTCGACGATACGCTGCGCACAGCCGGCGGGCGGACGGCGCTCGGCTTCGCAGCCAACGAGTCGTCAACAGCGCCGAAGCCGCTAACGATCGATCCGATCGATCGCGCCCTCGGTCAAGTGAGCGACGTGCGCATCGAATCGGACGGGTCGGTTGCGTACACGCGGACCGTCGTGGACCCGCGCACGGCCCAGCGCCGTGTCGAGCGCGTCGTCGTCGGCCGGCTGGCGTTAGCGCGATTTCCAGCCGGGACATTGCCGTCACGAGTGGACCCAACCCATGTGGCGGCGCCGGCCGGCGTCGCCCCGCATATCGGCGTGCCGGCCAGCGATTCGTTCGCCGCGCTTGCAACGTACTCGCGCGACGGTGGGCGGCTCGATCTGGACGCCGGCATCGCGCGGCTCGGCGATGCCTATCTCAGCTTTGAAGCCTATCGGGCAGCGGCCCGCGCCCGCGCCTCGACCGAGCGTGTCACGATGGACCTCATCAAATGATCGCCAAACTCGACTTCCCCGCTGCGGGCGTGGGCCACACCGGAGCGGTGCGCAGGGCCGGTTTTGTGCGCCAATCCACGTTTCCGCTCGCGGCCGTCTGCATGGTCGCGAGCTTGGTGCGCGAACGGCTTGCGCAGTTGCTTGCCATCGGTTTCAACGTCGACGTCATCGAGCCGGCTGCCGTCCACGAAGCCAATCGTCGCCCGCTGTTTGAAGCCGCGCTCGCCTATCGACTGCACGGTGCCTCCGGCGACGCGTTCATCATCGTTCGGCCGGCAGACGCAGCACGCTTGATCGGGGCCGCTTTTGCCGAGAACGAGCGGCCCCCAAGGGCGCCGCTTTCAGAGATCGAAGCGCTGACGTTCGAGCGCATTGTGGCGGCGCTCGCCCCAGACTGCGCGACGCTCTGCGGCCCGATCGCGGCCTGCACGCGCGACGAAGCACAGAGTGTTGCCCGGCAGTGCCAAACGTACTTCGAAGTGCGCCTGGGTCAACCGCTCAACGCGGCAATCGGCTTCGGTATGGCGTTCGATCCGCCCCAGCCGGTTGGTGCCCGGTTGACGCTCGACGATTTGCGCGATATTGAAATCGTTGGCGCGGTAACGCTCGGTCGCGGGGCGCTGCCGGTTTCAACGGTGGCAAGCCTGCAGCCGGGCGAGGTTATTTCGCTGGCGACACCGCTGGCCAACGACGGAACGCTCACCTTTAGTCGCCAGCCGGTTGCGCGCGGCCCGTGTGGTACCCAAAATGGCCGCCTGGCACTGCGCGTTTCCGGCCAAGGGAATCCTGGTTCGTGAGCGCCGCCCCGGCGAACCTCGATCTGCTCATGAACGTCTCGGTGGGGATCACGGCCGAACTCGGGCAGTGTACGATGCGGATCGAAGAAGTGCTCGCGCTCGGCACCGGCTCGATCGTCGAACTCGATCGGCCGGCCGGCGCGCCGATTGATGTTTTGATCAATCACAAATGCGTCGCGCGCGGTGAAATCGTCGCGGTCGCAGACCGCTACGGCGTCCGGCTGACTGAGTTGCTCGGTCACGGCGGATAACGTGGCGCCATTGCTTTCGCTCGGTGAGCATGGCCTTCGCTCGGGAACGCCGCTCGATGCCCTGTTCGCACTGACCCTCATGGCGGCGGCGCCATTCGTGCTCGTGATGATGACGTCGTTCGTTCGCATTGTCGTCGTGCTCTCACTCGTACGCTCTGCGATTGGGGCCGGGTCGTTACCGCCCAACGCGGTCCTGACGGGCTTGGCGCTCATCTTGACGTTCGTCGTGATGTCTCCGACATTGGCGGCGGTGTCACACGCGGCGATCGAACCTTACGCCCAAGGAAAGCTTTCGCAGCCGCAGATGCTCGAACGGGCGTTCCAGCCGATGCGGACCTTCATGTTGCGTCAAACGCGAACCAAAGACATCGCGTTATTCGCCCGGCTTGGTCGCGAGCAGGTGCGCGAACCGACCAAAGCGTCGCCGGCGGTCTTGATGCCGGCGTTTGTCGTCGGCGAGCTGCGCGCAGCCTTCGCGATCGGTTTTGCGCTCTATCTCCCGTTTATCGCGATCGACTTGGCCGTCGCCTCGATCTTGATGGGGCTGGGGATGTTTATGTTGAGTCCACCAATCGTTTCGCTCCCCTGCAAGCTGCTGTTGTTCGTCATGATCGACGGTTGGGCGCTGGTTTGCGGCGGTGTCGTCTCGAGCTTCCGCTAAGCCTGGCTTGCGTCGCCAGGGCGCCCCGCCGTTGGTAAGCCTTGCGCTCGTATGCTACCGTTAGCCGTGTGCGTTTGACACGATTGCCGGCCGTCGAGGATGACGGATGAAGATCAGCGCGATTCTGGAGAGCCGGCGACCGGCGTTTTCATTCGAGTTCTTCCCGCCGGCCAGTGACGATGGTGTCTCACAGCTCCTGCGGACCGCCGAGACGCTGCGTTCGCTCGACCCGGCGTTCGTCTCGGTGACCTATGGCGCCGGCGGGTCGACGCGCGCTCGAACGATCGAAGTCGCCAAACGCGTCAAGCGGGAACTCGGCATCGAGGCCGTCGCGCATCTGACGTGCGTCGGCAGTACCCAAACGGAGCTGCGGGCCATCTTGCACGAGCTGGCCGATGCCGGCATCGAAAACATTATGGCGCTCCGCGGCGATCCGCCGCGCGGAGCCGAACGATTCACAGCCACCGAGGGCGGTTTTAGCTATGGCGTAGAGCTGGTGCGCATGATTGCGGAGGAGTTCCCGTTTTGCGTCGGCGCTGCGGCGTATCCGGAAACCCATCCGGAAGCCCGCGACGGGGCGACCGACTTGCGCAATGCGCGCGATAAAGTCGACGCCGGCGCCAGCTTCCTAACCACCCAGCTGTTTTTCGATAATGCTGATTACTTTCGATTCGTAGAGCAGGCGCGCTCGATCGGCATAAAGGTTCCGATCATCCCGGGAATTTGGCCTATTACCAATTACTCTCAGATCGCAAAAATTACGGCGATGTGCGGTGCTCGCATCCCGGCGCGCCTATTGGGAGAATTGCGAGCCCGGGTCGAGGATCCGCAGGCCGTCATCGATCTGGGCGTCGCGTACGCGACTTTGCAATGCGCCGACTTGCTCGCACGCGGTGCGCCCGGCATTCACTTTTACACGCTCAACCGCTCACCCGCGACGCGGGCTGTCGTCTCAGCGCTGCGAGCGAGCGCCGGTCAGTAGTCGATACCGAGCGTCTTGACGAGGAACGCATAATCATCGGTGAGCTCGTCGATCACTTTCGAGGTTGGTTTTCCGGCGCCGTGGCCGGCCCGCGTTTCCACGCGCAAGAGTACCGGGGCGTCGCCCCGTTGGGCCTGCTGCAGCGCGGCGGCAAACTTGAAGCTGTGCGCCGGAAAGACCCGGTCGTCATGGTCGCCGGTCGAGATCCAGGTCGGGGGATACGCCGTGCCGGATTTGATGTTATGGAGCGGTGAATAGGCAAATAGCGTCTTGAATTCCGCGGCGCTGCGTTCGGCCGAACCATATTCTGGGATCCAGGCATGGCCGATGGTGAATTTGTCGTAGCGCAGCATGTCCAATACGCCGACGTGCGCCAGCGCCGCTCCAAAAAGGTCGGGGCGCTGCGTCATGGCCGCGCCGACCAAGAGCCCGCCGTTGCTGCCGCCTTGGATCGCGAGTTTCGGCGTGGAGGTGTACTTCTGATCGATCAGGTATTGCGCGCCGGCAACGAAGTCGTCAAAGACGTTCTGTTTACGCTCCAGCATCCCGGCTTCGTGCCACTGTTCGCCGTACTCGCTACCGCCACGCAGATTGGCGACCGCTAAAATCCCGCCCAGTTCCATCCAAACGATGCGCGAGGCTGAGAACGCCGGGGTCAGCGGAATGTTGAAGCCGCCGTAACCACTGAGTACGGTCGGTGCCTTGCCGTCGCGCCGGAGGCCCTTCTTATACGAAACGAACATGGGAACGCGTGTCCCGTCTTTGCTGGGAAAGAAGACTTGTTCGGTCGTGAATTCCGTGCAATCGAATTTGACGTTGCCTCGCCGGACCAAGGTGCTGGTGCCGCCGGCGATGTCATAGCGATAGGTCGTCGGCGGTGTCGTGAAGCCGCTGAATGAGTAATACGTTTGGGTGTCGTCGCGTTCGCCGCCGAATCCACTAGCGCTGCCGATGCCGGGTAAGGCGACTTCGCCAGCGAGCCGTCCGTCGCGCCCGTGGACGCGGATCTCGCACCGTGCATCCGCTAGGTAAGAAGCGAAGAACCGGCCGCCGGTGCTCGTCACGGCCTGGAGCGTCGCCGGCCGCTCGGCGATCACTTCGCGCACGCGCTCGGGCGCGGAGATGTCGAGCGCGATGAGGCGGCCGCGCGGCGCGTCGCGGTCGGTGACAAAATAGAAAATCGGGCCGTCATTAGTGACAAACGAGTAGGCGGCGTCACCACGCGGCAGCAGTGCGCGCACGGCCCAGCTGGAATCGCGCAAGTCGATCGTAGAGATGCGCTGCCGCCGATCGGTTCCTTCCGATGCCGTGATGACGGCGTAGCGGCCGTCTTCAGTAACGTCCGCGTTGAAGATCCACGCCTTTTGATCTCGCCGTTCGTAGACCAGTCGGTCACTCGCCTGCGGCATTCCCAAGCGGTGGAAGTATAGCTTATGGTAAAAGTTTGCCGCCTTTAGCGCTTCGGCGTTCGCCGGCTTGTCATATGCCGAATAGAAAAAGCCGGCGTTGTCGGCGAGCCAGGCCGCGCCCCCGAATTTGCTCCACTCGATGAGATCGGGGCGGTCGCGGCCGCTGGCGACCTCACGAACTCGCCAGGTTTCCCAGTCGGAGCCCGCGTTCGCAGTCGCGTACGCCAACAGGGTTCCGTCTTTGGAGGCCCCATAGCCGACGACCGCGACAGTGCCGTCCGGCGAAAGGCTGTTGGGATCGAGCAAGATGCGTGGCGTACCGGTCGGCCCGTCATGCGTATACAGCACCGCCTGGTTTTGTAAACCGGAGTTGCGCGTGAAAAAGTACTGCGACCCGCGGTGGAACGGCAGGTCAATTTTCTCATAATCGATGATCTCGGTCAGCCGCTTGCGCAACCGCTTACGTGCCGGAACCTTCGTCAGAAATGATTCGGTTAGCGATGCCTCGGCCAAAATCCAATCGGCGGTGGCCGGCGCGTCGACGTCCTCGAGCCCCCGATACGGATCGGGGACGGCGGTTCCAAAATATGTATCGACGGCGTTTGTGGTCGGCGCGACCGGATACCGAAGTCGCGTATCGGCGGCCACAGATCGAGTCATCAGCAAGTCGCAGTCATTAGAAGGCCTACACCGAAGTGCAGGCGGAAAGTTCTCATGGTTTAGGAATACCGCATTAGAAAAGTCAACCCTGTTGCGGTACTTCGTCTGCCGTTCATGTTCATGTCGTATATCGGCAATATCGGTCGGGTACCCTCGGTGAGTGGAAGCGCTCGAACCGATCGTCCGCCAGTCGCTGGTCGTTGCCGCGCTATTGTGTTTTCCGATTCTGGCACTGGCGACGGTGGTTGGAACGACGATTGCCATCGCGCAGGCGGCGACGCAGGTCCAAGAGCAAACCCTGACGCTGCTTCCCAAATTGGTCGCGGTCGGGGCGTTCGTCGGCCTGTTTGGAAACGCCGGACTGCAACTCTGTGCGCGACTATTCATTGATACGATCGCCGCCCTGCCCGCCATCGCTCGCGGATCGTAGTGAGCGAAGGCGAAGCCCTCGTTTTCGCTCGTTGCGCTGGCTTCGTTGTCCGCGCGCCTGGATTCTCGCACCCTTCGGTGCCACCGCCATTGCGGGCTGGTTTCGCTTTCGTGCTGTCGCCGTCGCTAGCGCAGGCCTACGCGCCGCACGTGCAATTGGCGGTACCAGCCTTCATCGTTGCGCTGGCAGGCGAATTCTGTATCGGGGCGGCGATCGGAATCGCCGCGTCGATGTTGAACGACGGCGCTTACGCCGGCGGCCGCGCGCTCGATGATTACGTCGGCATTCGGGCCAGCGTTCCCACCGCCGGATTGTCGAGCGGAGCCGGCTTCGGCCGGCTGTGGTCGCTCGCATTCACGACCGGTTTCTTCGTTTTAGGCGGCTACCGGATCGCGTTCGACGGATTCGCTCAGGGGTTCGAAACGTTGCCGGCGCCGGTGGTCGTTGCATCGACGTCGCTGGCGGTCTTCGCGGCCGGCTTGCCGGCGACGCTGATCCGGGCCGCGTTCACGATCGCCGGTCCGGCTGTGGTGCTGGCGCTGGTCGTGCAGTTTGGGCTAGCGGCGATCGCTCGGATCGTCCCCAGGTTCGCGACGTTCACGCTCGCGTTTCCGGTTGTTTTTGGAGTCGTATTGGTTGCGACGCTGGCCGCGCTGCCATTGCTGTTGCCGCTAGCCGCTTGGCCTCAGTTCGATCTCGCCGGTCTACACACCACCCATGACCGGTGAGAAACCGTTCGCCGCAACCGCTGCCCGCATCGCGCGCGCTCGTCAGGATGGGGACGTTCCGCGATCGACGGAACTGTGCGCCGTCGCCACCTTTGCAGCCGCGGCCGTAGCGCTATTAACCGGACTCGGGCCGTTGGCCGGCGCAACCCACGTCATCCTGTTCGCTGGATTGCGCGGCGCGCCGGCGCCGCCGGGCGCGTACGTGTTGCTCGTGGTTTGGTCGGCGGCGCCGCTCATTGCAGGTCTCGCCGGTGCGACCCTGGCCACCGCGGTTGTCGGCGGTGGCATCAAACCGGTCGTCCCCAAGCTGGCGATTGACAAACTGAATCCGATGGCCGGCCTGCGCCGGATGTTTTCGCGCGATTCGCTGGTTACCGCGGGGGTCGTTGCGCTCAGCGCCCTGGCCGCCTCGCTGACGGTGGTTCCAATCGTCCACGAATTGATCGGTGTCGGTTTGCAGCGGCCGAGCCCGGCGATGTTCGGCGTGCTCGCGGGCCGCGCGCTGCTGCGCGTCCTTTGCGTCGTACTCGCGGTCGGCGTTGCCTTTGCGATCGTTGACGTGGCGCGCGAGCGCGAAAAATGGCATCGGCGCCTGCGGATGTCGCACGATGAACTGCGGCGCGATCATCGGCAGAGCGAAGGCGATCCGCTCGTGCGTAGCCGGCGGCGTCATGCGCATCGCGCGCTGCTGCGCGGGTCGATCGCGCGCTTGCCAGAAGCGGCATTCATCGTCACCAACCCAACCCACATTGCGGTGGCGCTTGCGTACGCGCCGCCGGAGATCGCCGTTCCGCGGGTGCTGGTGCGCGCCATCGACCGAGGAGCGCTCGAACTCAAGCGGCGCGGGCGCCTGCTGGGCATACCGCTGATCGAGAACGTCGGCTTAGCCCGCCTCTTGCTGACGATGTCCCATGTCGGCGACGTCATTCCTGCCGAAGCCTACCTGCCGGTTGCCGCCATCGTCGCGTCGCTGAGCCGTCAGCCGCGTGAATAGAGGGATCGCGACCTACGGCTTTGCAGGTGTTATCTTAGGCATCGTCGCGATCTTGGTGATCCCACTGCCGCCACTGGTGCTAGATGCGCTGTTCGCGTTTAACATCATGGCGTCGGGCGTGGTGCTACTCATGAGCATCACGATCGCAGAACCGCTGGAGTTCGCGGCGTTCGCTCCGACCCTGCTGATCGCGACGCTGCTTCGGCTGGCGCTCGAACTCTCGGCGACACGGCTGATTCTGACGCACGGGCACATCGACGGCGGCGTCGGTTCGATGATTCCGGCGTTCGGCGCATTCGTCGTTGGCGGCAACTTAGTGGTTGGCGTCATTGTGTTTGCGATCTTGATCACGATCCAATTCATCGTAATCGCGAGCGGTTCGCAACGAGTTGCCGAGGTCGCGGCCCGATTTACGCTCGACGCGATGCCCGGCAAGCAGATGGCGATCGATGCCGACGTCCATGCTGGCGTGCTCGATTCCGAGACGGCACGTCGCAAGCGTGCGGTCGTGCAAGCGGAAGCCGACTTCTACGGTGCGATGGACGGCGCCGGAAAGTTCGTGAAGGGCGACGCGATCGCGGCGCTCACGATCGTGGTCCTCAATCTCGTCGGTGGGATCATCGTCGGAGTGGCATACGATCGAATGAATCCGATCGACGCGCTCAATACGTTCGCGATCCTCACGATCGGCAACGCCCTGTTGACGACGTTGCCGGCGTTCCTCCTGTCGACGGCGATGGGCCTGATGGTGACGCGGGCTTCGGCCGATGGATCGCTAGGATTGGACTTGATGTCGCAAATTCTGCGCCGGCCCGACGTCTTGCGGGTCGCGGCCGGCTTTGCGCTGGCACTGGCGCTGGTACCGGCGCTGCCGCAAGCGCTCTTTGTCACCGTCGGTTTAGGGTTCATCCTGCTGGCGGCCGGCGCGCGCCGGCACGCCGGTCGCCGCAGTGTCCGCGAAAGCCACACGCAGGCGGCGGTGAAACGGGCCGCGATTCGGCGGCCGGAGATGGCCCTGAGCCTCATCGGGGTCGACGCGCTATCGATCGATGTCGGTAGTGGCCTAGCTCCGCTGCTGACGGGTCCGTCGGGTGAAGCCCTGCTAGACCGTATCGGCGAGATTCGGCGCATGTTGGCGGCCGAGATCGGGCTGGTGATCCCGGGCGTGCGGTTGCGCGATGATCTCGAGCGTGAGACCGACTCGTACGCCATTCGCGTGCGCGACGTTCTGGTAGGCGAAGGCCGGTTGCGGCACGATGTGCTGCTGGCCGTCGCGGACGACGCGGTGTTGGCCACTTTGCCCGGAGATGCCGTGCGCGAGCCAGTCTACGGTTTAGCGGCGAAGGCGATCGCACCAGCCGACCGCGACCGCGCGACTTCGAGTGGTGCGCTCGTTTTCGATCCAATTTCGATCATTGGCTCGCATCTGGCCGAAGTCGTTCGGGCGCACGCCGCCGCATTGCTCGGCCGCCAAGAACTTGCGACCTTGCTCGAACATCTGCGTGCCAGTGTCCCAGCCCTCGTCAAGGAGATCGGCCCGGAGGGCGTGCCACCATCGCTGGTGCAACGCGTCTTCGAAAACTTGCTGCGCGAACGGGTCTGGCCGCGCGATGCAATCGCGACGTTGGAAGCGGTCGTCGACGCCGCGCAACACTCGCGCGATCCGCGCGAACTCACCGAGGCGGCGCGCCGAGCAATCGTGCCCGCCCAGTTGCGGCGCCGCCGTTGTATGCAGCTTGAAGCGCTGATCGTGGCGCCCGAGTTCGACGCTGAGCTGGAAACGATGTGGCGGCCCGGCGGCTCGCTCGAAGCCGATCCGCAGACGGCGGTCTACGTGCGAAGCCAGGCGAGCGCGTACGCCGCCGCGGTTCCGCGCGATCGGGCGGCGGTCGTGTGCAGCGCCGCGCTCCGGCCGCTCGTTTCCGAGTTTCTGCAGCGCTGCGGCGTGCCGCTTGACGTCTACGCCTTCGGTGAACTTCCGCCAGCGCTCGATCTGCGCTCCGCGCTGCTCCTCGAGCGGCCGGCGCTCGCTCCTGCCTAAATGAAAATCCGACAGGGTCTTCGGCGACGATGCCAGTCTCTGACTGCGCCGCGCCGGCTGCGAACTTTGAGGGGTTGTTCCGTTCGCAGGGCCGGCGGTCGCGGCCGCCGCAGATAGTTTAAATGACCTGGCGTAGGCTAAAAACTCCCTTCAAAGCGCTTATCGTGCTTGCCACGGTCGCGCTGTCCTTATACCTCATCCTGCCCCTGCCGCAAAAAATCAAGCTCGGACTCGACCTGCAGGGCGGCGTGCGCGTTTTGTTACAGCTGCACGCGTCGCCGGAAGTGCCGAAGATTACGCCGCAAGTCCAAAGCCAAGTCGTGCAGGTCATCCAAAATCGCATCAACGGCCTCGGGGTCTCCGAGCCGGTCATTTCGACCGTCGGCAGCGAGCGCATCCTCGTGGAACTCCCGAACGTCAAGAATCCTGACGATGCCGTCCGGCAGCTCAAAGACGTCGCCAAACTCGACTTTAAGATCGTTCCCGAAAGCGTCGATGCGCGGGCCCGCGGTGACAAGAAGTATGCCGAAGATCCCAACGGCGCGTATAAGGACAGCGGCCCGATCGTTTATTCTGGCGCCGACCTCAAGGGCGCCCAGCCGGGCTTCGACCAATCAAACAATCCTAAAATCGATTTTCAAACCAAAGACGCCAACAAGTTCGCCAAGGTCACGCAGGCCAATATCAACAAGCACTTGGGCATTTTTCTCGACAAGAAGTACGTCTCGGCGCCGGTGATTCAAAGCATCATTTCGGCCGATGGGCAAATCACCGGCCAATTCACCCAAGACGAAGTGGTGCGCATCTCCAACGAGCTCAATGCCGGCGCTTTGCCGGTCGCCGTGACGGTGATCGAAAACGACACTGTCGGACCGATTCTCGGCAAAATCGATCTCGAGAAATCACTCTGGGCTTCGATGGCGGGCTTGGGGCTGGTCCTGGTCTTTATGCTGGCGTATTACCGGTTACCCGGACTGCTCGCCGATCTGGCGCTGATCGTTTATGTGCTGATGCTACTGGCTCTGTTGGCCGGGGTGAAGGCAGTACTTACCTTGCCGGGCATCGCGGGCTTCGTGTTGTCGGTGGGAATGGCGGTGGACGCCAACGTGCTCATCTTCGAGCGCATGAAAGAAGAGTTGTGGTCGGGAAAGACGCTGCGTGCGGCGGTACGGACGGGCTTCGCGCGCGCCTTCACGGCGGTTTTCGACAGCCACTTCACGACGATCGTCGGCGCCGGCGTGCTGTGGATGCTCGGAACGGGGACCGTCAAAGGTTTCGCCTACACGCTGTTCTGGGGAACCGCGTTTTCGCTGGTGACGGCCGTGTTCATCACACGCTTCTTCGTCGATCTGGTCGTCGATCACGATCTCGCTACCGACCCCAAGGTCTATGGGGCGTAGGCCCGCATAATGTTTTTCCGCCGGTTGAACTGGAATGTCGTCGGTTGGTTTCGGATTGTCTCGCTCATCTCGTACGCCATCATCTTGGCGGGTTTGGTCGCGATGGGCTACAACTGGGCGACCAAAGGGCAACCTCTACGGCTGGGCCTCTCGTTTACCGGCGGCACCGACGTGAGCGTCAAATTCAAGGACCCGGCGACGCCCGGCCAGATCGCTGCGGCGCTCGCGAACATTGGCGTCAAGGATGCGCAGATCAACACTCTAGGTGGCGCCGGAGACAGCGCGCCGAGCGAACGCTTTACGATCCAGACGCAGACAGCATTCGGCAACGACACCGGCAAGTTGTGGGGTGCGCTGGGCAACGTCGGAGCGATCGACCGTTCGCAGTCGCAGATCGAATCGGTCGGGCCTTCGCTGTCGCAGGAGTACCTGGCAAAAGCGGTCCAAGCACTGATCATCGCGATCGCGATCCAGTTCCTGTACATCGCGTTCCGGTTCGGTTGGAACTACATCTTCGGGCTCGTCGTTGTCGTGGCACTGGTGCGCGATTCACTCATGATGATCGGCATCTACGCGATCGCCAACCGGCGAGCCGACGACGCCTTCCTGGCCGCCGTTCTGACCGTGATCGGCTACTCGGTCATGGATACAATCGTCATTCTCGACCGGATCCGCGAAAATGCCAAGCTGATGGCGGGCGAGCCGTACGCCAAGATCGTCAACACGTCGATATTGCAGACGATGACGCGGTCGGTCAACACGCTGGCAACGGTGGTCGTGACCTTAGTCGCGCTGCTGGCGTTCGGCGGCGCGTCGTTGCAGAACTTCGCGTTTGCGCTGTTAGTGGGCGTGTGCTCGGGCGGTTATCACTCGATTTTCTACTCGGCGCCGCTGGTGGTTGTGCTGCGCGAACCCAACTCGTGGTTCCAGCGGCTGATCCGCTGGACCGCGCAGCGAGTCGGCGCCGGCATCCCGACCGATGCAAACCTGGAACGACCGCGAACAGTCGCCGAAGCGCGTGCGCAGGCGGCCAGCGCGGTCGACCGCGAAGCAATCTTGGCCGCGCGCAAAGAGCGGCGATCGAAAGAAAAGGAACAATTGCGCGGGCCGACCGCGCCCCCGCGGTACAAGAAGCGGCGATCCGAGACGGTGACGCCGCTCGCGGTCGATCCGCTCGACGCCGAGCGAGCGGGCCTGCACGACCAAGCGCTGGCGATGGGTCACGAAGAAATTCGCCTGGATTTCGGCGACGAAGCTGCTTCCCCCGAGCCGGCCCCGCATGCGCCGGTCGAACCCAAACCCTAAGCCGCTCCCGCCACCGACATCGTCGGAGGCAGCCTTCGAAGCACTGCTGGCGTCTTTTGATGTTTCCGCCCCCGCGGGCGACGTCGGCTTAGCGAATGGGCCCCAAACCGGCGACGGCAGCGTTGCATTGCCGGTGGGCGAGGTCGAGCAGCCACCGACGGCCCGCGATGTTGTGGCGAAACTTTTCGACAACGCGCAACGGTATTTGGATCGCGATCGGTTTGCACACATTGGCGATGCCGTCGCATTTCCGACCAAAGTCATGGGGGTTTCGTTCGAGGGCCGCCAGGCCCGGGTCGCCGGCTTGGCGGCCGGCGACGATCTCGAATTGCGGCGCGAGCCGGACAACCCGGTCGATCCAAGCGCCGTAGCAGTGTACTATGGCCGGCTCAAGATTGGGTTCTTGCGCAAGGAGATCGCGGCCCGTATCGCGGGTCGGATTGACGCCGGCCAGCGCTATAGCGCGCGCGTCTTAGACGTCACCGGCGGCGGACCCGAGCGCCATACCGGCGTCAACGTTTACGTGCAGCGTGACGTCCGGAAGCCGCCGCTGCGGGCACCGGACGCCGCCGACGGCCCGGCGGCCGCGAACGTGCGGGCCGCATTCATCGGCGCCGGCGACCTGCGCCCCTCGCAACGCGACGTGCTCGACCGCGTCGACAGCGGCCGCAATACGCTGGCAGTGCTGGGAACCGGCCGCGGCAAGTCGCTGTGCTTCGTGTTGCCGGCGGTCGCCCGCGCGCTCGAACGCCAACAAAAGACGCTGGTGTTCTATCCGCTGCGAGCGCTGGCCAACGACCAGTTCGCAGCGTTGACGCGCCGCTTGGCGCCGTGGGGGCTACGGATCTTCCGCGCCAACGGTGCCATCGACGACATTGAGCGCAGCGCGCTGCACGAGGCGCTTGCCGACGGGACCTGGGACGTCATCCTCTCGACCCCTGAATTCGTTAAGCATCACCAGGCCGCGTTCCAGCGCCCGATCAACCGACCGGCGCTGGTCGTCGTCGACGAGGCGCATCATCTGTTGGAGTCGCGCCACCGGCCGGCGTACGGCGCGCTGGGCGCGACAATCGAAGCGCTCGGCGCGCCGCAAACGCTCGCGTTGACCGCTACGGCCGGCGACGAGGCGTTTGCGGCCGTGCGTCAGGCGCTGCGCATCGACGCATGGGTGATCGATCCGACCGTTCGTACGAACTTGCACGTCGTTGATGCGCGCGGATCCAAGGACAAGCTCGGGTACTTGCGACGAATCTTAGCTGGTGACGGTAAGGCAATCGTCTACTGCAACGCACGCAAGGAAGCGACCGCGGTCGCCGTGCAATTGCGAGCCGCCTTTGGCGACGTCGTCGCTTTTTACCATGCCGGGGTCGCCGCTGAACAGCGCGGCCAGGTCGAGGAACTGTTCCGCTCCGGTGCGATTCGCGTCGTTGTCGCGACCTCTGCATTTGGCGAGGGTATCGACCTCCCGGATGTGCGCGAGGTCGTACTCTACCATCTGAACTTCAGCTTCACCGAATTCAACCAACAGGCCGGTCGCGCCGGCCGCGACGGTCTCGACGCGCGCATCCACCTGTTGTTCGGCGATGCCGACCGCCGGATCAACGACTTCATCTTGGCGAAAACTGCGCCGTCGCTCGACCTCTTGCGCGAATTGTATCGTGCCCTGCACGCGCGGGCCAGTGACGGGGTGTTGCCGATCGACGATCTTGAGGAGCTGTCACGAACGCTCGACATCGACAAGGTGGATGGCCTCGCCATGCAGACCGCGCTTCGGATCTTTGAAGAAGGCGGGCTCGTAGCGTTTGCTGCCGACGCCGACCGTCGGTCGGTCAGGTTTCTGCCAATCGACGGCCGGGTCGATCTGACGCAGACTGAATCCTTCGCCGAAGGCCAGGCGGAGCGCGAGAACTTCGATCGCTTCTGCGAACTCGCTCTGAGCGCCGACTCCGAATCCCTAGAAACGATTATGAACCGCCCGATCTATCCGGAGCGCATTGCGCTCTTGCATTAGCGCTCTGCGCGAACACTCGCGCGACGTTGGCCTCGTCGACCGTGCGGTAGAATGCGTTGTCGGTTTCGCTCACTTGCGGGGCCCACGGATCGACCTGGCGCGCCGCGACCGGAAAATGGACCGTGGGTCCGGCGGCATCGCTGTAGTCCGCGCCGCCGAAGGGCGTGAAGTCGTCGGTCTCACGGTGGGCGAGCACCGTGGCGGCGATCGCGTCAGCCGCTGTCGCCGCCGCCGTCCGCAGCTCACCCGGCAGGCGGCCATCGTGCGCCAGCGTCCGATAGAGCGCAGTCGCCGGTCGATCGGCCGTCCACGGCATCGCATCGTGATGTGGGAAACGCACCATCCCGGCGATCGCCTTGGCGTCCTCTCGAACGGCGCTGCGAATGCTTGCATCGTGGCCGCTGCGCACGAGCGCGGCATCAAGGGCTTGGACACCGCGCTCGACGTTCGCCATTTTCGCGGGCTCAAGATCGATGACGTCGAACGCGGCCGCCGGCGCGAAGGCTTGTTTTCCGGTTCCGTAACGCATCGACATCGTGCGATCGACGACCGCACGTGCCATTGCGGTCGGGTCGCCCACATGATCAGCGATGTCGCCGGCGACTTGTGTTGGCACACCGGGCGCGAGCATCGTTTCGGGCGACGCGGCCAGGAATTTGACGCCCGCGTGCGAGAGCGCATCGCTGAAGGCGACGGTCGCCATCAGGCACTGGTTGGCAACCACGCCGTCGATGCCGCGACCGGCATCGGCCGGATGTTCGCGAGCGTGCAGCGCGACGCCGTCGGCGATTGCCCCGGCGATGTCGTCGGCGCGCATGATGCCACTGCCATGATCGGCTTCCAGGCCGCCGCCGTCGCCGGCGCCGTGGTCGATCAGGTCGAGCCAGGTTTCTCGCGCGTTGGACTGTTGCGCTCGATCAAGCGTCTGGGCGACGAAGCGGGTCAGGTTTTCGCGTGACGAAGGATCGTGGGGGCGCGAGACCGTGACGCGCGAAATGGCGCCGTCGGCGATCGTGTACGATTCCGTCCGCAGCGTGTGGGCCGGCTCAAAACCCCGCCGCGCGGTCGTATCTTCGACGGTAAACTCGATGCGGCGATCGCGCTCACTGAGCTGCGCGGCTTGGGCAATCGTCTGTGCCTGAATCGTGTCGAGGTTGTTGTCGCCGTCGCGGTACAGCCCGAACTCCAGCGTCCGGGCCGGGCGATTGATCGAGAGTGGAGCGAGCATCGTTCCTCCCAAAGTGTGCACGTCAAATATCGCGACCACTCGGGAGCTCGACAAGGGCGGCGACGGTGCCACCGTAGACGATCTAACGCGTCGCCACCGAACACTCATCGAGCACAGTGAAACCATCGGGACCCGTGTGCCGGACGGCAAAGATGGTTGCCGGTTTCTGCTTTCCTTCTAGATCGTAGCCGGCCGGCGGCTGTTGCAATAATGTTGGAAAATCATCGTTGCGATGGCGGTCCGAGAACGGATCGTCGTCTTCGCTCTCGTAATGAAACGCCCAGTGCAGGTCGTCTTTGACGACTTCGCCGCTGCGCAAGTGGATGACGATGCTGACGTCGCGTTCGTGCCGGCCATTGTTCCAATTGAACGCGCGATGGCCGGTCAACTCGACGAAGCCGCATGGGGCGGTGGAGGTATCGCCGGCAGTGCCTGTCCCCGTTCCGCTCGTCCCCGAACCCGATCCGTTATCGCCGCCGTTGCCGGTACCCTGACCGGCTCCGCTTCCTTTTCCGCCGGCATTGACGCCCGCGCCGGTGCCGTTTGCCAGCGACGCCGGCGCCTGCTTGGTGGCGCGGCGCACACGCGCGATCCGCCGGACGGCCGCAGAGCCGCCGCGGACTAACGGCGGGGCAGCGGCGCGCGGGGCCGGATTACGGACGGCAACCTGCGGCGCAACTTTTGAATGCGGCTGCGGCGTCGGCGGCGGCGGCGGTGAGGGCGTTGCGCGCGGGGGCGGAGTGCGCCGGATGATTTCAACGAGCTGCACGACGGCGGCGGCCTCCGGCCGCACGGTCGCAGCAGGGTTTGGAAACAAACCGGCGACGATCTCGTGAACGGCGACTGCGCCGGCCACCGCGATGACCATGCGCCGGTTGTAGCCGCGATCGGAATGCTCGAGCATCGTATTGCTACAGATCGGCTGAGGTGCCAAAGATGCTGAAGGCCACCCGCGACGGGTGGCCTTCAAGACCAAGCTAGGACTCCGGCCGCTGCGGCGTTATCCGCTTACGACGGGTTGACGCCGTACGTCCGATAGTACCAATCGCGGAATTGTGATTCGGACGGATAGTAGCCGTACTTATGATAGAACCATGCGCGGTACGAGGACTGGCGGCGGGCCTGTTCCGCCTGTTCTTGCTTCTTGATACGCTTCTTGTGGTTGTAATTCGTCACGCCGACTGCAGCGGCGGCTCCACCGAGAATGATGATATTGCGGGTACTCGCGGCACCGTCAGCGAGGGCGGGCGCGGCGCTTCCGAGGGCAAGGGCTGCGGCCAGGGCGGAGGTGACAATGTGCTGTTTCATACGCTCTCTTTCTTCCCGGACGAGCCGAGGGTTTAAACGGTCGCTCGCACGGTGTGCTTTCCCCCACATAACGTTCCCGGCAGACCGCAGGTTCCGACCCCTTCTAACCGAACGCTCGCTCCGGCCGTTTGGAGGGGCCGTTCCTGAACATCGAATCGCTCATTCGTGCGATCCCGGATTTCCCGATTCCGGGCATCCTTTTCCGCGACATTACGCCGCTGCTCAAAGACTCGGCCGGCTTTAAGGCAGCGATTGATCTATTTGTTAACCAGTTCAAGGGGCAGCGGATCGACTACGTGGTGGGCATTGAAGCCCGCGGCTACATGATCGGCGCTCCGGTCGCTTACATTTTGAATGCTGGTTTCATCCCTGTGCGCAAGCCGGGGAAGCTGCCGGCGAAAAAGCTCAAGGAGGAGTATGCTCTGGAGTACGGGACCAACTCGCTGGAGATCCACGACGATGCCGTTGGCCACGGCCAGCGAGTGCTGATCGTCGACGATCTGTTGGCGACCGGCGGCACCGCCGCAGCGACCGGGCGCTTGCTCGCCAAACTCGGAGCCGAGGTCGTCGGCTATGCCTTCCTAATCGAGCTAGCAGCCCTCAACGGTCGAAAGGTACTCGAAAACGCTCCAGTAACCGCCTTCGTTACCTATTGACAGCTGGCAGAGCCGTCGTAGACACGCTAGGGTGCCTATGGCATGATGGGAGGAATATCATGCCGGCCCCAATTGACGAACTGATCGCGAAGGTCCAATCGTACGACCCGTCGCTGGACGGGGAGTCGCTCCGCGCCGTTTACATGCTCGCCGATACCGCCCACAAGGGTCAGCAGCGAGCGTCGGGTGAGTCGTACATCGCCCATCCGCTGGCGGTCGCCAAGATCTTGGCGGAGATGGAGATGGACCGCGCCACGATCGCGGCCGCCATTTTGCACGACGTGGTAGAGGATACCGTCATTACCGGCGACCAGGTCGCCGAGCGCTTCGGGGCCGAGATCGCCTCGCTGGTCGAAGGCGTCACCAAGCTCACCCGTATTCCCTACCAGTCCAAAGAAGACGCCCAGGTCGAAAACCTCCGAAAGATGTTCATGGCGATGGCCAAGGACATTCGGGTCATCATCATCAAGCTGGCCGACCGGCTGCACAATATGCGCACGCTGGCCAGCCTGCCGGAATCTAAACAAGTCCAAGTCGCGCGCGAGACGCTTGAGATTTACGCCCCGATCGCGCACCGGCTGGGGATCTGGAAGATCAAGTGGGACTTGGAAGATCTAGCGCTCCGGCACCTCGACCCAGAGGCCTACCGCGACATCGCCGAACGGGTAGCGAAAAAACGTAACGAACGCGAAGCCACGGTCGTTGCGGTGGTCGAGCAGCTTAACACGCACTTCGAGAAGATGGGTATCGCGGCCGAAGTCAACGGCCGTCCGAAGCACTTCTATTCGATCTATTCCAAACTGAAAAAAGGTCGCGATTTCTCCACCATTTACGACCTGACTGCAGTGCGAATCGTCGTCGATTCTGTCAAGGATTGTTACGGCACGCTGGGCCTCGTGCACTCGATCTGGAAACCGCTGCCGGGGCGCTTCAAAGATTACATCGCGATGCCAAAACCCAATATGTACCAGTCGTTGCACACGACAGTCGTCGGTCCCGGCGGCGATCCACTCGAGGTCCAGATTCGCACCTGGGAGATGCATCGCACCAGCGAATACGGGGTCGCCGCACACTGGCGTTACAAGGAGGGCCGCAAGCCCGATGCGTTCGAGAATAAGCTGACCTGGTTACGGTCGCTGCTCGAGTGGCAAAATGATATGAACGATTCGCGCGCGTTCATGGAGAATCTGAAGCTCGACCTGTTTGCCAATCAAGTCTTCATCTTTTCACCCAAGGGCGACGTCTACTCGATGCCCGCGGGCGGGACGCCGCTCGATTTCGCCTACCAGGTGCATACCGACATCGGACATCACTGCGTCGGCGCGAAGGTCAACGGAAAGATTGTGCCGCTCGACTACGGCGTGAAGAACGGCGACATCTGCGAAGTGCTGGTCAACAAGAGTGCGCGCCCGTCGCTGGACTGGATTGCGATTGTCAAGACCTCCAGCGCGAAGCACAAGATCCGGCAGTGGTTTCGCAAAGAACGTAAAGAAGACAACGTGCTGCTGGGCCAAGAAGCGGTGGAGCGCGAGCTGGCGCGCGAGCATCTGCGACCGGATCTCGCCCGCGGCGAACTGATCGAGAAAATCGCCAAGCGCATGAACTACGCTAAGGCGACCGATCTCTTTGCGGCAATCGGGTTCGGCGACGCCTCGGCCGTGTCAGCGGTCGCGCGGCTGCGCGACGAGATGAAAGCCGGCAACATCGTCGATCTGTCCACGATCACGCGGGCGCCGACGATCGCGCGCCGGACGACGCGCCGTTCGAGCGGCATTCGAATCGCCGGCGTCGACGACGTCCTGGTGCGCCTGTCGAAGTGTTGCAGTCCGCTTCCGGGTGACCCGATCATGGGGTACGTTACGATCGGCAAGGGTGTCTCGGTGCACCGCGGCGATTGCCCCAACGTCGCCTACATGTCGGCGACGCCCGACCGCATCTTACAAGCCGACTGGTCGCACGCTGAATCGCTCACGCACGCCGTCGACGTCGACTTGGAAGCCGACGACCGCTCCGGCCTCTTGCAAGAAGTCATGGGCGTCTGCGCCGAGTTCAAGACCTCGGCGTCATCGGTGACCGCTCGGGTCAAACGCGACAAGATAGCCGTGATCAGCCTCACGCTGCAGATTAGCGATCTCGATCATCTGCATAAAGTATTAGCCAAGCTGCGCGCGATCAAGGGGCTGCGCGACGTCTACCGCGTCACCAAACGCGAAGCGCGGGCCAGCGGCTAGCGCACCAGCCAGCTTACGAGACGGCAGCCGGCTCCGGAGCTGGCGGTTCTCCGATGCGCCGCGTTGCCGTCGGCACCGCGACCAGCGGCTGGCCTGCGCGGCGGTGGACTAGGATGTACAGCGTTGGAATGACGATGAGCGTGAGCATCGTCGAGGTGATGAGCCCGCCGATGACGACTGTGCCGAGCGGAGCTTGCGTGCTGCTGCCCGCCTCGATGCCGATGGCCAGCGGCAACATCCCGCCCAGGGTAGCGAGCGTCGTCATCAGGATGGGCCGCAGGCGCAGAGGTGCGGCCTGCATGATTGCCTCGCGTGGGGCCAGACCGTCGCGCCGCAGCTGCCGAGTGAACTCGACAACCAAGATCGCGTTCTTCACCGCGATGCCGACCAACAGCAGCGCACCGATGAATGCCGTGAGGCCAAAGGCGCGATGGGTGACGACCAGCGATCCCACGATGCCGATCAATGACAGCGGAACCGCAAACATGATGATCAGCGGATCGACGTATGATTCGAACTGGGCGGCCAGCAACATATAGATCAACACGATCGCTAACAGCACGACCAGACCGAGCGCCGAAAACGTGTCGGCGTTTTGGGTGATCGCCGGACCAAACTGCCACCGGTACCCGCTCGGCAACGAGATTCTTTCCATGATCGTGCGGGCCTCTGCGACGACGTCGCCCAGCGGCCGGCCGACGATCGGCGCGTTGATGTCGATCCGCCGCTGTTTGTTCTGGCGGCTGATCTGGGACGGACCCAGCCCTGGCTTCACATCGGCGACTGCGGTCAACGGAATGCTCGCACCAGCGGACGAGGTGACGCGCAACCCTTGCAGCGAGTCGAAGGTGCGGCGCTGTTCGGGCGGCAGCTCGACGATGATCGGATATTGAACGCCGTTGAGTTGATAGAACGAGGCGATAGTGCCTGTCGTGGCGGTGCTGATCGCTTGCGCGAGTTCGCCCGTCGAAACGCCGAATTGCGCGGCTCGCCGGCGATCGATCTTGACATCGAGTTCCGGCTGCGAGGCCGTAATGTTCGTATCGGGCGCCAGCACACCGGGTATCGTGCCGAGCGTCGGCATGATCCGGCCGGCGACTTTCGCGAGCTGCGCGATATCGTTTCCGTAGATCTGCACTTGCAACGCGTCCTGTCCCTGCGAGATGGTGCCTTGGACGATGTCGATGGTTCGTCCGCGGATCGTCGTGCCGACTAACGCTTTGCGCAGCGCCACCCGTTCGGCTCGCGCGGCATCGGTGAGTTGTTGTCCCGCCGCGTCCGCCGGCACTGGCCCGGCGCCGGGTGCGGCTCCCGGAGCGAGTCGCCGCGGTCCGCTCAGCCGGCGCTGCCACTCTTGCACGAATGCCCCGGCTTTGCGACCGGTGATTCCGGGTCGCAGCGTAATCTGGAGCAACGCTTGAGTCGGGTTCAGCCGTACGACACCGCCGCCGAAGCCGGAGCCGGCACTGACGCCGACCGTTTCGACCCGAGGATCTTTACGAAACTGCGCTTCGACCAGTTGTGAGATGCGATTGGTCTCCGAGACCGCTGTTCCGTTAGGCGTGCGAACATCGAACCGAACGAACCGCGAATCCGAAGCGGGAAACGTTTCGGTCGACACGATGCCGAATCGCAGTGCGATAACGGTCACCACCAAAATGCCAAAGGCTGCCGGCAATACGATCGCGGGGTGGTCGACCGCCCAGCCCAAGAACCGCCGGTACCGTTCGGCAAACGCACGGTAGTTGCGATCGAAGGCGCGCGAAAAGCGCTGATACGGTGAGCGCATGTGACCGTTGCCATGGGCCGGATCGGCGCGTAAGAAATTGCTGGCAAGCATCGGAACCGTGGTCACAGCCACCAAGAGTGAGATCGCGATCCCGGTCATTACGACGATCGCGAACGGTCCGAATATGAGTCCCTGCAGACCCGGGATCAAGATCAGCGGTACGAACACGACCACGACGGTAATCGACGACGCCATCACTGCCGAAAAGATTTGAGCCGTCGCGCGTTCGGCTGCCGCCAGCGGCGCCTCGCCGCCTTCCAGATGGCGATCGATGTTCTCGATGACGACGACCGAATCGTCGATGATCAGCCCAACCGCCAAGGCCAGTCCACCCAAAGTCATGACGTTGAGCGTCTCGTGGAACGTGTACGCGGCAAACAACGTCCCCAAGATCGAGACCGGCAGCGAGATGGCGACGATGAGAGTCGTTCTCCACGAATGCAGGAACAAAAAGATGACCAGGGTGGACAGGATCGCACCGTACAAGGCGGTGTGCTCGAGCGCCGAGATCGCTTCTTCGATAAACCCGCGCTGATCGAAAACGATGCCGAAGTGCATGGTCGGATAGCGCTTGTTGAACTCCGCGAATTTGGAATAGATGCCGTAGGCGACGCCGACGACGTTAGCGTCGGGTTGGGCGGTGATGGCGATCGAAGCGGCCGGAACGCCATCGAGCCGGTTAAAGACGCGCTGTTCCTGAATCGAATCGCGAACCCGAGCGACGTCGCGCAAGAAGATCGGCGCCCCGTTGTGGGTCGCGACGACAATCGCACCCATCTCCTCGGCGGTCCGGAATAGCGCATCGGCGCGGATGCCGAACTCGTTCTTGCCGATCTGCACGATTCCGGCGGGCAGATCGACGTTCTCGTCCTTGATGCGTTTAACGATGGCGTCGGCGGTCAGTCCCTGGACCGCGAGCGCGCTGGCATCGGGCTCGATCGTGATCGCGCGCTGCTGGCCGCCGCCGACACCGACGCTGCCGACCCCCGGGATTGCGGCGAATTCGTCAGCCAGTTCGTTGCTGAGCAGATCGGCCAGATCGCGCTGCGTTCGGCTGGAGTCAGCGATGAAGGCGCGGACGACCGGAAAGGAGCTCGGGTCGGCTTTCTGGATCTGCGGCTCTTGCAACGATGTGTCGTTGGGAAGCTGGCTGCGGATTCGGGCGACTTGCTGCTGGACGTCAACCGCGGCGACGTTGATGTCCGTTCCGAATTTGAATTGCGCCCGGACGACCGATTGGCCGCGGAACGAGTCGGATTGGATGAGGTCGATCCCGGCGACGCGGCTGACGGCGTTTTCGATCGGCCTGGTGACGGCGGTCTCCATCGTCTCGGGCGCCACGTTTCCGTAGGTGACGTTGACGGTGACCACTGGTGGCGAAAATGCCGGCAGCAGGGCAACCGCCAAGCGCGGGAAGGCGAAAAATCCCAGCACCACGATCGCTGACGCCAGCATCGCGACCGCGACTCGTCGCGTAACCGCGAAATGAGCGATCGACACGGACGCTTATTTCGCCCCAGCGCAGGAAGGCTCCACCTGGGGCCACCCGAGCAAGGGGCCTCTACCGAGCGACCCGCGCGGGTCCTCGCTACGATGCTGGGCCATAGTTTCAGTGTCGGCGGGCTGTCTGGGAAGAAGCTGTGAGCGGGGCCGAGTTTCCTCTTGTCGGATTTTTTTTTAGTGTGATATGATCGGCGGGTTCTCCGGCCGCTCTGCGGACGGAGAGGCTGCTCGCGCGGATATCGCGCGCCACCCGCTGCCCGCGCCCGCGGGCCGTTTGCCCCACTGGGGCGACGTCCATAGAGGGACCGTATGACCGTCGACTACGAAGTCACCTATATCGTTCGTCCCCAGCTTGAAGAGGCCGAGGTCGACGAGCGGGTCCAGACGATTACCGACGGGCTTCGCAGCAATGGCGGCGAGCCCGGCGAAATCGAAAAGATGGGTAAGCGCCGCTTGGCGTACGAAATCGCCGATGTTCGCGAAGGCTATTATGTGGTCATGAAATTCAAGAGCGGTGCCGCCCAAGCCAAAGAGCTGGAGCGCCAACTCCGTCTGAACGAAGACGTGATGCGCGCAATGCTTATCAAACTCGACGACTAGTCAGGGAGGCTATTCGCATGGCTGGTAGTTACAACAAGATCGTCTTGGTCGGCAATCTCACGCGCGATCCGGAGATTCGTTACATTCAGAGCGGCGCCGCGGTGACAAAGTTTTCGCTGGCAATCAACCGCCGCAGCAAGCAGGGCGATGAGACGATGTTCATCGACGTCGTCGCCTGGGATAAACTCGGCGAAATCTGCAACACCTATTTGAAGAAGGGGATGTCGACATTGGTCGAAGGCCGGCTCTCGATCCGCAACTACGAGACCAAGGAAGGCGAAAAGCGCAAATCCATTGAGGTGGTGGCGACCGAGATGCAGATGCTCGACAGCAAAGGTGGCCGCAGTCCTTCCGGTGACAATGGTTCGTACGAGCGATCCGCCGGCCGCCCTCCGAACGAAGCCGAAACCGAAGCGATCGATGAGGAAATTCCCTTCTAGGGCTCAGACTGGCGGGTCCGTTGCAGCCGGGTCCGTCGATGGGTCACGGCGGCGGATGGCAGAAAAATCCCGACCGCGTGTCGGGTCGTGACCGTGGGTCACGTGTGTAGGGTCGCGCGAGCGCTTGCTCCGGTTGCGACCAAATCCACCTACATGCTGTCCCCAGTGGGGTAGAAAAGAGCAAAATCATGGCGGGCCCACCGAAGAAGCGGACAAACACCAAGAAAGAGCGCCGTCCCAAGCGCAAGGTCTGCAACTTTTGCGCCGACAAGCTGCCGGACATTAACTACAAGGACGCGCCGCGGTTGCGCAAATACATCTCGGAGCGGGGGAAGATTCTGCCGCGTCGCATCTCAGGGAACTGCGCGCGGCACCAGCGGTCGTTGACGGTTGCGGTTAAGCGGGCGCGCATCATCGCGTTCCTGCCGTTCGCCTCGGAGTAAAGATGAAGATCATCCTCTTACAAGACGTCGCTTCGCTGGGCAAAATCGGAACGGTTGCCGACGTCGCCGACGGTTACGCGCGCAACTATCTGCTGCCGCGCGGGTTCGCGGCCGAAGCCTCCAAAGGCGCCCTCGCACTACACGAGCAGCAGAAGCGCGCGAAATCGCGCCGCGAAGCCGAAACGCTGGCCGAAGCGCAAGAACTCGCGAAGCTGCTCGAAAGCATGGCGATTAACGTCGCAGCGAAAAGCGGCGGCAACGGCCGCCTGTTCGGCACAGTGACCAACGCCCATGTCGCCGACGCCATCCGCAGCGGGCTGTCGGTGACCGTCGACCGGCACAAGATCGAGTTGCCACAGCCGATCAAAGCGCTGGGGTCGTATCCGATCGAGATTCGGCTGGCCAAGAACGTCGTCGCGAAGACGACGGTGAAGGTCGTCGCCGCGCCGTAACCGTGGCTAAAGGCGTCGATCCGGCCTCGGTCGCGCGATTCCGTCGCAAGTATAGCGGCGACGATGGCGTGCGGCGCTACGTCGCCGCGCTTTACAGTTTGCTTTCGGAGGCGCTGGGTGCGGAAAAGGTCGTGCTGCGCGCGGGGAAGCTCAACGCCCTGAAGATGATGCGCTCGTCACTGTTGTCCGAGCGCATACTCGGCCTGCAGCGCTTGGTGTTTGAAGATCCGACTTTGGACCGGCTGCCGATGCCGGGTAAGTACCGCGCCGTGATTGCCGAGATCGAGGACCGGCTTGCCAACCTCATCGCCGCCCGGACCGTCTCGGAGGCGATCGATCGCAAGATGAACGTCAAGATGGCCCAGCGTCACCAGGAATATCTCAACGACCTCAAGCTAGAAGCGATTCGCGAAGACGGCGGTCCGGAAACGCCGGCGACTCAGAAGAAGCTCGAAGAACTGACCGCGCTCTCGAAGCGCACGCTCGCCGCGTCGGCGCTCCAACTGCTTCGGCCGACAGTGCTGGCGGAAGTGGTCGGCCAGCAAACGGCGATCCGTTCGCTGCTCACCAAAATCTCGTCGCCGTATCCGCAGCACGTCATCTTGTATGGGCCGCCCGGCGTCGGCAAGACGACGGTCGCCCGGCTCGTGCTCGAGGTCGCCAAAAAACGCGGATACACGCCGTTCGGTTCGGATGCGCCGTTTGTCGAGGCCAGCGGGGCGACTTTGCGATGGGACCCGCGCGAGACGACGAACCCGCTGCTCGGCAGCGTGCACGATCCCATTTACCAAGGCAGCCGGCGTGACTTCGCCGAGGGCGGTATCCCCGAACCCAAGTTGGGCCTCATCACGAAAGCGCACGGCGGCGTACTATTCATCGACGAAATCGGTGAGCTGGATCCGCTGCTCCAGACCAAATTACTGAAGGTGCTCGAAGACAAGCGCTTTGCCTTCGAGTCGTCCTATTACGACGACGATGATCCCAGCGTTCCGGCGTACATCAAGAAGCTCTTTCGTGAGGGTGCGCCGGCCGACTTCATCCTGATCGGCGCGACGACGCGCGATCCGGGCGAAATCGACGCTGCGATTCGTTCGCGCTGCGCCGAAGTCTATTTCGAACCGCTGACGACTGTTCAAATCCGCGCGATCGTCGCGGCCGCAACCAAAAAGCTTGGGGCGCGGATGGAGCGCGGGGCGCGCGACCTGATCGCCACGTACACAATCGAAGGCCGAAAGGCGGTCGCGATCGTCGCCGATGCCTACGGCCAGGCGTTGGACCGCATCGGTGAGCGGGCGCTTACGCGCGTTGTGACGATCTCGTCCGACGACGTGCTCGCCGTCGTGCAGGCCGGGCGTCTGGTCAAGCATTCAACGGTTCGCGGACGGCGAGCAGCGGAAATCGGCAAAGCCTTTGGCCTTGGCGTCTTACAACACGTCGGCAGCCTCATCGAGATCGAAGCGGTCGCATTTCCGTCTCGTGAACCACGCAAGGGGACAGTTCGCTTCAACGAAACCGCCGGCTCGATGTCTAAGGACAGCGTTTTCAATGCTACGTCGGTCGTTCGCGCGCTGACGGGAATCGATCCGGCTGATTTCGATCTGCACGTCAACGTGGTCGGCGGCGGCAACATCGATGGCCCGTCAGCGGGGCTGGCGATCTTTCTTGCGCTGTATTCTGCCCTGACCAAGACGCCGCTGCCGCAAGACATCGCAGTAACGGGCGAACTATCGATCCAGGGCCGCGTGCGTCCGGTCGGCGGAATCGTCGAGAAACTTTACGCTGCGCGCCAGGCGGGGATGCGCTCGCTGCTCTTTCCGCGCGAAAATGCGGTCGAACTCGAGGCGCACGGCCCGGGCATCGAGTTGGCGCCGGTGGGTTCGGTCGACGATGTCTTCCGGGCGCTCGGAATTCGCCGGAGGCAGATGACCGCCGCTGCACGCGCTCGACCGGCGCTTTCCAAGCGCGGCGTTCCGCGCTGATGGCCATGCTGGAGCGCCCGCTGATCGAGCGCATTCCGCCGAACAACCTCGAGGCCGAGATGGCGGTGCTCGGATCGTTGCTCGTCGATCGCGAGATGATGGCGATCGTTAACGAAATTCTGCACCCCAAGGATTTCTATGCGCCGGTCCACGAGTCGATTTTCGGCGTGCTCGTCGAACTCTTCGATCGAGGCGAGCCACTCGATAAGATCACCGTCGGTGAGGAGCTGGGCCGGCGCGCGATGCTCGAAAAGATTGGCGGCCAAGCCTATTTGTCGTCGCTCATGAACATCGTGCCGACGGCGGCGTCGGCCGAATATTACGCGCGAATCGTGCGCGAGAAGTCGACCTTGCGCAGCCTGATTCACGCCGGAACGCAAATCTCGCAGATCGGCTACGAACAAGAGGCCGACGTCGATGGCGCGCTCGATCGCAGCGAGCAAATCGTCTACGAGATCGGCCGCCGACAGCTTCGCGGCGAGTTCGCTGCGATCAAGAGCCTGCTGAAAGGAACGATCGACCAGATCGATCGGCTCTATCACAGCCGCGGCAACCGGACCGGTTTGACGTCGGGATTTCGCGACATCGATGAGTACACGGCAGGTTTCCAAGCCGGAAACTTTATCATCCTCGCTGCCCGGCCGGCGATGGGCAAGACCAGCATGGCGCTCACAATGGCCGCCGCCGCTGCGAAAGAAGAGCAGAAGCCGATTGCGCTCTTTTCACTCGAAATGACCAACGAGGAGTTGGTGACCAGGCTCTTATGCGCCGAAGCGCGCATCGACGCCCAACAGCTCAGGCGCGGCAACGTCAAGAGTCACGAGTGGGAAAAAATCTCCGACGGGATGGCGGTGCTTTCACAAGTTCCGATCTACATCGATGACTCGGGTTCGCTCACGGTAACCGAAATCCGCAGTCGCTGCCGAAGATTGCAATCTGGCGACGGTTTGGGGGCCGTGTTCATCGACTACCTGCAGCTCGTTCGGCCGTCGACCTTGACGCGCAACACCAATCGCAATGAGGAACTTTCGGAGATTTGTCGGATGCTCAAGGCGACGGCGAAAGACTTGGCGGTGCCGATCATCGCGCTCGCGCAGCTCAATCGCGGCGTCGAAACTCGCAACGATAAGCGGCCGATGCTAGCCGATCTCCGCGATTCGGGCGCGATCGAACAAGAGGCCGACTTAGTCGCATTTTTGTACCGAGACTCGTACTACAACCCCGAGAGCGCTGCGGAGCCGGATCTCACCGAGTTCATCATTGCCAAACAGCGCAACGGTCCGACCGGAATGGTGAAACTGCGGTTTCTCAAAGAACACACGCTGTTCGTCCCCTACGGGGAGTCGTCGCACTATAGCGCGCCCTGAGCGCCGCTCGGCCCAGACCCAACGACTTTCCGTGAGCGCTCTACGCGTGCGCGCGATCAACTCCAAAAGCTTGCCGCAGCCGGATAGTCGCCGGAGAAGAGGCGGATCGCCGTGACCTTTCCGGCAGCGAGCGTAAAGACCAGGATGTCCTGGAACTCCGCGGTTTTACCTTTGCGGGTACCGGTCGCCTGGTCGAACACGAAGACGCGGTCACCCGAAGCCGCGAACGCAACCGGATTGGCGCGGAAGGTTCCGCCGGTTTCCTGCTGCAGCCGGCCGAAGTACTCGAAGACCTGATCGCGCCCGCGATAATCCCCTTTTAGAACGCCGAGCGGAGCCGAGTTCCAGACAGCATCGGCGTCGAAGAGCGCGCTCAACGCCTGCATGTCGCGGGCTGCAAACGCCTCGAAGCCGCGCTGTACCAGGGCAATGTTATCTTGTTCCTGCGTTGTCATCATGTTCGAATCTCCTTCGAAGAACGCGTTCGGACTTTTCGGGCTGGAAATCTTCGAGTGCACCCGTATTGGTCCTAGGCACGAGGCGCTGATGTCGGCATCGAAATGGCCACCGCGCTGGCAATGGCGGCCGCGCTGGTTTGCGAAGCCGGCAAGTCCGAGGCCGCGCGTAACTTAGCCGGACGCGGCGGAAAGCGTCGGCGTCGCCCTCGGTGCCGACCCCGCGATGTCGTTCACCGAGAAGGCCGCGGGCAAAGTTGGCCGGGTTACCAGCGGCGGAATCGTCAGCGAGTTCGCCTTGTCGGGCGCTGCCGCCGCACAGCCGCAAGACATCGCACTCGGGCCTGACAGCCGCTTGTGGATCGCCGAGACGAACCGGCACAAGATCGGCGCGATACAACCCTAACGAACCGGCCGCGCGGGCCGCTACATTTTGTTCATCTTCATGGCGCCGCTCTTCATGTGCGCGCCCATCTTGTCGGCTTGCGACTTGCAGACGAACTTGTCGTTGTTCATCATGCCCTTCATGTTATCGCGGTTGGTCTGGGTGTCCATCATGTAAGTCATTTTTTTCGTATTGACGATGACGGCCGGATTGCCGGCTGGACATTTCGCCATCTTCATGCTGTCCATCTTCGTGTCCATCGCAAACGCGCTACTGGTTTGAACTATAGCGATTGCGGCCGCCCAGACAGCAGCCAAAAGAAATCGCATGGTCGCCTCCATCTATCGCCGTCGGAAACGCGTGCAGCGCTTCCGATGGCGCTCAGGGCCTTTCCTTGGGCCGTCGTTGACGGCCTTCTCGTGCGCTCGGCACTTGACAGCCGGCTACCGACATTCGATACTGCCAGCAACCCGCATGTCGATTCAGCCGGTGGCCCGAGCGATCAGCGACGCCGATCTTCCCTTCCTCGGCGCTTTGCTCGCTCGTGCCGGCCTTGAGGTTTCGGCGGCGTCGCTGCGCTATCGGATCACGGCCGGACGCTCCGGCGCCATCCGCACGGACGGATCCGCCGTGTGCTGGGCTCTCGACGGTGGCGCGCTCCACCTCTACGACCTCGTCGGTTGCACGAGCGAGTTCGCAGCTCTCATCGAGTTCGCCGACGCAATTGGTCGCGATGCGTTCGCGGCGGTGGTAACGATAGTGATGCCATCCGATGATCCGTTCTTGGCGCTCATAGAAGAACTGCGTTTCCGCCGGGACGAAACCGAAACGGACGTGCTCCGCAATAAGCCGGTATCGTTGGTCCGGCTCGTTCGGGAGGTCGCGTAGCGGCCTGACCGCAAAGATCGGCGGCGCCGGGCAGGCTAGATGACCGGCTCAATCAATTCGTGAACTTCGGGATCCCCGATGCCCTGATGTAAATAGGAACGCGATAGTTCGACGTACTCGGGGCCGCCGTGATCGACCCAGTGGGCGGTGGCGTCGTCGAGCGCTTTTTTGACTTTCGCCGGCGCCCCGGCGACCACGACCGCTGGTGGAATTCTGGCATTGGACGAGACGACGCTGCCGGCTGCCACGAGCGCCCGGCTTCCGACCCGCGCTCCGTTGAGCACGACCGCGTTGCTCCCGATGAGCGCACGTTCTTCGATGACGCAATCTTCCAGGAATGCTCCGTGGCCGATCGTCACGTGAGCGCCGACGATCGTTTGAGCTCCGGTACTGACGTGGAGCACCGCGTTGTCCTGCACGTTGGCCCCGGCGCCGATGCTGATGGGCCCATTGTCGCCGCGAATGACCGCCCCAAACCAGATGCTGGCCTCCTCGCCGATCTCGACGTCGCCGATGACGACCGCAGTAGGAGCGACGAACGCCGAACTGGCGATTCTGGGCGTTTTCCCCCGATAAGCCATAATCATTGCTGAGGCCGGCGCTCCGATCTGCTAAGATGGAAAGGTACTTCCGAAGATCCTGCGAGGTCCCTCGTGAGCAAACCACGTGAGCACCGTCACCAAACGCCGCTGCGCGGCGTCAAGGCGACACCTCGGCCCCGGCCCGATCAGCCGGAGTATACGCCGGTCAATTATGCCTATTCCGGACAGATCGGCCACATCCACGAAGTGGTCGAAATCGGCGGTCGCCGGCTCGCCAAGGTCGGTTTCGACGATCGAAAGATCGTCTATTACTTGCTTGAAGATCTAGAACTCGACGATAGCGCTGCGCGCGGCACCTTTCACGATCGTAATCCGGAATGAGCGTGACAGGCGGCTGTTCCGCGATCGCTGAACGTGCCGCTCGCCGTCGGAAGGAAATGCCAAAGATAACCGTGCGGCCGCAAGGTGAGTTCGAGAATTCCGTAGGTTGCAGCATCGCGGACTTCGCTATTGGGCTCAACGTCTGAAAAGAACGGATAGAGACTGCGGCCGCCAGTTCCAACGACGAATTGGCGGATGCCGTGTTTGGGGTCAGCGGCTCCACGGGGCGTTTGCGGGGCGAACCGTTCGTAGTCGTGGTCGTGACCGCCCAGTACGACATCGGCACCGGCCGCGTAAAGGTCTTGCCAAAACGTCAGGTAATCGGCGTCGCTATGGTGCTTGCCCGACGAAAATCGGGGCTGGTGCCAGTATGCGAGCGTGCAGGCTGCCGGATGGCGAGCCAGATCGGCGCGCAGCCAGCGGTCTTGAGGTGAGTTGCGCGCGCAGCCGCCGACGAACGCGCAGTTGCCGTCGAGCGCAATGAGGTGCCACGCGCCCAAGTCGAAGGAATAATAGCTGCGCTCGGGGTTGCCGACCCGCTGTCCGAAGTAGCCAAAGTACCCGGCCGCATGGCGCGTGTCGTACTCATGGTTCCCCGGAACCGGTCGCGTAATCGCGCGAAACGCACCCCACGAACGATCGTACGAGAGCTGAAATTGTTTTAGGCTTGCGCCCCCGTATTGTTCGTCGCCGATGGCCAGCACGGCGTCGTACCTGCCCCGCCGCACGAGGGTCGCGGTTGCAACCATCTGACACGCGCCCAGCGCATGCTCGATCAGCGTCCGTCGCCGGCGAGTGTCGCAGACGATATCGCCGGCCGCGGCGACCCGAACGGTTTTTGCCCGCGCAACGGCTCCCGTGACCGGTGACGCCGAGCCAATAAAGAACACGACGAGCAAGGCGCCGAGCGCGCGCGTGAGCCGGAACAAATGCATCGCTTAGAGTCTTCGGACGCTCCCGCCGCCGCGCTGAACATGAATCACCCCGGCCACATTCTTTCGGCGATCGTCAACGGAGGTCCCGGCTGCTGCGGGAGCGGCAGGTGGCTCGCCATGGTAAGATCGAGCAAACGGAGGCGCCGGGTTGGCATGAAGATTGGAATGATCGGTTCGGGGGAACTCAGCGCGCTGCTTGGACGCTACTGGGCGCGTAATCATCATCGCGTCGTCTTCGGGTCGCGGTCGTCCGAACGCGGCCGGGCCATTGCGGCGCACCTCGGCTACAGCGTCGGAGCCGGTGATTACGAGGCTGCGGCGCGCTTCGGCGAGGTCGTGTTTCTCGGCGTGCCGCCCGATGTCGCTGTCGCTACCGCGCGTGGCCTGCGCGACGCGCTCCGCGGTAAGATTCTCATCGACAATAACAACCCGTTTCCGAAGGGCAGCGCCGATTACCCGGTGCTGCCAGCTCCCTCGCTGGCAGAGCAAATCGCCGCCGCGGCGCCGGAGGCGCGGGTCGTCAAGGCCTGCAACGTGATCGGCGCTGAAGCGTTGCAGCACGTGCTCCGCAAGGAGCGTGCCGTCGTCGATGGACATCGGACGTCGATCTTTCTCTGCGGCGACGACAGCGAGGCCAACCACCTCGTCGCGCGGCTTGTTGACGAGTTGCATCTCGATCCGGTCGATTGCGGCGAGTTGAAGTGGGCGCATCACCTGGAGACGATGGCAAGCCTGGGGATGCATTTGGCCGAGGGCAAGCTCGGCTATCGCTTCGCGATTAACGTCGCCCGCGAACGTGAACGCAGCCCCCTCGACGGCGTGATGTGAGGCGCGCGGTCTCTTTTGACCCCCGTCTGCCGCGGCGCCAACAACCGTAGCGGCATATCGCTCAGGCGAGCGTACTCCTGGAACATGATCGGTTCGTCGCCGTCAGGTTGCCGTTCCGTGGCCCGGAACTGGGTCGAGCGCGACTCGCACCGAAGTAGAGCCACATGAAAACGTATCGGATCGCAACGATCCCAGGTGACGGAATTGGCAAGGAAGTCGTGCCCGAAGGGATCCGCGTCCTGGGCGTCGCGGCCAAAAAATTCGGTTTCGCGTTCGAGTGGAAGATGCTGCCGTGGAGCTGCGAGTACTATGCGCAGACCGGTGCAATGATGCCGCCGGATGGGCTCGCGCGTATTCGCAATGACGACGCGATCTTTCTCGGCGCGGTGGGTTTTCCGGGCGTGGCCGATCATGTTTCGCTGTGGGGTCTGCTCATTCCAATTCGGCGTGAGTTTCAGCAGTATGTCAACTTGCGACCGGTGCGGCTTATGCCCGGCGTGCGCTCGCCGCTCGCCGACCGGCGGCCGGATGAGATCGATATGTACATTGTGCGCGAAAACAATGAGGGCGAGTATTCCTCGATCGGCGGCCGGATCTACACCGGCACCGACAACGAAATAGTGGTGCAGGAGACGGTTTTCACCAAACGCGGCGTCGACCGGATCCTGACTTTCGCCTTCGAGCTTGCCCGCACGCGGCCGAAAAAACATCTAACATCGGCGACAAAGTCAAATGGAATTGCGATCACGATGCCCTATTGGGATGAGCGGTTTAAGGCGATCGCGCAGCAGCATCCCGACGTGCGCACCGACCAATACCACATCGATATCCTGGCTGCGCACTTCGTCAGTCACCCGGATTGGTTCGATGTCGTCGTCGGGTCGAATCTGTTCGGCGATATCCTCTCGGACCTTGGTCCGGCCGTCGCCGGCACGATCGGCATCGCGCCATCAGCCAACGTGAATCCCGAGCGCGAGTTTCCTTCGATGTTCGAACCCGTCCATGGTTCCGCCCCCGACATCGCCGGCCGCGGCATTGCCAATCCCGTCGGGCAGATTTGGTCGGGCGCGCTGATGCTCGAACATCTCGGCGAACCCGAAGCCGCGGCCCGCGTCATCAACGCAATCGAGGCCGTGCTCGAACGTGGTCCGCGCACGCCTGATCTGGGTGGCCGTGCATCGACGAGTGAAATGGGAACCGCGATCGCCGAGAGTATTTGAACTTAGGCCGCGTTGGGTCGCCTCCATCGAGCCCTAGTCCAGTGTAAAGGCATCATCGCGCGTGCCGCGCTCCCGCCGGTTCCGGTACACGCCGCGACGACGAGCACGATGCTCAGGCCGAGCCATGTTGGGATCTTTTCGACCGTCAGTCGCACGTCGGGCCAGCTGAGCGACGGCCGGCTGCGAATGTACTCGGCCCAGGTAACTGCGGCGAAATCATTTGGTGTTGCGGCCGACTGGGCAGCTGGCGGGCCATCTGCGTGGAACGCGTGGTGCGGCAGTATTGCCATCGCCCCGCCGAATGTAAGCGTCGCGAGCAAGCCGCCGATTGCGAGGCCGAGTCGAATCGGCGGACGGTAGCGGGACAGGCTGGTGACCAGGATCGCCGGGACTGCGATCAACGCGGTTGCGAAAACGTAGCCACGAAAGGTGTTATATTCCCACGGGTAGATGAGCAGAATCAAAGCGAGAAATGCGGCGGCTCGTCGCCAGCCCTGCGTCGCGGCCGCCAAAACCAGCGCCGCCGGAATCGCAACCGCTATCTGGCTATCGTGGATGAACGATCCTCCTAACGTGACGGCCGCGCTCGGGACGAGCAAGACCAGCGCCAGCGATTTTCCCGCGGCCATCAGCCGGCCAGCAAACCAAATGCCGGCGGCGCAGGACGTCGCGTACGACAGGCTGCCGATTGCGATGGCTAACGCGGCCGGTGCGCCGAGCAGATACGCTACGCGGGTGAGGCTATACTGATCGTTGGCAGCGAGTTCGGCCACAGCCTGAAGCGGCAGAACATCGCGAAAGTATTCGACGTTCGCAGTGACTCCGATCGTCACAAGGCTGATCGCGCCAAGCGTTCCCGCGACTGCGACGACGGCGAGGCGCGCCTTGGGCACCAACACGAATAGCGCTAACATCGCCGGCAGGCCGATGTGTGGCTCGATCATCCCGCCGGCCGCAACAATCGCCGCCTGCGGCGCCAAGCCCCGCGCGAGCAAGTATCCGGCAAGCGATAGTGCAGCGATGACGATCGCCGCGGGCTCGCCGAAATTCAAATTGAGAAAACCCACGGTGGGAATGAGGCAGAAGAGCACCGTTATAAACGGAAAGCGCGTGAGTCCGGCGAGCAGGCGGGCCGAGAGCACGAGCGACGCGACGAGCAGGCATTCCCACAATACGCGTGCGAGGCCGAAATCCAGCCGCGCGAATTGCGCGAATAATGCGAGCGAGTATCCCGGAAGCGGCGCCGGCTCCGCCAGCCACTCCGGTTCCTCTTTTGCCGGTGCGATGCGTCGCTCGCACGAACGAAGCGGCTCAACGCGATAAGGGTCGGCACCCTGCAACACGGCTGCGCCGCCGCAATAGAATTCGCGGAAATCGAGCGCATTCGTGGTGAGGAATGAAGCCTTGTGAAGCAGCCGGTCCTGTGCGACCGCCGCACCCAAAAAGAGCATCACGCCAAGCAGCGCGACCGCTATCGAGCGCCAGCCCTCGCGCAACTCACGCAAAACGCTCGCTCGCACCGCTCCATCGGTTCATGATGAGCCGCCTCCTGTTCGCCATCATATCGCAGTCAGCGGTTGCGCACTGCGCCCAACTAAGGCCCTGAGTTTGGGACCTTCGTCCCACGCCGGGTCATCTGTACGACCCATAGCTCGTCGTTCGCTCCGAAACGGGTGGTCCCGTCCGCGTTCTCGAAGCCGCCGGGGTCCCGACCCAGGCAGGCTCCCCGTGAACGCGGGGGTCCGGTCGTCCGGTCGGTTCCCTGGGGTAGAGCCGAGCCGACGTAGCTCAGTTGGTAGAGCAGCTGATTCGTAATC
>JRHI01000369.1_pt1 | contig 49979 bp, 48 predicted proteins | sample 215371 | NCBI WGS metagenome assembly JRHI01 (sample SAMN02929681, study PRJNA255918) | sediment metagenome | biome: cave system; feature: Ice Cave; material: Sediment; isolation source: sediment from deep within a dark volcanic ice cave with no known source of... ...
ACGATGAGGATCGTCGAGTAGGCCGCGCCCGAGCCGAGGCGCTGGGCATCGATCTCGTTCAGGATCTGGGAGGTCATGATGCGCCAGTTCGGGGTCACGAGGAGGGCGATCGTGGACAGCGTGGTCATGTTCCGGGTGAAGCTGAAGATCGCGCCGGAGAGCACCGCGCGCCGGACCAACGGCAGCGTGATCCGGCGGAACGTCGTCGCCGGTCCGGCCCCGAGATTCGCCGACGCCTGCTCGAGGGATGGGTCGATCTGGAGCAACGCCGCGACCGTGCTGCGGAGCGAGACCGGCGCCGTGCGCACGACGAAGGCGATGACGAAGATCGCGGCCGTCCCGGTGAGCAGGAGCGGGCGGTGGTTGAATGCGAGAAGGATCCCCAGCCCGAGCACGATCCCGGGCGCCGCGGCCCCGAGCATCACGACGTAGTCGAACGTGATCCGCGCCGGGATCCTCGTCCGGACGACGAGATAGGCGACCGCCAGGCCGGAGAGCGCGGCAAGGGGCGCCGCGATCGCGGACAGGAGCGTGGTGTCGGTCATCGCGCGGGTGCCGATGCCTCCGAGAACGAATCGAAAGTTGTCGAGCGTCACGGTGTTGTCGATGCCTAGCAGCTTCGTGAACGCGCCGGCGATGACCGTGAGGTAGAGCAGGACCACCAGCGTGGCTGCGAGCCCGACGACCGCGAGCAGGCCGGCGCGGAAGCGCGTGCCGAGAGCCTGGGCCCGTCCGGTGGAGGGCTTCCCGGTCACCGTCACGACCGAGCCGTCCCCGACCCAGAGCCGCTGCACGAAGAACGCGATGAGCGACGGGATCATGAGCACGACCGAATAGCCGACCGCCTTTCGGACGTCGAACTCCCCCACGATCGAAAGGTACGCGCTGGAGGCCAGCACGTTGAAGTCGCCGCCGATGAGCAGTGGATTCGCGAGATCGGCGAGCGACTCGACGAAGATGATGAGGAACGCCGCGGCGAAGCCGGGGCGCAGGAGCGGGATCACGATCGTGCGAAGGATGCGGGCTCGCGAGGCTCCGAGGTTGAGGGCCGCCTCCTCGAGCGCCGGATCGAGCTGCCGGACGAGCGAATCGAAGATGAGGTACGCGACCGGGAAGAACGTGATCGTCTGCACGAAGATGAGCCCGCTGAAGCCATACGGGTCGGTCTCCCAGCCGAGCAGCCCACGGGTGAGCAGACCCTGCCGCCCGAACAGGAAGATCGTCGAGAGGGCGAGCGCGAACGGCGGGGCGATGAGCGGGAGCAGGGCGATGTAGTGCACGAGCGTGCGCAGCGGTCCGCGGACCGCACGGGTGGTCGCAAGGGCGAACCCGAAGCCGAGGAGGGTCGCCAGCGCGCCGGAGGTGAGACCCATGACGATCGTGTTCGCCACGACCTGGCGGGGAACGGGGAAGCGGAAGATCCGCAGGATCGGCGTGAGATCGAACGCGCCCTGCTCATCGAGGATCGCCTCACGGAGCACCATCGACAGCGGGTAGAGGAGCGCGAACGCGATGCCCGCCGCCGCCACCAGCGCGAGGATGGCGGCGGCGGGATCGCGGCGCAGCCGGATCACCGGACGGATCCCGGTCCCGAGCGTGAGGTCATTTCGGTGCGGGGGCGACCTCGTTGGAGAATCGGTCGACGAGAGCCTTCTTGTTGTCGCCGGCCCACTGGAAGTCATAGGTCACGGTCTTCACCGACGCCAGCTTCACCGACTTGTCGGAGACCTTCGCGTCCGGGTTCGTCGGGATCTGGTAGGCCTTGAAGGTCGCGGCGAGCTCCTGCGGTTTGACCCCGAGGGCCCAGTCCAGGAAGGTCTTGCCGGCGACCGGGTCGGGCGCGTTCTTCACCAGGGCCTCGCCGCCGACCTCATAGCCGGTGCCCTCGGAGGGGAACACGACCTTCAGGTCCTTGAAGCCCTCCTCGATCGCCGCGACGGTGTCGTGCGAGAACACCACCCCGATCGCGACCTCGCCCTGACCGGCCAGCCGCGCCGGCGCGGCGCCGGTCTTCTGGTACTGAAGGATGTTGGAGTGGAACTGCTTCATGTAGGCGAAGCCCTTTTCCACGTCCTTGTTGTTCAGGAACATCTGTGTCGCCATCATCGTGTACGCGGTGCCGCTGGATGCCGGGTGGGCCATCGAGATCTGGCCCTTGTAGATCGGCTTGGCCAGGTCGGCCCACGACGTCGGCTCGGGGAGGTTCTTCGCGGCGAGAACCTTCGTGTTCACCGCGAGGCCGAGGGCACCGACGTAGATGCCGGTCCAGACCCCGTTCGGATCGCGGTAATTCGCGGGGATCTTGTCGAAGAGCTTGGGCTTGTAGGCCTCCAGCAGGCCGGCCTTGTTCGCGGCGATGAAGCCGTCGGCGGGACCGCCCCACCAGACCGAGAACTGCGGATTCGCCTTGTCCGCGGTGAGCTTGGCGACGGCCTCGCCACTCGAGAGGCGCACATACGTCGTCTTGATGCCGCACTCGGCCTCGAACGCCTTGGTGATACCCTGGATGTACTCCTCCTGCGGCGTGCCGAGCACGGTGAGGCTGCCGGTCCCCTTCGGACCGCAGGGGCCGCTGTTCGCGGCGGTCGCGGCGGCGGTCGCGGCGGCGGCGGTACCCGTCGCGGCCGGGCTGCCCGTGCCGGCGGAGCCGCCGCAGGACGCGAGCACCATGCCGATGAGCACGATCGCGGTGAAACGCTTCAAGGTCCCCTCCATACGCGAGCGCGGACACGCGAGGTCCGACGGTCGGTTGTTCGCCAGGGATGGCGGCCGGCTAGGCCTGCATCAGCAGGTAGCCCCCATCCACCACCACGACGTCACCGGTAAGGTAATCCGACGCGGGCGCCACCAGGAAGAGGGCGGTCATCGCGACGTCATCCGGCGTGCCGAAGCGGCCGATCGGCTGCCGTGCGGCGAAGGCGGGGTCCCACATCCCGCGGGTGCCCTCGGTCTCGATGCCGGCGGGGGCGATCGCGTTCGCGCGGGCGCCGTAGGGCCCGACCGCGCGGGCCAGGGTCTTGGTCAGCGCGATGAGCCCGCCCTTTGACGCGGCGTACGCCGCGGCGGTCGGGCCGGAGCCGACCAGCCCGACGACGCTCGTGATGTTCAGGATCGCCGCGCCCCGGCCCTGGCGCTCGAACTGACGGGCGACCGCCTGGCTGCAGAGGAACGGCCCCCGGAGATTCGTGTCGAGGGTCCGGTCCCAGAGCTCGAGCGAGCCATCGAGGAACGGCGCGGTCGGATAGATCCCGGCGTTGTTCACCAGGATGTCGACCCGGCCGAACCGCGCGACGGCGGCATCGACGAGGGTCCCCGCGCCCTCGGGGGTGGCGACGTCGGCGGCCACGGCCTCGAGGGCGCTGTACCCGCGGCCCCGGAGGCGAGACACGCCGGCCTTCGCGCGAGCGAGGTCGATGTCGTTCACCACCACCGCCGCGCCGGCCTCCGCGAGTCGCCGGGCGATGCCCAGGCCGATCCCCGCTCCGGCCCCGGTCACGATCGCGACGCGGTCGGCCAGGTCGAAGAGCTGGACGATGGATTTCTCGCTCATGTGATCACCTGATCACGATTCAAAAGCTTCAGCCCTTCTCGCCGTGGAACCCGACGACGACCTGGTCGCCCTTCACGAACACCGGCACGGTGCGCTGGCGGGTGAGCCGGACGACCTCGGCCTGGTACGCCGGGACGCCATCGAGGACGCGATCCTCGTACGCCGTTCCCGCGGCTTCCAGCTCCTCGCGCGCGGCCACACAGGTCGGGCAGGTGGCGAGCGAGTACATGATGAGGTCGGGCACGAAGGAGATGATTCTACGGAAGCGAGAGGTCGGTGCGCGGCGGGCTCCAGACGTCGATGACCTGCGCCGCCTCCTCGAACACCCGCGCGCCGTGGGTCGCGCCGGGCGGCACCCGGTAGCTGTCGCCGGGGGTGAGGATCCGCTGCTCGCCGGCAATGATCATCACCAGACTGCCCTTCGTCACGACGCCGATCTGCTCCATGTCGTGCTTGTGCGACTCGACGACGGTCTTCGGGGCAAGGTCGGTGATCCCGATCGTCACCTGATCCGACTGGATGATCTTCTGGGTCATCCCGGGCGTCGGGTGCGTCGTCGGCAGATCGCGCGGACTGGCGAAATAGAGCTTAGGCGCTGCTGGCCTCGTCACCCTCGAGCACGAGCTGCTCGTTCTTGCTGAGGAGGAGCGGCTTCACCTTGTTGTCGATGGATTCGGCGGTCACCACGACGCGTCGCACGTCGGTGCGCGAGGGGATCTCGTACATGACGTCGAGCAACACCTCTTCGATGATCGTCCGCAGGCCGCGCGCCCCGGTCTTGCGCTTCGCCGCGCCTACGGCGGCGGCCATGAGCGCGTCGTCGGTGAACTGGAGCTCGACCTTGTCGATCGAGAGGAACTTCTGATACTGCTTCACGATCGCGTTCTTCGGCTCGGTGAGGATCCGCAGCAGATCGCCCTCGTCCAGCGCCTGGAGCGGCACCATCACCGGCATACGGCCGACGAACTCCGGAATGAGGCCGTACTTGAGCAGGTCATCCGGCATAACCTGCTCGAGGACCGCCGTCGTCTCCTTGGTGTTCTGCGAGAGCGAGGCCCCGAACCCCATGGTCTTGCGGCCGATCCGCGCCTCGACGATCTTCTCCAGGCCCTCGAACGCGCCGCCGAGGATGAAGAGGATGTTCGTCGTGTCGATCTGGATGAAATCCTGATGCGGATGCTTCCGACCACCTTGCGGCGGGACGTTCGCGACGGTCCCCTCGAGGATCTTCAGCAGGGCCTGCTGCACGCCTTCGCCGGAGACGTCACGGGTGATGGAGGGGTTGTCGCCCTTGCGCGCGATCTTGTCGATCTCGTCGATGTAGATGATGCCGCGCTGGGCCCGGTTCAGGTCGAAGTCCGCCGCCTGGATGAGCCGCAGCAGGATGTTCTCGACATCCTCCCCCACGTACCCGGCCTCGGTGAGGCTGGTGGCGTCGGCGATCGAGAACGGGACGTCGAGGATCCGGGCAAGCGTCTGCGCCAGGAGCGTCTTGCCGCAGCCGGTCGGCCCGATGAGCAGCACGTTGGACTTGCCGAGCTCGACCTCGTCGACCCGGTGTCCCGCGCCGACGCGCTTGTAGTGGTTGTAGACCGCGACCGAGAGAACGCGCTTGGCGCGATCTTGGCCGATGACGTAGGAATCGAGGATCTCGTTGATCCGGCGGGGGCTCGGGACCTTCTGGCCCGCGGCACGGGCCTTCGGGGTCTCCATGAACTCCTCGTCGACGATCTCGCGGCAGAGGGTGATGCACTCGTCGCAGATGTACACCCCCTGACCCGCGATGAGCTTTCGGACCTGATCCTGGCTCTTCCCGCAGAACGAGCAGCGGTAGGGCTTGCTGCCCTTGGCGGTGGTCGTCATCGCGCGGCGACCGGTGTCTTCAGATCATCATCGTCTTCCTTGGCCAGCGCGATGAGCGACTCCTTGCCGGTGTAGACCTCGTCGATGAGGCCGTAGGTCTTGGCCTCCTCGGCGCTCATGAACCGGTCGCGGTCGGAGTCCTTGCGCACCTGATCGACGCTCTGGCCGGTGTGGTGCGCGAGGATCCTCGTGAGCTTGTCCACCAGGGTCTCGAGCTCTTTCACCTGGATCATGACGTCAGGGGTGTTGCCGCGGAACCCACCGGAGCCCTGATGGATCATGATCCGCGCGTTTGGGAGGGCGTACCGCTTCCCCTTGGCGCCGGCGGCAAGGAGCACCGCGCCCATCGACGCGGCCTGGCCGATGCAGACGGTGTTCACCGGGGCCTTCAGATACTGCATCGTGTCGTAGATCGCCAGGCCCGCGGTGACCACGCCGCCCGGGGAGTTGATGTACAGGTAGATGTCCTTCTCCGGGTCCTCGGATTCGAGGAACAGGAGCTGGGCGATGATGAGATTCGCCATGTTGTCTTCGATCTGGTCGGTGATGAAGATGATGCGGTCCTTGAGCAGCCGGGAGAAGATGTCGTAGGCGCGCTCGCCACGACCGGATTGCTCGACGACCATCGGCACCAGACCCACTTCGACCTCCTCGACCCTGTTCGGTGAAAAGTGTAGCGCCAGCTCTTGCGCCGAAGGTCGGATCRCCGCGGGGCGGACGAGCGGGCCGCGCCGTTCCTGGCCGGGCTACTCCTGGCCGGGCTACTCCTGCAGGAGCGCGCGGATCGCGTCGCGGCCCGCGGGCGTCGCGTCGGTCGGCTCGGGCACGATGCTCTTCCCGTCATCCGCCGTGGGCCCCTCCGCCGCCTGGGGAGCGAGGCCATGTGGATCGGGGACATCGTCGGGGGCGCCGGCCGCCTTCATCAGCTCGCGCTCGGCGTCGGGCCCCTCGAGCCCGATGAGCTTGTCCACGACCTTGCGGTTGCGCAGCGATCGCGCGAGCGACGCGAGGACCGCCGGATCGCGAAGCGCGGCGGGGTCCTGCTGCGCGAGCGGGGTGAGCGCGACCTCCTGGACGAGCTCCGCCCCGGAGATCTTGATGTCCTCGCGCTTGGCGAGCGCGTCCAGGACGAGGAGCGACTTCGCGCGGCGCTCGGCCGCCTCGCGCCAGTCCGCGCGGATCTCCTCCTCGGTCTTGCGTGCCTGCAGGAGGAACTGCTCCCAGCCCAGCCCCTGCTCCCCGATCCGGCCCTTGAGGTCGGCGGTGAGGTGATCGAGCTCGTCCTGGACCAGGAGCTCGGGGACCTCGACCGTCGCGCCAGCGAGAACGTGCGCCAACAGCTTCTCGGCCGCCGCGTCGCGCGCCTCGTGGAACGCCGCGTGCGCGAGCTCGCCGCGGACGGCGCGGTCCAGCGCGGCGAGATCGTCCACCCCGACGGTCTTCGCGAACTCATCGTCGAGGTCCGGGAGGACCTTTTCGGCGACCGCGATCACCGTGGCGCTGAAGGCCCCCTGCTTCCCGCGGAGGTCCTCGTCCGGGTAGTCAGCGGGGAACGTGAGGTCGAGCGTGCGCATCTCCCCCGCCGTCGCCCCGACCAGGCCTTCGGCCAGGCCGGGGATCGGGTATTCGCGGCCGAGCTCGAGATGCGCGTTCCGCCCCATCGGCGGGAGGGCGCGGCCATCGATGACGACATCGAGATCGATCGTGAGGACATCGTTCCCCCCGGCCGGGCGGTCGACCGGCCGGAGCTCGGCATGGTGCTCGCGCATCCCGGCGATCGTCCGCTCGACCTCCGCTTCCTCCAGCCGCTCTACGGTGACCGTCGCGCCGTGCGCCGCGTAGTCGCCGAGGAGCACCTCGGGCTTCATCGGGAACGTGGCGGTGTACCGCAGATCCTTGCCCGGCTCGAGCTGGCTCACCTCGACCTCCGGGCGGTCGAGGGCGATGATGTCCTCGCGGTCAACGATCTCCTTGAACGTCTCGTCCACCACCTCGCCGGCGGCGTCCTCCCAAAGATGGCTCGCGCCGTACGTCCGCTCGTAGATCGCCCGCGGCGCCTTGCCCGGACGGAAGCCCGGGATCCGCGCCTGGCCCACGTGCCGGCGGTACGCGCGTTCGCTCGCCCGCGCCAGGCGGTCCGCCTCGACCTCGACCGCGAGGACCGCGATGGACCCGGGCTTCCGTTCGACGGTGTACCGGACGCTGGCGGGCGGATCCGCGGCGGGAGCCGGCTGCGGCTCGATGGCCTCGGTCGCGGGCAGCTCGGTGGAGGGATCGTTGGTCATGGAGAGGTCTAGTTTAGGCTCTCGCTCACGGTGCTGTACTTCTACGAGATCCACGACGGCGATGAGGACCTCGGATCCGCGGTCCTGGTCTGCCATCCCGAGCGCCAGAGCCCGGAGGAGTTCTTCACCCTCGTGAAGCGGGCGCGCGACCTGGTGATCGAGAGCTTCGAGGAGCCCTCGCTCTCCGAGGCGATCGCGAACGAGCTCGAGCGCGCGCACGGCTTCCTCCACGTCACGGACGAGCGCCTCATCGCGTCGGTGAACGTCGGCGAGACCGACAAGGACACCTTCCTGGTGGCCGCCGACGAGGCGGTCCGCACGGTGTTCGTCGCCGCCGACGCCGACGGCGATCCGGGCGACGACGAGGCGCCGGGCCCCGACGATGCGCGCCACAACTAGCGCCCGCGCCGAGGCCGAGCCGAACGTCCCGGCGAAGCCGCGGGTCGGCTTCTGCGGCCTCGGGATCATGGGCCTCCCGATGGCCCGCAACCCCCTGCGCGCCGGATTCCCGGTCACGTCTGGAACCGCGCCCCGGCCCGGGCCCCTCGCAGCGGAAGGCGCGACGATCGCCACGTCACCGCGGGCCGTCGCCGAAGCGTCGGACATCGTCGTGACGATGGTGACCAGCTCACCCGACGTCGAGGCGCTCACCTTCGGTCCGGACGGCATCGCCGCAGGGGCACGCCACGGTCTGCTGGCGATCGGGCGGCTCTCGGGACTCGAAGCGCGCGCCGCCGAGTGACACCGGCCCCGGTCCGTGTCGCGGTCATCCCGGCCGCGGGGCTTGGAACGCGGTTCCTCCCGGTGACGAAGACGATCCCCAAGGAGATGCTGCCGATCGTCGACACCCCGACGATCGCGCTCGTCATCGCCGAGGTGGCCGCCGCCGGGGTGGACGAGGTCATCGTGGTGAGCGCCCCGGGCAAGGATCCGCTCGACCGCTACTTCCGGCCCGCGCCCCAGCTTGAGGCCCGGCTCGAGCGCGACGGCCGGACCGCCGAGCTCGCGCTCGTCCGACAGGGCGACGGACCACGGGTGACGGTGATCCTGCAGGACGAGCCGCTCGGGAACGGCGACGCCGTGCTGCGCGCGCGCGCCCTGGTGGCGGGCCGTCCCTTYCTCATGATCTGGGGCGACGACATCGCGACGGCGGCGGTCCCGGTGGCGCGCCAGCTCCTCGACTGCCGCGAGCGCCAGGGCGGCGGCAGCGTCGCCGGCGTCATGCGCGTGCCCGCCGCGCAGGTCTCGCGCTACGGCATCGTCGAAGGTGAGCCCGCGGGCGAGCGGACCTGGCGGATGCGGCGGATCGTCGAAAAGCCCGCGCCCGGCGAGACGACCTCCGATCTCGCGCAGGTCCACGGCTACGTGCTGGAGCCGGAGATCTTCGACGTGCTCGCCCGGACGGCGGCGGGGCGGGGTGGCGAGGTCTGGCTCGCCGACGCGGTGAGCGGGCTCGCGGCACGGGCGCCGGTCTGGGCCCACGCCTTCATCGGCGAGCGCTTCGACACCGGCGACCGCCTCGGCTATCTGCAGGCCGTGGTGAGCGCGGCCCTCGACCGGCCCGACCTGGGCGAGCTGCGTGACTGGCTGCGCGCGCGCGTCGACCAAGCGCCCGGTCGGTAGCCGGCGGTGCCCGAGGTGGGACTCGAACCCACACGAGGTCTCCCTCACCGGCTCCTAAAGCCGGCGCGTCTACCAACTTCGCCACTCGGGCCGTCACCGATCGTATCGCGGCCGTCACGTCGGCGGCACCGGATGTGCGCTATCAGCGCGCATGGCGGGCACCGGGCCGTTCCGCGTCCTGGTCGTCGAGGATGACGAGAATCTCCGGCTGTTCACCCGGGAATGGCTGGACGAGGCCGGCGATGCGGCCCGGTCGGCGGCGAACGGCGCCGACGCGCTTGCCGCGCTCGGCTGGGACCCGGATCTCATCCTCCTCGATCTTTCGATGCCGGTCATGGATGGCTGGCAGTTCCTCGACCGCCTGGGGATCTCGTGCGCGAACGCCGGACGGTCGATCGCCCCGCCGGTCATCGTCCTGACCGGGACGTCGCGCCGGCAGACCGAGATGCCGCGCGGGGCCGCGGCGCTGCTGGAGAAGCCGTTCGACTTCGACCTGCTCGGTCGGAGGATCGCCGTCTATGCCGGGTCCGTCGCGGGGTAGCGGCCGACCGCCGGGCAGCCCGATCTCCCGCTAGCATGGCCCCCTGGGGAACGCGATGCGGGCCGGGCGGGCGCAGGGAAGGCGGTACCAGACCGCGTGGGCGAGAGCGCTGGATCACAGCTCATCCATTACCGCTGCACCCGCCCTGAGCACCGCTCGGGCGAGGGCCTCCGCGACCGTCTGACGATCCATGAGCGCAAGTGGGCGTTCTGCCCGCATGATGTGCGGGCCGGGGACCACGAATGGACCGTCATCCCCGGCGGGAGCGAGCTCGCCGAGCTCATCCGCCTGCTGAGCTCCAGACGAACGCGCTGAACCGGCGGTCCGTTCGCTAGACCGCGAGCTCGAGACCTTCACGAGCGACGAGCACCTCGAGCCCGGCACGCCGCTCGTGCGCGGTGCGTTGCGCATCGACCGCGATGACATCCAGCGCGTCGTCGGTCCGGTCGGGGTCGTGGTGATAGAGCACCAGCCGCCGGACCCCCGCCTCCACCGCCACGTCGATCGCGCTCGCGACCGTCGAGTGGCCCCAGCCGCGCTTGAAATCGCGCTCGAGGTACTGCGCGTCGTGGATCAGGGTGTCCGCCCCGCGTGAGAAGGCGATGACCGGATTCGTCTCGCCGTTGAACGCGTCCTCGGTGTCGGTGGCATAGACGAGCGACCGGCCATCGGCCTCCACCCGATAGGCGAGCGCCGGCGAGGGGTGGTAGATCCGCGTCGCGCGGACGTCGTACGGCCCGATGGCGCGCCGCTCGCCGCTCTTCATGTCGTGGACCTGGAGCCGGACGGGGAGCTCGTCGAGGTCGACCGGAAAGAACGGATCGTCCATCCCCAGGCCGAGCATCTCGCGGAGCGGACGCTGCTGCGCCGGGCCGTGGATCCGCAGCGTGCTGTTCGGGTCGTACGCCGGGCGAAAGAACGGGATGCCCTGGATGTGATCCCAGTGAAGGTGCGAGAGGAGGAGCTCGACCGTGATCGCGCCGCCCGGATCGAGGTTGAGCCCGAGCTCGCGGAGCCCGGTCCCGGCGTCCAGGACGAGCAACGCGTTCGAGGCATCACGGACCTCGACACACGCGGTGTTGCCCCCATAGCGGACGGTGCGCTGCCCGGGCGTGGGGATCGAGCCGCGGGTGCCCCAGAAGCGGATCTTCATCCAGGGTGTGCCCGATCGCGCTCGGACAGCGTGTCCGCCGCCTCCTGGATCGTCCCCATCCCCTCGTCGCCCGGCTTGGGCCAGCTCTCGCGCAGTTCGTCCAGACAGGCGCGCAGCTGCGGCAGCGCCAGGTGGACCGCGGCCATCACGAGCGGGTCGAGATGGTCCCCGGCCATGCCCTCCATGATCTCGATGGTCCGTTCCACCGAATAGGCCGGCTTGTAGTACCGCGGCGCCGTGAGCGCGTCGAAGACATCCGCGGCCGCCACGATCCGGGCACCCGGCAGGATCGCGGCCGCCGCCAGGCCGCGGGGGTAGCCCGTGCCATCCATGCGCTCGTGGTGCTGGGCCGCGATCGTCGGAACGTCGCGCAGCTCGCGTGGGAAGTTCAGCTGGGCCAGGAACTCCTCGGTCTTCTCGGCATGGGCCTTCATGTAGGCGAACTCCGCGTCATCCAGCTTGCCGGGCTTTTGCAGGAATCGGTCGCGGACCGCGATCTTGCCGTAGTCGTGAAGGAGCGCGGCGGCCTGGAGCGACTCGAGCGCCGGTGCATCCAGGCCCATCGCGCGGCCGATGACCACGGCGTAGCGCGTCACACGCTTGCTGTGGCCGGCGGTCTGCTGATCGCGCGCGTCGATCGTGCGGGCGAGCGTTTCGATGAGCGACCGCCAGAGCTGCTTCTGCTCGCTTACCAGCTTGGCGTTCTCCACCGCGACGGCGGCGGACGACGCGAGCGATCCGAGGGTCGCCTCGTCATCGGCGCTGAATGAGCCGCCGCGCTTGTTCACCGCCTGGAACACGCCGATGATCCGCCCCTCATGGTCGGTCATTGGCAGGGTGAGGAGATTGCGCGTTCGGAAGCCCGTACGCCGGTCGTTCTCGGGGTTGAACCGCGCGTCCGCATACGGATCGGCGATGTTGATCGTCTCACCGGTGCGCGCCACGGTCCCCGCGATCCCCACGCCGAGCGGGAAGCGGATCTCGCCCACCCCCACACCGAGGGCCACCTTGGACCAGTACTCGTTCCGCTCGCGATCGACGATGTAGATCGTCGCGCGCTCGGCCTCGGCCATCGCCGAAGTCGACTCCGCGATGAGCCGCAGGAGCGCGTCGAGATCGGTCACCGTCATGAGCTTCCGGGTGACCTCGAGCAACGTCGACAGCTGCGTCGCACTTCGCCGCCGATCGTCCCGGGACCGTCGCCGGCGCTCCTGCGCGCGCCGGTCGCGCTCCCGCCGGTCGCCCTCCCGCCGGTCGCCCTCCCGCCGGTCGCGCTCCGCGGATCCGGCGCTCACGCCGGCTCCCCCGAGGACGTCGCGTCGAGCACCGGACCGACCGTCTGCGCGATCCGCTCGAGGAGCATCTGGTCGGCCCGCTCGAACGGTCCGCTCCGCTTGTTGAGCACCTGGATGACGCCCGAGACGGTCCGCCCATCGGCGCCCCACACCGGCACGACGAGGAGATTCAGGGTCCGGTAGCCGCTCCGGAGATCGACGTTCCGGTCGAAGCGCGGATCGGCGTACGCGTCCGGGACATTGATCGTCTCGCCGCTCGCCGCCACCTGCCCCGCGATCCCGGTCCCGACCGGGAGACGGATCTCCAGGGCGGTCCGGGACGCGATGCGGGACCAGATCTCGTTCGTCCGGTGATCGACCAGATAGATCGTGCAGCGCTCGGCCTCGACCGCCTGCGCGCACAGCTCGACAAGGCCCTTGAAGTACGCGTCCCGGTCACGCTCGACCGAGAGGTGGGTGAGCTTCATCAGGACGAACGCGACCTTGTCGTCGAGCGCCATCAATGGAAGCCCGCGACCGTGGCGGCGACCACCGGCCGTTCCGGCGGCGGGGCCGGCCGCGGAGTGAGGGTCGAGCCGATCCGGTCCACCTGGTAGCAACGCACCGGCTCGGCGCGGCCGCGCACCGCGACGGCCCCGAGATCGATCACCGASACATCATCGCCGAGCTCGGCGAGCGTCGCGCCGCTGCAGGCCACCTGGTCACGCCGGGCGATGTCGTTCGAGGTGAGGCGCGACGCAACGTTCGCGGTATCGCCGATGACCGTGTACTCCATGCGACCCTTCGCCCCGAGGAACCCGGCCACGACCGGTCCGGTGTTGATGCCGAAGCCGAACGAGACGTCCGGGCCGCCCTTCTCCCGCTCGGACACGATCCACTGTTGGATCTCGAGCGCGCATTGGACCGCCTTGCGGGCATGGTCGGCGACGTCGAGCGGCGCGCCCCAGAGAACCATGATGTTGTCACCGTTGTATTTGTTCACGGTCCCCTCGTGCCGGTTCACCACGGAAACGATGCCTTCGAAATACCGGTTGAGCTCATCGAGCAGGACCCCCGGGGTGAGGCCCTCGGAGAGCGTCGTGAAGCCGCGCACGTCGCCGAAGAGCACCGTGACGCGCTTCTCCTCGCCGCCCAGGGCGAGGCTCCCGCGGTCTTCGCGGTCCATGATCGTCCGGGCGATCGACGGCGTGACGAACCGGCCGAAGGTCGCCTGGGTCCGGGCCACCGCCCGCTGCTCCTCGACGAGGAGATAGCCGAGCGCGACGACCCACCAGAACACCACCGGGACGAGGTAGCCGATGGAGGCGACCGGGATGGGCCCTTGACCGACGCCGGACGTGGCCTCGCTGAAAGAGAAGAATCGGACGAACCCGTAGGCGACGAGCGCGAGGATCGCTCCAAGGAACCCGTAGAGGCGATAGCGCGCCACGAGGAGGATCCCGCCGGCGAGGAACAGGGCCATCGAGAGGAGCGTGATGAGCGCGTCCTCACGGGGGATCGGGAAGCGGTTCGCGTAGATCGAGGCGGCCGTGTTGGCCCAGATCTCGACCCCGTACATCTTCGCTTTCCCGCCGTTCGGCACCGGATAGCTGTCCGGCACGGCCGAAGCGGAGTGGGCGCCGATGAACAGCGTGCGATTGGCGATGAGCTCGCGCGGGACGCTCCCGCCGACCACGTCGGCGAGCGACACGACACAGAACTCGCCGGCGACCCGGCAGGGGGGCTGGCCGCCTCGCCGCTGGTCGGCGAGATCGGTCGCGGGCGGCGCCGCGAAATACACCGTCGTCGCGCCACCGCCGTCGATCGGGATGACCCGGTCGGCGAGCCCGGGGCGGCCCGGAAGCACGAGTGCGCCGTCGATCCGCTTGATCGCGCGCTCGTCGCCCGTCGTCTGGAGCGCCTTCGCCATCGATCGCGCGGTGGCGACCAGCGGGAGCGCGTAGTAGCGGCCGCTCGGCGTTTCGACGACGGTCTGGGTGTTCCGCGCCCGCCCGTCGTCGCCGGTGATGATGTTCACCGCGGCGAGCGCGGCGGCCGCGGAGCGGAGCATCGGGATGGGCACCGTCTCGGCGCGGAACACCGCGGCGCCCTCGCGGGCCACCGAGGTCCCCGCCCCCTGCATCGCCAGAACGACGTTGCCGGCGTCCTCGATCGCGGCGGCGAGGGCGCGGTCCTGGTCCGGCTCCGGCGAGTCGTCGTAGAACCCGACGTCGAACGCGATCGTGCGCGGGGCGAGCGGCTTGAGCGCGGCGAGCAGATCGGCGTAGGCCCGCCGCGGGAGCGGGTACCGGCCGTACCGCGCGATCGTCGCGTCATCGATCGCGACGACCGTGACGAGATTGCTGAGCCGACCGGGTGCGCCGGTGATGAAGGTGTCGTAGGTGACGGCCTGGAGGTTCCCGTCGAGGAGGCCGATCGAGTAGGCGTAGCCCCCGGTCGCCAGGCCGACGATCACCAGCGCCGTCAGGATCGCCCGCTGCCGCAGTCGCCGGGTCACGCGCACGATCCCGCCCTCCATCCGCCCGGTGGGACGGCGGCCGTCATGCTACCCGCTTGCTCGCCCGCTCGAGGACGCCGCGGAGTACCAGAATGGCGCGCGCGTAATCCTCGAGGCCCAGGCGCTCCATCGGGGTGTGGTCGTATCGCGCATCCCCGGGCCCGTAGGCGACCATCGGGCAGGACCAGGCGGGCAGGAGCACGTTCAAGTCGCTGGTGCCGCTCTTCACCCGGAACGCCGGCCGGCCGCCCGCGCCGGCGATCGCCCCGGCGAAGGCTCGCGCCAGGCCGGAGGACCGCGGGGTCCGGGCCGGTTCCTCCGCCGCGACCCGCTCCACTGCGACCTCCGCCTCGCCGTCGTGGGCATCCGCCAGGTCGCGGACCTCGGCCTCGAGGTCGGCGGTGGCGATGCCCGGCGGGATGCGATACCCCACCCGCAGCTCGGACCGCTCGGTCAGCCCGTCGCCGGCCACGGCGTGAATGCCCTCGAGCCGGCAGTCGAGGTGCCCGAACCCGGGCGACCCCGGGGTGCGCGCCTGGGCCGCGGCGTGGATGCGCCCCCAGAGCGCGAGCGCCTCCTCGGCGCAGGTCGGACCCGGTGCGGCACCGTGACGCGCGTCACGCGAGAGCGAGAGGCCGAGGACCAGGCGCCCCTTGTAGCCCACGGTCACCCCGTCCCAGCCGGACGGCTCCCCGATGACGCACCAGTCGGGCGCCGGGAGGGTCGCCCGATACCGGGCGCCCGTGCTGGTGGGCGACTCCTCCTCCACCGCGCCCACGACCGTGACGCGGACCCCGGCCGGCGGCTCGGTGGCCGCGGCGACAAACGCGGCGAGCGGTCCCTTCGCGTCGACCGCGCCTCGGCCGACCAGCTCCCCCTCCTCGATCCGCACCGGGATCTCGCCGGGGACGGTGTCGATGTGGCCGAGGAGCACGACGTGGACCGGACCTTCGCCGATCTCGCCGACCGCGTTCCCCGCGGGATCGATCGCCGCCCGGAACCCGCGCTCGCGCATCCGCGCGACGAGCCACGCGACGGCATCGCCCTCGTCCCGTGAGACGCTGGGGATCGCGACCAGGCCCCCGACGAGCGCGAGGTCGCGGTCGGAAAGCTCGGCGCTCACCCGCGCAGGGCCCGGGCGGTCGCGGCGATGACCAGATCGACCTGCGCCGCGCTGATGACCAGCGGCGGGAGGAATCGCACGACCGTGGGCCCGGCGCCCAGTGCGAGGACACCGCCCTCCTGGAGCGCTTTGATCGTGGGACCGGCGTTCTCCTTGAGCTCGATACCCTGCAGCAGTCCCAGGCCGCGGACCTCGCGGATCTTCGGGGACCCGATCCCGCGCAGACCGGACGCGAGCTGGGCCCCGCGCTCGCGCGCCGCGGCGGCGAGCCCCAGCCGCCGGTGCTCGCCGATCGTGGCGATGGCCGCCGCGCAGGCGAGCGGATTGCCGCCGAAGGTCGTCGAGTGCGACCGCTTCGGCAGCTCGCCGACCGTTGATCCGAACGCGATCGCCCCCATCGGCACGCCGCCGGCGATGGACTTCGCCAGACAAAGGATGTCCGGGGTGATCCCGTACTGCTCGATCGCGAACATCGTGCCGGTGCGGCCGAAGCCGGTCTGGACCTCGTCGACGATGAGGAGCGCCCCGCGCTCCCGGCAAAGCCGGGCGGCCTCGGCGACGAACTCGCGCGTCGCCGGCCGGACGCCGCCCTCACCCTGGACGAGCTCGACGATGAACGCCGACGTGTCGGTCGTGATCGCGCCGTCCAGCGCCTCCGTCTTGTTGAACGGGATATGCGAGAAGCCGGGAAGGAGCGGGCCGAAGAGCTCGCGGTACTCCGGCCCCCAGGTGGCCGACAGCGCCCCGGCGGTCTTGCCGTGGAAGCCGCGCATCGTGGCGACGACGTTCGGCCGCTTCGTCGCCAGATGCGCGAACTTCAGTGCCCCCTCCACCGCCTCGGTGCCGCTGTTGCAGAGGAACACCCGACCGAGTGCCGCCGGGAGGATCGCCGCGAGCGCGGCGTAGAGCTCGGCGCGGCGGTCGTTGTAGAACAGCTCGGTGCAGGACACGAGGGTCCGCGCCTGCGCGGCGATCGCGTCGGCGACCGCGGCGTTGCCGTGCCCGAGGTTCGCCGACCCCTGGCCGCCGACGCAGTCGATGTACTCGCGGCCGTCGGCGTCCCAGAGGACCGCGCCACGCCCGCGGACGATCACCAGCTCGCGCTTCTGGTACAGCCCGGAGGTGTGGGTGCCTTCGATGGCGACGGCGTCGCCGCGGTCATCCACGGCGGTCAGGGCCGGATGACCGTGCGGACCTGCGGGTCACCGCCGGCGGTGCGGATGATGACCTCACCGACGCCACCGTCCAGGGCCTCCTTGGCGGCGAGGATCTTCTTCTTGAACCGCCCCCGCGCGAGCGTCTCCGCCTCGGCGACCGAGATCTCCGCGACGAGCGAGGACGGATCGTCGGGATCGCGGAGCAGCCCGGGGACGTTCGTGAGGATGAGCAGGGCGTCCGCTTCGATGGCGATCGCGATACGCGCCGCGACGCGATCCCCGTCCACGTTCACCGCCGCGTTCTCGGTCGAAAGCGCGAGGGGCGCGATGACCGGCACCCGGCCGGGCCCGATGAACTGGAGCAGGAGGGGGAAGTTCACCGCCTCGACCGTCCCGGTGTGGTCATCGCGAAGGAGCAGCGTCTTCCCGTCCCTCACCGCGCGGATGTCCTTCCGCTTCGCCACGAGGAGCCGGCCGGAGAGTCCGGACAGGCCGACCGCGTCGATCCCGCGGGCCTGGAGCTTCTCGACGTACAGGAAGTTCTCGATGCCAAGCGCGGCCATCGCGAAGATCTCGAGGGTGCGGCGATCGGTCCGGCGGCTCTGGTGCCCCGACGGGGACACGACGGTCTCCACCGGATGACCGAGCGCGGCCTGCAGCTTGTCCGTCTCGGCCGAGGCCCCGTGGACGAGGACGATCTCGTCGGTCCGAGCCACATCGGCGACCAGGTCGGCGACGCTGTCGCGGTCGACCCCGGCCGATCCGCCCGCCTTGATGACCGCGCGCAGCGCCATTACCGGAGCGCCATCTAGGGATGGAGCCCGGTGAATTCGAGGCCGGCGGTCTCGGGGAAGCCGCAGGCGACGTTCAGCGCCTGGACGCCGTTCCCGGCGGCGCCCTTCATGAGGTTGTCGATCGCGCAGAGCGCGACGACCCGCTCCCCGCGCGGGTCCGCGGCGAAGCCGACATCCGCGAAGTTCGTGCCCGCGAGCAGCCTCGGCTCGGGATGGCGGAAGATCCCCCCGCGCTCCTTCACGATCCGCACGAACGGCTCGTCGGCGTAGGTCGCGCGGTAGGCCTTCCACAGCGCTTTGTCGTCGATCGTCCCGTGCACCGGCACATGCGCGGTCGCCAGGACGCCGCGGACGAGCTCGACCGCGGTCACCGACAGCTGCACGGTGATCCCCTCGATCTCCTGCTCCACCTCGGCGGTGTGGCGATGGCCGACCGGCTTGAACGAGCGCACCACGCCGACACGCTCGGGATGATGCGAGTCGTCGCTCGCCTCGCGGCCGCCCTCGCTCGACCCGACCTTGCATTCGACGACGATCGGCCGGGTGCGGTCGATGAGCCCGGCGCGCGCGAGCGGCAGGAGCGCGAGGATCGTCGCGGTGGCGTTGCAGCCCGCGCCGCTGACGAGCTTCGCGCCGGCGATCGCGGCACGGTGGAGCTCCGGGAGCCCGTACACCGCCTCGCCCAGCAGGTCGGGCGCGGGATGCGGCGCGTCGTACCAGGCGCGATAGCTCGCGGCGTCACGCAGCCGGTGGTCGGACGAGAGGTCGATGACCAGAGGCGCGCGGTCGCGGAACTCGCCCAGGCGATGCGCCCCGTTCGGCAGCGCGAGGAAGACGACGTCGCAGCCGGTCACGGCGTCGTACGGCACGAAGCTGAGCGCGGTGCGCTTGCGCAGATTCGGGTGCGCCGCGGTGACCGGCTTGCCGACGAGCGACTCGCTGCCGGCGACGACCGCGCCGACCCCGGGGTGACCGAGCAGCAGCCGGAGGAGCTCGCCGCCGGCGTATCCGCCGGCCCCCACGATCCCGACCTTCATCGCCGCGCGACCGCCAGGATGTGGTCCACGACCTTCGCCGGGATGTTCACGCCGGTCGTGTCGATGGAGTTGCGGAACTCCATCGTGTAGTTCACCTCGTTCACCAGCAGGCCCCGGTCGGATTCGAGGAGATCGATCGCGACGACCCCGCCGCCGACCGCCTTCGCCGCGCGCACCGAGAGGGCCGCGAGGTCCGGGGTGACCGCGCAGTTCGTGGCCTTCCCGCCGCGGGCGGTGTTCGTGATCCAGTGGTCGGAGGCGCGATAGATGGCGCCGATGCACTCGTCGCCCACGACGAAGGCCCGGATGTCCCGGCCCGGCTTGGCGATGTACTCCTGGACGTAATAGATCGAGTGCATGTAGGTCCCAAGCACGTCCTTATGCTCGAGGATCGACTCCGCCGCGTCGCGATCGTTCACCCGTGAGATGAGCCGCCCCCACGAGCCGACGAGGGGCTTCAGGACCGCGGGGTAGCCGAGCTCCTCGATCGCCGCGAGCGCCGACTCCGGCGTGAACGCCAGACGTGTCCGCGGCGACGGGACGCCGTCACGGATGAGCCGCATCGTGGTGAGGAGCTTGTTGCCGCAGATGTCCGCGACCTCGTAGCTGTTCACCGTGGGGATCCCCCAGGTCTCCAGGACCGAGAGCGCGTAGAGCGCGCGGCTGTGCTGGATGCAGCGCTCGGCGACAACATCGACTCCGAGCTCGGGCTTCGTCTCGAGGCGCAGGACGAGCTCACGGTCGTCCAGGATCGTCGTCGGGACGCGACGGCGTTCGAGCTCCTCGAGGAGCAGCTTCTCCTCCACCCGCACCCGGGAGAGGAGCACACCGACCCGGGGCTCACTCACCCCAGTCTTCTTCGGCCTCCGGCGCCAGGGCCAGCGCGATCGGCGCGGTGGCGGTGACTTCGAGCTCCGCGCCGCAGTCGGGACACGAGACGATCTCGCCCTTCACCGCATCGGCGCCCACGGTCACGACGGCATCACATTCGGGGCAGTTGGGCATCGGGAACAAGGACCTCCTCATCTCGCGCGGGCGATGAGGGAACTTTAGCCGACCAGACCCCGTGCGCGGGCCTTGTCCGCGTACATCCGCGCGTCGGCCGCCGCGATGAGCACGTCGGCGAGCAGCCCATCGGTCGGGAACGAGGCGACACCGAACGAGACCCGCGGGAGGGCGTGCGGCCGGCCAGCCCACGGATAGGTGTGCTCGGGCAGCTCGATCGCCAGCCGCATCACGAGCTGCTCCGCCGCCTCGAGCCCGGTCCGGGGGAGCAGAAGCACGAACTCATCGCCGCCAAATCGGGCCACGACGTCCTCGGTCCTGGCGCCCTCGCGGAGGGACCTCGCCACCCGCACGAGCACCTCGTCACCGACGAGGTGTCCGGCGCGGTCGTTCACCGCCTTCAGCTTGTCGACGTCGCACAGCACGACGCAGAACGCGTCGCCGTGGCGGCGCGCCTCGGCCGTCTCGGCCTCGAGCCGCTCGACGAGGATGCGCCGGTTCAAGAGGCCGGTGAGCGGATCGCTGCTCGCGAGCTTGCGGGTGACGCTCAGCAGCCGGGCATTGGAGATGGCGATCGCCGCCTGGGCCGCGTAGAGCCGGAACAGCCGTTGCGTCTCGCCGACGAACGTTCGCGGCGCACTCGAATAGGCGGTGATCGTCCCGATGAGGTGGCCGTGCGCGATGAGCGGCGCCGCGATCGCGGACGCGATGGCACCGTGGAGCGTCGCGGTCGAGCGTGGATGGTCGGCGTAGCCGGGGGGCAGCCACCAGATCACGGGTGTCGAGGCATTCGAGCGCGATCCCGGCGAGCCGCTCCCCACCGAGTCGCGCAGCTGCGGCATGTTGGCGCGGTCGAGCGCGCGGATCACGAACGAGCCGTCCGGGGCGCCGGGACGCGATGCGCGCCGCGGCCTCCACCGCGGTGATCCTGAGCTCACGGCCATTTCGGCGCCGCGTCCCTCACCGGCTCGCCAGGCACGTCCAATTCGGGAACTGCGCCGCCCGGCTCCGAGAACCGCACGGCATGCTCGAGCGCCACGCGGTGGTCATGCTCCGACAGCCGTCCCCGCCTGTCGGCCGCCCATTCCGCCGCTGAGCGCAGCGGAACCGCACCCCGTGATCGCCACGGTCAGGACCATCGCCGTGATCCGCTTCGTCACCGCCAGTGAGAGCGTCTCGATGAAAGAGGCTGCTGTTCCAAGCTCTATCACATCCGCCTGGGCGCCCGGTACAAGGACCGCCGCGGTGGTGATGCTCATCGCCGATCGCGACGTCCGGGCGTCACTGCCGAGGACGGTGAGCTGCTGCGGCACCTCACCCTTGACCCCACTCGGGACTATCAGCGGCAATCCGCGTGATCGTTGTCTACGATGTCTTGAGACATCACACGGTGAGCCAGGAGGGATTCGAACCCACGACCAAGGGATTAAGAGTCCCCTGCTCTACCGCTGAGCTACTGGCCCGCTCCGCATGATACCGACCGAACGGTGCGGGGGGCGTCATCCCGGGCCATGTGATCCGGTGTTGCTGAGCGGCTCGCTCAGCTGCTTGAGCAACGGACCCTCGTCCTCGCGCCGCGCGAGCTGACCGATGACGACGATGCCCTCGAGCCGCCCGTCGCGCGCCACCGGGATGCGCCGGATCCGTCGCTCGGCCATCAGGTTCGCGGGTCATGACGTCGCTGACCTTCATGGCCTCCTCCGCATGGATCGTGCGGCCATGAGCGTTATCGTCCGGGCCACCGCGCCGCGGAGCCCCCTGTCGAAGTGGCGCTGGACCGGAGCTACGCGGTCTCCAGCTATGCGTTCTCCGCCGGAGGGGCGGCGGCGGGCTCGCTGGCCCCGATCTTGAAAATCTTCGTGCCGCACACCGGGCAGGTGCCCTGGGTCGCCGGCCGCCCGTTCTTCATCGTGATCTGCCTCGCATCCTTGATCTCGCGCGAGGCCTTGCATTTCACGCAGTATCCGTTCGCCAAGGAACACCTCCACGCTTTCGGTCCGCGGGCCCGCCCGGCGCCAGCGCGCCCTGCTGACGAGGCGGCGGGTATCGTACCCCCGGGGGGCCGGTCCGGTCGGAGGAGGCCGCCGGTCCGGCCGTTTGCCGATGTTTCCGGGCGTTTTCCCGCTTGTCGGGCCGATCCGGGCCAGGAACCACAAAACCCCGCCTCAGGGGCGGGGTCTCGTGGTGAGGAAGGGAAGGTTGGGAATTCAGTTGTATTGCGGGATCTCCAAGCAACTCGCGTGCCAAGTGCCCGCGGGGGCCTCCAGCAGGGCCGTTCCGGGTCCTGGCACGCGGAGGGCCGATGCGGGCTGAGCTCCTCTCCATCGGCACCGAGCTCCTGCTCGGCCAGATCACCGACACCAACTCGGCCTATCTCGCCGGGCGCCTCGCCGGCCTCGGGATCGACCTCCTCCATCTCTCCACCGTCGGAGACAATCTCGGCCGTGCCACCGAGGCGTTCCAGCGCGGGATCGGGCGGAGCGACCTCATCGTCACCACCGGCGGCCTCGGCCCAACCGAGGACGACCTCACCCGCGAGGCGATCGCCGCGGCGCTGGGCGAAGCCCCGGCGGTCGAGCGGGCGCTCGAGCGCGATCTCGCGGACTGGTTCGCCAGGCGGGGGGTGCCGATGCCGCAGCGGAACCGCAAGCAGGCCTGGCTGATCCCGTCGGCCCGGGCGATCCCGAATCCGCACGGCACCGCTCCCGGGTGGGACGTCGCCGTCGCGCCCCGGGCCGGGGGCCGGCGGGCGCGGATCATCGCGATGCCGGGCGTCCCGCGCGAGATGATGCGGATGTGGGAGGACGCGGTCGAGCCGACGCTTCTGGCCGAGGGCGCCGGGGCGGTGCTGCGCTCGCGGACCCTCAAATTCCTGGGCATCGGCGAATCGGCGGTCGAGGAGGCCCTCGATGAGCTGGTCCGCTCCACCGCGCCGACGGTCGCGACCTACGCGAAGAACGACGGCGTCCATGTCCGGATCACCGACAAGGGGCCCGCCGCGGCACCGATCGAGGCCCGGATCGCGGCGATGGAGCGGACCATCCGCCGGCGCATCGGTGCGCACATCTGGGGCACCGATGACGCTACCCTGGGGAGCGTCGTCGGTGACGCCCTCCGCTCCCGGGGCTGGCGCCTCGCCGTCGCGGAATCGCTCACCGGCGGCGAGGTCGGCCGCGCGCTCAGCGAGACGCCCGGAAGCGGCGCCTGGCTTGCCGCGGCGGTGACGCTGCCGGCGGCCGATACCGAGGCACTGGAGCGGGCCATCGCGGCGTTCCCGGCCGAGGCCCGGCTCATCGTGCCGCAGGCCGCGGACGCGGCGACGATCGAGATCCGCATCCCCCCGGACGCGGTACGGCGGAGCACGATCCGGTACCGGACCGCCGCGGAAGGTCGGCGGCGGGGCACGCTGGCGGCGCTCGACCTGACGCGACGGGCGCTCGGCGGGATCACCGAGGACCCGGCCTAGCCGAAGTCTGCGCGACCCTGGTCGAAGTCGGCGACCCTAGCGTCGGGGCGCGGGGGAATGGGTCCGCTTGCTGCCCTCGCGCGCGCGCTCCGCGGCACGCTTCGCCTCTTCCGCCGCACGCTGCGCGTGCTGCGCGGCTTCACGGGCGGCGTTCRGGTCGACCGGCACCGCGACGGTCGGCTGGGTCGTGGGGCGCGCGGTCTGCCGCTCGATGGGTCGCGCGGTCTCCACCGGTGCCGCGGCGGCGCCGCGGGTCGGCGCGGCAAGCGACGAACGCTCCGTGGCCGCGGGGATGGCGGGCTGGTCTTTCTTGCTCTTCTCCGCTCCGACCGCGGGACGGTCGGCGGCGGGACGGTCGGCGGCGGGACGGTCGGCGGCGCGGTCCGGCTCGCTGGTTGCGGCCGGCGGCTCCGTGGCGGGCCCTGCGCTGACACCCGGCGATACGGCACCCGCCTGCGCCACGCGCGTCTCGGCGACGGTCGCCAGGCGGGTCGTCACCGCGGCCGCGGAGTCAGCGATCAGAACGGCCGATGGCGCGACCTCGGCACCGCTGGGCGGACCGACCGCCCCGAGCACCGCCGCGGCCCCGGCGGTCCGCGGGTCGCCGGCGAGGCGGACGGCCGTCGCGCCGACGCGGTCCTGTTGGACCCGAAGCTGCGCCTGGAGCTGGGTGACCAGCTCCGCGAGCTTCGGCTGCAGCGACTCCACGCTCGCGAGCTCGGCCGCGGCGGTCGCGAGGGACACCCCGTACGCCGCGGTCGCCTCGATCGTCGCGTCGTCACGGCCGGCCTCGGCGAGGCGCTCGGCCTCCTCGAGGCGATGGGCCGCGATGGAGATCCCGACCGCGGCGCGATCCTCGGGGGTGCTCGCGATCGCGAGGCGCAGCTGCTCACCCGCGAGCTTGAACGGGTAGAGGACGTCATCGGGAAGCGAATCGGCGCTCGCCACGGTCGCTCCGGCGAGCAGCCCGGCGCCGGCCAGCACCAGCGCGAGGATCCGCAGGAGCACCGGCGTCGGCTTGGCCAGGACCGAGAAGACGCTCATCACATGGTCGGCGAGCGTCGGGCGCGACGGCGCGATCGCCTCCAGGACCCGTCGCCGCATACGGGCCCGCGCGGCCGGGTCGAGGCCGGTGGCGCCCTCACGGAGTCGGAGGGCGGCGGCGATGGCGTCACGGAGGACCGGGTCGCGGATCTCTTCCAGCCGGCGGACGCCGCGGGCGACCTCCTCCAGGCTGGTCGTGAAGTCCTGCCGCTGCCGCCTGCCCTTGGCCATCGCAGGGGTTAACGAGCCGCCTACCTGGTCGTCACGCACCCGCCGGCACGCGCCGGCGGCCTGGGAACGGGCCTAGCGGGCCGGCCCGCCCCAGACCGGCACGTAGTGGCTGCGGAAGGTCTGGGCGCGGACGACCCGCCCGCTCTCGTACACGGTCCAGGTCCGGCTCACGTCGCGGCCCTGGGTGAGCGCTCCAGGCGGGTACGCCGGGTCGGCCGGCTGGTCCTTGGCCGGCATCGTGAGATTGGTCTCCACCGGATCGCCAAGGACGACGCTGCGGCCGGTCGGGATGCTGAACAGCTCGAACGCCACGCTCATGGCGGCCGGGTACGCGCGGATGAGAACCGGATAGGCGGTGTCGTTCCGCCACTGGAAATCGGAGCCCGGGAGGAACACCGCGGCGTCGAACCCGAGCGGGTAGCGGCCGATGTAGTACCCGTGCTCGTGGCGCTCGACGATGTCATAGCCGGCACGCGCGACGGCGTTGAACAGTGTCGTCGAGACCTGGCAGAGGCCGCCGCCGATGACGCTCTCGTCCGAGCGGTTGTTGATGATCGCGCCGGCATAGGCGTAGCCCCGCTCGACGGTCACCGGCCCCAGCTTGTCCCAGAACGAGAAGGTCGCGCCCGGCGCGACCACGAGGTTGTCGAACTGGAGTGCGCCGGTCGTGATGTTCGCGTGGCGCGACGCGTTCGTTGGGTACGAGGTGCTGAAGCTCGAGATCCGCACCATCCCGGCGGCGTACTTCGCGGCCTGCTCGGTGGTGAAGATCGGGAGGTCGGTGACCACGGCCGCGGCGATCTCGCGTCGCCCGGTCGCCGGCGAGAACAGCGCGCTCTTCACGTCGTTCAGGAGCTTCTCCTGATCGACCTTCCGGCCGTCCACCGCCGGAACGACGGCGAGCGTCCCGTTGGGGTTCACCCGGTAGGTCGCGTTCCTCGCCGGACGGTCGAGCGCGGCCGCGACCGCGGCGATCCAGGTCTTCGTGCGTTCCTCGTCAAGTGTGACCGCGTACCGGTATCGCGTCGCAGGGGCCACGGCATCCTTCGGCACCGCCGGGAGCTCACCGGCCGCGGCGGCCCGCGTTTCGATGACGAGCAGCGTCGCCAGGCCTGCGGCGTCCTCGCTCACGCTCGCGTCGCCGGCGCTGACCCGCAGCGCGGTGGTGGCCGCGACCGCCTTCGCCTTGGCCTCCGCGATCCCCGCCGCATCGGTCGCCGGATAGAGCAGCTTCACCGCGAGCGGCAGCTCGCGCGCGCCGAGCGACTGCGGCGCGAGGAGTGCCGCGACGGTGGCGCGCGTGTCGAGCTCGCGTCCGATGACCGGCTCGGTGACCTCCACGCCGCTGTAGGTCGCCACGACCGCGGCGTCCCGGGTCGGCCGATCGAGATCGCGGCCGATGCGGCTGACCCAGTGGTCGGCCGCGGGGCCGGTCGCGCGCATCGTGAAGGAGATCCGCGCCTCGCCGTTCCGGGCCGCGAGCCAGGCGGCGGCGCGATCCGGAAGGGAGCCCTGCTTGCCGTACAGCAGCGCCGCCTCGACCGCCGCGTCGAGATCCGGGGCGATGCCCAGCTCGCCGTTGGTCGTCTTCCAGGTCAGGTCGGCGAACGACGCGGTGATCGTCGCGGCGGCCCACGGCTGCGCGAGCTGCGTCTCGAGGCGCGCGCGCAGGTCTGGCCCGCTCAGCGATCCGGCTTCCACGCCGGCGACGGAGAGCCCCGGCAGGACGCGGTCGGCATACGCCCACTCGGCGGCGAAGATCCCCGCCAGGACCAGGAGCACCGCGATGAGCGGCACAAGCGCCGCGGTCCGGGCGCGCGGGCGTCGCTGCAGGGTCAGGCGCCCCGCCGGCTCGCCCTTGCGTGTGATCACCGCCACTGGACTGTCCTCCTGCGCGCGCTCGGGTCGCGGGGCCCGATCCATTGTCCGGCATGCTTGGCCGCCACGGCCGTTCTCTGGTCAAACGAAGAGTGATGGCAGTTCGTTCCGCGCGCATCCGAGTTCCCCGCGCCCAACTCGTACGGTCGTCCAAGGAAGCGCTGGCCGGACCACGCGCCGGAACGACCCCCGGAACGACCCGAGGGACCACCTCCGCACAAGGAACGGCCCGGCGGTCCAGGGGAGCAGGAACCGCCGGGCCGCAAGGCGTACTGGCCGACGGGCGGGCCGGCCAGGGCCTGTCGAGGGTGGAGGGGGTGTCTTAGCTACACCCCGTGGTCTCGCCACAGTTCTCGCACTTGTGGCAGGTGCCGTTGCGAACGGTCAGCCAGCCGCAGCGCGGACAGGGCGGCGCGTCGGGAGTCGAATTCATCCGCCGGGCCACCGGGCCTGCCGGCCCCGGTTGTTGGACCGGCGCGGTCCAGGTGGTCTCGAGGAGCGCGGCGGGGGTGCTCGGGCTTGTAAAGCCGGCCGGCTCGGCCGCCGCGACGACCTTGGCCAGGAGCTCGAGCTGGGGCGTCGCGTCGGCAAGCTCGCTCGTGCGCACCAGGCCGAGCAGCAGCTTATCGTCGGCCGAGAGGAACCGGTGGCCCATCCAGCGGAACACGTAGTCGACGATCGACTTGGCGAAGCCGAGCTCGGGGTTGCCGGTCCAGCCGGACGGCTCGAAGCGCATGTGGGCGAACTTCTCGACCAGGTGCGGGAGCGGGACGCCGTACTGGAGCGAGAGCGAGATGCTCGTGGCGAAGGCGTCCATCATCCCGGAGAGCGTCGAGCCCTCCTTCGCCATGGTCACGAAGATCTCACCCGGGGTGTTGTCCTCGAAGAGCCCGACGGTGATGTAGCCCTCGTGGCCCTCGATCGTGAACTTGTGGGTGAGCGAGGCCCGGGTGTCGGCCAGGCGGCGCCGCGGACGCGCGACGAGGACCGTCTCGGTGACCGCGGCGGCCTTTTGCTTTTGGTTGGATTCCTTGTTCGTCACCGAGAGCGGCTGGACCTTCTTGCTGCCGTCGCGGTAGATCGCGATCGCCTTCACGCCGTGCTTCCAGGCCTCGACGTACGCATCGGTGACGTCCTCGACCGTCGCGGTCTCCGGAAGGTTCACCGTCTTGCTGATCGCTCCGGAGATGAACGGCTGGGTCGCGCCCATCATCTTGATGTGGCCCAGGTGGGTGATCGAGCGCACGCCGTTCTGCGGCTTGAACGCGCAGTCGAACACCGCGAGGTGCGCGTCCTTGAGCTCGGGAGCCCCTTCGATGGTGCCCTGCTGCTCGATGTAGGCGGTGATCGCGCCGGCCTGGCTCTCGGTGTACCCCAGGCGCGCGAGCGCGGCCGGCACGGTCTGGTTCACGAGCTTGAGCATCCCGCCGCCGACGAGCTTCTTGTACTTCACCAGGGCGATGTCCGGCTCGATGCCGGTCGTGTCGCAATCCATCATGAAGCTGATGGTGTTGTGGCTGATGAAGCCGTCGGCCACGTAGGTCACGTTGTCGGGCACCGAGAGGTCAAAGGTCGGCTGATCCAACAGGAGCTCGGTCGTGACCACGGCGTCGTAGAAGAAGCCGAGCAGGTGTTCGAGGTCCGGATCAGCGGTCCGCTCGAGCAGCGCGGTCGCAGCCCGTCGGGACACATCCCCGCGGCGGGCCAACGACATGAGCATCGTCTTACGGAGTGCATCGTTCCCGGGTGCGAGCCCATCGACGATTGCCCGCGAGAGCGGGATGTGATCCATACGCGCGGCCTGCGGGTGATCGCCGTACAGCAGGCCCGCGGCCTTGCGCTCGGAGATGAAGCCGATCTCCTGCCCGAACCGGGTCGCCGCGTGGACGTTCAGCAGCCGTAGGACGTACCGTGGATGCGAACCCCAGTTCGAGTCCGCCGGGTCGAGCTTCCGCGTCGTCACGAAGCCAAGCACCAGGAGGAGGCTCTGGACGTCACGGGTGAATCGCTCGTGCACAGTGGTGAACGACGGGTAGCCCGACGAGACGGTACCGTCAGCCTCGAACAATCCGCGGACGAACGCGGCGTACACCGAGCGGTCGTTGGTGTGGAGGATCGCGTCCGGCACGTGGGGCGTCCAACCCTTGCCCCGGTGATCCGCCGAGGGCCGATGCTTGGCGAAGCCACAGGCCTGCCACCACATCGTGAGCGGCACCGAGTTGAAGTACAGATCGACGTCCCCCGTGCCATCCGCCTCCGCGACCTGCGCGGTGATGCCAAAGAGCTGCCGGCCGAGGCGGATGAGATGGTCGACCACATCGCGATCGCCCGCGGCGACCGTCATCCGCAGACCCTTGGCGTGGAGCGAGCCGTCGCCCATGAAATAGCCGACGAATTCGGCGAGCCCTGCGTCCACCGTCTCCGGCACGGTGGTACCGGCATCGGTACTCCAATGCAGCTCACCGAGCGGTGGTAGCGTCACCCGGACCGGGTCGCCCACGATGCTGCCGAGCATGAGCGGCACCCGATCGCCGAGGGCGATCTCGGCGAGGCGCTTCCAGACCCAGTTTCCGTCCGGGTCCACGATCTTGACGCGGTGCGTCGGCGTGCCCTGGATCCGGTAGCCGCGACCGGTCTCGACGGAGACGACCTGTTCGGAGCCGTTCACGTAGAACTGGGTGGCACGCCGGGGACCCTGATCGGTCGCGACATCGACCCCGTCCAGCGGCTGCCACTTCGGGCCCTCGGTGTCGCCAAGGCTGCGGAGGCGGACCAGCCCGCGGCTCGTCGAAATGAGGCTGTCGCTGACGAGGCAGCCGGTCGGCGCGAGCACGGTGGCCTGGGCATTCCGGAACCCGTTCGTCCTCCCGATGCCGACCGCGTCGTCCCACGAGGCGCGGGCATAGCCCAAGAGGTCGGCCGGGACGATCTCGTCGCGGATGCGATAGGCGTGGAGCCGGTGCATCTCCATCACCCGGTCGTGGGCTGCCCGGTTCAGCTCGTAGGCCTCGTACGGGCCGACGACGCCGGCGATCCGCGCGGATTGCGCGTACGCCTCGCCGGTCATGAGCGCGGTGATCGCGGCGGCATACGCCCGGCCCTCGTCGGAGTCGTAGGCCAGGCCGCGGCTCATGAGGAGCGCGCCGAGGTTCGCGTAGCCCAGACCGAGCTGGCGCATCGCCTTGGCGTTCTTCGTGATCTTCGCGGTCGGGTAGTCGGTGAAGCCGACGAGGATCTCCTGCGCGGTGAACACGACATCGATCGCGCGCCGGAGGCGCTCGGGGTCGAGCTCGCCGTCGTCGCGGACGAAGCGCATGAGGTTGAGGCTCGCGAGGTTGCAGGCGCTGTCGTCCACGTGCATGTACTCGCTGCAGGGGTTGCTGCCATTGATCCGGCCGGAGACCGGGCAGGTGTGCCAATCGTTGATCGTCGTGTCGAACTGCATCCCGGGGTCGCCGCAGGCCCAGGTGGCCTCGCTGATCTCGCGGAGGAGCTGCCGGGCCTTCACCGTCTCCAGGGTGTCGCCGCTGGAGACGGCCTTGAGCGCCCAGTCCTCATCGGCGAGCGCCGCGCGCATGAAGTCATCGGTCGCGCGCACCGAGTTGTTCGCGTTCTGGAACTGGATCGACTGCCAGGCCTCGCCGTTCAGGCTCATGTCGTAGCCCGCCTCGCCGAGGGCCCAGGCCTTCTGCTCTTCCTTGGCCTTGCACCAGATGAACTCGCGCACATCGGGGTGGTCGGTGTTCAGGACGACCATCTTCGCCGCGCGGCGGGTCGTGCCGCCGGACTTGATCGACCCCGCGACCGAGTCGGCGCCACGCATGAACGAGACCGGGCCGGAGGCGAGCCCGCCGCCGGAGAGGTACTCCTTGCTCGAGCGGATGGTCGAGACGTTGATGCCCGAGCCGGATCCGCCCTTGAAGATGACGCCCTCGTTCTTGAACCAGTCGAGGATCGAGTCCATCGAGTCGTCGACCGAGAGGATGAAGCAGGCCGAGGCCTGCTGGCGCGCGCCCGGAACGCCGATGTTGAACCACACCGGCGAGTTGAACGAGGCGTGCTGGTGGACCATGAGGTACCGCAGCTCGTCGGCGAAGGCCGCGGCGTCCTCCGCGGTGGCGAAATAGCGGCCCTCGACGCCCCACCGGGTGATCTGATCGACCACCCGGTCGACCATCTGACGCACGCTCGTCTCGCGGGCGGGCGTGCCGAGCTTGCCGCGGAAGTACTTGCTGGCGACGACGTTCGTCGCGGTCATCGACCAGAACTTCGGGACCTCGACGCCCCGCTGCTCGAACACATTGCCGCTCTCCCCGGGGATGACGGCATCGCGGACCTCCCATTCGATCTCGTCATAGGGGTGGACCCCGTCGCGTGTGAAGTGGCGCTGTACCACCAGGCCCGGACGCTCCGGCGGCTGGTGGGCGGACTCCCGCGGTGCTTCGGCAATGGCCATTTTCAAGATCTCCTAGTCGGTCGAACGGATGGTTGAGGCGGTCGGACGGCGGGCCGGGAGAAGGCGCAACAAGAGGAGCGGGGGCCTTTGTGGCGTTGTGGTCAGCGCGGAAGCATGCGACATGACCCGAACCCTCCTCGCGATCTCGACCTGCCCGGAGCCACTAGATACGGTGTCCGGCACCCTGCCTGGCACAACATCTAGGAGCGCAGGGGGCGAACGATGCGCGTCCGGCGGCCCCCTGTCAAGAGCAGGAGCCGGTGATTTTTCGGCCCGGCCTCCAGGCCGCGCTCAGGCACCGCCGGCGGTGCCAACGATGGTGCCGCAGCCCTCGCGCAGCGCCACCGCGGTGACCCGGACCGGAAGCTGCCAGGCTCCCGGATCGGCCGCCCGGGCCAGCAGATCGCTCACCTGCTGCCGCAGGAAGCCCGGCATCCCGCCGGTGTCGAGCTGGGCCACGACCAGGCGCAGGCGGCCGTCCTGGACCTGGGGCACGAGTGTCGCCGCGATCGCGTAGCGGAAGATCGCCACGGACGCGCTCCCGGACACGTGGATGCCGTCGGGCCGGATGCGCACATCGGGGTCGCGGAACGGCGGCGCGTTCGGGCCGAAGGAGACCGCGCGGACCGACGCCAGGACGACCGCGTCGCCGAGGACGAGCGAGACCGGCTCTCCCCGGTGCGCGGGTGCCCACGCGCGCACCGCGGCCACCCGGTCATCGAGCGATCCGGTCGCAAAGACCGTTCCCCGGACGTCTCCGGCGCAGGCGGCGGGGACGTCGGGCGGCGACGACGCGCTCACCGGTCGTCCGGCATCGCCCGGTGCCGGTGCGACGGGGATGACCGCGCTCGGGAGAGGCGGCAGCGGGCGCAGGATGATCGTGAGCAGCACGAGGGAGGCGACGGCCGCGATGCCGGCCGCGACGGAGAGCGCGCGACCGATGAGCTAGGCCGGGGCCGCGACGGTGGTAGCGCGCGCCGCCGCGACGAAGGCCCGGATGCCGCTCCGAAGGTCGTCCTCATCGATGTTCAGGGCCGGGATGAAGCGGATCACCTGGTCGTGCGCGCCCGCGGTGATGAGGAGCACGTCACGGTCGAGGCTCGCGGCCATCGCGGCTTTGCTCACAGCCTTGTCGGCGAACTCGATCGCGACCATCGCCCCGAGCGCGCGGATCTCGCGGGTGCGCTCATCGCGCTTCAGCGGGGCGAGCTCCTCGACGATCCATTTCCCCACCTCGTTCGCGCGCTCGGGAAGCCGCTCGTCGCGGAGGACCTCGAGGGTCGCCAGGCCGGAAGCGCAGGAGACCGGGTTCCCGCCAAAGGTCGAGCCGTGGGTCGAGGTCCGCCATTTCGCGTGGAGCTCGCGGGGTGCCAGCACCGCGCCGAGGGGCATCCCGCCGCCGAGGCCCTTCGCCAGGGTCATGACGTCAGGCGTGACGCCGAGCTTTTGGGCCGCGAACCAGGCGCCGGTCCGGCCGAAGCCGGTCTGGACCTCATCGAAGACGAGGAGCGCGCCGATCCGCGTGGCCAGGTCCCGCAGGCCCTTCAGGAACGAGACCGGCGCCGGGACGTAGCCACCCTCGCCGAGGACCGGCTCGATGAGGATCGCCGCGACGTGCTCCGCCGGGATGTCGTGCTCGAGCATCGCCTCGATCGTCGCGAGCGAGTGCTCGCCGCAGGCCTCGGCGTCATGCGCTGGGGAAATGACGCAGTCCAGCGGGTACGGATAGGGGGCGACGTGGACCTCGGGGAGGAGCGCGCCGATGCCACGGCGGTACGCCGACTTCGACGTCGTGAGCGAGGCCGCGCCGACGGTGCGGCCGTGGAAGCCGCCACGGAAGACGATGATCCCCTCGCGACCGGTGACCTGCCGCGCGAGCTTGATCGACCCCTCGATCGCCTCGGCCCCGCTGTTGCCGAAGAAGACCTGGTCGAGGCCGGACGGCGCGATGTCGACGAGGGCCTCGGCCAGGGCGATGTTCGGCTCGTAGGCCGCCACCCCGGCGCAGATATGCGCGAGCTTCGCCGCCTGTTCGCTGATCGCCCGCACCACCTTTGGATGCGCGTGACCGACCGGGGTGACCGCGATGCCGCAGGTGAGGTCGAGGATCTTTCGGCCGTCGCGGGTGTGCAGCCAGCTGCCCACGCCGCGGTCGATCTCGAGCCAGCTGTAGTGGCCGAGGACCGGCGAGAGGACACGCTCGGCGCGTTGCTGGAGGCTTGAAGCGGCGGCCATCGTGCCCAGTCTATCGGAGCGCCGGGGTCGGTTCAGCCTGAGGTGGTCTGGCCGGGGCGGCGCCACGGTGCGCGCTTCGGTCACCCCACCGACATCCACCGTTCGGGTGATGCCGCCCTGGGCCGTCGTAGCGGTGGATCACGCGAGGCGGCGGGTTCGTCGTCGGACCGGCCAGTCCGAGGTCGATCGGTCGTCTACGACTGCCCTCGTGTCCGGCACGAGGTCTGACGGAGCAACGGCGGACCCGTCACCGAAGGAGCCCGCGTCGGGTCGCGACGGCGACCGCCTCGAGCTTGGAGTGCGCGCCGAGCTTGCTGAAGATGTTCTGCAGATGGGTGCGGACGGTGTTCGAGCTGATCGTGAGCGCGTCGGCGATGGCGACGCTGTCGCGGCCTTCACCGACCATCCGCAGGATCTCGACCTCCCGCTGGGTGAGCGCCCCCCCGTCGTTCGTCGCCGTCGCGGCGGCGCCGGCCTGATGCGCGGTGAGCGCGCTCTGCCCCTGGCTCACCTGGTTGAGAATCTGCAGCACGTCGTCGAGCGCCCGATCCTTGGTCAGAAAGCCGTCGGCTCCCGCCCGGACGCCCTTCACCATGCTCTCCTCGCTCGTGTCGCTGGTGAGGATGACGATCTTCAGGCCGGGCGCGGCCTGCCGGAGCCGCGGGGCGAGCGTGTCGGCGCTGTAGCCCGGCAGGTGGAAGTCCAGAAGCACGAGCTGCGGCTGCTTCTCCTGGGCCATCGACAGGGCCTGCGGTCCGGTCACCGCGATCCCGATCAGGTCGAAGTCGGGAAGCTCGCGGATGACGCTGCCGAGGGCCTCGGCGAACAAGAAATGATCATCGACGATCTGGACCCGGGTGGTCATGCGCCCCTGCCGGCGACGGGCGTCGCGGCGTCGGCCACGGCCAGGCTGAACGAGAACACGCTCCCCCCGCCCGCCGGCCAGTCGGCCCAAAGCTCGCCGCCGTGGTCTTTCACGATCTCGCGCGAAATGTACAGGCCAAGGCCCGATCCGCGGGTCGACCCCGCGGTGGACAGCCGCGCGAATTTCTCGAACAGCCGCCCGCGCTCGGGCGGCGGGATCCCGGGGCCCGCGTCCTTCACCGCGACGATGATCGACCGCTCATCGGGCCGCCGACCGACGCTCACCTCGATCGGCGCGCCGGACGGCGAGTACTTGGCGGCATTGCCCACCAGGTTCCGAACGACCTGACCGAGACGCCGCTCGTCCCCGAGGACCCAGATCGGCTGGTCGATCCCAAGGCAGGTGATCCGGTGCTCGGCCGAGTCGATTACGGCGATCGCTTCCCACACCACCGCCCCGACATCGATCGCCCGGAGCGCCGACCGGAGCCGATCGGACTCGATGCTCGAGACATCGGTGAGGGCATCGAGGAGCTCGAGCGCGTGGCCGACCTCGGTCACGATGCCCATCGCCTGCGCCTCGGCGGGCGTCCCGATGGCGTGGCGGGCCATCACCTGCGCGGTCGCGCCGATGCCGACGAGCGGATTGCGCAGCTCGTGCGCCAGGACCGACATGTACTCCTTGCGCGCCTCCTGCGAGCGGTTGAGCTCGGCCGTCATGGTCCGCTCGGTGCCGAGCCGTTCGAAGGTCTCGGTCGCTCCGCGCACCGCGCCGCGGATGTCGCGCATGAGCAGCGGCCCGACGACCGCAGTGGTCGCGAAGAGGGTCGCCCACACCGCGACGGCCAGCGTCTCCCGCCCGTCCACCCGGTCATAGCCGAGCGGGAGCAGCGCGAGCGCCGCCACGGAGAGCCCGGCGATCGTCGCCAGGCCGCGCGAGAGGGGCAGCGTGACCAGGCCGAGGGCGAGGAGGAAGAGCGCGATGAACGGGCTCCGCACGCCGCCGGTGAGCGCGATGAGCCACCCGACGCAGAGCGCCGCGGCCAGGCCGACGACGACGAAGGCATCGTCCTCGAAGCGCTGCCAGGGGACGATGGCCGCGGCCAGCGCGACGACGAGCAGCAGGGCGATCGGCAGGACCAGTGCCGGGTCGCGCGAGAACGCGAGGTAGCCCATCGCCCCCCCACCGGCGAGGAGGAGCAGGACGAGCACGAGCAGCCGGCGGATCGTCCCGGCCAGGCCGCTGGACGGTGGTGGAGAGAGGGCCGCCAGGAGGCGCCCGCTCGTTCGCATGGGCACATGATGGCCGCGCGGGATGATCACCGCCAGACCGCCGCGGGGCGACCGTCAGCCCTGACGAACGGGGCCGCGAAAGAAGCGCGACGAGCGCCGCGTCGATGACCTCGCGAGCGGCCCGAGGCCGATCTCCGCCGGACGGGCGATGCGGGTGAGCAGCGGAGCGGGTCGGTCACGACGTTCGGGATCCGTCCGGTGCGCAGGTCCACGAGCGCGCTGACGGCGTAGCCGGCGAGATGCATGACCAGGACGACCCACGGCAGCGCGCTCGGCGGGGTCAGCGGGAGGCGCTCCCGGCTGCATCGTCGAGGAACTCGGCGACGCGGGTCCGAAGCTCGGCGATCGTGAACGGCTTGAGGATGACGCCCGCGGCATGATGCTGGAACGCCTCGTCGATCTGGGCGCGCTGGACCGAGGCGGTCATGAAGACGATCGGGATCCGTTCGGTCGAGGGCTGGGCCTGCAGGCGGTCGGCGAGCTGGAGCCCGTCGAGCCGCGGCATCTCGATGTCGCTGAACACGACCTGGGGCCGCTCGCGCTCGATGATCTCAAGGCCCTCCAGGCCGTCGGCGGCGAGGAACACCTCATGCGCGCTGTTGCGGAAGGCGGCTTCGACCAGCTGCCGGACCATCGGGTCGTCCTCGCAGAACACGATCTTTCCCACGTGGACCGTTATACCCCCACCGGCGCCGCGCGACGGATGGTGCGCTGGAACGTCGATCCCGGGTCGGCGGTAGTCTCGACCAGAACCGACCGCCGGGCGTCGTGACGCTCTCCCGGGCGATCGGCAGGCCGAGCCCGGTCCCCTGGTGGCGCGCACGCCGGGAGCGAGCACGACGGCGCCGAAGATGCTCGCGGTGACCGCCCCGCCGGCAGCGAGCGAGAGCGACCGTGGACGCGCTGGGCGTGACTTGTACTGTAGCCGGCGGAGACGGGGACCGCGGCCCGGGCGACGACGCGCGGTGGGCTGCCATCCGGCGACCCGGCCGAGCCGGGCATCAGGCTGCTCACCGCGCTCGTCTCCGGGTGCCCGCGGGCGCGCGAAAGGTGGAGCTGGTGGCGGCGACCGACACCGCCCGTGAGCGATCGGACTGACCACCGCCGAGGAGGCGCGCCGGCCGCGGACGACGCCCGCTCCGCCGGGCAACGAGTGGCGCCGGACCACCTACGTCGTCGCCGCGACGCAGGCGGTGGTCCTCGCCGGCTTCGGCCTGGCGCTGCCGTTCATGCCGCTTTATCTCCAGGAGCTCGGGCTGCGGGACCGCGCCGAGATCGCGCTCTGGACCGGCCTCATCAGCGGCGCGGCGGGCCTGCCGATGGCGTTCTTCGCGCCGATCTGGGGCGCGGTGGGCGACCGTTACGGCCGGAAATCGATGCTCGTGCGGGCGATCGCCGGCGGGGCGCTCATCCTCTTCGGGATCGCCCTGGTCACCGACGTCCGGCAGCTGCTCGCCCTTCGCGTGCTGCAAGGGGCGCTCACCGGGACCGGCGCGGCGGCGGCGACGCTCGTCGCGACGATCGCGCCGCGCGCGCGGACGGGCTTCGCCCTCGGCACGATCAACACCGCGATGCAGACCGGCAACTTCGTGGGGCCGCTCATCGGCGGCATCGCGATCGTCGCCCTGGGCTTTCGCACCTCGTTCCTCGCGAGCGGCGTGATCCTCGCGATCTGCGCGGTCATCTGCTGGGTCTGGGTGCGCGAGCCGCCGCGGGTCGGCGTGCGCGCGCGGATCGACCGGTCCCCGCGCGCCCTGATCGGCGGCATCGCGCGGATCTTCGCGCCCCTCGCCTGGCCGGAGCTGCGCGGCATCATGACCGTGCAGCTCGCCACCCAGGCCGCGTCCTCGAGCACCCTGGCCCTGCTGCCCCTCTACGTGCAGGATCTCTCGCGCCCGGAGTGGCTCTCGACCGAGATCCTCGTCGGGCTGGCGCTCGCCGTGGGCGCGATGAGCGCCGCGGTCGCCACGCCGTTCCTCGGGATCCAGACCGACCGGCGMGGGGCCCCCGCGATGCTGCTCTTCGGCGTCGGTCTCACCGCGGTCGGTCTGCTCCCGCACGCCTTCGCCATCGGACCGGTGCTCTTCCTCGTCCTGCGCGTCGTGCTCGGTATCGCGCTCGCCGCGGTGGGCGCGGCGACCGGGGTCCTCACCCGCTCCGCGGCGCGCCCGGGGAGCGAGGGTCGCGCGTTCGGCGCGTCGACCAGCGCGCAGATGCTCGGCTGGGGGATCGGCCCGCTCGTCGGCTCGGCGATCGCCGCCGCGTTCGGGCTGCCCGCCCTGTTCGCGATCGGTGGCGCGGTGAGCACGGTGCTCGCGGTGGGGATCTTCACCCGACCGCGGACCGGCCTGCAGCTGGGGCGCGCGCGGCCTGACCGCGGGCCACGCGAGTGACGGACGCGTCGCGAGGAAGTGCCCGTTCGGTCGCGATCTCCAGCGTCCGGCCCGGGCAGCGTCACATTGAACCGACACCCGCCGGCGCGCACGCTTGACGGATGACCGATCGGCTTCGCATCGCGCTCATCGCGCACGACGGGCGGAAGGACGACATGGCCCAGTGGGCCACGTGGAACAAGCGGCTGCTCGAGCGGTCCGATGTGTCCGGCACGAAGCACACCGCCGCGCAGGTGACCCGCAGCACCGGCGTGCCGGTCCGGGCGCTCCTCAGCGGGCCGCGCGGCGGCGACGCCCAGATCGGCGCGATGATCGCGAACCGCGAGCTCGACCTGGTGGTGTTCTTCTGGGACCCGCTCGCGCTCCAGGCCCACGACGCCGACATCCGCGCGCTCCTGCGCCTGGCGACGCTCCATGACGTCGCGATCGCCTGCAACCGGCGCTCGGCAGACCTCATCGTGACCTCGCGCCTGCTCGACGTGACCCCGCAGGTGGCCCGGCCGGCCTGACGACGTCCCCGCGCGTGGCGGGTAGCGGACAGGGGTGGCGCAGGACACGGGGCGGCCACGCCGTGTGGCGTGGCCGCCCCGTCGGGCTGGCTACCCGCGCGTTGAGGTCAGTACACGAGGACGTTGTCGAAGATCGCGGTCCCCGTGGGCGCGAGGTCGGTCGGCGCGAAGCCGGACAGGGTCACGCTGATCTGGGCGATGCCGGCCGGGACGGTGAGCGTCCCGGCGAGCGTGCCGGCCGGGCCGGTGGCGATGGCGAGCGCGCTCGTCACCGCGCCGGTCGCGCCGAGCAGGTTCACGCCGAGGCCTGGCCGGCTCGAGGTCCCGACGGCGGTCGTGTCGACGCTCAGGGACAGCGTCTCACTGTCGGTCACGCTGATCGGTGCCGAGGTCCAGGTCCCTCCGGGCTGGCTCACCCGCACGCTGCGGGTGCCATCGGTGGCGGTCGCGGGATCGCTGCTCGAAGCGGTGTTGCCGCTCCCGGTCCAGCCGGTCGGCCGGCCGCCGGCGTCGGTCTCCTCGAAGCTGCCGTTCCGCACCCGGTTGCCCCGGATCGTGACGGTCCTCCAGGCGCGGTTGTTGTCCTTGCGGACCTCGGCGATCGCGTTCAGCGGATCGACGATCACCGTGACGTGGCCGTGGGCTCGGCGATCGTCTTCCAATCGGCGGTGCTGACGCTCACGTCGTCGACGTACCAGCCCTCGTACAGGCCGAGGTCGAAGATCGAGTCGCTCGCGTAGCGGAAGCGGATGTACGCCGCACCGCCGGCAAAGCTCGACAGGTCGGCCTGCCGCTTCGCCCAGCCCGTGCTCAGGCCATCGACCCGGTCGATGACCGTCCAGGCCTTTCCGTCGCGGCTCGCCTGGAGATACCCGAAGTCGAAGGTCGGCTCGGTGTCGTAATAGGTCGCGTAGTTCACCATCGCGCTCGCCCCGGCCGGGATCGTCACCGGCTTCGCCAGGGTGAGCGTGTCGGTCTGGCTGGGACCCTGGAACGCGAAGAAGGTGATCGTCCCGCCGATGTTCTCGACCTGGCCGAAGGAGTAGCTGCCTTCGGTCGCGACCGCGCCGAGATCGGGCCGCTTCACCGCCAGGAGGCCCTTCGTGTTGACCGCGCCGAGCACGTCGATGAGCCCGGCGCCCTGGTCCTGCACCGAATAGGGCTTGCCGTCGGCCGGGTCGATGAGCTGCCGCGCGGTGTTCATGAGCGCGAGGCGGACGTCGAACGGCGTCCAGCCGGGGTGGGCCTGGCGCAGGATCGCTGCGGCGCCGGCGACATGCGGCGTCGCCATGCTCGTCCCGCCGGCGGTCGTGTAGCCGGACGGGTCGGCCATGCTCTGGGTCGGGATGCCGACCTTGCTGGTCGACGAGGTGACGGTGTTGCCCGGGGCGACGACGTCGGGCTTGATCCGGTAGTCGCCCGTCGGGCCGCGTGAGCTGAACCCGGTGACCCGCCCGGCGAGGACCGTGGCGTTCGGGTCGAGGAGGACCGTGTGGGTCGAGAGCCCGGTCGTCGCGTCGGTGAACCCGACGAGATACGCGCCGTTGGTGTCGGAGATCCCGGCGACCGGGATGTTCATCTTCTCCATCGACCCGCTGAAGTCACCGGCCACGTTGTTGTAGATGAGCGCCGCGGAGGCACCCTGGGTCTGGGCGAGGAGCGCCTTCGCGGTGAAGGTGCAGGTGCCGCGCTTGATGAGCGCGATCTTGCCGGTGACCGGGGTCTTCCCGGCGTAGTCGACCGGGCTGCAGCCTTCGCCGACGGCGACGTAGAGCGACTCGATCGCCGGCGCGCTCGGCGGCCGCGGTGAGTTGCTCATGCCCCCGATGCCGCGGTGGCGCGGGCCGGGATCCCGAGTTGGGTCAGGACCAGCGCGAGCAGGAGCGTGAGCGCGGTGATCCGACGAATGCACATCAACGAGAGGCCTCCCGATCGGTCATTCGATAGGCGGGGATGCCCATGGCGTACCCAGCCTGCGCGGGAGTGTGCCGAACGAAGGGTCAATCGGCGGTAAACGGCCGATCAACATTCGGTCAATCCGGCGCGGCCGCGGGGTCAGAGGATGCGGGCCCGCAGCCAGGCGCTGGAGTAGTCGATGGCGAGCGTCATGACCGCGGTGACGATGAGCGCCGTGCCGGTGGCGCGATACATGAACTGCTGGATGAACTCCAGGATGATGAAGCCCATCCCGCCCGCGCCGATGAAGCCCAGGACGAAGGCCGAGTGGGTGTTCACCTCGAACCCGTAGAGGGTGTGCGCCACGAAGGACGGGAAGACCTGCGGGATCACCCCGAAGCGGATGATGTGGAGCGGGCTCCCGCCGGCGGCGGTCACCGCCTCGATCTGGCCCCAGTCGATCGACTCGATCGCCTCCGAATACAGCTTCGCCAGCAGGCCGACGGTGAACGCGCTGATCGCGAGCACGCCGGCGAACGGTCCGGGCCCCGCCGCGACGAGGAACAGAAGGCCCCAGAGCAGCGTCGGGACGGTGCGGACGACGCTGAGCACCGCGCGGATGAGGAAGTAGAGCCCGGTCGTCGGCAGCGTCCGGCGCATGAGGTTCCGCGCGGCGAAGAAGCTCACCGGGATCGCCAGGACGGCGCCGAGGAGCGTGCCGAACACCGCGATCTCGATCGTCTCCCGGGCGAACTTCCCGAGCATCGGGAGGACCTCGAGATCCGGGTTGAAGACCCCCGAGCCGATGCGCAGCATGTTCGGCGCGTAGTCGAGGAACTTGGGGATGTCGACCTCGGTGTCGATCGCGAGCTGTCGCACGATGACGATCGCGGCCACGACCCCGAGGGTCGTGAGCAGCGCGCGCAGGGGCCACGCCGGCTCAACGCTCGTCGTCGCGATAGATGAGCGCATAGACCTCCTTGCTCACCGCGTCCGGCGCGCCGTCGTAGACGATGCGCCCGTCGCGGAAGGCGACGACCCGATCGGCGAACCGCGCGGCCAGGTCGAGCTGGTGGAGCGCGGCGATCGTGGTGATGCCCTCACGCTGGTTGATCTCGCGCAGGTGGCTGAGCACGGTGAGGCTCGTCTCCGGATCCAGGCTCGCGACCGGCTCGTCGGCGAGCATGAGCCGAGGCTGCTGCGCGAGCGCGCGGGCGATGGCCACCCGCTGCTGCTGCCCGCCGGAGAGCCGGTCGGCGCGCGACCGGGCGCGATCGGCGAGGCCGACGCGCGCGAGCGCGGCACGGCTGATCGCGCGGTCCTCGCCGGTGAAGCGCGGCCAGATCGCGCCCGGGCCGTGGTGATAGCCGAGGCGCCCGACGAGGACGTTGCCAAGGACGCTCATCCGCCGGACGAGGTTGAACTGCTGGAACACCATGCCGGTCTCGCGGCGGACCCGGCGGAGCTCGGAGCCCCGGGCGGACACGATCTGCCTGCCGCCGACGAGGATGCTGCCGCCGGTGGGACGGACGAGATGGTTGAGGCAGCGGAGGAACGACGACTTGCCCGCGCCGGACAGGCCGACCGCGGCGACGAACGAGCCTTCTTCGATGTCGAGATCGATGCCGCGCAGGGCCTCCGTCCCGCCTGGGTAGACGAGCCGGAGGCCCCGCGCCTCCACGAACGCGCGGCTCACGAACGCGCTACTTGGTCGTTGGGCTGGGTGAGGCGAAGAACGCCGGGTTCACCGCCTTGATGACATCGCGCAGCTCGTTGTAATCGGCGTCGCTGGCCTCGACCAGGGCGTCGATGGTGAAGAGGTCCTTCAGCCAGACCTTGCCCTGTGGATCCGCGCTGAGCTTGAGCATCGCGGCCTTCAGCTTGTCCACGGTCGTCTTGTTCAGGTCCTTGCGCACGAACTGCGGGTCCGCGGGGATGAGCGGGCTGGTCCAGACGACCCGGGTCTTCGCCTGGATGTCGGGGAACTTCTCCACGACCTCCTTGTTCATGCGCGCGTCGTCGTAGAACGCACCGCCGTCGACCTGCCCCTGGTAGACCGCGATCGCGATGGCGCCCTGGTTGCTGATCTTCGTCGCCTTCAGGTCGGTATCCGGGTTCAGGCCTTCCTTCTGCATCCCGTACTTCGGGTACAGGTTGCTCGAGGCCGAGAGCGTGTCACCGAAGGCGAAGGTCTTTCCCTTGAAGTCCTTCAGGCTCTGGATCGGGCTGTCCGACCTCACGACGACGAAGGCCTTGTAGCCCTTCACGCCGCGGCGCACGGAGGCGGTGATCGGGTACGCGCCGTTCTGGTTGTGCGTCGTGACGTAGTCGAACGGTCCGCCCCAGCCGATGTCGATGAGCTTGGAGGTCATCCCCTCGGCCACCGCGGCGTAGCTGGTGAGCGTCTTCGAGGTGACCTTATAGCCGGTCTCCTTGGAGAGGTACTGCGCGATGCTGTCAGCGCTCGCCTGGATCTGGTTCACGTCCCGCGACGGGACGAAGCCCATCACGATGTCGGTCTTCTCGGGCTCGGCCGACGCCGCGGCCGGGCCGGCCGCGCCGCCACACGCGGTGAGCAGGATCGACAGCGCGGCGCACAGGGTCACGATGGAACGGGTCATCCCCACCTCCTCCTCGGTCCGCCCGGATGAGCCGGCGCGGATCGGCGAATGATAGGTGCGGCGCCGGAGCGCCGTGCGGCGCGTTCGGCATCGTCGTCGTGGACCCGGGGATGGATCGGTGGACGAGCCGGCGCTACGTCGTCCCGACCTTGCGCTTCAGCAGGTCCAGGATCTCGTTCTGGCCGTTCAGGATGTCGAGCTGCTGCTTCGACATCTGGTGAAGCGCGGTGAGGGTCTCGTGATCGGCCTCGGCCCGGGCGTCCTGGGCGGTCGAGATGACGTTCTGCCCGACGAGGATGATCGGCAGCAGGACGAGCTGGAGGAAGTTCGAGGACAGCCAGTTGATGAGCACCGTCGGCGAGCCCTGCTCGATCGCCGCGGGGAGCGCGACCAGCGCGATGAGCGTGAACGCGTAGGCGCAATACATCGTCCCGACGATCTTCGTGACCCGGAGGGCCACCGCGGCGTTGAACCGGCCCATCGCGCCGCCGCCGTGGACCCGCGCGCGGATCTGGTCGCCGTGGATGAGCCGGGGGATATGGAGACGCGGGGCGCTCTTGGCCGTGGCCAGCGCCGCCGCGTGCCCGCCGGTCGCCGGATCGGTGGTCATCGTCTTCCCTCCGCTGCCGGCTCCTCGAGTGGCGCCTGGCTGCGGATCGAGTATCGCTCCCCCCGGATCACCGGATCCGGGGTCGCGCGTCGCGGCAACGGGAGGTAGAGTGGCGGCATGTTCGAAGGGCTCCTCCAACCGACGCACCTCGTCCTCATCCTGGCGATCGCGCTCATCGTGGTCGGACCGGGCAAGATCGGCGATCTCGGCGGCCAGCTGGGGAAGAGCGTGCGGGAGTTCCGGCACATGGCCGAGGGCTCCGGCTCCACGGCACCGGCACAGCCGGCGGCCGGCGGGCGCTTCTGCAGCGGCTGCGGAGCCGGGCTTACCGCCGGCGCGACATTCTGCTCGGCCTGCGGAGCCAAGTCCGCCGCGTAGCCGTCCCGCAAGCGGACCCCGCCGGCCGCGGGGTCATCCGGTGAAGAAGGCCGTGTACGGCTTCGCCTGGTTCCAGCGGTGATGGAGCCCGCGCGTCCAGCCAAAGACCTCGGAGAGCGCMTACGCGGCCGAGCCGGTGAGCACCGGGACGGCGAGGATGCCGGCGCCGATCTCCCGGTGGCGAACAGCAGCCCGGCGAGATCGCCGGCGAGCGGCTGGAGCGCCTGCGCCGCGTCGGCGCCGCTTTGGATGTCGTGTTTCCCGTTCTTGAACAGGCTGAGAGCGGTGGTGAGGATGATGAAGTACATCACCAGATTGCTGAACGCCATCCCGACGTTCGTGTCGATCGTGGAGTAGTGGATATGGCCGCTCCCTTGGCAACATCCAGACCCGCTGAACCAACTCGCCTCTTGACAGTGCTGTCAATATCTGCTTGCTATGCTGCAGGCGGATGGCCCCGAGGCGACCGATACCGCCGCGCTCACCACCCGGCTCATCGTCGAGCCGCCGCGCCCGGTCGCCGCCACCGAGCTCCCGGCCGGCGACGCCGAGCGCGCCGCGGCCCACGCCGCGGGGGCCGGAATCCCGGCCGAGCTGCTCGCCCGGTTCGGGGCGAGCGTCCGCCAGACCCACGAACGCGCGAACGTCGTGGTGCTGGACGTCCCCGCCGACCAACAGGCCGCGCTGGCGGAGGCGCTCCGCGCGCTCGGCATCCCCGCCCGCCCGCCATTGCCGATCCAGCCGCTCCTGAACGACAGCCTCCCGCTCCTGCAGGTGCCGCCGCTCCAGCGGTCCGGCCTCTCGGGCGCGGGTGTGCGCATCGCGATCGTGGACACCGGCATCGACCCGACGCATCCGGACCTCAGGGGACGCATCGCCGCATTCCAGGACTGGAGCGGCGCGGGCCTGGTGGACGACGTCGGCCACGGCACCCACGTCGCCGGCATCGCCAGCGGCGCCGGCACGCTCTACCGCGGCGTCGCGCCCGGCGCGACCCTCGTCATCGCGAAGGCGCTCGCCGCTGGCGGGGGGACCGAGGACGCCGTCCTCGCCGCGATGTCCTGGGCCAGCCGGCAGGATGTCCAGGTCCTGAATCTCTCGCTCGGTGGCCCGGGCTCCCCCACCTCGCCGCTCGCGCGCGAGGTCGACGCGCTGGCCGCCGCCGGGATCATCGTGTGCGTCGCCGCGGGGAACAGCGGACCGGGCGCGGGAACGATCGGATCGCCCGGCGACGCCCGCGGCGCGCTCACCGTGGGCGCGGCCGACAAGGCCGGCGTCCTGGCGTTCTACAGCTCGCGCGGGCCGGTCCCCGGCGTCCGCTACCGCAAGCCCGACGTCCTCGCGATCGGCGGCGGCGTCACCGAAGGCGCGGCCTGCGGGTACGGCACCGGGATCGCGAGCGCGCGAGCCGCGATGCGCGCCGCCGATCCGTGTGTCGTCCCGCCGCGGTATGTGCGGATGAGCGGGACCTCGATGGCCGCCCCGCACGTCGCCGGCATCTGCGCCCTGTTGCTCGAGGCGACCCGCGACCGCGGGCGCTCCGCGATCGCGCGGGCGAAGCTCGTCCGCTCCGCGATCGTCGGGACGGCCCGACCGGTGACCGGGGCCACGCCGAACGCGATGGGTGCCGGACTCGTCGACGCCGCCGCGGCGTTGGCGCGGCTCCGGCCCCGGCGGCGCGCGGCGGCGAGGCGGCGCCCGCGCGCCGGCCGGCTCAGCCTTGCCCGAAGAGCGCCGGGAGGAACGCGATCGCGGTGATCACCAGGCCGATCGCCCCGGCGATGACGCCGGCGACGAGCGCGGCGAAGCGATGGGTGAGCGCGGCGATCGAGGCCAGGCCGATCCCGAGCTGGATCGCCACCCCGGCGTAGGCGAGGGTGTCCTTGTCGCCCAGGCGCCGCTGGCTGAGAACGAGCTCGCGGTCGCGATCGGCCTCGCGGTCCTTCGCCTTCTGCCGGAGCGGCGGCTGCCGGGCACGGAAGTCCTTGTCCTGGGCCTCGAGCTTCGCCTTCGCCGCCGGATCGAGTCCCGGAGTGGCGAGCAACGCGGTCTCGACGATCCGGGCCTTCAGGCTATCGGCCTGATACTCGGCGAACGCGTCGGAGGCCTGGGCCTGGAACAGGACCGCCTGATTGCTGTGATAGATCGCCTGATTCGCAAGGTCCGATCCGCGGACCGCGAGGAAGCCGGCGACCACCGAGAGGATCCCGGTCGCAAGGGCGGTGTAGCGCAGCCACGGCACGCCGGGAGCTGCAGGCGCACCGGCCGGATTCACGAGACCCGTTCGCTCAGGTGCACTGTCCATCACCCCTCCCGGCCACGTTCACCATAGCCGCATTGAGAGCCGCGCCGCGTTGAGAGCCGCGTTGAGCGGTCGTCGAGCCAGAGACGGCTGATCAGCCCCGGCTCGAGATCTCCCCCGCGACGATCCGCGCGACCTCCAGCAGCGGCAGCTGCCGCGCCGCGGCGATCCGCACGAGGTCCGCGTGCTCCGGCGCGAGGCGCTCGGTCCCATCGGGCAGCGTCGCGATCTTCACTCCCACCGGGCCGAGCGAGGTCGCGCGCTCCTCGATCCGCCGCTCGAGCGAGGCGCGCTCGGTGAGCCGGCGCCGCACGCCGAGCGTCGTCGTCTCGGTGAAGAGCACCGCTATGACCGCATCGGCGCGATCGGGTGGAGCGATGACGCCGATCTGCACGCCGGGCCGGCCGTGCTTGGCGACGAGCGGGACGAGGTAGGCGTCGAGCGCGCCCGCGGCGAAGAGGCGCGCGAGGACGTGCTCATAGTGCTGCGGATTCAGGTCGTCGACGTTCGTTTCGAGCACCACGACGGTCTCGGTCCGCCAGCCGCCCGTCGCCGCCGGCGCCTGCTCCGGCATCGCGACGGGCCCAGGCGCGGTCGCCTCGCCGATCGAGCAGCGGACGATGTTCGGCGACGGCGTATCGCGCGTCCCGGCGCCGTAGCCGATCGCGCGCACGCGCATCGCCGGGACCGGGCCGAAGACACAGGCCGCACCGGTGAGGAGGAGCGCGGCGGTCGGCGTGATCGCCTCCCCCGGCAGGTCGCTCCCCTGGACCGGCGCCCCTTTGAGCAGCTCGGCGGTCGCCGGGCCGGGCACGCCGAGCGTGCCATGCGCCATCCGCACCGTTCCCGAGCCGACGTTGATCGGTGAGACCACGACGCGCTCGATCCCGAGCGCCTCGAGCGCGGTGTGGAAGCCGGCGATGTCGACGATCGTGTCCGTGCCGGCGAGCTCGTGGAGGTGGAGGTCCGCCGGAGCCACCGCATGCAGGCGCGCCTCGACCGCGGCGAGCCGCTGCACATCCGCCCGGCTCGCGGCCCGGACCCGCTCGGACAGCACGGCGCGATCGATGACCGCGAGGATGTCCGGGATCGTGCGCCGGGGCGCGTCCTCGGAGAGCTGCACCGCGAGGTGCGTCGAGCGGAAGCCGCCGCGGGTCACCGACCGCGCCTCGAGGCGGGCTTCGCCGGCAAGGCCGAGGGCCTCGACCATCACCTCGAGAACGGTGAGCGGGAGGCCGACATCGACGAACGCGGCCAGGAGCATGTCGCCGGCCGCGCCGTTGCTGCAGTCGAGGTACCCGATCGTCACCGCGCGCCCACGACGGCGGGCCCTCGAGCGGCGACGGTCACGGCGCGGCCGGGCCGCTGCTCGCGCGGCGGTTGATGAGGCCCGCGAGGTAGCCGGCGCCGAAGCCGTTGTCGATGTTCACCACGGCGATGCCCGGGGCGCAGGCGTTCAGCATCGTGAGGAGCGCGGCCAGGCCCTCGAACGCGGCGCCGTACCCGACGCTCGTCGGCACGGCGATGACCGGGACATCCACCAGCCCCGCGATCGCGCCGGGGAGCGCGCCGTCCATCCCGGCGACGGCGACGATCGCGTGCGCGGCGCGAAGCCGCTCCGCGCTCGCGACGAGACGATGGATCCCGGCGATGCCGATATCGCGGCACCAGTCGACGTTCGCGCCGAAGGCCTCGGCGGCCACCGCCGCCTCGGCCGCGACCGGCGCGTCGGCGGTGCCGGCGGTCGCGATGACGACGGAGCCCACCGGCGGTGCCGGGTCACGGCGAAGGACGATCGTCCGCGCCTCCGGGTGCCAGCGCGCGTCGGGAACCCGCTCCGCGACCGCGTCCGCCTGCGCCGCGTCGCAGCGCGTCGCGAGCACCGTCACGGACCGCTCGGCGAGCGCGGCAAAGGCCACCGCGAGCTCGGCGGTCGTCTTCCCCGCCCCGTAGATGACCTCGGCGAAGCCGGTGCGCCCCTCGCGCGCGGTGTCCAGCTTCGCGAAGCCCAGGTCGAGGTAGCCGGCGGCGTTCGCGCTCATTCGGGCGCGACACCGTCGAGCGCGATGCCGTCGAGGTGCACCGGCTGCGGCGCGGCGGTGCTCCCGCGGCGGTAGCCCTCGAGGTCGAGGGTGACGTAGCGGAACCCGAGCGCCCGCAGCTCCCGGGCGATGGGCTCCCGGTGCGCGAGGACCAGCGGGAGCTCCGCGGCGGCGACCTCGATCCGGGCCGTCTCGCCGTGATGGCGGACCCGCAGCTCGCGGATCCCGCGGGCCTTGATCGCCCGCTCCGCGAGCTCGACCTGGCGAAGGCCCGCGGCGGTGACCCGCTGGCCCGTGGGGAACCGCGAGGCGAGACAGGCCGCGGCGGGCTTGTCCGCGGTCGAGAGGTCGAGCGCGCGGCTGAGGGCGCGGACCTCGGCCTTGGAAAGGCCGGCCTCGTACAGCGGGCTGCGGACCGCGCGCTCGGCCGCGGCGCGCCGGCCATGAAGGACCTCGGCCGCGTCGTCGGCGTTGTATCCGTCGAGGATCGCCGCGAAGCCACGCGCCGCGACGAATCCCTCGAGCGCGGTGAAGAGCGCGTCCTTGCAGAAGTAGCAGCGGTCGGCCGGGTTGCTGGCATAACGCTCGTCCGCAAGCTCGTCGGTCGCGATCTCCACCAGCTCGATGCCGATCGCCGCGGCGACGGCACGGGCGTCGCGCAGCTCATCGGCGGGCAGGCTGGGCGAGGCGTCGATGACCGCGACCGCCGCCACGCCGAGGGCCCGATGCGCGAGCGCGCTGACGAGCGCGGAATCGGCGCCGCCGGAGTACGCGACCGCGACCGACCCGAGGGACGCGATGATTGCTTCGGCGCGGGCCTGCTTGGCGGCGAGGGGATCGGCTGCGCTGCTCATCGCGAACTCACTTTAGGCCGTGCGCACCTGCCCGGCGCGCCGGCCTCAGCGGTCGTAGTTGAGGATCGGCGCGAGCCAGCGCTCCGTCGTCGCGAGATCCTGGCCCTTGCGGCGGGCGTAGTCCTCGACCTGATCGCGCTCGATCTTCCCGACGCCGAAGTACCGGGCCGCGGGATGCCAGAAGTAGTAGCCGGAGACCGCGGCGGTCGGAAGCATCGCGAAGCTCTCGGTGAGCGTGATGCCGACGCGCTCGGTCGCCTCGAGCAGCTCGAACAGCGTGCGCTTCTCGGTGTGGTCGGGGCAGGCCGGGTAGCCGGGCGCGGGGCGGATGCCCTGGTAGTCCTCGTTGATGATCGCCCGGTTGTCGAGGTGCTCGTCCGGCGCGTAGCCCCAAAGGTCGCGCCGGACCCGCTCGTGCAGGCGCTCGGCGAAGGCCTCCGCCAGCCGGTCGGCGAGGGCCTTCAGCAGGATCGCGCTGTAGTCGTCGCCCGCTGCCTCCAGCGCGGCGGCACGCGCGTCGAGGCCGATGCCGGTCGTCACCGCGAAGGCGCCGAGCCAGTCCGCTACGCCGGACCCCTGCGGCGCGACGAAATCGGACAGTGCCAGGTTCGGCTGGTCGTTCGACTTCTGCATCTGCTGGCGGATGGTGTGAATGACCGCGCGCGGCGGGCCGCTGGTGTCGTCGCCGTCCCAGACCCCGATGTCGTCCGAGCCGTCGGAGGCGGCGCGGAAGAAGCCGACGACCGCGCGCGCGGTGAGCCAGCGCTCGTCGACGATCTTCCGGAGCATCGCCCGCGCGTCGTCAAACAGGCCGGTGGCGGCCTCGCCCACCTTGGGATCGGACAGGATCTCGGGGTAGTGACCGGCCAGCTCCCAAGTCTGGAAGAACGGGGTCCAGTCGATCCGGGGGATGAGGTCGGTGAGCGGGACGTCCTCGAGCGTGCGGACCCCCCGGAACGTCGGCACCGGTGCGGGAAGCGGCTC
>JRHI01000370.1_pt1 | contig 49839 bp, 48 predicted proteins | sample 215371 | NCBI WGS metagenome assembly JRHI01 (sample SAMN02929681, study PRJNA255918) | sediment metagenome | biome: cave system; feature: Ice Cave; material: Sediment; isolation source: sediment from deep within a dark volcanic ice cave with no known source of... ...
ACACACCAACACACCAACACACCAACACACCAACACACCACCCATGAGCAACGCAGACAGGGAGCGTCATGAGATCGTCAAGGACCGTCAACATTGGCCAGCGGCGGCTTCAGTACGTGGATCATGGCGCGTTGTTGTGCAGCAGTGTCCCGAACAGTCGACGCGCGAGTGCTTCGGCTTCGTCTTGGGCGAGGACCTGGCCGGGGACGTGTGGATGAGCATCGGTCCAGGTTTTCGCCGCTGCCTCGTCGGTGAAGAAGTTGAGGTAGTCGCAGCAGCTGTCGGCTGACGGGCCGCCGCCGGCGGCGGCGCCAAGGAATACGACCGCCTCTGGCGGGTCCCAGCTGGTATGTCCCGCGGTGCTGGTGACGGTGACCGGTTGGCCGCTGGTGGTGTCGGTCGACTCGATTCGGGTGTCCCGCTCGAGCATCGGGGCCACGCCGAGTGCGTCGATCGCGCACATCGCGTGGACGTCAACCTGGTTGTTGATGCGGACTCGGTGGCGGGTCGGTCGCGCGGAGAACGGATAGGCCACCGAGACCTGACCGTCGGTGCCCAGGCGGATGGCGTCGAGGTGGTGCAGCGCGGCAAGGATCTCGGTGTGGGTGCGGCCAGAGCCTGCAGCGAGGATGGTCAGTTCCGCTGCGGGCGGCGCGTGTCCCGTGGTGGCGAAGCTGCGCAGGACCGCCTGGTGCACCGCCCTGTCTGTCGGATCTGGCGGCCGTGTTCGGGTCCGGCAGGAGCTCAGCATCTCACCGGGTGTGGGCGGTTGGGCTGTGGGCACGGTCGCGCCCGCAGCGATTGCGTCGCGTAGTTGACCGGTGGACGGCGCGGGTGTTGGTTGACCGTGCTCGTCGCGGTAGATCCGGCAAGCGATTGCGCTGTCTGGTTGGTTCGGGGATCGGAACGGGTCGTGGCCGTTGATCAGCAAGGTGGGTGATCCAGACATGCCGGCCGCTGACGCGTCGGTCTCGGTGGCGATCTCGCGTGTCGCGACCGGCAAGTCGGTGAGCTGGCGCAACCGCGTCAGCATCGCGGCGAGGTTCGGGCAGTCGGGCACGTGCAGGACTTCCAGGTTCACGATCATCATCGGCTCCGCTGGGAAGGGTGGCTGGTTCTCGATCGCGGCGAGCAGCGCGCAGTTGCGGTCACGGCGTGGCAGATCGCAGGTGGCTATCAGGTCGGCAAGGGAGTCGCGCATGCGCCCCAGATCCGCGATCCGGGCCTCGAAGTCGGCCTTGCGGGTCTCGGCCAAGGCTCGAGCGGCATCGCAGCCCTCGGGACCGCCGCGGTCGAGATGCAGCAGCTCGTCAACATCGTCGAGGGTGAACCCGAGTTGCTGGGCACGCTTGATGAACCCCAACAGCCGGACCGCGTCGTCGGGATAGTCCCGATAACCGCCTGCGGTGCGGGGTGGGGTACCCAGCAGACCGCGCCGCTCGTAGTAGCGCAGCGTCTCCGGGTTGACCCCGGCTTGGCCTGCCAGCTCGCTGGTGCGCATGCCCACATCATCAACCCCGTACCCAACTACGAAGTCAAGCCCGGTCATCAGACTGATGCTTCAATCGGTACTGGCGACTGTTCGCGGCTCACGGGTTGGCGAGGGCGTCCGCGGCGCGACGAATCGCGGTGATGAGGTGATCGAGGGTGTCGTGTCGTTCGTGGCGGCGGTGGGCAAGCAGGTCGCCCGTCAGGCCGGCCAGCAGCAGGTCGGCGCGGAATTCTGCGTCGGGTGCACCGGCGCGTTGCAGCAGCAGCCGGATGTGGGTGTGCCAGAGGCGGTAGACGCCGTGGCGGTAGCGTTGGGCCGGTTCGGCGTGTTCGGCGAGCCGAACCAGATCCAGGTGGGTGTCACGCAGGCGGAGGTAGGCCTCGACGAAGGCGCTGAGCCGTTCTGTCGGTGCGGCGTCGGGGTCCAGAGGTGGTGGCCCGCGCAGTATCTGCTGTTGCAGCGCGCTCTTCGCTTCCGCGAGCAGTGTCCGCGCGAGGCCGCTCTTGTCGCCGAATCGGCGGTAGACCGTCATCCGTCCGACCCCGGCGGCTGCGGCGACGTCATCGATGGTCAGCGCCGCGACACCGTGCTGGGCGATCAGGTCGGCAGCGGCGCTGAGGATCTTCTTGCGGTTACTCGCGGCGTCCGCGCGCTCGGTCGCGGGTTCGGTGGGGCCGCCTCCTGGCCAATGAAGCCAACCACCTCCTCGCGCAGCTTGCCGTCCTCGACCAAGGGAAGGACCTGGCTGAATACGTCGATGAACCATCGCTCCCGGCGGGTAGAAGCAGGTGCAGCACGTTGCAGGTGTGCGTGACCAAGGGCTGGTCAGGCACCCAGTGGGTAGGCAGATCGGTCCAGTCGAACGTGACGTTTCGTGGCTGGAGCACGAGGTTCTCCGGGTCTTGCGGCGCTGAGACGCTGGTGATGGCCGAACATCCGCTGGTCTCCCTTCAGGTTGTTCCGTTATCAGGGGGCAGTCGCTATCAGGGGCCTATGTTGGCTCGGGCCAGAGCCCGGAGCAGACCTGGCGTCAACCGTGCGGCAAGCAGACCGGCTTTGGCTTCGACCGTGATCGGGGCGATGGCGGTGTTGCGCTCCACCGCGCGCAGGATTTCCTGCGCCGCCCGGCGCGGGGTGAAGTTGCGGCGGCGGTACAGCTCGGTCGCGCGCTGCCGGGTAGCGCGCTCCTCAGCGGCGTCGCGGCCCACGAAGCGGGTGGAGCTGGCGATGTTGGTGTGCACAAAACCGGGACAGATCGCCACTACCCCGATGCCGGCTTCGGCCAGTTCGCCACGCAGGCACTGGCTCAGCGAGAGCACCGCGGCCTTGGTCGTGCTGTACGCCGGGAGCGCCCGGCTGGGCAGGTACGCGGCGGCGGAGGCAATGTTGACGATGGTGCCGCCAACACCGCCTTGCACCATCAGCCCACCCAGCACCCGGCAACCGTGGATGACACCCCACAGGTTGACGTCGATGAGCCGTTCCCACTCGGCCACGGTGGTGTCGAAGAACGGTCCCGCGACGCCGATGCCGGCGTTGTTGATCACGATGTCCGGGATGCCATGTTCCTCGCGCAGCAGCGTGGCGAACTTCTCGACCGCGCCACCATCGGAGACGTCGAGCAGGTACGCACTCGCGGTGGGGCCGAGCGTGCCGGCCAGCTGCGCGGTCCGTTCCACCGACTGCCGGTCGATATCGGTGGCCACCACCTCCGCGCCCTGCTCGGCGAACTCCAGCGCGGTGGCCCGGCCGATGCCGCTGCCCGCGCCGGTGATCACCACGAGGGTGTCGTCGAACCGCCTTCGTCGCGGCCCGCTACGGCGGGCGCGGCGCAGGGCGCGGCCTTCCGATCCACCTTCAGCATGGTCGATTAGCTCGCTCGCGCAACGCGCCACGGTGTGCGGCTGGGTGCGCGGCAGCCAATGCCCGCCGGGCAGCTCGCGAACCGCAAGGTCGGGTACCCAACGCCGGATGTCGGTCTGGAGTGATCTGGAGACGAACGGATCCCGTTGGGGTGCAAGGACTTGCACCGGGACGTCGGTGCGCCGGGGTCCGGGTTTCGCCAGCCGGGGAAACATGTTCGCCCGGTAAAGTTGCACGCCGTTCACCGCATCAGCGACAGCGGGGCTAGCGGCGCCGCAGGTCAGGGCCAGCGCGCGCTGGGCGAGCCCGGTGCGCCAGGCCAGCTCCGGCAGCAGCGGTAGCTGGAAGAACGTGACGTACCAGCTCGACACCAATTGATTGATCAGCTCACGCAGCGCTCGCGGTGTCGGCCGGCGCAGCCGCGCCCGGAACCAGTGCCCCGCGTGGTCCAGGCACGGCCCGGATATCGACGTGTAGGAGCCGACCCGACCATTGAGCCACGGCCCGGTCAGTGCATGCCACGACTGGACCGCTCCCCAGTCGTGGGCCAGCAGATGCACCGGACGGTCGGGACTGACCGCGTCGATCACCGTTGCCAGGTCCCGGGCGAGCTGGTCGAGCCGGTATGCATGCCGGCTGCGGGGCTTCCCGGACTCACCCGCGCCCCGAATGTCATAGCTCACCATGTGGTAGCGCGGCGCCAATTCGGCCGCAATACCGTCCCACAGCATGTGATCATCGGGGTAGCCGTGTACGCACAGCACCGTGGGTGCGCCGTGCTGTCCCGACGCGTGCACCCGCAGCCGTACGCCATCCGATGCGGTTACGTCCCTGGCCATCACGCGGCCGCCGACCGTTTCCACCGGTTCACGTGCGGAAGATCGTCATCGAGCCAGTGCGCACCGCTGCTGGTTACCAACAGGATCTCCTCGAACTTCACTCCGACGTCACGGAACCCGATATGTGGCTCCACCGCCCATAAACCGGGGGTCGCTGGATGGTTGGAGATCTGCCCATCGGCCCACAGCGGTGAACGGTGATGCATCCGCTCGACGATCAGGTCACCGACCAGGGTCTGCAGCGATCGGATGCCGAAGCCGGCCGCGATGGATTTCGGCAGCCGGGAGTGCACCTTGCTGATCTGGTGCCCCATGACCCGCCCGGGGTAGACGCGGTGCCGGTTGTCGTATCCCTGCCGGAGGATCAGTGCATCGACGTCGTGGTAGATCTGGCGCAGCGGCACGCCTTCGTTCACCCTGGAGACGATCAGCCCCCGGTGTTCGGCCAGGTCGTCCATCAGCTGGTCGAATATCCGGTTGGTGCCGAGGCAGCCGGAGTAGCCGATGTCTGCCATGTATCCGTCACGCACCGGCGCGCAGTCGAGGATGAAGGGCATGTTCTCGGCCAGCCTGCGGTGGGTGGGGAAGAACTGGAGGGGCGTCCGGAAACCGCGAAAAGCGGTGCGGTCCCCGAACCACGCGAACGGCGTGTGGAACCAGTCCTGCACTCCCCATTCGACCAGGTATTCGCGAAGCCGGCGGGCGGCTTGCTTCTCGGTGACGCCCGGCTCCAGGGTCTGCGCGACCGACTGAGCCGCAGCATAGGCCAGCTGCTGTAACTCCCGGAACTTCACGAGATCAGCGGGGCCGGTTACCCCTTTGACTGCCACTTATCCGCCCTCCTCGACGTTCCTACCTCTCAGTAGGAACGTCCTACGGCATGGTAGATTTGTCAAGTGGCAGATCGAAAGGTGGCGCTGCCGGCAGCTGGCCGGGCGGCTGGGTCCGGACGCGCCCGGGCTGCCCATCTCGGACCCGAACGCCGGCGACCGCTGATCCTCGACGCGGCGTTGGAGGTCTACGTCGAGCGCGGCTACCGAGGCACATCGATGCAGGCGGTGGCCGATGCGGCGGGCGTGACGAAACCGGTGGTCTACGAGTGCTACCCGAACAAGGACGAGTTGCTCCTCGCGCTGCTGGACCGCGAGGAGCGTCGCCTGATGGACGCCATCTCCGAGTCGTTCTCGAGCAATCTGGTCTCCGACAACGTGGAGGCCGTACTGGCGGCGGGGCTGACGGCTTTTCTCGCCGGGGTGGGTCAGGCGCCGAAATCATGGTGGGTCGTTTTCGACTCCGGCCGGGGTTCCGGGTCTGTGGTGGCCGCTCGGGTGCGACGCGTTCGTGACATGGTGGTGGGTCAACTGCGCGAGCTGGTGCGCCAGTCCATGCTGGTGGCCGAGCTTGACGACATCGATCGCAAGGCACCCGTCGTCGCAGAGTTGATCGCCACGGTCGCCGAGTCCTGCGCCCGCATGCTCGTGCTGGAGCACTACCCGTGGACCGCCGCGGAGCTGGCAACCTACGTCGCTCGCCTCCTCGCCCGCGGTGTCCGCCCGGTCTGAATCCCCCGCCCGGCCTCTCCAAGTGAGCTCAATCACGGCGCGAAAATACTTGTCAATCATGGGTCGCTTTCATCATCGTCATCAGTGTCTATGCCCGCCGGCAACCGGTGGCCGGGCGCGGCATGGGCCGGCGTTACCTGCTCATCATCGGTGCCTGGATGGGGATCTACGCGGTGGTGCTGGTGGCCGGGTTCACCTTGTTTTCGCACAATCCGGCGTGGTGGGTTCCTGGCGGCTTGGCGGCCGCGGCGCCGTTTTACCTCGGCGCCTACCGGGAGCACCGTCGATGAGCGCCCATCCCCGGCACGGGCTGGATGAGGTGATCCACGCGCCGGTCCGGTTTTCGATCATGGCTACGCTGGCCGTGGCGGACAAGGCGGAGTTCAGCTTCGTCCGCGACATTGTGGAAGTCAGTGACTCCGTGCTGTCCCGGCAGGTGTCCACCCTGGAGACGGCCGGCTACGTCAAAGTCACCAAGGGCTACGTCGGCAAACGGCCCGCACCTGGCTCTCGCTGACCCGAGATGGCCGGGCTGCCTTCACCGCCCACGTGGGCGCGCTACAGGCAATCGCGTCGGCCGCCGTTCCTGATCGAAGATAGATCGCTTCGGCACCGGGCACGCTCCGGTTGTGATGAGTGCGGAGGCCGTGCTGGAGCTGCTGGATGTGATCATCGAGACTGGTGCGGACGCCTGGGTCGATGGTGGATGGGGCGTCGACGCGCTCCTCGAGGAGCAGACGCGGTCCCACAGCGACCTTGACCTCGTGATCGCGCGCGAGGTCGTCGCTCAGGTACAGGCAGTCCTCGAGCACGCCGGTCATCGGCAGCATCGGCGGGCGCACCGTGCGCTGCATCAGCGCCGAGTCGCAACTGGCAGCCCACCTCGGGTACATCCCAACTGCGAAGGACCGATCCGACGTGGTCGCCCTCGTGGACCGCTTTGGACTAGACCTGCCTGCGGCGTACGAGCCGCTCCGCTAACCCATTCACCTACGGCACGAGACGCAACCAGACGCGCCTCGGGTCGGAAACCTTGACATCAAGTGCGCTTTACCTGCGCGAGGGCGAGAACGTCGAGAACGTCGAGAACGTCGTGGACACCGCCGTCAACTACGGGGGCGGCGACAGCGAGATCATGCGCGCCCTCGACGACGCGGTGTCGGCAGGCAAGGTCCTGCACGTCGGGATCTGCGACAAGGTTCCACTAGGCGGGCGGTGCGGTGTCAGCCGGCTAGCGCGCGCAATCGGCGGAGCACTTCTGGAGCGCCGAGTGCTTGGGTTATGGCGTGTAGGTCGGGGCTGCGGGTAGAACCGGTGAGGGCTATGCGGATGAGTTGGGATGCTTCGCGGATCGAGCCGGAGTAGGTGTCGGGGTTTTTCTTGTATTCCTTGGCGTTAGGCGCGAAGCCGTGTTTTGCGGCAAGCTCGCGGATCTGGTTGAACCATTCTTGGGGATCGTCCAGGTGCCGGTAACCGTCGGTGAAGTCCTGGGCGAAGCTCGCGGTGATGGTGATGTCCACACCGAGCGGGATGAGACGTTCATCCGCCGGTCCGGACACAAGGGCGAACAGTTGCGGGAAGAAGAATCCGTAGGCTCCCCGGAAGTCCGACCACTTGCGCAGGTCCTTGCGGGGATTGTCGACACCATCGCGTTCCACGGTGAGGGCGCGCAGGACGAGGTCGTGCTCGGCGTCCAGGACGGTGACCAGCTCGGGATCGAATTGCGCTGCCCAGGTGCGGACGGCGGCGAGGATCTGGTGTCCGGGCAGGGTGGCGATGTGGTCGGCGCTGATGTCTTCTAGCTTGACCAGGTCCACCAGCGGGCCAGCGACGCCGCACTGGTCCAGCCGTAGGGGAGTAGCGAGTGCCTTGTCGAGCGGAAGTTCGGCGAGCCGCCCGTTGGCCAGGCCCCGCAGATAGTAGAGGACGGCCTCGGCGGGATAGCCGGCTTCGATGTAGAAGTCGACGCTGGCTTCGGGGTCTGTACGCTTGGACAGTTTGCGTTTCCCGCCGGCTATCTGTTTCATCAGCGGTGCAATGTGCGCGTAGCTGACCGGTTCGAAGCCCAGGCCATCGAATAGCTGCAGATGTAGCGGCACCGAGGAAATCCACTCCTCGCCCCGGATCACAAGCGTGACTCGCATCAGGTGGTCATCCACCGCGTGCGCGAAGTGGTAGGTCGGTAGCCGAGGTGTCTGGTCGGAAGACTTCAGGATGACCGTGTCGTTGCGATTGGCTTCATGCTCCAACTCGCCTCGGATCACGTCGGTGAAGCGAACCCGCTGACCTGCGGTGTTGTCAGGGGCACGGAAGCGCACCACGTATGGGACGCATTCGGCGAGCTTGGCCTGCACAGCGGCGGGATCGGCGTCCCGCCAGATCGCCCAAGATCCGTAGTAGCCGGTGGGAATCTTCTCGGCTTGCTGGCGAGCGGTGATGCCGGCGAGTTCGTTCTTGGTGGCGAAGCACAGGTAGGCCTTGCCATGGCGCAGCAGTTCCCGCACATAGCTGAGGTAGATGCGTTCGCGGGCGGACTGGTGGTAGGGGCCGTAGCCGCCGTGCCCGTCGTCCTCGTCGGACGGGATACCGAAGTAGTCGAACGCGCGGGCGAACTGGGCCAGGGCGCCTTCGACGCCACGGGACTGGTCGGTGTCCTCCACCCGCACCAGGTAGACGCCCCCGGAGTGCGCCGCGATGTCACGATCGATGGTGGCCACGTAAATGCCGCCGATATGCACGAACCCGGTCGGCGAGGGGCCGAACCGGGTGACCTGAGCGCTCTCGGGGAGCTGCCGCAGTGGGTACTGCTGTTCCCAATGGGCGGGTTCGGGCAGGTCCTCCGGGAACAGGGCGTCGATCACCACGCGGGCCAGCATCGGTACGTAAGTCTCACTTCCGGGCTGAACCCGATCATGGAATGGGTATCGTGCAGATGGGCAAGGCTACCAAGGCGCTGTCGACTGGGCGGCGCGTGACTACTGCGGGCGGAGGGCGTTGACCAATCAGCGACTCGCCGAGCGTGGGTTCCCGTGCCGCACCCGCTCGCTGTCGCCGACCATGATCAAGGCCTGCTTCCTGGAGGCAGCATGAACACCTGGGTACTGACCCCGTGCCACCGTCCCGGCTTCAGTGATTTCACGACGTCTCTGGCGCACCTGAGCCACCCGGTGGACCGGACTGTGGTGGTCACGACCCTCCCTGAGCCGATCGAACAGGACGAGCTACCGGGGGTGACCGTGCTGCTGTCGCCCGAACCGGAGGTCAACATCTCCCGCTGGTGGAACACCGGCCTGGACTGGATCGAGCAGCACCACGAACCGGGCCCCTACGAGGTGCTGTGCATGGAATCCGACGTGCGCATCGAATGGTCGACGCTGGCGCAGCTGCGGATGGTGCTGCGCAACTACAATCTCGCGATGGTCGGCGCCGACTGGCACGGCGTGGTCACCAGCGCGGTCGAGACCCGGTACGACCTGGACCCGTGGACGACGGAGCATCGCATCCCCGGCCTGTGCAGGCTCGTAGCCGGCGAACTCGGGCTGCGCTTCGACGAGCAGTTCCGCTGGTGCTTCGCCGACGACGACTTCGAATGGCAGCACCGCAAGGCCGCTGGAACGGGTCTGGTGCGGGGCCTGACTTTTGAGCACGGCCCCGGCCGGCCGCTGACCGGTGACTGCGCCGAGTGGGCCGAGGTGGACCGGCAGCGATTCGTGGCGAAGTGGGGAGGGCCACACATCCGATGAGCGACGACCCGCTGCTCATGGTCGTACGGCCCGGACGACCGCAAGGGCACGCCGGCCGGGCGTGTGGTTCTCGACCCGGACGTCTGTGAAGCCGGCCGCCAGGCACTGAGCCGCGAAGGACTCGGCCTGTTGTGCTGTCCATCCATGGCTGGCGAGCCCGGTGGCGCCGGAACAGACCCGGCGCTCGATCGCGAGGAACCGTCCGCCTGGGGCGAGCACCCGCTTGATCTCGGCGAGTCCCGCGGTGACGTCTCTCCAGTGGTGAACGGTTGCCAGCGACCACACCACCGTCGCCGATGCGTCCGGCTGCCGTAAATCTTCGGCGGCACCCTCGGCCCAGGTGATGGCAGGACGGTTGGGAGTCAACGTCCGAGCGAGCCGGAGCATCACGGGTGCCGGATCCACGCCGATCACCCGCGCCCCACGGCGAGCGGCCTCTCTGACGGCGGTGCCTGGGCCGCAACCGACGTCGACAACACGGTCGGCATCCACTACCGAGACCAGGTCGGCGGCGAGGCGGGCGACGGCGCCGCCCGCGAGGCTCATGATGAGCCCGACCAACAGTCCCGTCACCCCGGCGAAGCCCGGATGGTCGGCGTGGTGGTTGACGACATCAGCAGTCATGGGTCCACCTTGCGGGTTCGAGCTGGGTCGAAGTCAAATGAAATCATGAACCTCATCCCGATCGGCCAAGCCGCGGATCGGCTCGGACTGAGCCCATCGGCGCTGCGTTACTACGACGAACGCGGGTTGGTGTCCCCGCCTGAGCGGCAGGCCGGACGACGGATGTACGGACCCGAGGAGTTACGTCGCCTCGCGTTCATCAAGATCGCTCAGCGGCTGGGGCTGCCACTGGACACCGCCGCCGCCGTCCTCGACGCTCCCGGCCCGCAGTGGCGCCAGACCGTGCGTCAACAGATCGCCGAGCTGGATCAGGTGATCGCGCAGGCGCAGCAGCGCAGACCTTCCTGACCCACGCGCTGAACTGCCCGACCAACCACCCCGCCCGCGAATGCGCCACGATGATCGCGACTCTGGACCGGCTCGTCGACGGGACAGCAGTCGATCAAGTAGTTGCTGAGCACACCTGATCTCCAGCCCTTGGGTGACGGATGTTTCATCGAGCGTTGAGTTGAGGTACTACCGGCGTTACGGTCGGCCATGACCACAGTCCCGCGCCCTGGTGTCGTTGACCATGAACTCGTCCTCGATCTCGGTACCGTCAATGCGCAGCTGCTGCCGGTGGTAGGGGGCAAGGCGGCGAACCTTGGTGAGCTCATCCGCGCCGGGTTTCCGGTGCCGGCTGGGTTCTGTATCACCACGGGGGCATACCAGCAGGTCGCTGCGCACGTCTTCGACTCCGGGGCGCCGGACGCGGCGCCGTCCGACACGCGAGCCGAGCGAGCGCGCGCTGCAATCCTTGCGTCGCCAGTGCCCGCCGGCGTCGTCGAGGCGGTGGATCGCGCCTATCGCGCCCTCGGCGACAGTGTGCCGGTGGCTGTGCGGTCATCGGCGACCGCCGAAGACCTACCTTGGGCGAGTTTCGCCGGGCAGCAGGACACCTTCCTCAACATCGTCGGCGCGGCCGCCGTGCTCGACGCGATGCGCCGGTGCTGGGCGTCGCTATGGACCGACCGGGCGGTCAGCTACCGGACGACCAACGGTATCGATCACGCCACCGTGCGGCTCGCAGTGGTCGTTCAGCAGATGGTCCAGGCGCAGGTGGCAGGGGTACTGTTCACCGCCAATCCGGTGACTGGCCACCGTGGGCGCACAGTCATCGACGCCAGCCCTGGTCTTGGCGAGGCGGTGGTGTCTGGTGCGGTCAATCCCGACCATTTCGTCGTCGACGCTACTGGCGCGCTCCTGGAGCGCAGGTTGGGCGACAAGCGGCTCGTCATCCGCGCCCTGCCCGGTGGCGGCACCGAGCGCATTGCCAGGACCGCGCACCCTGAGCAGCCCTGCCTCAGCGATGGGCAAATTCGTGATCTCACCGCATTGGGGCAGCGCGTCCAAGCGCACTACGGCGCCCCGCAGGACATCGAGTGGGCGGTGGACGCTGCCGGAGCGCTGTGGCTCACTCAAGCGCGGCCGATCACCACGTTGTACCCGCTGCCGGCCCGCCCGGACAGTGATTTGCACGTCTACTTCTGCGTGAGCCTCGCGCAGGGGCTGACCCGCCCCGTGACGCCGATGGGCATCGCGGCGTTCCGGCTGATCGGATCCTGCATATCGGAAGTGGTGTTCGGCTCTGTGGTCATCGACCCGGTGGCCGGGCCGGCGGTGTGTGCGGATGCTGGGCAGCGGCCGTTCGTCGACATCACGCCTGTCCTGCGTAGCCGGGTCGGCCGGGCGCTGGTGCCCCGGATACTCGACGTGATGGAGGCTCGGTCGGCGGTGGTGCTTCGGCGGCTGTGCGACGATCCCCGGCTCGCGGTGCGAAACACGTCACCGTGGCCGTTCGTCAAGAGGGTACTCGCCGTGCTCGTGCGCTTCCGGGTCCCGCTGCAGATCGGCCAGGCACTACTCCGGCCCGCTGCGGCACGTCGGCGGGTGGACCGCGTCGGCCAGCGGCTGCGTTCGCAACTCAGCGTGCCGACGGGGGTGACCGCCACGCAGCGGTTGGACCACGCGCAGCGGCTGCTTGCCACCACAATTGTCCCGATCATGCCAGCGGTCACTCCGGTGGCCGGTGCCGGATTCCTCGCCCGAGCACTTGCCCGCAAGCTCGCTGGTGACCGCGTTGAGCCCAATGAATGGGACGAGGTGCTGCGTGGGTTGCCGCACAACGTCACCACCGAGATGGATCTGGAACTGTGGGCACTGGCGACGCGGATCCGCGCGGACGCGGCGGCTGCCGGCGCGTTGCGAGAAGCGACCCCCGCTCTGCTGGCGTACCGCTACACCAGGCGCGAGTTGCCGCCACGGCTGCAACAAGGCCTTGAGAGCTTCCTGGCGCGCCACGGGCATCGGGCGGTGGCCGAGATCGACGTCGGCATGCCGCGATGGTCCGACGACCCGACCTATGTCCTGGGTGTGCTGGCCAACTACCTACGGCTGGAGGATCCGGATCTCGCCCCGAACGTGCAGTTCTCCCGAGGCACGCGCGCCGCCGAGGCCGCTGTGCTGGGTTTGGTGAGTCGAGTGCGCCGCCACAGTCGGCTGCGTGCTGCAGTCGTGCGCATGTCGTTGGGGCGGGTGCGGGAGCTGGTCGGCATGCGGGAGACGCACAAGGACTACCTGGTCCGCGTACTCGCGCACGTCCGGGAGCAGCTCGCTGCGGTCGGTTCCGAGCTCGCTGAGGCGGGGATGCTGGCAACGCCCGAGGACGTGTTCTTCCTCGACCTGACGCAAGCTCGGGCCGCGCTCGCAGGTACCGACATGTGCGCTGTCATCGCGCAGCGCCGCGAGGGCTACCAACGGGAGCTACGCAGACGGCAAGTACCGCGGATCATGCTCTCCGACGGCACCCAGCCAGAGACTCTCGCCAGCCCCGATCACGAGCCGGCTGATGGTCAACTGACTGGAACACCGGCGTCCGCTGGGACGGTGACCGGCACAGCGCGAGTGGTGCTCGACCCGGTCGGCGCCCATCTTGAGCCCGGGGAGATCCTCGTCGCACCGTCGACCGATCCCGGGTGGACGCCGCTGTTCCTTACCGCGGGCGGCCTGGTCATGGAGATGGGCGGGGCGAACTCACACGGCGCCGTTGTCGCTCGCGAGTACGGCATCCCCGCGGTGGTCGGGGTTCCCGACGCGACCCTGCGCATCACCACCGGACAGCAGATCACCGTTGCGGGCGCGACAGGTCTCGTTGAGCTGCACTGATCGCCGGTCGTCGGCTCAGGATGACGGCGTTGCCGAGCGAGCAAGCCGCAAACGCGGGATCACTAGGGCACTACGCGGCGTCCTGGCCCGGGCGCTTGTTGTAGCAGTCGACGTACTCCGGGCCGGAGAGCTCCATCAGCCTACACATGATCTCGTCAGTCAACGACCGGCGGATCGCCTGTGAATCCAGACCCTGATACCGCGAGAAGTCGAGCGGTTCGCCGAAGGTGACAGTGATCTTGGTCAGCCGGGGAACGCGCTTGCCCTTCGGCTGGAGCCGCCCGGTGCCGGTGAGTGCTACCGGGACGACCTTCGCCCCGGTTGCCAGCGCCAGCGCGGCCACGCCGGTGTGCCCACGGTACAGACGGCCGTCGAGCGAGCGCCTGCCCTCAGGGTAGATAGCGACTTGACCTGCCGCGGCGTCACGACGGTGATGACTCCAGTGTCCAGTGCGGCGCAGTGGTTGGGCGCGAGGATCACCGCACCCTGCTCGGGCAAGTTGGTGATTCCGTGTACCACAGGTCGGTACACCGAGCGAGCCAGCGGCACCAGCAGGAAACGGACGAACAGCTGTATCAAGGCCCCTCCAGCGAGCATCGATGCTTCTAGCATGGCACGGCCACCACTCACAGTGATTCACGTAGCGGCTGCACGCACACCATGTGCGCGCTTAGCGGTAGCGCCCAAGTGCGTCGGCTCAGAATGGAGGTCCGCTGAGATGGTTGACGTAGCGTTGCGCCGAGCGGCGGATGGCGGCCGGGCCGTCCTCGACGACAGTCCGGCCCCACCAGCCGCCGTAGACTCGGTCGAAGCGGTAGCCCTCCACGCGTTTGGCGATGGCCATGACCGTGGCGGCGTCGAGAGGGATGAGGTTGGGGTAGCTCCACATGAAGCTCACCCAGTGGCGGTCTTGCACGACGGTAATGGTGTCGCCAGTGAGCAGGGCGCCTTGGCCGTCGGATCCCGCTGGCCAGTGAAGTACCGCGGCACCGTCGAAATGGCCGCCGATGCGGGCCAACGTCAGGCCCGGCACCGGCGCCACCTCGTCAGCGTTAAATAGCTTGATCCGGGGTGAGGGACGCTGGATCCAGTCCTGGTCCGCGGTGGGGATGAAGATAGGGGCATCGAACGCGTCCGCCCATTCCACGCACGCAGCGTAGAAGTGCGGATGTGACAGGCAGATCGCCGCGATGCCCCCGCGGCGGGTGACCTCCTCGCATGCGGTGTCGTCGAGTAGGGAGACGCAGTCCCAGAGCACGTTGCCTCGGGCGGTGCAGACGAGTAGCGCTCGCTGCCCGATAGCGAAAGATGGGGAGATCCCGATCCCGAGCAGGTCGGTCTCCTCTTCCCGGAGGTCACTGGTGTGGTGGCGGGCGAGCTCGGTTGCGGTCGTCCAGCGCTGGCCGTCCCACCCGACATACTGACGTTCATCCTCGCAGATCGGGCATGCTGGCAGCGGTTCGGCGGTGTCGGTTTGTTGAACACCGCACGTCACACAGATCCACGCCGACATATCGTCATCTACCCTTTCGTTATTTCCTCATACATCGCGATGAATTGCTCCATGGCCGCTTCGACGCTCTCGCGGTCGCCGGTAGCGAGCAAGTCGAGCAGCAGACCCCGGGCGACGGCGAGTCCCAGGCGGGCAGTCGCTTGAGCTTCCGGCGAGGGGATGCCCTGGCTGCGGTTCCATTCGGCCAGCGGTGCCAGCCAGCTGTCGACGATGCCGTCCAGCAACGGAGCTGCGCAAGGATCACCCTGGAGTGCTCGGCCGTACATCTCGAAGAACAGCCGCTCATACGGCCACATCGCCGGATCGCTCAGCCGCCGCCAGAACCATCGGGCGACGTCCGCCGGGGATGCATCGGGATCGAGCTCAAGTTCGGCGAAGACGTCGCGGTGACGTTGCTCCATCGCATGGACAACCTCGATGAGCAGCCCTTCCTTGGAACCGAAGTGGTAGATGAGCATCCGATGGCTGGTGCCGAGTGCGGCGGCCAACTGGCGCAGACTGACGTCGCTGGCGCCGTTGGATGCCAGATACTCGACGGTGTCGGCGAGCAGTCGCTGCTTCAGGTCGGTCATCTGAGAAGGTCGTCTCCAACTATCCGATTGCCATCGATTGGACCAGATGGTACATGTACCAGATGGTTCATAACCAACACATCGACGTCCGAGTCCGTACCGGCGCCGAGGCCCCCACCGTGTATGCGCTGTTGCGGGACGGTGCGAGCTGGCCGACGTGGACGGCGATCGACTCGTTCCATCTGGAGCGGGACGGCGAGCGGGAGCCGGAAGGAATCGGCGCGATCAGAGTCTTTAGCAAGGGGAAAGTGACTGGGCGCGACCAGGTCACCGAGCTGATCCCCGATCGCCGGTTCAGTTACCTGCACCTGTCCGGGCTCCCCGTACGGGGTTACCGCGGAGATGTCGATCTCGAACCGACTGAGGAAGGGACCAGGATCCGCTGGCACGTTTCGTTCACGCCAAAGGTGCCCGGGACCGGTTGGCTGTTGCGGTGGGGGATCGAGCGATTCGTCACGCAGTCCGCGCGAGGCCTGGCTGCTTACGCGCACACCGCATCGGTTGATGACCGCTGACGGGTTGCGCGCCGCTGTCGACGCGCTACGCCTGGTGGACCATCACGTTCACGGTGCCATGGTGGGTGATGTCGAAGGTGCTGCATTCGAGGCTGGATTCAGCGAGTCCCCGTGGCCGCCACCCGTGGGCACGACGCACCTGGATTCCCAGCTGGGTTTCGCGGTCCGCCGCTGGTGTGCGCCGGTGCTGGACCTACATCCGCATGTGGACGTCGCTGCGTACGTGGCCCGCCGGCGCGATCTCGGTGCGCCGGAGGTTACCCGCCGGTTTCTCGCCGCCAGTGGCGTCGGATTGTTCCTTGTCGATACCGGCTGCCGAGCTGAGCAGACTCTGGGACCCGAAGAGATGGCGGCGACATCCGGTGCCGCCGCATCGGAGATTGTGCGACTGGAATCGGTTGCCGAAGAGGTGGCGGCCAGTGGCGTGGATGCGACCCGGTTCGCCGACCGGTTCGCCTCGACGTTGGATGAACGGGCTCGGTACGCGGCGGCACTGAAGTCCGTCATCGCCTACCGGCACGGGCTTGACTTCGATCCCGAACCGCCCAGCGCCGCCGAGGTGCGACGCGCTGCCGGGCAATGGCTACGGCGACAAGAAACCGGCGAGCCACGCCTGACCGATCCGGTGCTGCTGCGCCACCTACTCTGGGCAGGACTTGAACGTGGCCTGCCATTGCAGTTCCACGTCGGGTACGGGGATCCTGACCTCACCCTGCACCGCTGCGACCCGTCTCTGATGACCGATTTTCTTCGCCTGGTACAGGACCGCCACGTGCCGGTGATGCTGCTGCACGGCTACCCCTATCACCGCACTGCCGGGTATCTGGCTCACGTGTTTCCCCATGTGTATTTCGACGTCGGATTGGCGGTGAACTACACCGGGGCGCGGTCTCGTGCAGTTGTCGCGGAGTCGCTGGAAGTGGCCCCATTCGGGAAAGTGCTGTTCTCCTCCGATGCGTGGGGACCGGCCGAGCTGCATTATCTCGGAGCCGTGCTGTGGCGGCGTGCCATGGCCAGCGTCCTCGGCGAATGGGTGGAAGCGGGGGAGTGGTCGAGTGCTGACGCGGTACGCGTTGTCAAGATGGTGGGCGCGGGCAACGCGAAACGCGTCTACCGGTTGGAGGAGTCGCCATGAACGGTGCGCAACTTCGTCGAGAACTGAGCGTATGGGGAGCCATCGGCATCTCGCTGGCGTTGATGGCGCCCTCGATGGCGGTCAACATCAACCCGCAGGGCACCGCGGGGGCGGGGCGCGCCGTCCCGTTGGCGTTCACCCTGGCCACGGTCGGGGTGCTACTCGTCGGTTACATGTTCGTACGCCATCGGAACATTGATTCTGCTGGTGGCCTATGCGCTGGCGACGATCGGCGCGGCGAAACTGTTGCTTTTCTCCGCCCGCCGAGAGGTTGCCGTTTGGGAGATCGTCGTCCCAGCGCTGGCGCTGATGCTGATCGGATACACGCTGTTCCGCAACACGTGGCCGTACCCAACCGGCGCTGCCCGCGCTTATCCCGCATTATCCGCGCTGTGGCTGCTGGTGGGCGTCGCGTGGGTACTCGCGCGCCCCGCGGCGCTGCCGCGCCGGGCGGCTGCTCATCACCGATGAATGGCTCAGCGCGCAGGTGCGGACCGGTGCTGGATCGGGGACCGGAACAACGAACAGGAATACCTAGCGGGGTAGATCCTAGCGAGTAATACCGATTCGCGTCGGGCCACAGAGACAGCCCCTGATCAGATGGCGCCAAGCGTCCTGCGCGAGCCTGCCGCCGGGGTGCCAGACTTGCGCCGGGCTGAGTTTGAGACCCGCAGAATGCGCAGCGTCGGCAAGGGCTGACACGGTTCGCGGAGGGGTACCGATGGGACGGTATCAGCGCAATGCGGCCGCTGCTGCAGTCTCCCGTACTGCGCCGACCAACTGTGGCCACCGCTCTGCCCGATTGGAGTTGATCGCTCGCGGCGAGGGATGTGGCGCATAGAGCACCGTGATTCCGGTTAGATCGACCTGGCGTTGCGCCTCGACCAACGTCCAGGACTCACGGGCGGCGGTGCCGAGCAGCACTACGGCGCGGAGATTCTCCAGCAGCGTCAGCAGCTCCGTAAGCCAGGGCACCGCTGCCTGGATCTGGCTGGTGTCGGTCGGCGGACGGCGTTGAGGTACCAAGGGACGACGTTCCAGTTCATCGCGACGTTCCTCGCCAAGCCGCCCTCTTGCATCGCCTGAAAGTAGTTCGCAGCCGTTTGCTCATCGTTGTCGATAGAGATGATCCCGGACCCAGCCGACGTTGCCGACTGCGGGCCTGGCGATGAATCGTGAAGGTAAACAGAAGGAGTTTAGCGGTCGACCAGGGGATTGCGAAAAGCATCACAAAGGATAGCTAAGTGGTCGATGTTGGAAGTACGCGATACAACCTACTTGGCACTTCGGTCAGCTGCGGGTCCGCGCTAGCAGCGCCCGGCTCAGGCCTGGCAACGCGACGGCGAGCCGGCGGTGGCCTGGCACTGCCACGCGGCGGCCCAGTACGTGGTATTCGGCCGTCTCGATCTCGTCCAGAATGCCACCGTAGAGGCGAAACGCGGTGGCGACGCAGGCCCGGGACACCGGGGCCAGCATCGGGATCCCCGGCGCAGCCCTGCGGTAGATCGCCCGGGTGCGCGCCACCAGGTAGGCCAGCGCACGGCGCACTCGGGGATCGGGCCTCCCGGTGCTGCGGCACCATCCCAGTAGCTCCCGATCCACCCCGAAGGACGCCAGCTCGTCGGCGGGCAGGTAAACCCGTCCGCGATCGAGGTCCTCGCCGACGTCGCGGAGGAAGTTGGTGATCTGGAAGGCGACGCCCAGCGCGGCGGCGTGCGGCTCGGCCCGCTCCCGGGGCACCACGGTGCCCAGCACCGGCAGCACTTGGAGCCCGATCACCGCCGCCGAGCCGTGCACATAGCGGGCCAGGTCGTCGAAGGTCTGATAGCCCGCTACCCCGCCTGCTTCCACCGGCCGATCCATCTGCATCGAGACCATGAAATCCGCGAAGTGTTGCGGATCGATCTGGTAGTGAACGGCGGTGTGCACCGGCGCTGCCAGTACCGGATGCGCCGAGCGGCCCCGCGCCAGCCCGTCGAGCAACTGTTGTGCCAGCGCGTCCAACTCCGCAATGCGCTGCGGCCATGGTCGGGTGTCGCAGAGGTCGTCGACGATCTCATCGGCGTACCGGGCCAGCCCGTAGAGTGCATGGATCGCCGGACGTTGCCCAGGTGGTAGCAGGCGCGTCGCCAGGAAGTAGGTGCGGCCGTGGGCCGCATTGAGTTGCCGGCAACGGGCATACGAGGCGCGCAGCGCGGGCTCGGTGATGCCGGCAGCGTCGAGCTCGCGGCTCATGCCGCCGCCACCGACACCGGATCGCTGCGCTGCTTGCCATCATGGCGGCCAAGAGCATCGCGACGCAGCAGAGTGGCCCCCGCGACCAGCGACACCGCCACCATGCCGAACTGGTAAGGCCAGTCGTTGAACGCGCTCTGCCCAGTGGGGTACGTGCTCAGCGTCAGCCAGGTGGAGCCCGCGACCACCCACGCCAGCGAGCGTCGTGGCCAGGGCAGGGCCGCGCCGAGGACAAGGGACCAGGTGAGGTACCAGGGCAGGGTGGCCGGCGCCAGCAGCGCGGCCCACAGCAGGGCGAGCGCGGCGCGCCGAACGGCCACCGGTCCGCCGTCCCTCGCCAGCCACCATTGCCGGACGAGGATGACCAGAAAGAGGCCGGAGCCCAGCAGCCGGCAGACCGTGATGAACGGGCCGTCGCTCAGGTGACCGAACGGTGCTGCCAGTGCGTGCGTCAGCTCGCCGGCGGCAGTGGGTAGCGACATCCAGTTGACGATCAGCGATGGTGCGTTCAGCGCTGGGATCCAGCCCAGGCCGACGCCGGACAGCACCGTGATCGCGGTGAATACCGTGCCGAACACCGCCACGCTGCCCGCGCCGGCCCGCACCAGTCGATCCCGCCGGCTACCGGGCAGGTGAGCCACCCAGATCCAGACCAGAAACGGTAACGCGATTCCGGCCGATGCCTTGACCGCCATCGCCGCGGTGACCACAGCGATCCCCGCGACGTGCCGGCGCGCCAACACCAGCAGCGTGCCCGCCGCCAGCAGGCCGATCATCAGCAGATCGTTGTGCGGCCCACCGGCCAAGTGCACGATAAGCAATGGGTTGGCGATCACCAGCCACAGCGCGACGGTGCGGTCGCCACCGAGCTGATCGGCCAGCCGTGGCAGTGCGTACGCCAGCAGCACCAAGCCGCCCACCAGCACCAACCGGATGCCGATCACACCCAGGATGAGGTCCTCGCCGGTCAACCGGTTGATCGTCTTGGCGATGAGGATGAACAGCGGGCCGTAGGGTGCTGGGGTGGTCTGCCAAACGTAGTGCACGTTGTCCGCGATGGCTCCCGGCGGCAGCTTCGAGGGTCCGACTTGGTAGGGATCCAGCCCGCGCAAAGCGAGCGCACCTTGGCCCAGGTAGCTGTAGACGTCCCGAGTGAACAGTGGTGGAGACAGCAGGATGGGCGCCGTCCAGACCGCGCTGGCGACCTGAACCTGCTGGGCGGTCGCGGTGCCGCTCAGGACGTCGCGCCCCAGGCGTATCCAGGCCCACACGATCGTCCCGACGCCGAAGTAGAGCGCCACAGTGGCCAGGTCGTGGCCATGCCCGTAACGGATCCACGACAACGGTCCACCCCTGATCACAGGGTCGTTGACGAGGATTCCGCCTGCTCCCACCGCCATGAGCGCCACCAGCACCGAACCGGCCAATCCGAGCAGCACCGTGCCCGACAGCAACCGGCTCAGGTGCAGCCGGTCGACCCCAGCATTCGATGTCACCGTTGGTTCAGCCACTCATCGCGGTGCTTCGGGCTCCGGCGGTGATCCGGGCCGCGGCGAGCTTGCCGGAAATGATCGCGGTGGGCACCCCCACACCAGGCGTCGTGCCGCACCCGGCGAGCACCACGTTGGTCCGGCCGCGCACCAGGTTCGAGGGACGGAACGGTCCGGTCTGGGCGAAGGTGTGTGCGGCTGAGAACGGGGTTCCGACCGCAAGTCCCTGGGCCGCCCAGTCAGCGGGCGTGACCAGCTGCTCGACCTCGATGGCACCGTCGAGATCGGCCAGCCCCCGCTGCTCCAACGTGCCGACCAGCTCATCGCGGTAGGCGGATCCGAGGGTGGCCCAGTCCAGCGGTGCGGTGCGCAGGTTGGGGCACGGCGCGAGGATGTACAGCAGCTCGCGTCCATCAGGCGCCAGGCTCGGGTCAGTGGCGGTGGGTCGGGTGACCAGCAGCGACGGGTCGGTCATGAGCTGTCCGCGGTAGATGATCTCGTCGAAGGTCCGTTCCCACTCGTCGCCGAAGAAGATCGTGTGATGTGCCAGCCCCGCCCAGCCCGGTCCGCTGCCGGGCCGGACCCCGGCGTGCAGCACCACCGCCGAGGGTGACCAGCGCAGCGGCACCAGCCGCTGCGGGGCGCGGCCGAGTAGCCGGTGTATCACCGGTAGGTCGGGCGTGAGTACCACGGCATCGGCGCCGACCCGTTCGCCGTCGGCGGTGTGCACCGCGGTGACGCGCTGCCCGAAGTGTTCCAGGGCGGTCACCGTCGTGTTGTAGCGAACCTGGGCGCCGGCGTCGGTGGCGGCGTCAGCCATCGCCTGCGGCACCGCCTGCATTCCCCCGCGGGGGAACCAGACCCCGGCCACCGTGTCCATGTAGGCGATCACCCCGTACGCGCCGAGCGCGCGCTGCGGGGGCACTCCGGCGTAGAGCGCCTGGAAGGAGAAGATCCGTTGCAGCCGCTTGTCATGCAGGAATCGACCGACCTGGCCGCCCAGCCGGCCGAAACCGCCCAGCGCGGCCAGCGTGGCCAGATCCTTGACGGCGTCGCGGCTGGCGACGAGGTCCAGCGGGGAGTCGAAGTTGCCGCCGATGAACCGGCCGATCTCCACCTCGTAAAGCCTGGTCAGCCAGCGCCGCAACCGCCGGTAGCCGCTTGCTTCGGATGGGCCGGCCACCGACCGGACCTCCGCCTCCATCGCGTCGGCGTCGGTGTGCACGTCTATCACCGACCCATCGGCGAAGCGGGCCCGGTAGGCCGGGTGCAGGGCGACCAGGTCCAGCCGGGAGGTGAGCGAGTCACCCACCGCGGCGAGCGCTTCGTCGACCAGATCCGGCATCGTGAGCACGGTGGGGCCGGTGTCGAGCCGGTAACCGTTGAGATCGCTTCGTCCGGCCCGACCGCCGGGATGGGGTGCCGCCTCGAGCACGGTCACCCGTCGACCAGATCCGAGCAGGTGCAGCGCCGCCGACAGCCCGGCCAGCCCGGCACCGACTACGACGACATGATCGGTGGGTTCGGGTACGGTGCGCACGGGTGAACGTTACGCCCGGCCTCGTACTAGCACGCTGTCGCCGTCAGCGCACTCGACAGGTGGCTTGGGCGGCGAGTTCTGCCAGCCGGGCACCGGCCGGCTCGACCAGCTCAGCGGTGCGCAGGCTGCCCAATGCTGAGTTGGTGAGCTTGGTAATCCGGCGCTCGACCTCGGCCACCGCGCCGAGCTCGATCAGCAGCTCGCGGACCTCGGTAACTGTGTTCTCGTCGACCTGCGGGTTCCCTATTGCGCCGCGCAGCAGGTCGGCGGCGCCGGTCTGGCGCTTCTCGTCGGCGGCGCGCAGGGCGTAGGCCAGCAGCAGCGTCCGCTTGCCCTCGCGCAGGTCGTCGCCGGCCGGCTTACCGGTGACCCGAGGATCACCGAATATGCCCAGCAGGTCGTCGCGGAGCTGGAAGGCGACGCCGATGTCGGCGCCGAAACGGCGGTAGGCGTGCACGAGTGCGGGATCGGCTCCGGCGATCGCCGCACCCAGGTGCAGCGGGCGCTCAACGGTGTAAGCCGCGGTCTTGTACCGGTCGATCCGCAGCGCGGTCTCGGGCGTCTCATCGCCCCTGGCCTGGGTGACCACGTCGAGGTATTGCCCCGCGAGCACCTCGGTGCGCATCGCCTGCCACACGACGTGCGCTCGACCGAGCTGCTCGGGCCACAGATCCGACCCGCGCAACATGTCATCGGCCCAGGCCAACGCGATGTCACCGAGCAGGATGGCGGTGGCCGCGCCGAACCGTTCCGGCGCGCCCAACCAGCCGGCCGCGCGGTGCTGGGCCGCGAAGTCGACGTGCATGGTCGGTGCGCCGCGCCGGGTGGTGGAATCGTCCATCAGGTCGTCGTGCACCAGGGCGCAGGCCTGGATCAGCTCCAGGGAGCTCACCGCACGCAGTACCGCCCGGGCTTGCGGCTCGTTGGGGGAGCCGCCCGCTCCTCGCCATCCCCACCAGGCGAACGTCGGACGCAGCCGCTTGCCAGGGCCGAGGACGAAGTCACTGAGCGAGTCCACCGCGGCGACGAACTGCGGGTCGATCTGCGCCGCCTCGTGACGCTTGGTCTGCAGGAAGCCGGCAAGTTCGCGGCACACCTCGGTGCGGAGGTCGTGATCGAGCGGATGCACCTGCTGATCTTCCGCTACTGCGGCCAGGGTCCGGGTGCGGGCTCCGCGGATGGTGTTCCGCTGGGCCATCGAACCTCCTGCGATCGTGGTGACGGCACACCGCGTAGCCGGGCGAGCACTCGCTGTGCATGCCGACGATAGGGCCTGTTCGTGCGGGTACGTGTCCGGGTTCGGTCGCGGCGGGATCCCGGTTCGGTTTGGCCCGCGTTCCGGTATGTCCCGGCGAGTCTTCTCCTTGGCCCGGCCTCGCTAGGGTGGGGTGCATGACGGCCGTCATCGACCGGCTCGGCGGTGACCGCCCGGTGTTTTCCGTAGAGTTCTCCCCGCCCCGCGACGACGCCGGGGAGCGTCAGCTGTGGCAAGCGGTGCGCGACTTCGAACCGCTGGACCCCGCCTTCGCCTCGGTGACCTATGGCGCTGGGGGTTCCAACCGCGACCGCACGTTGCGGATCACTAAGCGGATCGTGCAGGAGACCACCGTGGTCGCGATGGCGCACCTCACCGCGGTGAACCACTCGGTAGCTGAACTGCGAGAGGTGATCGGCAACTACGCGCAAGCCGGGATTCGCAACGTGCTGGCGCTACGAGGTGATCCGCCGGGTGATCCACTCGGCGAGTGGGTGGCGCACCCACAGGGCGTGCATTACGCAGAGGATCTAGTCCGCCTCGCCCGCTCGCTCGACGACTTCTGCGTGGGCGTGGCCGCCTTCCCCGAGCGCCACCCCCGGTCGCTCGATGCCGAGTCCGACGTCCGGTATCTGGTGGCCAAGCTGCGAGCGGGCGCTCAGTTCGCGATCACCCAGATGTTCTTCCGCCCGGAGGACTACCTGCGGCTTCGGGACCGGGTGGCTGCCGCGGATGCGGATATGGCGACGGTGCCGATCCTGGCCGGGGTGATGCCGATTACCACATTGCGCGGTGTGCAGAAGATGGCTGAGTTGTCCGGCTGCACCATCCCCGCGGCGGTGCGCGACCGGCTGGTCGCGGTGGGTGACGATGCCGCGGCGGTGCGACAGGTTGGCGTGGATGTTGCGAGCGAGTTGTGCGAGCGGTTGCTCGCTGAGGGAGTGCCGGGCCTGCACTTCTACACACTCAACCGATCCGGCTCCACTCGGACCGTACTCGCCCGCCTGGGAATGGCTCCCACCGTCGCCACGCGCTGACGTTGGTGGCCCCTTCAAGTGCGGCCAACCCGGGTCAGGGGCGTCCTTAACAGCTGCCACCTCGGTCACGCTAGAGCGGCAGCGTGCGCCCCAGCACGGCGAACTCCCGGGAGTCCCCGGTGAAGTGGTAGTGCCGAAGCAGGGCGGTGAATCCGAGCCGGCGGTACAGCCGCCATGCTCTGGTGGGCCCCTCGGGTGTGGACAGCAATGCGCGCGGGGCGTCCACTCTGGACAGTAGCTCGGTGAGCAGCGCCTTGCCGATGCCTCTGCCTTGAGCGTCTGGATGAACATGCAGTTCGGTCAGCTCGAAGTAGTCGGCGAGCTCGCGCTGTGCACTGCGACGATCGATCAGCATGAGCCCGCGGTGGACCTCGTCGTGCCACCACTGCCCGGGAGCCCCCCGGTAGCCGTAGCCGATGCCAACCAGGGCGTCGGCGTCGAAGGCAGCCACGCACAGCCAGCCGGTCCGCAGCATGTGTTCCAGCCACATCGGACTCCGATGCCGCGCCGTGCCGGGCGGGTAGTGCATGGCCGTGACATATATCCGCAGCGCCTCATCAAGCCGCAGGCGCAATTGCGGGGCCGTCAGTTCAGCCAGCCGCGCTGGTTCGCGGATGGGCATTGCGGTCACCGCTGACCTCCAGTATCGACCGACGTCGCTGCGAAGCGGGTGGCGTCCACAGAGTGCACGAATTCCATGAGACCACGCCAGGTGTCGAGCTGCTGCGCTGGCAGAGATTGGCACTTGACGGGACTGAGTCTTTAGGGGTTACTCTTGCACAGTGTCGAACATATGTTCGAACAAGGCCCGGCGGTGGGGCGGGGGAAGCGCACCGCCGCCGGGCTCCGCCGGCTTCCCTACGGCGGAGTCGACCCATTGCCGTCAACCCGGATCGACTATCCCGACTCCCCGACCAGGAGGCCGACGTGCCTGCCGTTGCTCCCCTCACCACAGCCCTCGTGCCACGGTACGACCTCCCGAAGCGCCACGGGCCGAAGCACGAAAGACGCGGTTACCGGCTGCCCGGCGTACGTATCCTGCTCGAGCAGGCTCGGCAGGGACTGCTCGACGCCGAGTACGCCGCACATCCAGTAGATCGTTACGCTCAGGCGCATCTCGCGGCCCTGCGTGCGGCGGCCGCTGTGCTAGCAGCGCGGGCCCGACCGCGCAACCGCGCTCAGCCGACCAGCGCATGGGCGCTGCTGGCCACAGTCGCGCCGGAACTGGTGGAATGGTCGGTGTTCTTTGCCGCTAGTTCGGCTACCCGGGCGGCTGCTGAGGCCGGTGTCCATCGGCTAGTGACGGCTCGCGATGCCGACGACCTGGTCCGGCAGGCCGGTGAGTTCCTCGCTCTCGCGAGGCATGCGGTGGCGGGGACCTCCCCATGACGGCCCCGCGGCCCTTGATCGACTACGGCCGGATGCTGGACGTGATCGGGATCGAGGCCGACTTGATGCTCGGCACGGCCGGCTCAGCGTTGCCGTCCGCGGCACAGGCCGAAGTACCAGGCTGTCCTGATCTCACCTTGGAGAAGACCCTTCGGCATGTGGGTAGCGTGCACCGGGTGGCCACGCTGTGGGTACGAGATGGGCATCGTCCCGAACAGTGGCAGCGAGCACCGTCAGACGACGATCTGGTCGGTTTCGTCCGAACCGGCGTCAGTGAGTTGCTGACGGAGCTGGGTCGCCACGACCCCGCCGAACCTTGCGACACCTGGTGGCCCGCGGATCGCACGCACGGCTTCTGGTGGCGTCGGATGGTTCACGAGACCACCATTCATCGGGTCGACGTTGAAGCTGCTGCTGGCGGCCCGGTACATGCTGTCGACCCCGAGCTGGCCCTCGATGGCATCGATGAGCTGCTGTTTCTGTGGTTCGGTCACCGTCTCGGCGAGCTGGGGATGTCCTCGGGCCAGCAAGGTGCGGTTGCGCTGTCCGCTGCGGATCGCCGCTGGTTGGCGATCTTCGGGCCGGGCTGTTCCACCGCTCGGCGGGTCGAGGAGGCCGACGCGCGATCGGCGGACGCGATCGTCAGCGGCGATCCCATGGAGATCTACCTCTGGTCCTGGGGCCGGCTGCCCGACCAGTCGGTGCGGATCACCGGCGACCAGGAGGCCGTCGGCCAACTCTGGACGCTGTTGCGCCCCGCAACGCAGTGAGTCCGATCAGTCCCTCAGGCGCGTAGCCGAAGTCCCCGGGGCGTGGCGCGGAACCCAGCGTCCCGTAGGAGTGCGGCCAGCGTGGAAGTCAGTGCCGCCTCACCGTCGGCGCGCTCTACGGACAGTGAACCCAGCCAGCCCTGGTGGACCGCACCGGCCAGGGCGTGTACCGCAGCGCGCAAGGCGCCGGCGTCCTCGGTGAACGACAGGAGTGACCGCCCCCCGCGCTCGACGTAAAGCACGGCGACACCGTCTACCAGGACGGCCAGCGCTCCGGCCTTGCGTCCAGGTCGGTGCCGTTGGTCACCCACGGTGGACGGCCACGGCAGGGCCGCCCCGTAGGGCTGGGCGGGGTCGGTGGCGGCAAGAACCACTGTGGCGGCGCTGCCTTCGGCGGGCTGGCCCACGGTGCGCAGCCGGTCGATGGCGCCGGGGACGGCGAACTGGGCGGCCCCGAGCCCCTCGACGACGTACCCGCGTCGGCATCGGCCGGACTCCTCCATCGCCCGAAGCACCTTGTAGACGCCGGCGAAGCCACCAGCGACTCGCTCGGTGTCCAGCGCCCCTCGGGTGAGTACTCCGTGGCGCTCGAGGAACGTCTCGGCCCGGGCATGGGCCCGGCGGGTTGGGTCGGGCTGGGTTGCTGCCGGTTGGGGCATCGGTGACAGCGACCAGCGTCCCGCGGCAGTCGGCGGACCGGCGCGCGACGGCATCGGTGGCCGACCTGCGCGCATCCGCGCGTACCTGCCGCGTGGTGCGGTCCGGCGTGGCCGGTGCGCGGCTGAGCGACCGGACACCAGGGCCCGCAGCGGCGCCAGCGAATCGTTGGTCAGCAACCCTGCCCACACCAGGTCCCACACGGCCGCGACGATGTCGCCGTCACCGGGCGCGGGTTCAGCGTCGGCGAGCAGATTCTGAGCGCTCCGATCGGCGAGCTGCCGGAAGAACAGGGCGCCACCCCCAACCGGACCACCAGCGGGGTCCCAACCCAGCGCGCGCAGGACGCCGCGGTGTAGCGGCGTGAACGCAGGCTGCTCATCGAGGTCCGGTAGCACCAGCTCAGCCAGGTCGGTGGGAGTTAGCGCGATCCACCCGTCGCCGCCAGGCAGCGAGCCGCAACCGATCCAGGTCACCTCGCCGGAAATGGTGAGCTCGTCGAGCAGGGCGGGGGAGTAGCCGGGCAGCCTGGCCGGGAGTAGCAGCGATTCCAGCGCGCTAGCCGGCACCGGTGCTCCAGCCAGCTGCTCCACTGCGCCGAGCACGTCCTCCGGGGTAGGCGCGCTGCGCAGCCGGCGCGCCGGCCCTGACCCGTCACGCCTGGTGTTCGGGGCCGCAGCGTCGTAGGACCCGGCGTCCCAGGAGCGGATGCCGTGCCAGGCTGGTAGGAACCGGCCTAGGGCGGCCTGCTCGACCGGCTCCACCTCGGCCCGCAACCGGGCCAACGACGCTCGCCGCAACCGCCGGAGCACCTCGGTGTGGCAATACTCCGTGCCCCCACCGCCAAGCTCAACGGGACGCAGCTCGCCCCGCACCAGGGTGCTAGTCCTGGTCATCCGATCCAAGACCGCGCCCACCACTGCGACCCCGAGCCCGAAGCGAGCTGCTGCTGCGGCTGCGGTGAACGGCCCGCGTGTTCTGGCATAGCGCAGGAGGAGATCCCCGAGCGGATCGGCCACCGGCTCGGTGAATACCTCTGGCACTCCTACCGGTAGGGCCACGCCCAGCGCGTCGCGCAGCCGCCCGGCGTCCTCGATCGCGATCCAGCGGGCCTCGCCTGCGATTCGCACTGTAATCGCCCGACGGGTCGAGCCGAGCTCGGCGAGCCACTGCGGGGCGACCCCGCGTTGCGCGGCCTCCGACTCGGTCAGATCGCCCAACGCGCGCAACAGATCGGCGGTGCTCTCGACGTCTCGGGCCTGCCGATCGGGATCGATGCGCTGCAGCTGCGCCTCCAGCTCCACCAGCACCTCGGGGTCGAGCAGCTCGCGGATCGCCTCAGAACCCAGCAGTTCCGCCAATAGGGTCGAGTCCAGCGCGAGCGCTGCGGCCCTGCGCTCGGCCAGCGGGGCGTCGAGCTCATAGAGAAACATCCCCACGTAACCGAACAGCAGGCTGCGGGCAAACGGTGACGGCGATGGGGTGGCGACCTCCACCACCCGCACCCGGCGGGCTCGCACCTCCGACATCAGCTCGCGCAGCCCGGGTAGGTCATAGACGTCCTGCAGGCACTCCCGCATCGCCTCCAGCACCACCGGAAACTGCTCGTACTTCGACGCGACGGCGAGCAACTGGGCTGAGCGCTGCCGCTGCTGCCACAGCGGGGTGCGGCGCCTCGGGTCGCGGCGAGGCAACAGCAGCGACCGCGCGGCGCACTCCCGGAACCGGGAAGCGAACAGCGCCGAACCGCCCACCTCGGCGACCACGAGCTGCTCCACCTCGTCGGGATCGAGCAACACGTCTTCGGCAGTGGGCGCCACTTCGGCGCCGTCGGCGTCCAGGGCATCGGGCAGCCGCAGCACGATACCGTCGTCCGCACTGGCCACCTGCGCCTCGACTCCGCGCCGTTCCCGCAGCCGGGCGCCGATCGCCAGCGCCCATGGCCCGTTGACCTGCGCGCCGAACGGGGAATGCACCACCATCCGCCAGTCGCCCAGCTCGTCGCGGAACCGCTCCACCACGACGGTCCGGTCGTCGGGCACGTGCCCAGTGGCCTCGCGCTGCTCGCGCAGGTAGGACAGCAGGTTGTCAGCCGCCCAGGGGTCGAGCCCGGCTGCCACGACGCGGTCGCGGCCCGCCTCGGATCCTGCGCCGCTCAGCTCGCGGACGAACGCGCCCAGCGCACGCCCCAACTCCAGGGGCCGACCCGGCGCGTCGCCCTTCCAGAACGGCATCCGGGCCGGTTCGCCGGGCACCGGCAGCGCGATCACCCGGTCATGGGTGATATCGACGATCTTCCACGAGGTCGAACCAAGCAGGAACGTGTCGCCCACCCTCGACTCGTACACCATCTCCTCGTCGAGCTCACCGACCCGCGAGCCCGCGCCATCGGCCCCGCCGGGAGTCATCACGGTGAACATCCCCCGGTCCGGAATGGTGCCCCCGGAGGTGACCGCCAGCCGCTGCGCCCCTGGCCGCCCGCGCAGCTCGTCGCTGACCCGGTCCCAGATGATCCGCGGGCGCAGCTCGCCGAACTCCTCCGACGGGTAGCGCCCGGCCAACATGTCCAGGACGGCGTGCAGCGCTGAGTCGGGCAGGGCGGAATACGGCGCGGCACGGCGGACCAGGGCAGCGAGATCGTCGACGGTCCACGGATCCAACGCGACCATGGCCACTACATGTTGAGCGAGCACGTCCAGCGGGTTGCGGGGGTAGCGCAGCGCCTCGATCGCCCCGCTGGCCATCCGTTCCGCGATCACCGCGCACGAAACGAGGTCGCCACGGAACTTCGGAAACACCACTCCCCGGGACACTGCGCTCACCTGGTGCCCAGCGCGCCCGATCCGTTGCAGGCCCGACGCCACCGTCGGCGGCGCTTCGATCTGCACGACAAGGTCCACCGCGCCCATGTCGATGCCCAGCTCAAGGGAGGAGGTGGCGACTACGCACGGCAACTGCCCTGACTTGAGTTCCTCCTCGACTACGGTTCGCTGCTCGCGCGCCATCGAGCCGTGGTGCGCCTTGGCAATCACTTCGGGAGCGCCGCCGGCGAGCCCGGCCTGGCCCATCAGCTCGGCCGGCATCCGATCTTCCGGCGCTGCCGGTTCCTCGACCGCCAACTCGTTGAGCCGGGACGTGAGCCGCTCGGCCAGGCGGCGCGAATTGGCGAACACGATCGTCGAACGGTGGGCGCGCACCAGCTCCAGGACTCGCTGCTCCACCGCCGGCCAGATCGACGCACGGTGCTCTGAAGGGCCGTCGGCTCCCTCGGACAGTTCACCCAGTGCCGACATGTCCGGTATCGGTACCTGCACGGTGACCTCGATCGTCTTGGCCGACGGCGGCTGCACCACGCGCACCGGTCGGCTGCCGGCGAGGAAGGCGCTGACCTCCGTGACGGGACGCACGGTGGCAGACAGGCCGATGCGCTGAGCCGGTTTCTCCAGCAGGACGTCGAGGCGTTCCAAGGACAGCGCCAGGTGCGCGCCCCGTTTGGTGGCCGCGACGGCGTGCACCTCGTCGACGATCACGGTATGGACTCCGCGCAGTGACTCCCTGGCTGCTGACGTCAGCAGCAGGAACAGCGACTCCGGGGTGGTGACCAGCACGTCGGTCGGGGTGCGCGCGAAGGCGCGGCGCTGGTCGGCCGGGGTGTCGCCGGTCCGCATGGCCACCCGGATGTCCGGCGTCGGCAGGCCCAGCCGGTGCGTGGCCTGCCGGATTCCTGCAAGCGGCGAACGCAGATTGCGCTCGACGTCCACCGCCAGGGCCTTCAGCGGCGAGATGTAAAGCACCCGGCAACGCCTCATCGGCTTGTCTGGCGGCCCGGCTAGGGCCAGCCGGTCCAACGCCCACAGGAACGCGGCGAGGGTCTTTCCCGACCCCGTGGGGGCGACGACCAGCGCGTGCTCGCCTGCAGCCGCCGCCCGCCACGCGCCCTCTTGGGCCAGCGTAGGCGCGGCGAACGCCCCCGCGAACCAGTCCCGGGTGGCGGGGGAGAACAGGTCGAGCACGTCCACACTGACCATCATGGACCGCTCCACCGACAGGCTGGTGATGCTCGGTGTTCTCCAGGAGCGGATGTAGCTGCAGTGGCATGTGTGCGGCCAGCGTGTCGAAATCCGCGTCACGGTGCAGCAGCGTCGCGCTGGCCGAGATGGTGGAGACGGCGATGAGCCAGTCCGTCATCTGCGCACCGTCCGTCCGGCGAGCCGGCAGCAGCGGTACAGCTGCGCGGCCGCCTCATAGTCCGCGAGACCGCGCAGCGGCAGTACCGGGAATCCCAGCAGGGTAGATCGGAGCCGGAGCGTCAGGTGGGCGGGGCTGCCCGTCGCACGAAGAGTTCGATCCAAGCCGACGTATCGACGACGATCACAGATCGGCGATCCGGCCGGTGCGCATCTCGTCGAGATCGCGGCGCGCCTCGGCGTGCGCGAGGCCCGGGAGAATTTCGTCGCCCTACCTCCGTAGGGCGGCGCGGCCGTCGACGAGGATCGTGCGTAGGCGGCCCACATCGGCGATCCGTTGCTCGGCGAGGTGGTCGGCGGCGACGGCGGGCGGCACACCGTCGCGCTCGGCCAGCTCAAAGATCTCCCGAGTGGTGTCGAAGATTTTGGCGACCCGGGCTTTAGCCCGCTGGAAGTCGAAGCCCTCGATCTCGTCGGCCACCTGCACGACGCCACCGGAATTCACGACGTAGTCGGGCGCGTAGAGGATGTCCCGCTGGTCGAGGAGTTTCTCCACACCAGGGTGCTCCAGCTGATTGTTCGCGCCACCACAGACGACCTTGGCGCGCAGCGCGGTCACCGTGGGATCGTCGAGCGCGGAGCCGAGCGCGCACGGGGCGTACACGTCGATCGGCTCCCGCACCAGTGTCGACGTGTTCGGCGCCACCATCACCTCGGGATGCGCGGCGCGGACCCGCTCGATCGCCTGTGCACTGACGTCGGCCACGGTTACCGACGCGCCGTCGGCGAGTAGGTGGTCAACGAGGTGCCGTCCGACCTTGCCGACCCCGGCGACGCCCACCCGACGTCCGGACAGGGTAGGCGCACCCCAGACGTGTTCGGCGGCCGCGCGCATGCCTTGGAAGACGCCGAAGGCGGTCAGGATCGAGGAATCCCCGGCGCCGCCGTGGGCCGACGATCGTCCGGTGACGAACTCCGACTCCCTGGCGACGATGTCCATGTCCTCGACGTAGGTGCCGACGTCGCATGCGGTGATGTAGCGGCCGCCCAGCGACTGTACGAAGCGGCCGTAAGCTCGCAGCAGCACCTCGGTCTTGTCCCGGCTGGGGTCGCCGAGGATGACGGCCTTGCCGCCGCCGTGGTCCAACCCGGCGAGCGCGTTCTTGTAGGACATCGCGCAGGACAGGTGCAGCACGTCGGCGAGGGCGTCCTCCTCGCTGGAGTAAGGATGAAACCGGGTGCCGCCGAGCGCCGGCCCGAGCGCGGTGGAGTGGATGGCGATGATGGCGCGCAGGCCCGAAGGCTCGTCGCGGCAGAATACGACCTGCTCGTGGTCGCCGGATCGGAAGACGTCGGTCATGGTGGTGGCCCCCTCTCGCGCGGTGGGGCGCGCTGCTGTGTGCAGCGTATGCCTGCGCCGGTCGCATCAGACGCCGACGGCGGATGGCACCATCTGGCGGGTACGCCGCGAAGGGAGTGAGCATGCGGGTCACCGGAGTAGGGCATGCCGGGCTGTTCATCGAGACTTCCGCCGGCAGCGTGCTCTGCGACCCTTGGGTGAACCCGGCCTTTTTCGGGTCGTGGTTCCCTTTCCCCGACAACAGTCACCTGGACTGGGACGCCCTCGGGCAGACCGACTATCTCTACGTCTCGCATCTGCACCGCGATCACTTCGACGCCGAGCTGCTGCGCCGGCACGTGCCCAAGACCACCACGGTGCTGCTCCCGGACTTCCCGACCGACGAGCTGGAGCGTGCGCTCGCCGGTGTGGGGTTCCGGACCTTTCTGCGCACGCAGTCAGGGGTCCCGGTGCAACGCGACGGGTTGCGCATCATGATCACGTCACTGACCGGGCCCAGCGACGGGCCGATCGGTGACTCGGCGCTGTCTTTGGACGACGGTCGCACCGTGATCCTCAACCAGAACGACGCCCACCCGCTGGACATCGAGCAGCTCCGGGAGTTCGGCGAGGTGCACGGGTACTTCACCCAGTTCTCCGGCGCGATCTGGTGGCCAATGGTCTACGACTTGCCCGACGGGGCGCGCAAGGAGTTCGCCCGCCGCAAGCGGGCCGGGCAGACCGACCGGGCGCTGCGCTACATCGACGCCGTGGGCGCCGCGCACGTCTTTCCCACCGCGGGCCCACCCTGCTTCCTCGACGAGGAGCTCTTCGAGCTCAACGGTGGCGGCCGCGACGGGAACAGCATCTTCACCGACCAGCGGGAGTTCCTGGCCGAGTTGCGCTCGGCGCGCCCCGGAGTGTCGGCGCACCTGCTGCTGCCCGGAAGCGTCACGGAGCTCGACGGGTCGCGCTGCGAGCTCACCCATCGGCACTCGACCGCTGAGATCGAACACATCTTCGGCGAGAAGACTGCCTATCTACGTGACTATCAGACCCGCGCGCAGCCCGCTTTGGCGCGGGAACGGGCTAGCCGGGCGCCGGTGCCTGTTGACCTTCTTGAGCAGCTCAAACAGTGGTGGGAGCCACTGCTCAAGCGCGCCGACAACATCTGCACAGGGGTCGGTGGACCCGTTCGCCTGGACGTCGGTAAGCGCCCGTTGGTGATCGACTTCATCACTCGCGAGGTGCGCGAGTTCGCCGGCGAGCACTGCCGGTACCGGCTGTCCACCTCAGCTGACCTGGTCGCCACCAACGTGGCCCGTCGCGAGGTGGACTGGTCGAACAGCCTGTTCCTCTCCCTGCGGTTTCGGGCCAGCCGGGTCGGGCAGTACAACGAGTTCGTCTACATCTTCTTCAAATGCCTGTCCCAGGAGCGCATCGACTACGTCGAGAACTGGTACGACGAGTGCAACGACGATGGTGCGGACGTGAATCTGGACGGCTGGCGGGTGCAACGCCGCTGCCCGCACCTGCGCGCCGATCTGGCGAAGTTCGGCAGCGTCTCCGGCGGGATCCTTACCTGCGCGCTGCACGGCTGGCGCTTCGACCTCGCCACAGGCCGCTGCCTGACCGCGGCCGGGCACCAGATTCGCGCCGCGCCGATCAGCGACGCCGCTGCTGCCACCACCAGCGGATGAGCACCACCAGCGCGGAGAGCAGGCCGAACAGGATCACCAGCTGCCCGGCGGTGGAGGATAGTCCGGTCGGGTCGTCCTGGACGAACACCCCATCACGGTAGCCGGAAGCGGGTACCTAACCTGGAGGGATGCGGATAACCCACCTCCGGCAGCGGATGGACGAGGAATTCGGCCCGGCCCGGGCAGCTGCACTAGCTCATGATCATGTGTTTGCCGCGCTCGGTGGTCGGACGGTGAACACAGCTCTGGATGCGGGGATTGACACCAAGCGGGTATGGGTTGTGGTGTGCGCCGTATTCGACGTCCCCGAAGAGCGACGCTGACCGGTCGTCTACTCCCCAGTGCCGGTGGGCGCGTCAGGATCGCACACCGGCGTGTCGCTCCTGACATCGAACAGGTGTTCGCCTAGGGTGTTGTCCACAGCCGGAGCCCTGTCCACAGATCCGGCGTGTGTCGCCGCAAAGTGTCAGACCTACCGCTTAGCGTCGGCGCCGACCCAGAAGAACCGATCAGCGAGGTGGACCGTCAGATGGCACCAGGACTGGACCGGGAGAAGGCGCTCGAGATCGCCTTGGCCCAGATCGACAAACAGCACGGCAAGGGCTCGGTGATGCGCCTCGGCGACGAGGGCCGCGCGCCCATCGAGGTGATCCCCACCGGCTCCATCGCCTTGGACGTGGCGCTGGGCATCGGTGGCCTGCCCCGTGGCCGGGTCGTGGAGGTGTACGGCCCGGAGTCCTCCGGGAAAACGACGGTCGCGCTGCACGCCGTGGCCAACGCTCAGCGGGCTGGCGGGATCGCAGCGTTCATCGACGCCGAGCACGCGCTGGACCCCGACTACGCGAAAGCACTCGGCGTGGACACCGACGCCCTGCTGGTCTCCCAACCCGACACCGGGGAGCAGGCGTTGGAGATCACCGACATGCTGATCCGTTCCGGAGCGCTCGACGTCGTGGTCATCGACTCAGTGGCAGCCCTGGTGCCACGGGCGGAGATCGAAGGCGAGATGGGCGACTCGCACGTCGGCCTGCAGGCGCGGTTGATGAGCCAGGCGCTGCGAAAGATCACTGGTGCGCTAAGTAACTCAGGCACCACCGCGATCTTCATCAACCAGCTCCGGGAGAAGATCGGGGTCTTCTTCGGCTCCCCAGAGACCACCACCGGCGGCAAGGCGCTGAAGTTTTACGCCTCGATACGGTTGGACATCCGCCGGATCGAGACGCTCAAGGACGGCTCGGACGCCGTAGGCAACCGGACCCGCGTCAAAGTGGTGAAGAATAAGTGCGCACCCCCATTCAAACAAGCGGAATTCGATATTCTGTACGGCCACGGGATCAGCAAGGAGGGTTCGCTGATCGATATGGGCGTGGAGCAGGGAATCGTCCGCAAGTCGGGTGCCTGGTACACGTATGAGGGTGACCAGTTGGGTCAGGGTAAGGAGAACGCCCGCAAGTTCCTCGGCGACAACCCGGACATGGCTGCCGAAATCGAGAAGCGAATCAAGGACAAACTCGGCATCGGAGCGAAGCTGGACGACGACCAGACCGTTCCCGCCCCGGTGGACTTCTGATGTCCCCGGCCGGCACCGGGGCGTCAGGAGCTGTGATGACCGGGCGCCGGGCCGAACTCAGCGAGCCCGTGAGGGAGGACTCCACGGATACCTGGGAGATGGGTCCGGCGGCACAGGCGCAGGGCATCTGCCTGCGGCTGCTCACAGCGCGGCCGCGCAGCCGGGCTGAGCTAGCCGAGGCACTGCGCGGGCGGGGGGTTCCCGAGGAGGTCGGCGAGCCGGTGCTCGACCGTCTGCGCGACGTGGGACTGATCGACGATGCCGCCTTCGCCGAGTTGGCGGTCCACTCCGCGCACCGCCAACGAGGCCTGGGTAGGAGAGCGCTGCGCACCGAGCTCCGACGCAGAGGAGTGCCGAGTGAGATCGCGGATCACGCGGTGGCGGCGGTGCGATCCGAGGATGAGGAGCAGCGGGCCCGGGAACTGGTCCAGCGCAAGCTACGCACCAGCACCGTGCGCGACGCGAGCGCCCTAGCCCGCAAACTGGGTGCGATGCTGGCCCGCAAGGGCTATCCCGAGGGGCTCGCTTGGCGAGTGGTGCGCGACGAACTCGGCCCAGATGGCGGGCCCACAGACGTCGAACCTTGTCCGGACTGACCACCGAATGGCACGCCGGGCGCGATGAACTCGACGCCGGCGGGAAGGTCGCCTTGCACATGCGCGTCGCTGAGCAGTTGTAACAGCGTGGAGCGGAACTCCTCGGCGGCTCGGGTGGGGCGGACGTCGGTGCGGTGAGCAAGCGCGATCGTCCGGATTGGAGTGGGGGGGACGAACGGCACACTACGAAGCTTGGGGCGGCTCGGGAGAACCATGCTGGGAACTACGGCCACCCCGAGCCCGGCCTCGACGAAGCTGAGGACCGCGTCCATCTCGCCTCCCTCGATGGCGAACCGTGGCTGAAAACCAGCTCGCTGACAGGCCGTGAGAGTCATCGACCTGAGGTCGTAGCCCTCCCGGAACATCACCAGCGGGCGGTCCCGGAGGTCCTCGATCCGAAACGAGTCGAAGCCGAGGTCCATGCTGCGCGGCACGGCGACGGTGAGTTGCTCGCGAAGGATCGGGACGGTATCCAGGGCGGGATCCCCCCGCTGGACCGGCGAGGTGAGCATCGCCAGGTCGATAGCTCCTTCGGCGAGTTGTCGTACCAGGTCTCGGGATCCGCTTTCGTCGATGACGAGTTGGATGCCGGGGTAGCGGAGGCGGAAGCAGGCGAGTGCGTGGGCCAGCGGCCCGGTGCACAGGCTTGGGGTGGCGCCCAGCCGCAGTCGCCCCTGGCGAAGCTCGGCGAGTTCGTGTACCTGCAACCGGGCGGTCTCGACGTCGGCCAGGATCCGCTTGGCGAAGGGGACGAGTACCTCTCCGGCTGGCGTGAGAGTCACGTTGCCCCGGGCCCGATGGAACAGCTCGCTGCCCAGTTCGCGCTCCAAGCAGTGAATCTGTTTGCTCAGCGACGGCTGGGCGACGTGCGTCAGCTCGGCGGCCCGGGTGAAGTGGCGGGTACGAGCGACGGCCAGGAAGTACACCAGTTGCTGGAGCTGCACAGCCATAGCCTAGTGCTATCGAGACCAGCGCCACCATATCTTGGACGTGCGCCAGCGACCCGGCTTACTGTGAGTTATCGCTGCGTGGGCTGCTGGTTAGGGGCGACCTCCTTCGACGGGCGGCGGCCGCCGCAGGCTGAACTGACCATGCTGGCCTGATCCCCCGACCTGAATCGACGTCATGACTACCACCTCATCGCCCCCGCCCTCGGGGTTTGCCCAACCTGGTCAGGCACACTCCGGTCGGGTAGCGATCTCCGCACGGACGTTGCGCACCGACCGATGGTGGGTGTCGCCCGTGGTGACGGCCATCGTGTTGGGGATCTTCATCATCTACACGACGTTTCGGCTGTTTATGCGCGCTGACTACTGGGTTGGGCAATACCATTACCTTACCCCGTTGTACTCGCCGTGCCTGAGCGCTTCGTGCGCACCGGGCTCGTCGCATCTAGGAACCTTCCTGCCGGCGTTCCCGCTGGCGTTACCACTGCCGATCTTGATTTTCCCGATCCTCGCTGGATTCCGAGCCAGCTGTTACTACTACCGCAAGGCCGGCTACCGGGCGTTTCTTCAGTCGCCGCCGGGGTGCGCAGTTGCCGAGCCGGCGAAGAAGTACACCGGGGAAACCCGCTTCCCGCTGGTTCTACAGAACCTGCATCGGTACTTCTTCTACCTCGCCAGCCTGTTGCTACTGATCAACACCTATGACGCGGCTGTGGCGTTCTTCCCCGCCGCCGGCGGTTTCGGCGCGGGCCTGGGTTCGCTGATCCTGCTGGTCAACGTCACCATGCTATGGCTGTACTCGCTGTCGTGCCACGCGTGCCGGCACATCTTCGGAGGCAGGCTCAAGCACTTCTCCCAGCATCCTTTGCGCTACTGGCTCTGGACGAAGCTGTCGAAGCTCAACGGACGCCACATGCAGTTCGCCTGGACGTCGCTGATCACGGTGATGCTCACGGATTTCTACATCATGGCTGTCTCCGCGGGCTGGATAGCCGACTTGCGCCTGTTCAACTGACTGTGCCTGTCAACTAAACGAGAGAACCGGTACCTATGACCGAGATCGAGCAGCACGACTACGACGTCGTGGTGATCGGCGCGGGCGGCGCGGGACTGCGCGCCGCGATCGAGGCCCGCGAGCTGGGCAAGCGCACCGCTATTGTCTGCAAGTCCTTGTTCGGCAAGGCCCACACCGTGATGGCCGAGGGAGGCATCGCGGCATCGATGGGCAACGCGAACTCACGAGACAATTGGCAGGTCCATTTTCGTGACACCATGCGAGGGGGCAAGTTCCTCAACAACTGGCGGATGGCCGAGTTGCACGCCCAGGAAGCCCCGCAGCGGGTATGGGAACTGGAGACCTACGGTGCACTGTTCGACCGCACCAAGGATGGCAAGATCAGCCAACGCAACTTCGGTGGTCACCAGTACCCGCGATTGGCTCATGTGGGCGACCGCACGGGTCTGGAGCTGATCCGCACCCTGCAACAGAAGATCGTTTCTCTCCAACAGGACGATTTCGCCCAACACGGGGACTATGAGGCCAACCTCAAGGTTTTCGCCGAGTGCACGATCACGGAGCTGCTCACCGCCGCTGACGCGGTGTCCGGAGCATTCGGCTACTGGCGCGAGACCGGCCGCTTCATCCGGTTCGACACACCTGCCGTGGTGCTGGCGACGGGAGGCATCGGAAAGGCTTTCAAGGTCACCAGCAACTCCTGGGAGTACACCGGAGATGGACACGCGTTGGCGCTGCGTTGCGGGGCTGCGCTGATCAACATGGAGTTCGTCCAGTTCCACCCCACCGGGATGGTCTGGCCGCCCAGTGTGAAGGGGATCCTGGTCACCGAGTCGGTCCGCGGTGACGGTGGTGTGCTGCGCAACTCCGAGAACAAGCGCTTCATGTTCGACTACATCCCTGAGGTCTTCAAGGATCAGTATGCGACGTCGGAGCAGGAGGCTGATCGCTGGTACGACGATCCGGAGCACAACCGCAGGCCGCCGGAGTTGCTGCCTCGTGACGAGGTTGCGCGCGCGATCAACTCTGAAGTCAAAGCCGGCCGTGGGTCACCGCATGGCGGGGTGCTGCTAGACGTCTCCACCCGGCTGCCCGCGGACGTCATCACGAAGCGACTTCCCTCGATGTATCACCAATTCAAGGAACTGGCCGACGTCGACATCACCGCCGAGCCCATGGAAGTCGGCCCCACCTGCCACTATGTGATGGGCGGCGTGCAGGTCGACCCGGACACTGCGGCAGCCTCGGTACGCGGACTGTTCGCCGCCGGTGAGGTCGCCGGCGGGATGCACGGCTCCAACCGGCTGGGTGGCAACTCGCTGTCTGACCTTCTGGTGTTCGGTCGCAGGGCGGGCCTCGGGGCGGCGACCTATGTGGACTCCCTCGGCGCGCGCCGGCCGTCGGTCCGGGAGGCCGACGTCGACGCTGCCGCCCAATGGGCGATCAGCCCCTTCCGCGCCGAGCGCAGCGCGGACGCTGAAAACCCATACCTGCTGCACCAGGAACTCCAGCAGGCCATGAACGACCTCGTCGGCATCATCCGCAAAGCAGACGAGATACAACTCGCGCTCAAGAAACTCGACGAGCTGCGTCAGCGAGCCGAGCGCGTTGTGGTGGGGGGCCACCGCCAGTTCAATCCCGGTTGGCACCTCGCGCTGGACCTGCGCAACATGCTCGCGGTCAGCGAGTGCGTCGCACGGGCCGCGCTGGAACGCACCGAGAGCCGGGGCGGGCACACCCGAGACGACTACCCGGTGATGGACCCTGAATGGAGACATCTCTTGCTCGTGTGCACGCAGAGCACCAACGGCAGCGTTCGCGTCGAACGCAAGGAACAGGTACCGATGCGCGCCGATCTGAGTGGGCTGTTCGAGCTTGACGAGCTGAAGAAGTATTTCACCGCCGACGAGCTCCCCGGAGGGACGGACTGACATGGGCAAGCAGCGGCACTTCCGGGTGTGGCGGGGTGACACCGACGGCGGGGACCTGGTCGGCTTCGATGTGGAGGTCAATGAGGGCGAAGTGGTCCTAGACGTGATCCACCGCGTGCAGGCCACCCAGGCGCCCGACCTCGCGGTGCGGTGGAACTGCAAGGCGGGCAAGTGCGGATCGTGCAGCGCCGAGATCAACGGCAGACCGCGACTGCTGTGCATGACGCGGATGTCCACGTTGCCGCTAGAGCAGCCGGTGACGGTCACTCCGCTGCGGACGTTCCCGGTCATCCGTGATCTCGTCACTGACGTTTCATACAATTATCGCAAGGCGCGCGAGGTGCATTCGTTCATGCCGCCGAAAGGTGTCCAGCCTGGCGAGTACCGGATGCAGCAGGTGGATGTGGAGCGCTCGCAGGAGTTCCGCAAGTGCATCGAATGTTTCTTGTGCCAGAACACCTGTCACGTGATCCGTGATCATGAGGAGAACAAGGAGAGTTTTTCCGGCCCGCGCTTTCTCATGCGCATCGCTGAACTGGATATGCACCCGCTGGACGCCGCCGACGAGGAGGGTGTGGATCGCAGGCGGGCCGCGCAGGAAGAGCACGGTCTGGGGTTGTGCAACATCACCAAGTGCTGCACCGAAGTCTGCCCCGAACACATCAAGATTACGGATAATGCCCTGATTCCGATGAAGGAGCGGGTGGTGGATCTCCGCTTCGACCCGCTGATTCGGTTGTTCCGGCGTAACCGGGGCTAGCTCAGCGGATGTCGCCCGTACCCCGGCCGGGAGGTCACGGTTGAACCCGCGGTGGCACGGCCGTAGACGGGTGGGATCGGGCCTCGTGGCTGAGGTAGATGACGACAGCGCCCAGGACGAGGACGAGGATACTGGTGACTACGGCGTCGCCTGCAGTGACGAGTCTGATACGGATGAGCGCTTCGGCAAGCAGATCGACGCCGAGGACAATGTTGCCCATGGTTCGCGCTATCTCCAATCTTCTGGTGTCATCGAATGCACTCCGGCCGGGGCGCGCTCGCCTTACTCGGTAGGCCGAGAAAGGGCCAGTGCCTCAGGTCCGGTATGGGCTTCAGCCCTGGTCGGGCCTCGCAGCTCGGATTCTTCCTCGGCGCGCGGGTCGGTGACGATTCCGCGAGGCGGCGGGACGGCTCGCCTCGGGCGGTTTGCTCCTGATCGGCTTATACCTACTCGTCGAGCAGCTCATCGGCGGTTAGCGGGTGCCATGATGTCAGGATGAGCCTCCGACGAAAAGAATTCGACAAGGCCCTCGCGGTGCCAGCGATGTTGTCGATGATGAAGTCCGCCGACGTCCAGGTGGGGTCAGCGGAGCACCGGGGGTCGGGGTACCGGAGTGCCGAGGTACTCAGCGTATAAGCGTGCCCAGGTGCCTTCGTCGATCGCGCGCCGTAGCACCGCGGTGACCCGCTCGCGGAGCACCGGGTCACCTGGCGGCAGCCCGATTCCGTATTCGGTGCTCCCCAGTATCAGGTAGGGACCCGCGATGCCCACCTTGGCGCTGTGGGCTGCGGTGATCTCGTAACCGCCGAGAGCGAGATCCGCTTCGCCTCGGCCCAGAGCCGCTTCGCGGTTGCCCGCCGCCAGCGGCTTGAAGCTCGTGCGGGCGGGATCCACGCCCAGGTCATGGGTGATCAGATCAAGCATCGCGATGTCGAACCCGGTGTATCCGCCCGAACTCGGCAAGCGCCGCGCCAGACCAGGTACTTCCTGGATAGCGACGATGAGCTTGCCGCGCCGGGCGATCCGGTCGATCGTCGGCGATCCGCTGCTCGCCGGGCGTGCTGGGGCGACCGTGTCGAAGGGGCTGCCAGCCACCGGGATGGGGTGATCACGAAAAAGGTCGGTGATCCCGTCGACGGCCCGTCCCAGCACCCACATCACCACGATTACCAATACCACGAGTAGGCAGCCGATCCGGCGTGGCCGCAGCCATCCGCGCCGACGCATGACGTCGAACGTCGACCGGGACCGTGAGCGGCTGCCAGCTGGGGTCACCGGTTGCCTGCGCACCGCGAGGACTCTATGCGTAACCGGGCTCGATCAACGCAGCCTCCCTCAGGTTGCCGGTTCGCGAGTCTTGTGGAGCCAGCACCGGTGCCCATGTCGTTTGCGGCGTGGATCCTGGGTGTCACGCGACCACCGCGCCTCTCGGACCCACCGGCTCGCCCTGCGACCCGGCGTCTCGCACCGCACGAGCCGTCTGCTCGGTCCGATACGGGGCGTGCTGGTAAAGGGCTGATCCACCMGGTGGAGAAACCGGCTTGACCTCAGACGCGGCTGCTCACCGCCCACGATTTGCCCGACGTGGAGCGGTTGTGTCGCCGGCTGGTGGTGATCGATTAGGAGCGGGTGCTGGCGCACGGCGAACTCGACGCGCTGCGGCGACGGTTCGGTAGGGCTCGTCAACTCGTGGTGGAGCTGTTGGAGCCGTCGGCGGCGCTGGATGGACTACCCGGGGTGCTCGGGGTGATGGTGGAGGCGGGCGGGCTACGGCGGCGGCTGGCGTTCTCACCAACACACACACGGCCGCCACGCTGATCGCCGAGGTGGCGCGCCGAGTGGAGGTGCGTGACTTGACCATGATCGAGCCGTCGATCGAGGATCTGGTGCGCACGTTGTACGCGAGCTGATATCGATGATCCGCGCCGCCTACGCGGCGAGCTCCGCGGCCACCAGGCGAGCATCCGGGGTCGGCAGCGCCCGACCTGCGCGCCGGCTACGCCGTTCGAGGTATCCGGCCAACGAGGACAGCGCTGTGCACAGCATGATGTAGATCGCGCCTATCACCAGTGCTGTGGAAATGATCGGGCGTCCGAACTCGGTGAGGCTGCCGAGGTAGCGGGCTTCGTTGAGCAGCTCCTGGTAGGTGATGAGGAAACCCAGCGCGGTGTCCTTCAGAAGAACCACGAGCTGGCTCACAATCGTCGGAAGCATGGCCCGGACCGCTTGAGGTAGCAGCACCGCCCGCATCACCTGGTTCTTGCGCAGGCCCAGCGCGTACGCGGCCTCGCGCTGGCCGCGTGGCACCGACAGGATCCCCGCCCGGAACACCTCGGCGAGCACAGAACCGTTGTAGAGCGTCAGGCTCACCACCAGCGACCAGAAAACGCCCAGCGTCAGCCCGGCCTGCGGTGCCGCGTAGAACAAGAAGAAGATCATCACAACCAGCGGGATCGCCCGGAAGAACTCGACGATCGCGAACGCCGGCGTGCGCAGCCACCAATGCTCAGACAGCCGTGCGACGGCGAACAGCAGGCCGAACACGAGCGCGAGCAATGCCGCGACGACGAAGGCGCCGAGGGTGGCGCCCAGCGCCGCGACCAGCTGCAACTGAATGTCCTTGTAGAGCAGCCATTCCCACTTCGTACTCTCGAACTGACCAGTAGCCCAGAAGCGATAGCCGACGAAGCCGACCAACCCGACGATTCCCAGGGTGGCCAGCGCGCCGAACGCCCTATTCCGTGCTCGAGCCCGCGGACCGGGCACGTCGTAGAGCGCTGAGGTCATCGGGCCACGCTCCACCGTTTCTCCAAGGCACGCTGCGTGGCCGTCAGCGGGACGACAAGAATTCCGAATCCGACCGCGATCCAGAACATGCCGATGAGCAAAGGAGCACCACGCTCGGACAGCGCCGGGGTGATCTGCCCTGCCTCGACGACGGAGAAACCGGCCGCGATCGTGGTGTTCTTCAGCAGTGAGTTGAGCACGCTGGTCATCGGCGGTACTACGGACCTGATGGCTTGCGGGACGACGACAGTGGTGAGGGTCTGGATGAAGGTGAATCCCAGCGCCCGCGAAGCCTCGAACTGCCCCACATCTACGGTATTGATGCCGGATCGGACCACTTCACACACGAACGCCGCAGTGTACATGGCAAGGGCGAGCACGGCCCTGGTGAAGAAGGAGACGTCCACCAGTTCCAAGCGGGGATAAGCGAAGGCAAAGAAGAAGAATACCAGCGTCAGCGGCGTGTTCCGAAAAATCGTGACGTACCCGGTGCCCAGGAACCGCAGTGCCGGGACCGGGCTGACCCGCATCGCGGCGAGTACCGTCCCCAACAGGAGCGCGCCGATGCCGGCCAGGACGAAAAGCAAGATCGTGTTCAGGAATCCCGTGATGAACAGGTCGCGGTTGTCGAGGAGGAGTTCGATCACTCAGGACTCCTACGATCAGTAACGGTCGACCGCGGGGGGTGTCGCGTCCGAACCGGAGGCCCCGAGCGTGCCGTTGTAGATCTGAGTCCAAGCGCCGTCCTTGGCGGCGGCTTCCAGAACATCGTTGACCTTGGCCCGTAAGGCGTTGTCCGCGAGCGGCAGGCCCACACCGTAGGGCTCCTGGGAGAACGGCTTACCGACCACCTTGAGGTGCTGGGGATCCTGCGCCGCGTAGCCCTTGAGGATGGCGTCGTCGGTGGTCACGGCATCGACCTGACCGGCGAGCAGCTGATCCACGCACTGCGAGTAGGTCTGAAACTCGACGATCTGGTCGGTGAGGCCTTGTTCCCGGACCCGGCGGATGGGGGTGGATCCGGTGGCCGAGCAGACCCGCTTGCCCTTGAGTGTTTCTGGACCGGTGATCGACTTGTCGTCGGCTTTGACCAGCAGGGACTGGCCGGCGATGTAGTACGGACCCGCGAAGGAGATCTGCTTCTTACGGGCATCGTTGATCGTGTAGGTGCCGACGTAGTAGTCGATCTGTCCGTTGCTGATCGCCTGTTCGCGGGCTGCGGAGGGGATCGCCTTGTATTCGATCTTGGTTTGTGGATCGAACCCGAGCTTGGCCGTGATGAGCCGGGCGATCTCGATGTCGAAGCCCTCGTACTTGTTGGTCTTCGGGTTCAGGTAACCCAGGCCCGGCTGGTCGTTCTTGACCCCGATGACGACCGTGCCGCGCTGGGTCATCCGCGCAAAGGTGGGCGAGCCCTGGACTGTGACGTTCTGCGCCACGCTCGGCCCCGGGACCTTGGCGCCGCTCGTCGCCTGCGAGGTTTCCCGGCCGCAGGCGACCAGCACGAGGCTTCCCAACAACAGGCTGGCCACCACGCCGCGCAGCTTCATCTGCCACTCCCTTTCGTTTTGTTCGGTTGTCAATGTGTCAATATCTTGCCGAGGAACTCCTGGGCACGATCCGAGCGCGGCGCGGTGAAGAATTGATCGGGCACGGAGTCCTCGACGATCTCGCCGTCGGACATGAACACCACCCGGTGCGCGGCGCGGCGAGCGAAGCCCATCTCGTGGGTGACCACCAGCATGGTCATGCCATCGCGGGCCAGCGACGTCATCACGTCGAGCACCTCCTGAACCATCTCGGGATCCAGCGCCGAGGTCGGCTCGTCGAAGAGCATCACTTTCGGGCGCATGGCCAGCGCGCGGGCGATTGCGGCTCGCTGCTGCTGACCACCCGAAAGCTGCGCGGGATACTTGTCGGCCTGATCACTGATCCCGACCCGCTTGAGCAGCTGCGTCGCAGCCTCGTGCGCTTCGGGTCTGCCGATCCGGCGCACCCGCACCGGAGCGAGCTCGACGTTCTCCGCGATCGTCTTGTGAGCGAAGAGGTTGAACTGCTGGAAGACCATGCCGACATCGGCGCGCAGCCGGGCCAGCTCCCGGCCTTCTTCGGGCAGCGGTATTCCGTCGATCTCGATCCGGCCCTCGTCGATCGGCTCCAGACGGTTGAGAGTGCGGCACAGCGTCGACTTACCGGACCCGGAGGGTCCCAGCACCACCACCACCTCGCCCGGCGCCACGTCCAGGTCGATGTCGCGAAGTACGTGCAGCGACCCGAAATGCTTGTGCACACCCACCATCCGGATCATCGGCGGGTCGGTTGTCGCGGGCGCGCTCATCCGATCCTCCAAGTGGGTGGGGCATCGAGTCATACCTACCACGCGGTTGCCCGTGGGACGAGGGTGGCTCGATGGCGGGTTTCGACCCGGCCCTACCCTGGATGGGTAAGGAAGGGTGATCTGCAGATGATGGTGAGTACCGAGCAGTGCCCACGTAGCTACCGTGTGCGCACCTACGGCTGCCAGATGAATGTGCACGACTCCGAACGGTTGGCCGGGTTGCTCGAGGCGGCCGGGTACGTGCCTGCGGGGTGCGACGCTACCCCGGATGTGGTCGTCCTCAACACCTGCGCGGTGCGGGAGAACGCGGACAACCGGCTCTATGGCAACCTCGGTCAGCTGCGCCCGATCAAGCGCGATCACCCGGGGATGCAGATCGCCGTCGGCGGCTGCCTGGCGCAAAAAGACCGCGGCGAGATCACCCGGCGGGCGCCCTGGGTCGACGTGGTGTTCGGCACCCACAACATCGGCTCGCTGCCGGTACTGCTGGAGCGGGCCCGGCACAACGACGCGGCCCAGATCGAGATCGCGGAGTCGCTGGAAGTATTTCCCTCTGCGTTGCCGGCGAAGCGGGACTCGGCGCACTCCGCCTGGGTGTCGATCTCAGTGGGTTGCAACAACACCTGCACCTTCTGCATCGTGCCCGCGCTGCGCGGCAAGGAGGTCGACCGGCGCCCCGGTGATGTGCTCGCGGAGATCGAGGCCTTGGTGGCCGAGGGCGTCGTCGAAGTGACCTTGCTGGGACAGAACGTCAACGCCTACGGGGTCGACTTCGGGGATCGGCGCGCATTCGGCGACCTGCTGCGCGCCTGCGGGACGATCGACGGTCTGGAGCGGGTGCGCTTCACCTCGCCGCATCCGCGGGACTTCACTTCAGACGTCATCGAGGCGATGGCGGCGACCCCGAACGTCTGCCACCAGCTGCACATGCCGTTGCAGTCCGGCTCGGATGCGGTCCTGGCGGCGATGCGCCGTTCCTACCGAGCGCAGCGCTACCTCAAGATCGTCGAGGACGTGCGGGCCGCGATGCCCGACGCGGCGCTGTCCACCGACATCATCGTCGGATTCCCCGGTGAGACCGAGGCCGACTTTCAGGCCACCCTGGACGTAGTGGCGCAAGCCCGCTTCGCGCACGCGTTCACCTTCCAGTACTCGCGCCGCCCGGGCACACTGGCCGCGGACCTGGGCGACCAGGTGCCCAAGGCGGTCGTGCAGGACCGCTATGAGCGGCTCGTCGCGCTGCAGGAGAGCATTTCCTGGGAACTCAACCGAAGCCTGGCCGCCAGCGTGGTGGAGGTACTGGTCTCCGAGGGGGAGGGCCGCAAGGACGCGGTCACCCGGAGGATGAGCGGGCGCGCCAGGGACGGCCGGCTGGTGCACTTCGAACCGGGAGACAGGGAGATCCGGCCGGGCGATGTGGTACTCGCGGAGATCACCTATGCGGCGCCGCATCACCTGGTGTCCGATATGGCCTTGCGGGCGCACCGCCGGACCGCTGCGGGCGACGCGTGGGCGGCCGGTCGACGCCCGACCACCCCGGGGGTGCTTCTCGGACTGCCCTCATTCTCCAGGGCGGCGATATGACCGACGATCCGAATGGCATCGCCGCGCTGCGGGCTGAGATCGACGCAGTGGAGCGCTCGGCGTTGCACCGGGTCGACCCGGGCGCCCGCGCAGCGGTGATTTCCGGGGCGATCATGCTCCTGCTGCTGGCCGTCGCGTTGCCGTGGGTAGGCGACGCCAGCGGCTGGGAGGTGCTCAGCGGCACCGCTAACCCGGTYGACCGGGTCGGACTGCTGCCGCGGATGTTCGGGGGCGTGGCGCTGGTGATGGGCGTCGGTGTTTCCGCACTGGCGCTCGTCACCCGGCGCTGGGGTCTKGTCTGGGCCAGCGCACTGGGTTGTACCTATTGCGTGCTCGACGGGGTGTGGGCAATCTGGTCGCGGCAGACCGTGCACGGCGCCGGGCCCGGCATCGGGCTGGTGTTGGCGGTGCTGGCCGTGGCGGTGCTGGCCGTGCAATGGCTGCGGCTCGCAGTGTCGCGCCAGTAGCCGGTCCCCTTCACCGGCTGGTGACAGCCCGCTCGGCTGCGGCCAACCACTCTCGCCACTGATCAGCCTGGGCCTGCGCGGTGCTGGCGCGGTGATCATCCCCAGCGGCGCGGGCCTTCGCCGCCTGTGCCTCGTACTGCTCCACCCGGTCCCGGAACTGGGCCACGCGGGCCTCGGACTCGGGGTCGATCTGCCGCCACTGCGCGTTGGCCGCGGTGCGGACCCGGTCCTCGACGGCACGCAACCGGCCTTCGAGGTCTTTGACCCGCTCGCGCGGAACCTTGCCCACGCTCTCCCAGCGTTCCTGGATATCCCGCAGCTGGGTCCGGGCCGCCTCAATATCACCGGCCGGATCAATCCGTTCCGCGGCAGCGACCAGCTCCCGCTTGCGCGTCATGTTGCGCTCCAACTCCGAGTCGCGACCGGAGAAGGTGGCCGAGCGCTGAGTGAAGAAGCGTTCCTGGGCGGCGCGGAACCGCTGCCATAAGGCGTCGTCGGCTTCCTTGGGGGCGCGCCCCGCCGTCTTCCATTCCGCCATCAGGGTCCGGAAGCGACTCGCGGTGGTGCCCCAGTCGGTGGAGTCGGCCAGCGCTTCGGCCTCGACGACCAGCTCCTCCTTACGACTTCGCGCCCCGACGCGCTGCCGGTCGAGTTCGGCGAAATGCGCGCCGCGTCGCCTGGCGAAGGCGTCCCGGGCCTTGGAGAAGCGGCGCCATAAGGCCTCATCGTTTTTCCGGTCGACGCCCTTGATCGTCTTCCATTCGTCCAGGATGGTGCGCAGCCGGTCGCCGCCGGATTTCCACTGGGTGGACTCGGCGCCGATCTGCTCGGCCTCCTGCGCTAGTGCCTCCTTGCGGGCGATTGCTCGCGCCTTGGCCTGCTCCCGGGCTGTCTTAGCGCCGGCGAGGGTGTCCTCGGCGCGCCGCTGCAGGTGATCCAGGAACGCGGTGAGCCCGAGGAGGTCGCCCATGGCGGTCGGTTCGACGAGCTCATCGCGCAAGCTTCGGACCCGGGACAGCGCCTGCTTGGGGTCAGCTACTCCCGACGTCAACCGGGACTCGAGCAGTTCGGCTTCGGTGAGCAGGTCGTCGAAGCGGCGCGCGAAGTGGGCCAGCCCCTCCTCGGTCGTGCCGGCCTGCCACGAACCGACTGCTCGCTCGCCGCCAGCGGTGTGGGTGTACAC
>JRHI01000001.1_pt2 | contig 49804 bp, 51 predicted proteins | sample 215371 | NCBI WGS metagenome assembly JRHI01 (sample SAMN02929681, study PRJNA255918) | sediment metagenome | biome: cave system; feature: Ice Cave; material: Sediment; isolation source: sediment from deep within a dark volcanic ice cave with no known source of... ...
CAATAAGAGCGAGGAACTACAAGGATCGATCATGGCCAATTACACCACAGAGCACGCACGCGCGGGAGTTAACGCGAAGCTTCCGGAACTGGAGACGTGGCCGAACCAATTCCCGGGCTACATTATTACCACACGGTTCCCGGAATATTCTTCCGTCTGCCCGAAAACTGGATTGCCCGATTTTGGCACCATCACGATTCGGTACATGCCAGTCAAGGAGTGCCTGGAGCTGAAGTCCTTGAAGATGTACTTGCTCGCGTATCGCGATTTGGGAATCTTTTACGAAAATGCCGTAAACAAAATTTTGCGTGACATCGTGAAATCCACGCGCCCCAAATGGTGCGTCGTTCGCGGCGAATTCACCCCGCGTGGCGGGCTGACTACATCCATCTACGCCCGTTGGCCTGGCATTGTGCTAACGAGCGCCCGTTCTTCGCGTGCGCGCCGCGCTTAAGCCTTCCCGCCAAAACAAAATTAGCTAATCGCTGATGTCCGCGTGCAGCTCACCTACGCGCGCCCTCGAACTGCTAAAGGTCCTTGCTCCTGATCCGGCATTTGTGCTCGCCAAGTTTTTTCAAGAACCCGGTCGCGTGCGCGTTGTGAAACTAATCGTCACAGGCGGCACCACACAACGCTGCGCAACAGGCCAGCCTGCATCGGTAGTTGAGTTCCGGCAAAGCGATGCGGTTGCGTTGCTGACCTGCGAAGGATCGACCGCACCATTCAACGGCTCCGCGTAAACCAGGTAGCGGCGTCCAATCGCCAACCGCTCGATCGCATACGTACCATCGAATTGCGTAGGCCCGAAGCCACTGCAACTCCAACCTCCAAATGTCGCCCCCACCACCGCACCGCTGTCCGCATCCACCGCTACAACATGAACTCCAAACAAACCAGTGACACCCGGCGGCGATGCGGGAAGCGATAACGGATTTGCGGGCAAGATGCGTCCATGAATAGAGCCTGCATGCAGCGTGTCAGCAACGTCGGGGTACAAAACGCGCAGCCCGGTGCGGTCATCCTCACCTAACGGTGCATCGGGCTGTTGCACCGTGGGCCGCGAACCGCTGAAAGTTCCGACCGTCGGCGCAAACGGAAACATCATCGCACTCCACACCGCCGAGTGACTAAAACCCAGGGAGTGGCCGAGTTCGTGAGTCAGAAGCGATTCCAGATCGTAAGCAGCTACGCTCGCGGGAAGTGCCGCGGGCGTAGCATACGTGATGCGGGTGTCGCTGGGATTAAAATAAATATCCGCGTCTAGAATTTCTCCTATCTCCGTAGCGGGTATTCCGCTTCCAATTTGTACGCCGATTTTGTCCGCCGTGATTACGCGCGTGAAGGCCAACACCCCCGGCGTGAATGCCAGATCTGCCTGGTCAAAACAAATAGAGCTGAGGCCGTCCGAACCGCAGGCATTTTGCGAATCCGTCCTTATCAGTGGGGCCAGCGCTCCGGATTGCAGCGTCGTGCCGGTAACACCGGTCCAGGCCGCCAACGACTGTGTAATGACCTGCTCAATCTCGTTCAGCCTTCCGTTCGCACTCTGATCCTGCGTGATAATTGTCACCGGGTTACCGCTCAACGCGGTGCTCCAACGCACCGCCACAGATCCTGGGCTACTGCGCACGTGCGATCGCACCGGGCATGCCGAGCCTCCGGAAATGCCTGCGGGTTGCCGCACATCCGGTACAATTTCATTGAAGGCGTAGCCACTCGCCAACGGAACGGTCCATATTCCGTAAAACAGCGTTAACATCGCCGCAATACTTCTCGCCGCAAAAGTTCGCTCGCAAAGTTGTTTCATAGCTGCCTCCAGTAGACTCGTCTCCCATACACCGCAAGCTTTTTCCTCTCTGCGTCACTTCTCGTGAAAAGCTCCGGACACACCAGCACCCTCAAGTGACGCGGGCACCAGCGTCGTGCACTAACATCTCCACATTCAATGCACGATTAGGTGATCAGTCCGTTTGGCGTTCGAGAGTTTTCCGTAATTTTTCCTGAAACACCGACAACGGCACGCCGCGAATTCCGTCCGCGTGAAATTGGCGCGTTCGCGGATCGAAATTGCTAGATGCCGACTCTTGCGTCACTCTTCCGCTGCCGTTGCGGCTGTCGCGCTGAATTCGAAATGTTCCCTGCGACCATCCCAGTACGCGATACGGTTCGCCTTCCTTTCCCCAGAGAAATAAATACACTTCTTCCCCACTGCGGAACACCGGCACGCCTTCAACATGCGAATAAACATTCCCCGCACGGCCGCCGAGCATTCTCACGGTAACGACGCCCGCGAGCACGCCTTTATGGCGCTCCACAACTTCAAACCGCGTCTCCGTCCAGATTTCTCCGTGATCCCAGCGGCTTTCGGAACTCAGGCAACGCAGTCGCGCCACGGCCGTCGACTGCTTGGCCAGTTCATCGAAACCCAATCTAGCCAGCGTCGTGGCATTCGCCACCACTGCGGCTAATGCTATCCCCGCGAAAAAAAGAATCCACAAAAAGCGCCTGCGTTCTACGAAGCTCATCTCAATTCACCGCCTCTGATTTCATTTCACCCATAGCGTCCCGCTCGCGCCCGCCTTATCCAGGTTCGTGTTTTGTACGAAAAGAGTGCGCGCGGAGGGTAACGCGCTGGCCGGCAACTGCAACGTAAGATGAATAATCCCGAGCCCCACCGGTTGTTTCGCAATCACCGTCACATCGCCCGGCCCTGTAACGGTGTAGGCCATGCTCACGTCCAGGCCACTTTGCGAAAAAAGGCACACGTCCGCCGTCGTGACTCCACTCGACGGTCTGGTCAACACCACGGGATTGCCGCCCAGCGTGCAGGAATTATTTGCGGTGGAAAAAATCCCCAGCGCCGCCACATTCAAATCCACATCGTCGCCGGGAACAGATATTGCCGCCGTCGTGGGTTCGACCACCACGATGTCTTTTCCGGTAGCGTCAGGAAGACCTGCGCTCAGCGGAATCGCATCGTCGGAAACATTCGGCGGCGCCGCGACCAGCGCGACCGCATTGGAAATTTTCCCGTCTGGATTTTGTATTTGTACGCTGACGCTTCCCGGTTGCGCGACGTCGGCAGCCGTTACCGGAGCGATGCACTCATCCGCCGCAGCACAGGTGGTAGTGCGCGCCGTGCCGCCAATCCACAGTATCGACGCGGCCACGGAATTCGACGTTCCAAATCCACTGCCAATCACCTTCAAAGTGAACCCGTTCGCAGCGCCGGCGTACACACTGGCCGGATGCAACGTAACAATGTTCACGCCAGTAGATATAGTGACGTTCGCCGTACCAAATTGCGCTGTATCCTCACTGCTGATGGCCACGACTTGCAAAGCATCGGGAACCGGCGCAGCGCCAGGCGCGGTATATACGCCCGTCGGCGTGATCGCCCCGCAGATGCCAGCTGCGACACATCCTGAGCCTTGAATTTGCCAGACGACGTTCTGCTTATCGGCGCCCAGAACTTTGGCCGTAAATGCTTGCACGCCAAGCGGCGCCAGAAACACGCTTCCCGGCAAAATGGAAACCAGCACATGGTTAATGACCGTGATTTGAGCGCTCCCGCTCTTTGTTGCGTCCGCTGAACTGATCGCCTGTATCGTCACCGGATCGGGCGACGGAATCGTTGCGGGGGCAACATAGTCCACTTGCGATGCACTCCCGTTGGTGATTACCTGGCAGGGATTCGATCCCACCGCACAGATTTCTCCGGCCGCGGCGGTTCCGCCTGCGATGCCATTCACGTTCCAGCCCACCGAGGTATTCGCTGTCCCGCTGACGTGCACCGTCAAAGTCACGCGATGATTGATTGCCCGCGTAGCCGACCCGGGCGACACCGTCACGCTGATCCCGGCCGTAGCAGCCTCAATGGATAACGTCGCCTGAACTTTTTTCGAGGGGTCCGCTTGTGGAGTCACCGTCACGGTGATGGAGTTCGGTGTGGGAGCCGCACTTGGCGCTGTATAACTCGCCGACGTGGTGGAGGAGTTCCCTCCTGCTGATTGCGTCGTTTCCACAGTCAAGGTTCCGCACGCAAATCCGTTGCACCCGCCCCCTGACAGTGACCAGGCCAGCACGTTGCTGGGGTTGGACGCTGGTACCGGCGTCAGCACCGCAATCAACGCCGCGTTCCCGGCCGCTGCGATGCTTGAAGGAGCGGTAAGTTGCAGCAGAAAATTGCTGGTGATCGTAATTTGCGTCGACGCTCGTTTCGCAGGGTCGGCGACGCTGCGCGCAGCGAGCGTAACGATGGCCGGTGACGGCAAGATTCGCGGCGCGGTGTAGTGGCCGGTTGCGTCTACCGATCCGCAATCTGCAAGACATGCCGAGCCGGAGACGCTCCATTGCAGCGTCTCATTCGGATGTCCGCTGCTGATCAACACGGCTTGAAATGCCTGTGTACTCCCGAGTTCGACCGCTGTCGCTCCAGCCTTCAGTCCTACTGAGATATCGCTTTGTATCGTTACACTCACAATCGCTGACTTCGAAGCATCGGCGTGGCTGGTTGCGGATATCTTCACGCTCGCTGGCGACGGAAGGTCCCGTGGTGCCGTATATATTCCCGCCGTCGTGATCGTGCCCGCGGTTGCGTTTCCACCAGGCACTCCATTCACGCTCCAGGACACCACCGTGTCCGAGGCATTTTTCACCGCCGCCGCGAACGTAAGTTGATTCCCGAGCATTACCGAGCCACTCGCCGGTGTGATCGTCACGCTGATGTCTTGCGCTGTAGGCGGTGGAGATGGCAACGACGGCGCGGACGGGACGGTTGCACACCGCTACTCCACGCGTTCGCTATCAGCAGCGCCGAGAAAACAATCGCGCCACCCAAGTAACGTTTCTTACTTCTTTGCGGGAAGGGCCGCATGCGCTGCAGTAATGCAGGCAAAGGGCCAGCGAAAGGTTTGCGCCCACGGACCTATTGGCAGACGTGCAGAATTTAAACGTAGGTAAATGAGAGGAGCCTGTTATCAATAGTTTAAGAAGTACATCCGAGTTGGCCACTCATTCGAGCAAAATCGGCTTTTACTCTGTAGGGAAGTTTGATACCCAAAATCGTTCCAATTCGGGATTTAACGCAGGAAGACTGTTCCAATTTGGGAGTTCGCAGGAATCCGTTGGTCTGCGATTTTAGTGCGTCTTAGCATCACCATCGGTGCGCGAAGCGAGAACCGCTCGCAACGCATCCCTTAGGTTGGAATGCAGAAACCGAAAACCTCGCTGCTCCAGTTTTTCTGGAGCGACGCGCTGGCTGGCCAACAGCATCGCATCGGCCATTTCGCCCATCGCCAATCGCAAAGCAAACGCCGGAACAGTAAAAACCGCGGGACGGTGGAGAGCCTCGCCCAACTGTTTTGTGAACTCAACATTGCACACCGTCCCGGGCGCCACAAGATTGACGGGCCCACTGAGTGCATCGTCTTCCAGCGCCTGGCGCATAAATCTCACCACATCGTGCAGAGTTATCCACGACATCCACTGCCTGCCCGATCCTAACTTTCCGCCTGCGCCAAATTTAAACGGCGCCATTATCTGCGGTAATGCTCCCCCATCTTTCGACAAAATAATCCCGAAGCGCGATAGCACCAAGCGAACCCCCAACGCCTCGGCCTTCAGTGCCTCGCTCTCCCATTCCTCAGCCAGTTCCGCCAAAAATCCCGTGCCAACCTTGCTGTTCTCGCTCAATACTTCGTCGCCGCGATCGCCATAATATCCAATCGCCGAGGCAGAAATAAACACTCGCGGACGCGGAGTCATTCTCTGAATCGCACCTACCAGCGCCCGCGTCGTGTCGATTCGGCTCGATCGCAGCATGGACTTTCGCTCATTCGTCCATTTGCCGTCCGCAATGGGAGCGCCCGCCAGATTGATGACCGCGTCCACACCGTCAACAGGTTGTCCAGCGTGTGCAAAAAGGTTGCTGCTATTTTCGGCTTTCGGATCCCACGCCACATCAAATACGCTTCCAGAGCTCGTCGCAGTCTTCTTGTTTCCCGGACGCAGCAGCCGATATACGGTGTGCCCTTCAGCCGCCAGTGTTTTCACCAGCGCCGTCCCAACCAACCCGGTCGCCCCGCTCATCACAATCTTCATCTTGCCCTCGAAAAACAATCTTGCATCAACGGCGCCGTAACTTATGGCCGCAACTAAATGACGCACCGTTGCTATGACAACTTCTCGGATTTCGTATGTTTCAATCCGTGGCCCTAGCCGCTGCTGCGCACGCAGGTTACAATCGGATTATGGCGACCGTCTCGCAAACGATTCGGGTAAAGGTGCTGTTTTTCGGCCGTTTGAAAGACGCTTTCGGTGGCGGTGAAGACGCCATCGACATCGCGCTTCCCGCCGACGTTGAGGCGCTCTTCGCCCAGTACGCCGCACGTAACCCGCATCTCCAACAATACCGCACTTCGCTCGTCGCTTCCTGCAATCGGGAATTCGTCGATTGGGGCACAACTCTGCGTAATGGCGACGAGGTCGCTTTCCTCCCGCCGGTCAGCGGGGGCTGAAGTACCACATGGCCTCGCAATTCAACGACATCGTCGAGCTGGTGCGCGCTCCAATCGACCCCGCCCATTTAACCAACCAAGTGCGCGCCGGCGAAGATGGCGCCATCGTTGCTTTTGATGGCTTCGTTCGCGATCATTCAAGGAATCGACGAACCCTGTATCTCGAATATGAAGCGTACGAAACGATGGCCGTCCTGAAGCTCCGGGAAATCGCCGTGAGCATCCACGAAAACTTCGCCATTCATCGCATAGCCATCATTCACCGGCTCGGTCGGCTGGAAATCGGGGAGACCAGCGTGTTTATCGCTGTCAGCGCCGCGCATCGGGCCGCCGCGTTTGACGCCTGCCGTTTCGCCATCGACACACTCAAACGAACGGTCCCCATCTGGAAGAAAGAATATTTCGACGATGGTTCCGTATGGGCCGACGGAGAACTTCCCTCTGTTCCCTCGGCGACGCCTTCCGCTGAATCCGCATCTTAACTGCCAGATGCGCCCTCAATTCTTTCTTAAGCTTCAAGCCGTCCTGTTCCTCGCCGCTGCCTTCTCCCTCGTAGCTGCGTCCCAGAGCCAGGAAAATTCCGATCGCCCGCCCTGGGCGAAAAAAACAAAATCTACGGACACGCGCATTCCTGAAAAAACTTCGCTCCCTGCCGACGATAAAGATAAAGACAACGAGAAAAATAAAGAAAGCGCCGCTCAGCGTAGCCGCATCCGCATAAACGTGAATCTCGTTAACGTCCTCGTTAGCGTGCTGGACGACAACAATCGCCCGGCTCCCGATCTGCCCAAGGAAGCATTTCAAATCTTCGAAGAAGGCGTACAGCAGAAAATTGAAATCTTCGAATCCGAAACTAGGCAGCCTCTCGACATCGTGCTCATGATCGACGCCAGCCTCAGCGCGCACAAGGAAATCTCATTCGAGCAGCAAGCCGCCACGCACTTCATTGCTCAGGTTTTGCGTCCGTCGGATCACCTCGCGGTCTACGCCTTCGATGAATCCGTCACCCAGCTTGCCGCGTTCTCGGACAACGTAACTTCGCTGCAGAATGCCGTCCGCAGAATTCCCTCCGGCTCCGGAACATCCATCTATGACGCTGTCCTGCTCGGCTCGCGCGCGTTGGAGCGGCGTGGCGACGGTCGCCGCGTAATCATCATGGTCACAGACGCGGGCGAAACCACCAGCCGGGCTGATTTCGAGGCTGCCCGTAAAGAAGCCGTCCGCGCCAACACCTTGCTGTACACCATCGTGGTGCGGCCGGTGAAAAACGAAAGCGGGCGAAACACCGCTGGTGAACATGCGCTCGAAACCATCACGGACACCACCGGCGGGGCCATTTTCTTCCCCGATTCAGCGCAAGATCTGGACATCATCTTCGATCGCATCGAACGCGAGCTGCGCACCCAGTACCGCCTGGGCTACTATCCAAACCCTCGCGGTCCGGCAAACACCTACCGCGGCATCGAGATAAAAGTTCTGGATACTTACAAGGTCCGCCACCGAAAAACCTACCTCACCGGCCCGCAGTAAAAGTTCGGATTTCAACCACCAACAGATCGAGGCAATGAAAACCTATTTCATGATCGCGACTCGGACGCAGCGCCTAATATTTCACGGGCTGGATCAAATTGCGGTCGATGGTAAAGTACTAGTTCGAGCATTCTTGCGCTGAATTCAAAATTTCCATGCCTGAAAATTATCTTGCAGCTGCCATCGAAATTGCGCGCGAAGCGGGCCAAATCCTGCGCGAGGAATTCGCGCGTCCCGCACAGATTTCTTATAAGGGCGACGAGGTTGACCTCGTCACGCAGGCCGACAAACGCTCCGAAGTCGCGATCGTCACGCGCCTCAAGGAATATTTCCCCGATCATGCCGTGGCCGCCGAGGAAGGCACCGGCCACGAGAGCGCTTCCGCCTCCGAATTTCGCTGGCACGTCGATCCGCTCGACGGTACCACCAATTTTGCGCATGGCTATCCTTGCTTCTGCGTTTCAATTGCGCTCTCACGGCAGAATTCCCTTTTGGCTGCTGTCGTCTTTAACCCGATCTATGAAGAGCTCTTTGCAGCTGCCCGCGGTGAAGGCGCCACGCGGAACGGGAAGAAAATAAAAGTTTCCACCATCTCCTCCGTTTCCAAGAGCCTCCTTTGCACCGGATTTCCCGTTCACAATCGTAAAGGAAGCCCTAACCTTCAGTATTACGGTGACTTCACCATGCGTTCGCACGGCGTGCGCCGTGATGGTTCTGCCGCGCTGGACCTCGCCAGCGTTGCTGCCGGTCGATTCGAAGGCTTTTGGGAATTTGGACTGAAGCCTTGGGACACCGCTGCCGGGGTTCTGCTCGTCGAAGAGGCCGGCGGAAGAGTCACCGATTTTATGGGCCAGCCGTATCGTTTGGGTGGACCGGTAATCCTCGCGACAAACAATCTTATCCACGAGGAAATGCGCTGCGTTGCGAGCGAAATTGCCCAGCGCGATCCGCTTTTACTGCAATGAGTCCGAACTCAAGTCCACTGTTGCAACTCTAGTCCGCACTTCTCACTTGGAAGTCAGGTGTCGCACCTCGACGTGATCGCCAATGGCGCGCCAGCGATCCGCCAGCAAATCGGCGATGAGGCGGCGATGGCATTTCTCCGGTCCCGATTCCGTGCACAATAGCGCGACGCTTGCCGGCCATGCGCTGGTGTCCAGCTTTTTTGGAACACCTCGCTGTTTCATCAGCGCCAGAAACGCCGACTCATAAGCGGACCAGTTTTTGTCGTCCCGATATTTCTTGCGCAGCTCCACAGTGGGAGCGAGAAGTGGTTCGTGTCTGTACCCCATGCCTGCGATCTGTTTCAGGAAATACGCCAAATCTGGATATTTAGCGAACGCCGAAAGCTGGCCGCCGCGGTTCTGGCGCACATCAATCACGCTTTCAACGCCCTCCGCACGGAGCAACGCGAAGAACTCCTCAGCGGTTTTCCCCGTAAATCCGATGGTGCAAACCAGTCGGCGCATGACTCTCACTAATTCTACCCGCGCAAACCCACCTTAACCGTGAGTAAACATAGGTTAAATGTAATTTTACCCGGAGGCATAGGTCCCGGTGCTAAGGTAGAAATTGGCCGGTCCAGCTAAATCGGCAAACGGCTCGAGTGGTTAACAGATGAAGGTAAAACATAACGTGGCGCAAATGCGTGATTTGGATAGGATTAAATCCGCGCGCGATAATTCCTCTTAACTTAAAGTAAATAGGCCACTTGCCTAAACCTAAAGAAATTCTCTTATTGACTTTTAACCTTTCCGGCCCTACACTCCATTTGCGACTGATTTAGTCTCATATGGCGCTGGGCCCGCCTTTCTCATGTTCAAGCTGTCGAAAAAAGCGGATTACGGGCTGATCGCGGTGAAGCACCTGGCCATGCATCGCGATGAACACGCGTGCAGCGCCACCGAGATTGCCGAAGAATATGGCATCTCCACCATGCTCATGGCGAAGGTGCTGCAAAAGTTAGCGCGGGAACGGATTGTTACCGCAAAACATGGCGCCAGTGGAGGTTATTTGCTGGCCAAATCGCCGCAACAGATCAGCGCGTTGGATGTGATTTCCGCGATAGATGGACCGGTGTTGATTACGTCTTGCGTAACCAGCCACGGAAACTGCGGCACGAGCGACAGATGCTCAATCCGCGAGCCGTTACGCCGCGTGAACGAAAGTATTATGAGCGTGCTGAGCAACGTTACGATTTCTCAGATGAGTGAAGAGCAGCACGAACATGCGCTCGTAGAATTGCGATCTTAGGAGAATCACAAGATGGCCGTTAATTTACCGATTTACATGGACAATCACGCGACCACCCCGGTCGACCCGCGCGTCCTGGAAGCGATGCTGCCATATTTCACGCAGAAATTTGGCAATGCCGCAAGCCGCAATCATGCGTTTGGTTGGGCTGGCGAAGAAGCCGTGGAGACCGCGCGTCAGCAGATCGCTTCGCTGATTAACGCCACTCCAAAAGAAATTATTTTCACCAGCGGCGCCACCGAATCCGACAACCTGATGATTAAGGGCGTCGCCGAAATGTACCGTGAAAAGGGCAACCACATTATCACCCAGGCCATTGAACATAAGGCCGTCCTGGACACTTGCAAGCGGCTGGAAAAGTACGGCTACGAAGTGACTTATCTGCCGGTCCAGAAAGATGGGCGCGTTGATCCCGAGGATGTGCGCAAGGCCATCACGCCAAAAACAATTTTGATCACCATCATGTATGCCAACAACGAGATTGGCATAGTCAATCCGATGGCGGAAATTGGCAAAATCGCCAAGGAACATGGGATTTTCTTTGCCGTCGATGGCGTACAGGCCGTGGGCAAGATTCCCGTGGACGTCCAGAAAGACAACATCGACTTGCTGGCCATCACCGGCCATAAGATTTACGGACCCAAGGGCGTGGGCGCGCTGTACGTGCGTCGCCGCAATCCTCGCGTCCAGCTTTCCGCCATCGCCGACGGCGGCGGGCACGAGCGCGGCATGCGCTCCGGCACCCTGAACGTTCCGGGCATCGTCGGCCTCGGCAAGGCCTGTGAGATCGCGCAGAAAGAAATGGCCCAGGAATCGGTCAGAATGCGCGGGCTGCGTGATCGTCTGAAGGCCGGGCTGGAAGCGAAGCTCGACGAAGTTTTCGTCAACGGCTCCATGGAGCATCGCCTTCCAAACAACCTGAATATGAGCTTCGCCTACGTGGAAGGCGAATCGCTCCTGATGGGCATCAACGATATTGCTGTTTCGAGCGGTTCTGCATGTACTTCGGCAACCCTCGAGCCCAGCTATGTACTCAAAGCATTAGGGGTCGGCGAAGACCTGGCCCATACGTCGATCCGCTTCGGCCTCGGCCGCTTCAATACGCAGGAGGAAGTCGACTACGTCATCGATAAGATGGTGCAAGTCGTTACCAAACTGCGTGAGTTGTCTCCGCTCTATGAAATGGCCAAGGAAGGTATCGACATCTCAAAAATGAAATGGCAAACAGCCTAAAGCTGAAAGGGTCTAGAACATGGCGAATGAAGGAACAATTCGAATTCATCGGTCAATCGGCGGTACCGGCGCGGCATTCCGCGTAACTTTTGTGCCTTATGGCGGCGAAGGGGAAGATGCTCCGGCCGCGGGTGAGCGCTCATTTCACGAGCTTCAGCAGGTTCGCGCTTTCTTGAAGCTGCTGGGTGTGGGAGCGGAATTTATCAAGGACGCTTTGCGACAGCTTACCGCTGGGCGCTCGGCATCTGTACCAAACGTGTCGTTATCAGAAAAAGCAGTGAAGAGTGCAGGATTCGGAAATCTAGTGAATCTCGCAAGGAGCAATGGCTAATGGCTTATAGCGAAAAGGTAGTCGAGCATTACAACAATCCGCGCAACGTGGGCAGCTTGCCGAAGGAAGACCCCAACGTGGGTACTGGTCTGGTAGGCGCGCCGGAGTGCGGCGACGTTATGAAGTTGCAGATGAAAATTAATCCGGCCACGCAAGTCATCGAGGAAGCCAAATTTAAGACCTTTGGCTGCGGCTCGGCGATTGCCAGTTCCTCGCTGGCCACGGAATGGGTGAAGGGCAAGACTGTAGAAGAAGCCCTTTCCATCAAGAACACCGACATCGTGCGTGAACTAGCCCTGCCTCCAGTGAAGATTCACTGCTCCGTGCTCGCGGAAGACGCCATCAAGGCGGCTATCGGCGACTGGAAAAAGAAGCATGGCATCGAAGTGCCGGTAGCGGAAAAAGTCGCGCACTAAGTAGGCGCCTCGCCTGGCGATCCTTGCTGGGGATTTGGTTCTCGGTGCCGCACCCTTCGATTTTGAGGGTGCGGATTTTTCCAAATTTTTGCCTGTCGCGCGAAGTGCGCAGTTGCAAGTCTTGAAAGGTAACGTCATGGCCACGCAAGTAGCCACTCCTCCGATTGCGAAAATCAGCCTCACCGAGAAGGCTGCGCTGAAAATCCGCGCGCTCCTCGAAAAGGATGGAGTTTCGCCCGAAAAAGGTGGTTTGCGTGTCGGCGTCCAGGGCGGAGGTTGTTCCGGGTTGTCATACGCAATGCGGCTGGATACTCAGGCGCGGGATCGCGATAAAATTTTTGAAGAGCACGGTGCGCGCCTGTTCGTCGATCCCAAAAGTTTCCTGTATCTGAACGGCACCACGCTTGAGTACGAAGAAACCTTGATGCGGCAGGGTTTTGTTTTTCAGAATCCCAACGCGGCGCGTAACTGCGGTTGCGGCAGCTCCTTCACCGCTTAAGCAGCGCGGGCGCAGAACTAAAGTACCGCTGCGGATAATGTGCGGTGGCAGGCCCTGACCAGTGGTTGGCAGCCAACACCAGCCAGCCACTTTTTTTATGTCGACGGCCTTTGACCAAGCTCTAACACCGATGAACGCACCCAAATCAGCGCGGAACTCCGCTACTTCTTGCTGGAACTGCCATGCCCCAATCGATGGCGTAGCGTTTTGCCCGGCGTGCGCGAAAATTCAGCCACTCACGGCGCACGCCACGTACTTCGATCTGTTCAATCTTCCTCGCAAGCTCTGGATCGGCATGGATGCGTTGGAGCAGAAATTCCTGCAGCTGAGCTGGAAGCTGCATCCGGACAATTTTGTAAATCAGGACGAGCGCGAAAAGGAAATGTCTTTGCAACGCAGCTCGAAGCTGAACGACGCCTACCGCGTGCTTCGCGATCCCGTCGCGCGCGTCGAATACCTCCTCGAAATCGAAGGTATGCGCAAAGAAGGCCAGCACAAGCAACAGGCGCCGCCAGAATTGCTGGAAGAAGTGTTTGAACTCAACGAATCGCTCGACGAATTGCGCGAAGCCAAATCTGCCGGAGCGAATTTAACCGCGCTTACATCGCGCCTTAGGGCCGCCGAAACTAATTTTCAGGGAAAATTAAGCACAGTAGACTCAGAGTTGCAGGCCGCCGCGAAGCAATGGGATGCGGCCATCGACGCCGATGCCGGTGACTCTGACAAAACATCCGTCATGCAGCGCCTGAACGAATTGCTGAATCGTCGCTCGTACATCCGGAACCTGGTTGCCGGTGTGGATAAAGAATTGGCAGGGACGGGAAATTAATGGGACGCATCGTTGGCATCGATCTAGGTACCACCAACAGCCTCGTGGCTTACCTGGATCCAAAAACCGGGCAGCCCGAGTGCATCCCCGGGCCTTACGGCGAGACGTTATGCCCTTCTGTCGTTAGCATCGACGCGGATGGCAGCGTAATCGTCGGGAATCCTGCGCGCCGCCGCCTGTTGACGCAACCCGAGCGCACTATTTATTCCGTGAAGCGCCTGATGGGCCGTGGACCAGTCGACGTTCAAAGCGAGCTCAAACTTTTTCCTTTCCGCATAGATCCCACCGGCAAAAACGTCATCCGCGTAATGCTTGGCGACAAGATGTTTACACCGCCGGAAATTTCCGCATTCATCTTGCGAGAGCTGAGAAATTGGGCCGAGGCGTATTTCGGAGAACCCGTCGATGGCGCGGTTATCACCGTACCGGCGTACTTCAACGACGCGCAGCGGCAGGCCACTAAAGACGCGGGAAAAATTGCCGGACTCGAAGTCATGCGCCTCGTGAATGAGCCGACCGCCGCCGCCCTTGCTTACGGTCTGCATGAAAAACACCGCGGTCATGTCGCGGTTTACGATCTTGGCGGTGGCACGTTTGATATCTCCGTTCTGAAGCTCATCTCCACCAGCGAAGGCGACATCTACCAGGTGCTGTCTACCAATGGAGACACGCACCTGGGCGGCGACGATATCGACAATCTGCTTCAGGCGTTCGTGCACGAACGAATTTTGCAAAGCGAGAATCTTGATTTTTCGCCGCACGCCGAGCTGGCCCAGGAATTGCGCAAGTCGCTCATCGCCATCAAACATGCGCTTTCCGAAAAAGATTCCGCCGTATTGCGCTTCCCGCTTCCGAACGGCGGGGTCTTCACCCATGAATTTTCACGCGGCGCTTTTGAAGCCCTCATTGCGCCGGTCGTCGCGCGCACCATGGCCCCGGTGAAACAAGCGCTGGCCGACGCGCATCTCTCGCCGTCAGATATCGAAGAGGTTGTTCTCGTCGGCGGCACCACGCGCACACCGTTGATTCGTCACACGGTCCGGGACTTTTTTGGCCGCAAGCCGCACACCGAATTAAATCCCGACGAAGTAGTGGCCCTCGGCGCTGCGGTGCAAGCCAACATTCTGGAGCGCGGCGTAAGCAACATGTTGCTTTTGGACATCACGCCGCTTTCTCTCGGCATCGAAACCTACGGCGGCGCCGTCTCAAAAATTATTCCCCGCAACTCCACCATTCCCGCTAGCGCGCAGGAGCAATACACCACGGGAGTGGACAACCAGACAGGCATCGACATTCACGTCCTGCAAGGCGAACGCGAGCTGGCCAGGGATTGCCGCTCTCTGGCGCGATTTACTCTAAAAGTGCCTCCCGCGCCGGCGGGCTTGCCCCGCATCGAAGTCCGATTCCTCATCGACGCGAACGGCATCCTGCAAGTGGCCGCCAAAGATCTGCGCACTGGGGAGCAGCATTCCATCGAGGTGCAGCCAAGCTATGGCATCAACGACAGCGAAATCGAGCGCATGCTGGAAGAGTCCATCGAATATGCCGAGCAGGATTTCGCGGAGCGCCAGTTAATCGAAGCGCGCACCGAAGCGGATGCGATTTTAACGGCGACCGCCAAGGGTTTGCATAATCCGCAAGCCGCTGAATTGCCGCCCTCCGAACGTTTCACGATCGACGCGACGGTGGTGGCGCTGAAAGAAGCGGCATCCAGCACGGATTACAAATTGATCCGCAAACATATCGACGAATTGAATCACGCGACGGAGCATTTGGCGGAATCGCTGATGAATTCCGCCGTTTCCACGGCTCTGGAAGGCCGCAAGTTAGCCGAGGTCTGAACTGCACGAAGGTTCGCAGTTTGAACCTGGGTCTTTGGACTCTGATTTTCAAGTCCGGTCATTGAACATTGACCGAATGTACCGCAGCGGAGGAAACAAAAAATGGGCGGCAGTAACCCCTACATTGAGGAAGTTAAGTACAAGCCCGCGACCAAGAAATATAAAGTCACGTTCTTGCCCAGCGGAAAAACCGTCGAGGTTGATCCCGACAAAATTCCCTACGGACACAACGGTATTCCCGGCAGCATCCTGGATATCTCCGAAGGCTTCAAGATGGGCCTGGATCACGCGTGTGGCGGAGTTTGCGCCTGTTCGACCTGCCATGTGATGGTCAAGGAAGGTCTGGAATCTTGCAACGAAGCCACCGACGCGGAGCTGGATGAACTCGACGAAGCCCCGGGCATCACGCCGAAGTCGCGCCTCGGCTGCCAGACCATTCCCGACGGCACCACCGACATTGTGGTGGAAATTCCCGAATGGAATAAAAATTACGCCAAGGAAGCGGACCACTAATTTTGTCGCTGTGAGATAACGCATCCCTTGGAACAGCATATTGAGCAGGCGTCATTTCGTCCTGCTTTACGAAGTTGGGTGCCGCACCCTAGAAGTTTGAGGGTGCGGTTTGTAACGTGGAACATCGCAGAACCCGGAGCCGCGCTCAAAAGTTGTTTTGCTGGTGCCCCAGAGTGGCGTTTTTCCACCTGGGGATTTTGGTCAACCGGGATTACAAAAGTAGTTTACTTTACGAACGGAATTTGAGGAGCTCTATAACACATGCCACCGAGTTTTGATTGGGACGATATCGAAGACATCGCCATCGCGCTGACAGATAAATATCCGGACACCGATCCTCTGTCCGTGCGTTTCACCGACATGCACAAATGGATCACCGAATTGCCTAATTTTACCGGCGACGCTTCAGCCTCCAACGAATCAAAACTCGAAGCCATTCAGATGGCTTGGCACGAAGAATTCGAAGATCGCCAGAAATAGCGAACTTGCGCGGCTGACTTTGCGACGAATGCTGCTTCAGCTTTCCACAATCTTTTTTACCGCGGAAACTTGTGCATTCCCTGCTTTTTTCCTATTCTAGATAAGTTCCCAATTCCACAATTGTGGCGCTATGGTGCAACGGTTAGCACGCGGCCCTTTCAAGGCCGAAATACGGGTTCGATTCCCGTTAGCGCTACCAAATCCTGACTGCTGAAATCTGGCCTTTTTCCGTTAGACTTTAATAGTTATGAACGGATTCTCGGATTGCGTCAGTGAACCCTCATTCGTCCATGGTTCGCCCAGCAAATTTTGTCGATTGAAATTCTTCGTGAACAGCAGCTGCGTATTACTGGTAAAGCGTTCCAGGAATGACGCCGCGCATGACGCCAGATAAAAATCCCACATTTGCACGAAGCGGTCGTCAAAACCCTGCTCTTTAACAGCGGAAATATTCACTAGGAATCGCGCTCGCCACTCCTGCAGTGTGCGCGCATAGTGCGTGCCCAAATCTTCAGCATGATACAGAGACATGTTCGTCGCGCGTGAAAGCGAGCTAAGCACTGCCGTCAGCGAAGCCAGTTGCGCGCCGGGAAAAATATATTTCTGCGTCCAGTCCCCGCCCTTGCGGTAACTCGCGAATTTCTGGTCGTGCATGGTGATGGTCTGCAGCAACATCGTGCCGTCCGGCTGCAGCAGGCGATCGCAAACTCCAAAGAACTCGTCGTAGTAGTCGTACCCAACAGCTTCAAACATCTCGATGCTGACGATTTTGTCGTAGCGCCCGCTCAGTGCGCGGTAATCCTCAAACAACAGCTGAATGAGATGCCGGCAATCTCCGGCGCTTTGCAGTAGTTCAGCCACGTAGTCGTGCTGCTCGCGGCTGATCGTCGTGGTGGTGACGCGGCACCCGTAATATCGCGCTGCGTGAATGGCAAACGCGCCCCAACCCGTGCCGATCTCCAGAACATGGTCCTGTGGCCCCAGCCGAAGTTTCCGGCAGATGCGATCGAGCTTCTCGATCTGCGCTTGCTCCAGCGAATCTTCGTCGCGGCGGTAGAAAGCGCTGGAATAAACCAGGCTCTTGTCCAGAAACAACCGGAAGAAATCATTGCCAAGATCATAGTGCGCGCGAATGTTACGCCGGCTGCCGGCGAGAGTATTGGAACGGAAACGCAATCGTAGCGTATCGATCCACCTCCGAACCGCCGAAAAGCCGCGATTGCGCTGATCCAAAACGTTGGCGTTCCGCAGCGCCAGCCGCACGACCGAGATCACATCCGGAGACGACCAATCTCCGTCCATATAAGACTCTCCGACGCCAATGTCGCCGCCGAAGAGCGCTTGCACAAAAAATCGTTCATTATGGATTTCCAGAAGGCCCTTCAGCGGCGCCTTGGGATCGCCAAAAGCGTAAGTCCGGTCCGGGCACACCAGTTCTACGAAACCGTCGGGAAATCCTTCCAGCGATTTCAGAAATATTTGCTTGGCGTTATGTACGAGCCATTTATTCACGACTAGAGTCTCCTGCCTGCAGGTGCGATCCCAGTTACCGGCGCAATGCGCTCCGGCTTCGTGAACACGGGAACTTTTTTGAGGTAAAGCTTCAGCGCTTCCCAATGGATGGCGCTGATCACCTTTGCCGTCATCCACGGATGGCGTAGCAGCGCGCGATGCAGCGCCCGCGCGGTCCAGGGCTCCCGCGCGAGAGTTAGCGTGGCGTCGAAGAACCCCCGTTCTCCGTCGTGTACATTCATGTGCGCCACGTGCTTTTCTTCCGGCGGCGTGAATATGAAAGTGTAGTCGAGAGCCATTTTCATGAAAGGCGATACGTGAAGACTTTTCGGCACGCAATAGCGCAAAGCATTTGCCGCAGGTTTTTCGTTTGCCGCCGAAAGCCAGTAATTTTGGCTTTCCCCGAAAGTGCTGTTCACCTCCGCCAGAACCGCGGCGATCTTTCCTTGCCGGTCGCAGCAATAAAAAAAGGAAACCGGATTGAAGCTGTACCCCAGATAACGCAGGTTGGTCAGCAGATAAATCGGCCCGTCCGGCAAGCTGAGACCGTTCGCCGCGGCATCCGCTTGAAGACGCTCGCGGAGCGGCAAACGCGAATTACCGAAATGGTCGCGCTCATCGAAGCTGACCCAGTTAAAACGGTTGTAGCTCGTAAACCGCGAAATTTTCATCAGCGCGGGAATGCGATCGATATCCAGCAGCACCATAAAAACCGGATACGTGAACTCGTGCTTAACCGGCTCAAACCGCCGATGTCGCAACTCGCCGATGTAGATTCCTGTCTCCATCTCAGCTGTGACCGTCCAGAGCACGCGCAACTCGCAGCGCGGAGTTCAAACCATCCTCGTGGAAGCCGTAGAACCAGTACGCGCCGGCAAAGTGCGTGCGGTTCTGTCCGCTTATTTTCGCCCAGCGCGATTGCGCGGTAACCGCCTGCGCGTTGAATATCGGGTGGTAATACGTCATCCGGCCGATGACCTTCGCTGGATCTATCCACTCATTCCCGTTGAGTGTCACGCAATAATCTTCGGGCGTCTGCAACGACTGCAAACGGTTCATGTGATACGTCACCGTTGCGGCGTGGCCATTGTTCGTGTGCAGGTTATAGTTCCACGAAGCGCGCGCCTCTGGAAGTCGCGGCAACAGACGCGAGTCGGTATGCAGGCAAGCTTCATTCCGGCTCGTCGAGAAGTCGCCAAGAATATCGCGCTCCGTATCGGTCGGCGCTTCGAGCAGCGGTAGAACGCGATCGCAGTTGCACGCAAAAACCACCTGATCAAAATTCATTGCCGGTCGCTCGTCGGCAAACTTCAGCGCCACACCTGCATCGTCCCGCGCAATTGAGGAAATTTTTGTTCCCAAGTGAATGCGCTCGCGATACGGTGCGGTCAGTGGCTCGATGTAGGACTGGCAGCCCGCACGGATTGTTTTCCATTGCGGGTGTGTATTGATTCCCAGCATCCCGTGATTGGAAAAAAACCGGGTCAAGGTCTGTAACGGGAAAGAACGAATGGTCGCCGTTGCCGCCGACCAGATCGACGATGCCATCGGGAACAGGTAGTAGTCCAGAAAAACACCGCGAAATCCATGTTCGTCAATAAAATCGCCCAGCGTGACTTCCGGATTTTCCGGCTGGTTCAAGGTCCGCGACGCAACCCGATTGAATCGTATGATTTCACCAAATAATTGGTAGGGCAACGGCCGAAGGATATTGGCCCGTTGCGCGAAAAATCCCCGAAGTCCGCGGCTCGAATACTCAAACCCCGTGTCCTGGCAGGAAACCGCGAAGGACATGTCGGAGGGCTGCGTCTCGACCTTCAACTCGGCAAGCAGCGCCACGAGATTCGGATACGTGCGGTCGTTGTGAACGATGAAGCCCGTATCTACCGGAAGGCAACCACGGCTGGTTTCCACCATGATCGTATTCGTGTGTCCGCCAAGTCGAGCTTCAGACTCGAATATCGAGACGATATGCTTCCGGCTTAAATAATAAGCCGCAGCCAAACCGGAAATTCCGCTGCCGATTACGGCGATCTGCATCACGCGCCGCCTTTTCCTGAAAGTCTGGGAAACGACGTATTCATACCGGCAGTCACTCCAAGGGAAACCAGGAAGCGTGTGCTGATGACACCATTTTTGTATTTTTTCCCGCCCGTGCGGGAACCACCGAACGCTTGACTCATTCCAGCCTCTGCTTGCGAAGTAGTACGCACCATAACCCGCTTCGGATGACAATCCTGCGCCAAATGGAGGCTCGTTCGTGGTTTTGAACTGCCAGTAGAAACCTGGCGAGCGTTTCGTCCTGTGAGTCAAAAATTCTCACGAATGACGTGCTCCGAAGCCCTTCCGGATTGCTATCCGCTCGACGCCGCACTCCCACAAGTCTCACGACCGCCGATAGGTGAGAAGATTATCCCGCAGACGCATCCGCGTGACACCGTTCTGCGTAGCATAGAGCGAGGACCAGCATGAAGCTATTCTTAAAAATCTTCTTCGGTTTCATTTTCGTCTTCATGCTGGCCATGACTATCTGGACTTCCATGCGCGTAAGCCTTTTCGCAGCTTGGTCCTCGTACGCTGCGAATCCCTGGGCAATGGCCACACTTTACGATGCGTACGCCGGCTTTCTCACTTTCTTCCTATGGGTGGCCTACAAAGAAGATGCCCTTTGGAAAAAGATTGTTTGGCTGGTATTGATACTTGGCCTGGGTAACATCGCCATGTCGTTTTATGTGTTGATTCAACTCTGGAAATTGCAGCCGCACGAACCGGCTTCAGCTGTCTTATTGAAAAACCCGGCATGACTGACTCGCCCCTGCATCGTCGCGTTCTTGATCCAATTCTGGCTCTCCTGCGTCAAGGAGTTACGCCGGAAAAATTGGCCATCAGCATTGCGCTTGGCATTATCCTCGGAGTCTTTCCGGTACTTGGATCGACCACGCTCCTGTGTGCTGGCGCCGCCATTTTGCTTCGCCTGAATCTTCCCGCCATCCAGTTGGTGAATTACGTGGTTTATCCATTCCAGTTGGCCCTCTTAATTCCCTTCCTTCGTTTGGGGGAGAAGATTTTTCGCCAACCGGCCATGCCCTTGTCTCTTTCGCAAATCATCGCCAAAATCCATGCGAACGCCTGGCTCGCCATCAAAGATCTTTGGGTCGTCACCGCGCACGCGATGGTTGCCTGGGTTCTCGTTGCGCCACCGGCGGCGCTGTTGCTCTATCTCATCCTGGTTTCGCTCCTGCGATGGTTCTGGAAATCGCAAGCGTTGTCTCTGAAGAAGGAACGTCTCTTGGATTCAACTTTATGATTGCCACCGCGGTGCTTCATCTGATTCTTGTCGGTGCCGCTGCCGTCGCGGCATTGATGTTGATCCTGTGGCTCATCCATTTGCCAATGAAGAACGCGGCCATTGTGGATGTCGGATGGGCCGGTGGCTTGGCGTTGCTTTCCGTGATCTACGCTTTTCTCGGCACAGCGTACACTCCGCGCGCCTTGCTGATCGCGGCAATGGGAAGCATCTGGGGAATTCGCCTCGCCTCTTATCTTCTTTTTACACGCGTGATCGGCCACCCCGAGGAAGGCCGTTACGTGCAGCTTCGTAAAGAATGGAAAACCAATATCCCTCTGAAGTTCCTGGCATTTTATGAATTCCAGGCGCTCCTATGTGTGCTGCTCTCCGGCCCGTTTCTCTTTCCCGCTCTCAACGTGCGACCGAGATTATCGGCCATCGAAATCCTGGGGGCTTCAATTTGGCTCATCGGTATCGTCGGGGAAGCAATTGCTGATGCACAACTCAATTCCTTCAAATCCCAGGGACACGCACACGGAAAAACCTGCCGCGTCGGTCTCTGGAAATACTCCCGTCATCCGAATTATTTCTTCGAATGGGTTATCTGGGTCGGTTTTTCGGTCTTCGCGCTCGGATCGCCGTTTGGCTTTATCGGCCTGACCTCGCCGGCGCTGATTCTTTATTTTTTACTGCGCGTTACGGGCATTCCGGCCACCGAAGCGCAAGCGTTGCGCACGCGCGGGGATGACTACCGCTTGTACCAAAAGACCACCAGTGCATTCGTTCCCTGGTTCCCACGAAAGGAAAAAGTAGCGTGAGCACTACCTCGGAAGAATTTCTACCCCTCAAGGAATCGCAGCCGTTGTTCCTCGCTGAATCAACTCCCCGCGCGTGGCACGAATCGCTGCTCGAACGTGGTTTATTGCCCGATGTCTTAATTCGCTTTGGAATTCGCCGCCTTCTCCGCGAACGCCTTCAGGAAGAAGATCAGGGCGATGTCGCAGCGAATCTCCAGCGCAAACTGGCGTTTATCGCGCAACTTCGCGCGTGTCCGATCGCCATCCAAACCGCCGCCGCCAATGCGCAACACTACGAAGTACCAACAGAATTCTTCCAGGCAGTCCTTGGCAAGCGGCTGAAATACAGTTCTGGTTATTGGCCAGCGAACGTCAGCACGCTCGACCAGGCCGAAGACGCGATGTTGGATTTAACCTGCCAGAGGGCCTGCCTCGAGGATGGGCAAACCGTCCTCGAACTCGGCTGCGGGTGGGGATCTTTATCTCTCTACATGGCTGAGCGCTTTCCCAACAGCTCGATTCTTGCCGTTTCCAATTCCAGCGTGCAACGCGCATACATCGAGTCACAGAAAACACTCCGCGGAATCTCCAACCTCAGCATTCTCACTGCGGACATGAACGATTTCAGCGCCGATAAAAAGTTTGACCGCGTCGTCTCCGTCGAAATGTTCGAGCACATGCGTAATTACGAGCTGCTGCTCTCGCGCATCGCCTCCTGGATGAAGCCCGAGGCCCGCTTGTTTGTTCATATCTTCACTCACCTGCGCTTCGCCTATCCGTTTGAAGTCCGTAACGCCAGCGACTGGATGGCGCGCTATTTTTTCACCGGCGGAATTATGCCTAGCGACGACTTGCTGCTCTATTTTCCCAGCCACCTCCGGGTTCGGGAGCACTGGCGAGTTGACGGAACGCACTATCAGAAAACCTCCGAGGCGTGGCTCCGCAATATGGATTCGCGGAAACGGGAGATTCTTCCTATTCTTGCGGAGTGTTATGGTGAGCGCGAAGTCCAGAAATGGTGGACGCGCTGGCGCATTTTCTTCCTGGCTTGCGCCGAGCTATGGGGTTATCGCAGCGGTCAGGAATGGATCGTTTCTCATTACCTGCTTGAAAAAAACGCTTTGTAAGCAGCGGAAAGGCGAATTATTCGATTAATTCCTGAGCTCTAGCGGGTCTGTTCCTTTTCGAGCCTGCGAACTTCGCGCACAGTAAAAATTAAGCCGCCCACCAGCAGCGCGGAGCTCAATACCCCGACGGCGAAGATCACCCAATCGGACATCTACCGACTCCTTACTGCGATGCGGAAATAGATGCCGGTGGCGATGATGGAAGGGACCCATAAGCCGACAAATATTCCGGCATTCTTATTCGCAGGCATACCCACCCCGAACCACAGAGATATAGAAAATAGGAAAGAAATAAATGCTGCGAGCAACACTAAATAATCCCCTTTTTGAAACATTCGTATCCTCCGTCACTTTTACCGCCGTAAATGGATTGTATGTGGTGAGATGCGAACCGCGAGATTTGGTGACAATTAAACTTTCTAATCGTGGGAAAAAGGTTGCGACGCAACTTTTGTGGGTGATTCTCAATCTATGACACTTGTCCAAGAGGGGAAACTCTGACTTCAAAACTAGAGCGGTGGTTCGAAAAATTGGAGCGCCAGAAAGCGGACGTGCTCTCCGGAATATCCGGCTGGCCGGCGGAACGATTGCGCTTTCAACCCAGCCCGTCTTCGTGGTCGACCTTGGCAGTGCTGGACCATCTGGTGAAAGTGGAAGAGTCCTTGCTCCTCGCATTACAGAGCAACCTTCCAGACGGCCACTCTGTACCTTTCAAAGATCGGCTCGGCGGATTGGCTGTAACCTGCGTGATGCTATCGCCCATGCGCGTCAAGGTCCCTACTGCCGCAAAAATCGTTGTCCCGGATACAGTCTCCGATCCCCTCCTTGTTACCAATCGCTGGAATAAAACGCGCGCTGAGCTGGCGAATCTTCTAAACCGCCTGTCGCCGATGCAAATTCGCCGCGGCCTGTTTCGCCACCCTGTAAGTGGCTGGATGACCATTCAGCGAACTTTGATATTTCTCTCCGCGCACCTCGGGCATCACCGCCACCAATTAAAAAGATTGAGTCAGGCTACTCGCACACTCTGAATCAACGCCGCTCCCTTGCAACTACTGCTTCGCCGCAGCGCAACTTCCACCAGCGGCCACCGCTTCGATCAACTTTTGCACCGCGGGCGCGGGAACGAGCAAGAGCTGAACCTTCGGTTTTTGTGCCTGCTGCAAAACTGCCAACCGCTGTGCTTTCCACGCGTCGTCCGCGCTGCCGGCATGCTCGAGCGCATCCAGCACCGCGAGTCCAGCCGCCGCAATCGATGACAAATCCTGCGAAGTCTTGGTCGCATCTTTTGCCAGCAAAGACCGCTGCATCAGCGGTTGCAGCTTGGCATCGTTGTCTTTCCAGAGCGTCAGCTGTGCCCGTAGCTGCGAAGCCGCCGCCGCATCGCGGCAGGTTCCCGCCAAAAATTTGTCCACCAGTTCGCTAAACTCCCGCGCCGTTCTGCTTTCCAGCGGTATGGCGTCCACCAGGCGATTCAGCGGCGAACCGCTGGTCGCTGGTGCAGTCGCCGTCTGTTCGCGCGTGTAATCCTTCACCGGTTCCAAAGCATCTGCAAAAGTTTTCAGCGCATTGAATTCCTCGGTACTCGCCGCTCCGGCAATGCGATGCAGCATGCGCGCGTAATAGTTCCCGTGGGTCAGCCCCAGCCACTCAAGCTGCGCGCTGACGTTATTCAGCCTCGCGTACATCGAAGCCGTGTCGCGGACTTCTTGCGGAGACCACAAACGCTCGGCGATCGCCGCGTTGCGCGGCCATATTCGCGAATCGATATTTTCCGCACTCGCGTATTCCGACCACATGCACGATTCGCCGCCCAGGATTCGCTGCTTCTCTTCAGCCGAAAGATTTGCCGCCGCATCGCCCATCGGATCGGCCGCATAATGCCGCGCCGCCGGCCATCCCAGATCCAGATAATAGCCATTCGACAAAAGTCCCCGGTATCCCTGCTTGGCGGCTTCCGCGAGGGACGCTTGTCCTCGCCACGACTGAATGACAATGTCCTTCGGCAGCGTGGGATCCAGCACCTCATCCCATCCCACCATGCTCTTCCCGTGCTTGCTTACGATGGCTTGCACCCGTTTGTTGAAGTACAACTGCAATCCTTGATTGCCTTTCAATTGATGTGCGCGGATAAATTCCTGAACCTGCGGGTTAGCGTCCCATTGTTTGCCGTTCACTTCATCGCCGCCCACGTGAAAAAAGTGGTCGGGAAATAACTTGGTCATTTCCTCAACGAATTGATCCAGAAATTTATAAACTTTTTCGTTCGTCGGATCCATCGCCGGATCGAAAATGCCCCACTCGCGTTCCACTTTGTAAGGACCCGGCGCGCTGGCCAATTCCGGGTGTCCCACGAACCATGCAGTGCTGTGGCCCGGAATATCGAATTCCGGTACTACGCGAATGCCTCGTTCCCGCGCGTACAAAATAAATTCGCGAATCTCGTCCTGCGTGTAGTACAGCCCGTCCGAACCCATTTCGTGCAGTTTCGGAAACTTCTTGCTCTCCACTCGGAACCCCTGGTTTTCCGAAAGGTGCCAGTGGAATACATTCATCTTCACGGCTTCCATGCCATCGATATTTCTCTTGATTACTTCCAGCGGAATGAAATGGCGCCCGCTGTCGATCATCAGGCCGCGCCATGGAAACCGCGGTTTATCCTGGATCGTTACTGCCGGCGCAACGAACCCCTCAGCCGAAACACTCACAAGTTGCAGGAAAGTCTGCAGCGCGTGCAAAGTTCCAAGATCGGTGGGTGCGGTGATACTCGCCCCATTTGCCGTTACCTCCAGCGTGTACGATTCATCCTCTCCAAGTTCCTGAATGGCTTTGCTGTCGTGATCGGTATGAATAACGAGCGTCGCTTTCCCGCCTGCGCTGTTCGACCCCTCGCCCTTCGGCCCCTTCGTGGCGATCAGCAGACCCGTTCGCCGGCTCAGTTGCTGCAGAAATCGCTCCGTCGCAGCGTTCAACCGTGCATCCGTGTGTCCCGTCAAAGCCACCGTGAACGCCGCATCTATGCGCAAACTTCCGTTGCCGGTCTGCACGTTCGCAGGAACCGGCATCAGGCCCGACGGCTGCGCTTGTTGTGCCTGCAATAGCGGCAAGTAGAGCGACGCTCCCAGAATCAGACTCACTACAGTTATTTTGCAAACCCGTGACGGATACTTCTTCATTGTCCCGCTCTCTCCCTCAAACCACGACATCGTAACATCGCGCTGTTTCCGCGCTCCGCATACTGGCACAACCCGGAGCGCGGCGTCAGCGATTTTCTCTGAAATGCTCAATACTCGCCTTGTCACCTACACGATTGCCTGTCCCCAAAAACGCGCCTGAGTTAGAATGTTGCATTCCGTTTACTTTCGCGAACACGACATGAAAACGTCCGTCGCCATCTATCCGGGATCGTTTGATCCCGTCACCAACGGCCACCTCGATCTGATCGAGCGCGGCGAGAAAATGTTTGATCGCGTGATCGTCGCAGTGCTTCAAAACGTAGATAAACAGCCGTTGTTCACCTTACCGGAGCGCGTTGAGATGCTGCGCGAGGTGACCAAACAATGGCCAGGCGTCGAAGTGGACGTCTTTAAAGGTCTTCTAGTGGACTATGCGCGCAAGCGCGGAGCAGGCGTTATTCTCCGCGGCATTCGCGCAGTGTCGGATTATGAGTATGAACTGCAGATGGCGCTGATGAATCGCAAGTTGGAACCTCGCCTGGAAACGGTTTTTATGCTTCCCGGCGAAACGTACAGCTATCTCAGCGCGAAATTGGTTCGCGAAATTGCGCAACTTGGCGGACCGCTGACCGATCTTGTTCCCCCGATCGTAGAAGAGAAATTACGCGCGAAAATTTCGTAAACGGCCCGATAAACCGCGGCCATCGAGAATTCAAACGTCGTTATACGGTTACTGACCAAGGAGAAATGGTGCAATTAACCGATCGCATCAATCGCATACAAATCTCGCCCACCGCCGCCGTCATCGCGGAAGCTGACAAGCTGAAAGCGCGCGGCGTCGATGTCGCTGACTTTGGCCCCGGCGAGCCGGACTTTCCCACGCCGGAGCACATCAAAAAAGCCGCCATTAAGGCCATCGACGAAAATAAAACCAAGTACACCGCCACCGCTGGAATCATGCCCTTGCGCGAAGCCATCTGTGCGTGGCACAAGCGCGAGCTTGGCTCAAGTTACGAAGCCAAAGAATGCGTCGTCAATGTCGGCGGGAAGCACTCCATTTTTAATTTGATGAGCGTGCTGATTCAAAGCGGCGACGAAGTGATTATCCCCGCTCCCTACTGGGTAAGTTATCCGGACATCGTGAAATATGCCGGCGGCACCCCGGTGTTTGTCGAAGCCAAGCCTGAAGAACAGTTCAGCGTGAAGGCCGCCGCCATCGAAAAAACCATCACCCCCAAAACGCGCATTCTTATTTTAAATTCACCCAGTAATCCAACCGGCGGCGTGGTGCCACCGGACGAATTCGAACGCATCCTCGCGCTCTGCAAAAAACACCATGTCTGGCTCATGAGCGATGAGTGTTATTCACATTTCACCTACGAGCCGCACAAGCCGTATTCCATCGCCAGCGCTGCGGGTGGCCGCGAGAACGTCATCATCATTGGTTCCATGTCGAAAACCTTTGCCATGACCGGTTGGCGCATCGGCTACACCCTCGCTCCTGAACCCTTGGTGCAGGCTTCCATCAAGCTGCAAAGCCAGTCGACTTCCAATCCCACTTCCATCGCGCAATATGCCGCGCTCGAAGCCATGCGCGGTTCCATGGAAACGGTTCCGTTGATGCTTGCCGAATACGCCCGCCGTCGCAAGCGCATCGTCGAAGGGCTGCGTGCCATTCCCGGAGTGAAATGCGAAGAGCCTGGCGGCGCCTTCTACGCTTTCCCTAATATTTCCGAACATCTCACCGGGAAAAATCCGTTGGCGAAAACCTGCACGGAATTGACCAAGCAATTGCTGGAGAAAGTTCAGGTCGCTGTTGTGCCCGGCGAAGCCTTTGGCGCGCCAGGCTATCTGCGCCTTTCATACGCCACGTCCATTGAACGAATCGACGAAGGCTTGCGCCGTCTCGGTCGCTTTTTTAGCCGCGCCGAAGCCGCCTCGTAGAACGTGCGGCCCGAACCCACACGCATCGAGCCGATTTTTAGCCCGCGCATCTGGGGCGCTCGTTCGTTGGCGCCCATTTACCCGGACAAAACAAATTTGCCGGAACCGCTGGGTGAAGCATGGTTGACGTGGCCAACATGCAAAATTGCCAACGGCCCATTCGGCAATCTCGCCTTGGAGTCCGCTTGGCAATCCATGACGCCGGAATGGCGCGGCTCTCAATTCGCCTCGGATTCCAGTTTTCCTCTTTTAGTCAAATTTCTCTTTCCCACCGATCAACTTTCCATCCAGGTTCATCCCAACGACGCTTACGCCAGGCAAAATGAAGCCGCGGGCTCGTTCGGCAAAACGGAAATGTGGCACACCGTTTCTGCCGAGCCGGGCGCCGAGTTGTTGCTCGGTCTGGTTCCCGGAGTGAAGCGCAGACAATTCGAGGCGGCTATCACTGAACATACGCTCGAAAGTTTATTTCAGCGTTGGCCCGTGGTTCCGGGCGATACCTTTTACGTTCCAGCCGGAACTCCGCACACCATCGGCCGCGGCGTGGTGCTCTGCGAAGTCCAGCAGACCTCCGACCTGACCTATCGCCTGTATGATTTCGGCCGCGTGGACACCCAGGGAAAACCCCGTGAGCTTCACATCGACAAAGGCATGTCCGTAATAAATTTTGACCGGCAAGAAGGCGGCAAAGTCTCTCCGATCGCTCTGCCCTCCCTGAACGGAGCAAAGAAATCGTTGCTGGTAGCGTGCCCGTATTTCGCAACCGAGCGCTGGGATCTCGCTTCTCCTCACCAGACCCATTCCGAACCATCACGATTTGAGTTGCTCGTCATTCTAGGCGGAAGCGGCAGTATCGCGTGGAACGATGGCTCCTCCTCGTTCCAGCAAGGCCAGTGCTGGCTCATTCCGTCTAACCTCGGTCAATTTTCCTTGCTGCCGCGTGAAGCTACCGCGGTCTTGCGCACGTACCTCCCCAACATTGCGAAACTGCGCGCTGATCTTTTGCGCGGTGGCATCTCCGAAGCGGCACTTCAAGGAATTATCTTTGGCTAAAAAAACAGCGCTGGCCGAAAAACTTGTTGCGCACGCCGTGATTCTGGCCGGCGGACGTGGCACGCGTTTCTGGCCCCGCAGCCGCACTCGCACGCCCAAGCAGCTTTTGAATATCATTGGCGACGAATCGATGTTGCAGCAGACCGTGTCTCGCCTCTTGCCGCTCTTGCCCGGCGAGCGCATTTGGACCGTCACCAACAGCGAGCAATCCGCGGCTCTTCGCAAGCATTTGCCCGCGCCGGCACGCAAACACATTCTCGTCGAGCCGTTCGGGCGCAACACCGCCGCGGCCATCGCGCTGGCAGCTATTCACATTAGGCACGCCGCGAATGGCGACGCGCTGATGGCCGTCCTTCCTGCCGACCTGTTCATTGCTCAAACAGAAAAGTACCGAAACATCGCACGTTTGGCGCTCCAGGTAGCTCGCGAATCCGGCCGCATGGTGGTCTTGGGAATTCCTCCAACGCGCCCCGAGACCGGCTTCGGATACATTCAACGTGCCGCCATTCCTCTCTCCAGATCGCCGTTTTCCGTTTTTCCTGTTCGTGCCTTCACGGAAAAACCGCCGTTGCCGCTCGCCAAAAAATACCTCGCTTCCGGCAATTACCAATGGAACGCCGGTATGTTTTTCTGGCGTGTATCAACATTTCTCGCCTACCTGCAAAAATATCTCCCCAAAACCAGCGTCGCGTTGGAATCCGTGGCCTCCTGCATCGGCAAGCCGGGTTACCCCAATAAGCTTCGTTCGGTTTACCGCCAGCTGGAAAGTATCGCCGTTGATTACGCTATTCTCGAACCGGCCACACGCGAAAAAGGCACGTCGCGCGTCTTCGTAATTCCCGCCAATATCGGCTGGAGCGATATCGGCTCCTGGACCGCGGTCTACGAGCAAATCGCCAAAGGCGCCGGTCAGAACGCTATCGCTGGTTCCGGATACGCACACGACGCGGAGGGAAATTTTATTTGGAGCCCGGGAAAATTCGTCGGCCTTGTAGGCGTGCGCGATCTGGTGGTCGTCGACACTCCGGACGCTCTCCTGATTTGTCACCGCCATCGCTCGCAGGAAGTCGGCAAAATCGTGAAATGGCTGGAAGACCATCGACGACACGATCTGCTGTAGGCCAATCCGGCTCTTGGCGTGGTTTTGCCTTCGCGTATACTTTTGCTCGCGTGCAGCCCGCGCATAAAATCGGCCAACATGACGCAAATTAAATTTGGTACCGACGGATGGCGTGCCGTTATCGCGGAAGAGTTCACCTTCGCGAACGCGCGCCTGGTGGCTCAAGCCATTGCGCGCTACGTTGTTCGCTCCGAAGACCCGCGTAAAGGCGTAATTGTTGGCTACGACCATCGCTTTGCCTCCGACACGGTGGCCGTAGCAGTCGCGGAAGTGATCAGCGCTAGCGGTACACCCGTGTGCCTGGCCGATAAGCCTTGCGCTACTCCCGCGGTTTCGCTGCTTGTCCGCCAGCGAAAAGCGGCTGGCGGCATCGTCATCACCGCGAGCCATAATCCCTACTGTTGGAATGGAATCAAATACAAAGCCAGCTATGGCAGCAGTGCGCTTCCATCGATCGTCGCGCAGATCGAGCAGGAGCTTAAAGTCGTCGAAGAAAAATCCGTTCCCCCACTGCCGACGCGCACAGACTTGCTGCATACACTCGATCCTCGCACTCCGTACTTGGATAGGCTCGAACAGCTCGTGGATTGGGATCGCATCCGCAAATCTAAGTTTAAATTTATCTCTGATCCCATGCATGGCTCGGCAGCCGGAATACTGCGCGAACTCTTCACTCGTAACGGAATTGTGTGCAATGAAATTCGCGGCAGTCGTGACCCGCGTTTCGGTGGCGCACACCCAGAACCCATCGAGCCGCATATCCAACCACTACGCGAGGCTGTTCTTGCGGGAAAATTCGACGCCGGTTTTTGTTCCGACGGCGACGGTGACCGCATCGGCGCCATTGATCGCGACGGCTCCTTCATAAATCCGCACCAGCTCTTTGCCCTTCTCGTCTGGCACCTCGCCGGCACCCGCAATCTTCCCGGCGACATCGCCAAAACTTTTTCGGTAACCAAGCTCATCGACAAAATTGCCGCCAAGCTCGGTCGTAACGTTCACGAAGTTCCCATCGGCTTCAAGTACATCTGCGAACTCATGCTCGAGCAGAACATTTTGATCGGCGGCGAAGAGAGCGGCGGCATCGGCACGAGTCTGTATCTCCCCGAACGCGACGCCACAGTTTCCGCTCTATTCCTGGCGGAATTGATGGCCTGGCATGGCAAGTCCCTCGGCGAATTGCTCGCCGCGCTCCACGCGGAATTTGGCGAGTATCATTACGGCCGCGTTGATTTGGATTTACTGCCCGGGCAAAACCAAAAAGCGCTTGGGCATTTCGCCGAGACCCACTCCCATATTCTGGAATGGCCCGTGCTCCGCCGTGAAAACATGGACGGCATAAAACTTTATCTCGGCGAGATCGGTTGGGTTATGGTGCGCGCTTCGGGAACGGAAAATTTGCTGCGCGTGTATGCTGAAACATCCAGTCCCATCGCTACCCGGCGCGTTCTTGATGCTGTAACACACATCGTAGAAACTCTTTAGGAGTTGCACATGGAAACAATCAACCTGCGGCAAAAGTTTGCGATGTTCAATGACCTCTGCAATCCGCGCATCGTCGGTGAAGTAAACGATTGCCATGTAAAAGTCGTTAAGCTCAAAGGCGAGTTCATCTGGCATCATCATGAAAATGAAGACGAGCTGTTTCTGGTCATAAAGGGCACGCTGCGTATGAAGTTTCGCGATTGCGAAGCCATCGTGCACGAAGGTGAATTCATTATTGTTCCGCGAAAGGTGGAACATTTGCCCGTGGCTGACGAAGAAGTTCACATCCTGCTGATCGAACCGAAATCGACCTTAAACACCGGAAATATAACCAACGAAAGGACCGTGCCTCAGCTCGAACGCATTTAATTAACAATCATCGAGCCTGCAGAAAATTTTATGGAACATCGCTTTCACACCCTGGACGTTTTCACCACCCACCGTTTCGAAGGTAATCCGCTCGCCGTCATAACCGACGGTGACGGCCTTTCGAACGATACGATGCAGGACATTGCGCGCGAAATGAATTTGGCGGAAACCGTCTTCGTACAAAAACCCACCGATGATCGCGCTCTTGCGCGGCTGCGTATTTTTACCACCAAGCAGGAGTTGAAGTTGGCTGGACATCCGGTCGTCGGTACTTGGTTTCTCCTCGCCGAGCTCGGCGTTGTGCCTGCGCAGGAAGGCGGCGTGCACATCATGCAGCAAACCGGCGCCGGAATTCTGCCGGTGGAAATTCACTTCAAAGACGGTCGGCCGCGGCGTGTAACCATGACGCAGACTCCCGCGGCTTTTCGCCCGGCTAAAATAAATAAAAAGCAGCTCGCATCCGCGCTGGGTATTTCCTCTTCCGATTTTCATGCTCACCTGCAACCCGAATACGTCTCCACCGGCGTTTACAACTTGATAGTTCCACTACGCAATCGTGCCGCGCTCGGTCGCATCCAGATGAACCTGAACGAACTCCGCCGCCTTGAAGGAAAAAACGGTACGATGGCTTACTGCTTCGCCCTGAACGACGCCAACAAAGCCTTCGCGCGCGGCATGCTTCCTTGGGAGCTATACGAAGACGCTGCGACCGGTTCTGCCGCGGGATCCCTCGGCGCGTACCTCGTTCAGCACGGCAAGCTGTCGCCCGGTCAAGCGTTTTCTATTCTTCAAGGCGTGGAAATGGGTAGACCGAGCCACATCGAAGTGGAAGTCTCGCAAACCGGCAAGAAGCTTGTCCCGCGTGTCAGCGGCGCAGCCGTCAGAGTCTTCGAAGGAACGATCCGCGTCTGAATCGCGCCAATAAAAACAAAAGACCGCGCTGATTACTCGCGGCTCCTTAGTATTTTCATTGGCAAGAACGCGAACGAGAACTAATTTGCGGGCAGCTGCTTGCTTACCAACGTTTTATAAACCGAATCCAGTATCCCATTCACGAACGAACCCGCATCCTCCGAAGAAAACTTTTTTGCCAGATCCACCGCTTCGTTGAGCACCACTTTGGGCGGCGTTTCGGCCGCGCGAAGTTCGTAAATCGCCAGCCGCAGCACCGCTCGATCGATGGCTGCCAACCGCTCCAAACGCCAATTTTCCGCGTGTTGCACAATCAGCGCGTCAAGTTCGCCGACGTCTTTCGCTGTGCCTTCAAAAAGTTTGTTGGCAAAAGCGCGCGTCGTGTCCGCCGCTTTCGCGGTGCGCCAGAACTTCGTCTCCAGCTTCGACAAGTCCTGCTTGCTCATCTCCCACTGAAAGAGCATCTGCATCGCAAACTCACGCGCTTTTGTTCGCAGGGACACGCTAGGTGCGCCGCTTTCCCGCATCCGTTGCCGCTGAAGTCTTCAGCCGCATCTTCTGTGACAGCCGCGCCATCTCAATCGCCGCCAGCCCGGACTCAAATCCCTTGTTGCCGCCTTTAAGCCCCGCGCGATCGATCGCCTGTTCCAGTGTGTCGCAAGTCAGCACACAAAAAATCACCGGTACGCCTGTATCCATCTGCGCCAACTGTATTCCTCTCGCTGTTTCCGAACACACATAATCGTAATGAGAAGTTTCTCCGCGTATCACGCAGCCAATTGCAATCAACGCGTCGTATTCTGCCTTGGCCGCGAGTTTTTTTGCGGCCAGTGGCAACTCGAAAGCCCCCGGCACGCGCACCACATCGATGTCTTTGCTGGCTGCGCCCGAACGTTCCAGAGCATCCACCGCTGCCGTTAACAATCGTTCCGTAATAAAACTATTGAAGCGGCTCACCACAATCGCAAAACGCAAACCAGCCGCGTTGAGTTCGCCCTGTATCGCATCGGATTGCGGCTTCTCGGCCATTTATTTGCGTGCTATTTGCCTTTGAACTGTCCCGGTCGCTTTTCCAGGAATGCTTTCGTGCCCTCGCGCATGTCTTCGGTCGTGCAGGCCAGCCCGAATAGCGTAGCCTCCAGGAACAATCCTTCTTCCTGTTGCATTTCCATACCGTGCTCAATTGCGTCCATGGTGTACTTCACTGCAATTGGCGCATTGGCGATAATTTTCTTGGCCATCGCTTCTGCCGCCGGCAAAAGTTCCGCGGGTTCGTACACGTGATTGACCAACCCGATGCGTTGCGCTTCTTCCGCGCTGATCATTTCGCCAGTCAGGCAAAGTTCATGCGCGACGCCTTTTCCGCACAATCTCGCCAACCGCTGCGATCCGCCGTAGCCCGGAATGATACCGAGTTTCACTTCCGGCTGCCCCAGTTTGGCCGTCTTGCTGGCCATGCGAATCGTGCACGCCAGCGCCAACTCACAACCGCCGCCAAGAGCGAATCCGTTGATCGCACAAATGGAAGGCTTGCCCATGGTTTCAAGCAGATGAAATACGCTCTGTCCAAATAGCGAAAATTCCTTGCCGCTGATCGGTGTCTGCTGCGCCAGTTCTCCAATATCCGCGCCCGCAACAAATGATTTTTCTCCTGCGCCGGTCAGAATCAGAACCCGCACACCTTCATCGTCGCGCGCATTCAGAAACACCTGCTGCAGCTCTTCCACGGTTTTGCGATTCAGCGCGTTCAGCACTTTTGGCCGGTTCAGCGTTACATAACCGATGCCATCTTTTTTTTCGTACCACAGATTTTCGTAAGCCATTCCGCCTCGGCAAACTTTCTTGCTTCCGAACTTTTACTACCAATTTAAATTACGTTGTTAATGTTTCCCCACTAGCAGCTCAGCATTCCAAACTCCGCGCTTCCACGCACGCCAACTAAAACTTCATCGGTTTGGGCTTTTGCGGATCTGAATAATCGTAAAATCCCCGCCCCGACTTCTTGCCATTCCAGCCCGCCAGCACCATGCGCTTTAAAAGCGGTGGCGAAGCAAAGCGGCGTTCGCGAAATTCCTCAAACATAATATTTGAAATGTAATACGTGGTGTCCAGTCCCACAAAATCCAGCAGCGTCAGCGGTCCCATCGGATGCCCGCATCCCAGCTTCATGGAATTATCGATGTCTTCGATCGACCCAACGCCCTCTTCCAGCGCCCGGATCGCATCCAGCAAATACGGCACCAGCAATCGGTTCACGATAAATCCCGTGCTGTCGTGCGCGCGCACTGGCGTTTTGCCCAGCTTCGCACCAAACGCAACCATCTCTTCGTACACCGACGGGTCAGTGGCAATCGTCCGCACCACTTCCACAAGTTTCATCACCGGTACCGGATTGAAAAAGTGCAGTCCCACGAAACGCTCCGGCCTTTTTGTCGCCGTAGCAATTTCGGTGATGGTTAACGACGAAGTATTGCTGGCGAAAATCGCCGATACCGCGCAAATACTGTCCAACCCGCTGAAAAGTTCGCGCTTGGCGGGAAGTTGCTCCACGATCGCTTCGATCACCAGATCGCAATCTTTGAAGTCATCGAGCGAGGTGGTTCCCTTCAATCGTCCGCGAATCTCCGCCTTTGTCGCCTCGTTGATGGTTCCCTTCTCTACCAGGCGCGCCAGATTTTTGTCGATGTTCTTCAGACCTTTTTCTACAATTTCAGGGCTTACTTCCCGCACCACGGTAGTGAATCCCGCTGCGGCTACGACCTGTGCAATACCCGCACCCATTAACCCGCAGCCTACGACGCCAACTTTTTGAATCGCCATGCCTGTCCTCTTAACGTGCCTGTCCGCAGCGGATTATGCCGGCGAATGACAGGAAATTGTTCAATTGAAAAAGTCTGGACCGCTAAATCAGAATTGCAACAAACCAAAAGTGTAGCAGAAATATACCCGCCCGGTTGACGTCCAGTTGCCGGCCGCTAGTTATATAACGCCTCGACGATCATCGCGATACCCTGGCCGCCTCCAATGCACGCGGTCGTCAATCCGTAGCGAAGATTATTTCTCCGCAACTCGTTCAGAATAGTAATCACCAACCGCGTCCCCGTCGCGCCCAGCGGGTGTCCCAGCGCAATTGCGCCGCCGTTCACATTCGTTTTGTCGCGATTCAGCCCTAACACTTTTTCCACGGCGAGATACTGTGCGGCAAACGCCTCGTTCACTTCCACGCGATCGATCTGCTCCACCGTCAGTCCCGCCAGCTTCAGCGCTTTTTGCGAAGAAGGGACCGGACCAATTCCCATGATGCTGGGCTCCACGCCCGCCACTGCCCAGGAAATAATTCGTCCCACTGGCTTCAATCCGCGCGCTTTGGCGGTTTCCGCTTTCGTGACCACCACCGCCGCTGCGCCATCCACGATGCCGCTGGCATTCCCGGCCGTTACGATGCCGTCTTTTTTAAACGATGGCGGCAACTTTGCCAGCGTCTCCATGGTCGTTTCCGGGCGACGATGGTCGTCTTCGCTCACGGTAATTACTTTTTTCCCCACTTTCACTTCAACCGAAACAAGCTCATCGCGCATGCGGCATGCTTTATATGCCGCCTCGGCGGCTTGCTGGCTGCGCAGCGCATACGCATCGGCGTCCGCCCGTGTGATTCCGTTTTGCTCGGCAAGTTTTTCCGCCGTCAACGCCATCGGCAAGCCGCAGTAAGAATCCGTCAGTCCCGCCATGAGCGAGTCTTCCAGGGCGCCGCCGCCAAGTTTCAATCCGTTGCGCGCTCCACGCACGACGAATGGCGCTTGCGTCATGTTTTCCATGCCGCCGGCCAAAACCATCGTGGCTTCCCCAAGCAGCAACCTTTGCGCCGCCTGCACGATCGACTCCATGCCGGATCCGCACAAGCGATTCACTGTCACCGCGGGTGCTTCGATTCGCAATCCCGCTTTCAATCCCACATGCCGCGCTCCGTACAAGGCATCCGCACTCGTCTGCATCACGTTGCCAAAAATCGCGTGGTCAAATTCCGCGGGATCGACACCCGACCGGCGAATCGCCTCTTTCGAAGCATGCGCTGCCAAATCGATCGCCGAAACATCGGAGAACGATCCGGTGTAACGCGACATCGGAGTCCGTGCTCCTGCAACAATTACGATATCCGTGGGAAACATAAAATTCCTCTCTTAACAAATAGCTAAAATTTGGGAGTGTCCAGCGCGACCACCGTATCTCCGCCGCGCTTCCGCGCTTCATCGATCGAAAACTCCGCGCGATTGATTAAATCCGTCACGATATCTTCACTATCGTAATCGTGTTTTGCCGACGCTTCCACCGCTCCGGCACTCAAGGTAAATTGCACCGCATCCCACGGTGGCCGCAATCCGGCCGCCTCCTTGATCAGCTTGTTCGCCAGGTGTTGTGCTCCATCGAGCCCGGTGTCCGGAAGGATGAAGGCCAGCGACCAGGAGGTATATTTGACGGCAATATCATTCTGCCGAAGAATCGCCAGTAGTGTACGGGCCAATTGCTCCACGTAACGCTCCATTGGAGATTCGCCTTGCTGCCGCAGAATGTCCGCGCCGCGGTCAATCTGCAGAATTGCCAGAGCTAGCCGCGTGCTTTGCGTGCGGGCCCGGTCCGCTTCCAGTAACAAACAACTTTGATACGAGCTGCGGCTCAGCAATCCGGTACGCTCGTCGGACACGCCCATACGCCGCACCAGCGAACGCAGCCGCGTATGGCTTACGCTCATCAGCATCTGGTCGCCGATGGCTTGCAAAAAATAAGCTTCGTTAGGCCGCCACTTGTGTGGTTTGGCATGTCCGGCCACCAGCATTCCTGCTGGGGCCTGCGTCTCTTTATCCGTAATAACTACGCCGAGCGCGGTTTGCAATCCCAATTCGCCCAGAATTGCGCCATCCGAAGAATCCACCACCAAGCCCCCAAGCGCGTCGGGCTCGGCTTTCTCGATCAGCGTCAGCAATTGCACCATCTGCTCACCCGGCGTCGGTTTTCTATCCGGCGGGCAATATTCCGCGGTCATTTCCGGGCGACCGGCTGCGCCGACCGCTGCGAACGAGCGTGTAGCTTGCAGGTAGGAGCCAACTTCAATCACCGCGGTATTCAGCATCGCGCGCGGCGTTTGCTGTCGAAAAATCTTTTGATTAACCTCCGATATTTTCGAGAGGTCGCGCAGCGTTTCCGCCGTGTACACCCCGGTTTTCGCCGCGCCTGTGGTTGACTGCGATTCGGCGAGTGATGCCGCCGGCCCTACCGTCGGCGTAGGTGGTGGCGGCGTGGGTACCGGCTGTTGCCGGTGCGCTCCCGGAGGCCACCAATTCGCCAGTTGATAAAGATTGGAGAGCCGCGCGTTGCGTTTTTCTTCGCCGGGGAACATCACCCCGATCTTTTGCAAGCGGTCCAGCGCTTTATTATGCAGCGAATATTGCAAAAATATTTCCGTTTGCACGATCAGGTCTTCCAGCGTTTGCGATTCTCGTCCCGCCTCCGTAAGAGTTTGTGAAGAGCTGACCACATCGCTGCCATGCGAATCATGCCGCGCTGCGGGCGCCACACTGGTGGCGGACCGCGCCAACCTTCCTCCGACGCGCTTTAGAAACGCATCGTCGACATTTCCCCGCAAAAGTTCCAGCCGTTCCTGGTTGCGATAGTCGTACGCATCGATATCCACAAGTTTTTCGAGCACTTCCGAAGCTTTGGCCACGGCGCCGCTCTGCACGTAAACATCGAAAAGCTTGATTAGAATTTCGAAGTATCTGGACTCCCGGTTCAGCTCATTGAACAGCGACGCCCAGAATTCCAGTATGGCTTGCGATTGCGGATGTTTTTCGCCGGTCAGGTCCATCTGCATCGCGAATTCGTTTTGTTTCTTGTCCGCAAACATGCGCCGTTTCAGCGTCGACAAAATTTCCACGGACTTGGGGTCTTTCCCGGCAAAAGCATATGCGTCGGCCAGTGCGAACAACCGCATCATTCCGCCATTTTTCTCGCGCAGTAATCGCTCAAGAATTTCGCGGGCCCGATCGAGCTGCCCCGCTCCGACAAGTACGTCTCCGAACGTATCCATAAACGCGACGTCATTCTCGGTTTCGGAAAACGGTTCAAGGATGGCCACCGCTTCGGGCGCTTGCCCGGCGTGCATTTTGGCTTGTGCATACAACAGCGCCACGCTGCGCTCCTGCGACGCAAGAATGTAGGCACGATGAAGTAGTTTCAGGGCGTCCGGATGTTCGCCACGCGCAGTCGCAAGTTGCCCGGCCCGCAAATAAGCCCGTGCCGCCAGTACGCTTCGCGAAATGCGCTCCGCCGCTTCCGCCAGCCGCACTTGCCGGACCGGATTTTCCGGATCCAGTTGCGCGATACGCTCCAGGCAAAAAAGCGCGTCCTCATCCCGCGAAGCAAAACTAAAAAGTTCCGCCGCCTTGGTGTATTGCTCGATCGCTTCGTCACCGTGATTCTGTTTTTGCTGCAGGAATGCATATCGCGTGATGCGCTCCGGAGGTTGCTGCACCGGACCGTTGCGCAAAAATCGGTTATATATGGCCAGCGCTTTGTTCTCATCTCGCGGATCGGTGAGCATGTCGAACAGCAGTCCGTAATGAATCGCCGCGAGATCCGGCTGCTCGGTTCGCGAATAAAGATCGCCGAGAGCTTGCGTGGCCTCCTGATGCTGCGGCGCTTCCTCCAGAATCGCCAGGTAGGAAGCGATGGCATCTTCAACGCGGTTCTTTTCAAGGAAGCGCTTAGCGCGGTCTAGGTGCTTGTTGACGTCTGCTGCCATCCGAGGAGGTTGCCTTTGCGGTGCTAGCGTAGTCCATTCTGAATTACGAAATCGGCTTTATGCACGAGCGTGGCTAGCATCGTTTAACTATATACCGCGCTTCGGATGCGGCAAAATCCAGTCAAAATGATTGCCGCGAGAGAGCCAGCAGGCTTCCTCAAGATACGAATCCGAGTCGAATAAATCAGTTAATCGGCCAGGGAATTAGAAGTGTTTCCCGCTGGCTTTCCCCGTTTTTGTAACTCTTCTTTAAGGCACGTAGGACAAAGGCAGCCTTTTGTTTCCGCTGGCATAGGGCCGTGCGGCAATTCCATGCACCAGCACTTTCCCTCGGGCTCGCAGGTCATCTGGCCAGCACAGCGGGCGCATCGCGTTTCCATCTGGCGATTATCCTCTACTGCGATTGCTGCAACTAGTTTATTCAGTTGTTTCAGAGGGAAAGCTGACGCAACTGCAAATTTGTGGCAAACTCGATGTTTACGCGGCATGGTTTTCTGCGCCGTTGTGAGCGATCGGATGAGACTTTCTGGCACCCGCTCACATCGCGCGCGAATCGACCGAAGCGCTCCTGCCGTAACAAACCTAAATGGATCCAAAGTTCATACGCAATTTTTGTATCATTGCGCACATCGACCACGGCAAATCCACGCTCGCCGATCGCTTGCTCGAAATGACCGGGGCGCTGTCCTCGCGCGAAATGCAGGAGCAAGTGCTCGATTCCATGGATCTCGAGCGCGAGCGCGGCATTACCATCAAAGCAAAAAGCATTCGCCTGCATTACAACGCCAAGGACGGAAACACCTACCGCTTAAATCTCATCGATACGCCCGGTCACGTGGATTTTTCTTATGAAGTGTCGCGCGCGCTTTCCGCTTGTGAAGGCGCGTTGCTCGTCGTCGACGCCAGCCAGGGCGTGGAAGCGCAAACAGTGGCGAATACATTTCTCGCGGCGAGCCACAATCTTACGATTCTTCCAGTCATCAATAAGATTGACTTGCCCGCGGCGCAAACCGAATTCGTGAAGGAGCAGATCGAAACGGTGCTGGCCATTCCCGCGCATGACGCTTTACCCATCAGCGCGAAAAGCGGCATTGGCGTGGATGACGTTCTCGAAGCGATCGTTGCGCGCATTCCGCCGCCAAAAGGCAGCGCGGAAAATCCGTTGCAGGCGCTTATCTTCGATTCCTGGTTTGATATTTACCGCGGCGCGGTGGTGCTGGTTCGCGTGATGGAAGGCCGCATCACCAAGCAGATGAAAATCCGATTGGTGTACAGCAATGAAGTTTATGAAGTGGAGACGCTCGGTACGCTGACGCCTAAACCCGTTGCGCTCGATGAACTGGAAGCGGGCGACGTAGGATTTATTGTCGCCAACATCAAACGCGTAGCCGACGCGCGCATGGGCGACACGGTGACGGATGCTTCGCGCGCCGCGCCGGCGCTGCCGGGATTTGAAGCGATCAAGCCGATGGTGTTCGCAGGCATGTTTCCGGTGCTCGCCGATGAATACGAACCGCTGCGCGACGCGCTGGGAAAATTGCAATTAAATGACGCGGCATTCTTTTACGAACCGGAAAATTCCGTAGCGCTGGGATTCGGATTTCGCTGCGGTTTTCTCGGCCTGCTGCACATGGAAATTGTGCAGGAACGGCTGGAGCGCGAATTTGGATTGAACCTGATCACCACCGCTCCCAGCGTGCGCTATCGCATTACGCGGGTTACCGGGGAAGTCAACGAAGTGGATAGCCCGGCGAAATTTCCAAATCCCAGCGACATCGAAAAAATAGAAGAACCGATCATCAAAGCGATGATCATTACCAACGAAGACTCCGTCGGCAGCATTCTGCAACTCTGCCAGGACAAGCGCGGCACGCAGAAAAACTTTGAGTATCTGTCGCCCACACGCGTGATGCTCACGTACGAATTGCCGCTGAACGAAATCGTTCTCGATTTTTACGATCGCCTGAAAAGCGTTTCGCGCGGCTACGCATCGCTGGACTATCACCTTGCGGGCTACAGCGAATCCGATTTGATCAAGCTCGATGTGCTCGTCGGCGGCGAACCGGTGGACGCATTGGCCTTGATTATCCATCGCGATCTGGCTTACGACCGTGGACGCGACCTGGTTTCACGTTTGCGAAAACTGATTCCGCGACAAATGTTTGAGGTGCCAATACAAGCCGCCATCGGCAGCCGCGTGATCGCGCGAGAAACTGTCGCTGCGATTCGCAAAAACGTTCTTGCCAAATGCTACGGCGGAGACATTTCCCGCAAACGCAAACTGCTCGAGAAACAAAAAGAAGGCAAGAAGCGCATGAAACGCGTGGGCCAAGTCGATATTCCCCAAGAAGCGTTTCTCGCCGTGCTCAAAGTCGCGTCATCCTCCGACGACGAATAGGCGCTTACAGCGCGGCTATTCTTTGCTCTCCGTTTCCGTACGTTTCACTTCGGTAATCAAGCGCCCACTGTGCAGCTTCACGTTTACGGCCGCGCCAGCGGCGACCTGGTCGCTGGAGCGGAGCACGTTGCCGGCCGCGTCGGTGGCGATCGCGTAACCGCGTTCAAGAACTCGCAGGGGACTTCGTTCTTCCAGTAGCAGCCGCAGGCGGTCAAGTCGCTCGCGCTTCACACGGAGCATGCGCTCGGAGCGCGCGCTTAATTCGGTGTGGCGACGCTGCACCAGAAGGCGCAAGGCAGCGATCTTTCGGCGAAAGTCGAAAGACACCAGGCGCAAATGTTCCGTGGCGTGGCGGCGTCCCGCTTGAGCCAGCCGCGCGCGCAGGCCCAGCTCGATGCGCGCGGCAAAATCATCGGTGCGATTGCGCAGGCGCACAATCTGCTTCTGAAAATCGAAGGACACGATGCGCAGATGGGCGCCATTGAAACGCCTGCGAGATTGCTCCAACCGGGCGCGCAAACCCAACGCGAGGCGCGAAGTCATTTCATCGGAACGTTGGCGCTGCTGCCGCAACAAGTCCAGCGGCCGGCGAAAGGCCCTGCGTGCGGATAATTCGTGGACCCGCCGCGACGATTCCACCAGGCGGTAGCGAATCAGGCTGACCAGATTTTCGCGCAGGTCGGCAACATGCTTATCAAATTCACGCCGCGTCTGCACCACCAGTTCCGCGGCAGCCGATGGCGTGGAGGCGCGCACATCGGCGACAAAATCCGCGATGGTAAAGTCAGTTTCGTGGCCGACTCCGGAAATGATGGCGATGGTGGATGCGGCGATGGCGCGAGCGACAATCTCTTCATTGAAGCACCACAAATCCTCCATGGAACCGCCGCCGCGCGCGAGGATTAAGACGTCCACACTTTGTTTGCGATTAAAGAATTGCAGCGCGCGGACAATTTCCGCGGCCGCGCCTTCACCCTGAACGCGCACGGGATACAGCGTGAGATGGGCGTTGGGGAAACGCCGCCGCAGAATACGCACCACGTCGCGCACCGCAGCTCCGCGAGGCGAAGTAATCAGGCCGATGCAGCGCGGAAGAATGGGCAGGGGCTTTTTGCGCTCCGAGGAAAATAACCCTTCGGCATCGAGACGTTTCTTCAATTGTTCGAACGCCAACTGTAAAGCGCCGAGACCAACCGGCTCGATGCTCTCGATATAAATCTGATATTCGCCGCGAGACTCGTACACGCTCAGGGATCCGCGCACGGTAACGCGCAAGCCATCTTCAGGGCGGAATTTCATGGCGCGCAGCTGGGTTTTGAAACATACGCACTTCACCTGCGCCCGTTCATCTTTCAACGTGCAATAGATGTGGCCGGATTGCGCTTCGCGGCAATTGGAAATTTCGCCCTGTACCAGAATGTCGGTGAAGTTTTTCGCCAGCGCATCGCGCACGCGGGCGGTCAGTTCACTGACCGACCAGATGCGCCGCTCGGGCATGAGATTGAATTGCAGTTGCGTGGTCATTCGCTGTTTGCAGCTTTCCCCGCCTTGGCGGGCAGGCCCACCCTGGCGGGCAGGGCGGGGAAAATTCTCCATTTACCTTCGCTGCAGTAGAAAAAGGAAGAGGATTTGCCCACGAAGCGGTCGTCGATTCCCTGATGCGCCAAGGGTTTCAGCCCCGCTAAACCTGCGCGATCATCCAGGTCGCCATCGCCCAAGGCTCGAATCGAGCGCGAATATTGCATGGTTTTATTCTTTCCCGGTTTCAGGTAATGCGCGTCGTCCAAGCGAGCGAGCGACGCGGGACACGCGGTTGTCTTGCCCCAAAAAATCACGATCGTGGAGCTGGCGCCCTTGGAGCAAAGCACCGCCCAGTCTTGCTGGCCGTGGCGTGCAAACTCACCGTGAATTACATTTGTCGGTTCGCCGGCGTCGGCAGCGTTTGCAGCGGAACCAAACTGCGGAATGGTGCAGCCTCGCGTATTCAGTTTCTCGACGAACTCGGGCGGCAGGGTTGTAATCTCTGAAGGCTGCAGGCGTCGAATGGGATCCTTTTTCTTCACCGGCGCTTTGGGGGTTTTGGCGTTCTGGGCATAGGAAAGACTTGCCACGGCCAACATTCCGCTAAGGGCAATTGCAATGTGCCACGACGCTGTGTGCAAGCAACCTCGGTCCAACCAACTTCGGTAAGGCCAAGCCGCGACAAGTTCAGGCTTTCGCAATGTACGTAACATGGGTATCGGCCACCCCGCTAGCAAGTGCCCTCAATATACCCGGCATGGCTCGGGACAACCATCTGAGAAAGCGAGCGGGATGCTCGCTGCGAGGGTGTCGGTATCGTCATTTGCAAAGAGTCCAGAAATTGTTGATAACAAAAGAGCTACTTGAGGAGACCGAGAGTTCATAAAATGTTGATAAGAAAAGGGATATGGGATCGATACCCCCCACCCCCGGTGTTTTGGGGCAAAGAGTCCACAAACTGTTGAAAACAAATGACGGAGAAAAATAAAAGAGCGCAAGAGTTCATAAGATGATGACGGTACAGGGGATATCGTGGGGAGGTGGTACGGGAAAGGTGAAACTCGGAGTGAACTGCGACGATCATCCGTAAGTGTACTATATAAATATAGTAACTACAAGTATAATCTGACGGTTGATCGTCGTTGCAGAGAGCTTTCGGATTCGAATAACTGGTTAATTGGTGGGGATCGACGCGACGGTCAGCGCTACGGCGACGAAAGAAAGGTCAAAGACCGCACCCCGCCGCCTGCTGGCAAGCCCTCCTACGGCGGGCAAGCTCGCCACGGCGAGCAGGCCTGAGGCCCGTAGGGTGCGGCACCCGACTTCAACTTCCTGAAAAAAGCCCGACTCCCGCAGAAGGGTGAAAAGGTGGGCCACCCGCCCGGCGAGCATGATAATTCCAGATAGTGCGCATGACGCTTCCAATTATTTTTGAGGATCGATAAAGACCCAGACGGTGTTGGTGGTGTGGCTGTAAAAAAGGGTGACGAGTACGTCTCGTGGGTTCTGTTTGAAAGCGAAGTGGTAGCGGAATTTTTCGTGAAGCTTTTTGGCGGCCACGCCTTTTTCAAAGCGGCCGTAGAATTCCTTTACCTCGGTGCATGGCGCCACTTGTTTGAAGAAGTTCTTTCCGACTGCATTTTTCTTGTCGAGATTTGCGAGCTGCGACTCAAATAAATTGAATTGCAAGACAGTGCCGTTGGCGTCCAACTGAATCGCTCCATGCGGAAGTCTGTCCAGTTCCTCTTCTCTCAAATAATCAATCGTCGTGAATAACGTGCTGCGTGTTTCGGTGTCAACTGGCATGATTCCTCCATGAATCTCTGTGTTTCTCTAAGATACTAAGGAATGTCGGTCTACTTTTGTTCATTGATGGCGCCCTTTAAGCGTAACGAGTGCGCTTTTGGAAACAAGCTTGGGAAGCAAAAGTTCAAGCTCTCGCTTATTGAGTAAGGAGTGGGAGCGTTCTGTTTGTCCCGATTCCCCCTCCGTTCCAGCACCCGTTGACGTTGCGACTGACGAAGGGTTGCGTCGGTGGGAAAGTAAGCGGTGCGGCGAGGATCATGGCCTATTTTACTTGTTGGTGATAGTAACTACTATAAAAAAAAGGACAGGGGTGGGGACCTGTACGAAGGGACGGGTTGTTCTTAGAAGTGGCGGATGGAGTAAGAGGAAACTTCCTGCCTGCGGCAGGCAGGCAAAAACCGCMCCCCGCCGCCGGCGGGCAAGCCTGAACCCCGTAGGGTGCGGCAACCGACTTCAACTTCCTGAAAAACACTCAATCCCTGCAAAAAAGCCGAAGGATGGGCCACCCGCCAGCCAGAACACATTTGGAGAAGGTGCGGGCGCGGCATGGTTTATCGTAAGGTGTGGGCGGGCCGCTGGAAAGCTTTTCGTGAAGCTATTGGTGGTCAAATCGAACGCGGGGTGTCTCGGATGAAGATCAATAAGAAATTCAAGGCGAAGCTACAAAAAAGCTCCAACAAAGGCGGCTGGACCTATGTGGTGTGGCCGGGTTCGGCCAAATTTTTCGGGACGCATGGACTGGTCAAGATCAAAGGGAAAATCGACGGCCACCCGTTTCGCGCTTCGTTCATGGCCATGGGCGACGGCCAGCAGATGCTGCCCGTGAAGGCGGAAATCCGCAGTGCTATCGGCAAGGAAGTGGGGGATACGGTGGCGGTCGTTCTGGAAGAACGAATCGGGCAGGGGCGTAAAGACAAAGCATGATATTCGCGGCGTAGCAGCAATACATCGTTCTTATCCACGGCCGCCGCATCGCTGAATCTTTCCGGCTTCTTCTTTTGAAACAGATCGGTAATGGACAAACCAAAACCGATAATTCCATATGTAAGTCAGCCCAGGAGTGCAAACCTTGAAGCCAAAAAGGGGATTATGTAGGCTGCATATGCGATAAGCATTAAGGTCGCCTTCAAGTAGAATAGTGTCCAGGTCAGCCAATTGAAGCTCGCGGGAGCTTGAAATTCATCTGTTTCAGTCGTGCCCTGATTTTCCTTACTTCGGAAGTAAATAAACCAAATGGTTGTGCCAGATAAATATTGAAGAAAGTCAAAGAAAAGCGCCAGAAAGATGAACAATGCTGCGCGCAACAGATGTATATCCAGGGTAGATCCCGACGTTGTTTGTGACTTAAACAACCAAATGACGCCTACACCCGCGAGGCTGAGTTGCCGCACAATATCACTTGCTTTGCCGGAGAGTGATTCGTAGGCTGCACGGATGTCCGCGAGTTTCATCAAAAATTCACGGCTAACTTTTGAACGTTCGGTTGCATTACCGTCTCGGTCCTGTCCCTGCTGTTGCCCTTCTCGGTCCTGTGCCTGATGTTTCCCCTGTCAGCAGCACGGCGTCTTTGAACGCCTTCGACGGGCGCAGCCGAACCACCGTCTTAGCCTTGATCTTGATCTGTTCGCCGGTCTGAGGATTGCGACCAAGGCGCGCCTTGCGGTGGGCCTTTACTACGCGGCCGATATTGGGGATTACGAATTTTCCGGCGGAGCCCTTCGCTTCCTTCACTGCCAGTTTAAACAGCTCTTCAAAGAAAAGCACTGCGGTTTTTTTCGATGTTCCGACTTTCTGGGCAATGTGTGAAACGATCTTTGTCTTACTTAAAGGCTTGGCTGCCATTTATGTCTTTGCCCTCCGTCCTGCTTACAGAACTAGTAACTATGCATATAACATTGTCAATTGGAAGGGTCAAATGAATTTTGGGCAGGCAAACGCTTTCACAAACCGAAAGGTTCGGGCACCCTCGTTACTATCTATTCTGTTAAGGCGGTGGGAGGATCACTTGCGAAAATGCGGAGCCGGGGAAAATACTAGCGTTATAGTTCTTCGCGGCGAGCAGCCGAGCAAACCAGAGTATTTAGCTCGCACGATATAAATCAGTGGCGCGAGGGGATCGGTAACATCCGAGCAAACGGTCGGCGATGGCGAAGCCATAAATCTCTCCCGAAGGGTTGGATCTGTAAAGGTGAGCACTCCTAGCAGGTAACCCAATTACCCCAAACTGGAGCGCGTGTCCCTTTGCACTTTCCCGCGCCGGTAATCATTTATAAAGTCGGTCATAATGACATCGATAAAATCTTCCTGCAATCGTCCAACAGAACACAATTATTCGCGGGCGTACTGAGCTTTTATGCGGTCTTCTACATTGGATATAGTACACATATGGTTATTCCGCTTAGCATTTGGTTCAAAATCGAACCCAAAGCACTTGAGGAGCTGGGCGTATTGAATGCCTTCATCGGCATTGATAACAGGGTTTTTGTTGATCCAAATCTCTTGAGAAAAACAGAAATTCCAGAATTTAAGAATGCTCGCAAGGAACTTGAAGATTACTTTGCGCCCATCATCACACTTATCAAAGCCTGTAAGGCTGCGGACGATGTGGCGTGGAGAGAAGCCAAGAAAAGACTTCAGTTCAAGGAAGAGCACGGTGCAGCTCTTGGATATTCCGGGGCTGAAACTTCGGGTCGAGGTGTAGGCCCCTTAATGGCCGGGATGCTGGTTGAAAGGGGCAAGGAAATCGTGAACTTGGGGATTGAGGCACCCGAGATGTTTGAGTTAATCGGCCTATTCCAAGAAGACTTCGGGCCTGATCTGCTTAGTGATATGGCGGTTGCGATTTTGAAAGAAAGCTTTTTTGCATACACGCAAAGAGTAACATCCACACTGGGGCTAAATCCCAGCAAGGATTTCAAGTTCAACAAGACAAATTGGCTGCTTCCAGTACATCCAGACGGAAAGAAAGCCTTGATTCTCGTTCCTGCCGAATTGCTGACGCCGTTACCAGTGGCGCTAGACCGCAGCGAAATTGATTTGGTTGCTGAATTTAACGCAGAGGTTCGGACTCAGTGGAACAAGATTATTGCGGTTGCCAGTAAGGATGACCGGGAACCTAGCAAGGCCGAAATTCGAGAGTTATTGTTAGCGGCACCCAAAAATCTTTCAGATTTAATTGACGTATATCGAAAGGCTGCAGGTATTGGTTATGATTTCAAAAACGACCCAAAGGGTTTGCTGAGTTGGGACTACATAGGACGGATGGCGGCACAATCTTTTCCCCTCACTATCGAACAGAAGAAACCCAAAAGCGTCGAAGAAATGCGTCAGATTCTGGATTTAATTATCGGCCAATTCAAGAAGAACATCGAAGAAAACAAGCTCTACGAAATGTTGTATGGGGAGAATGGCAAAGCGCGTGACGAAGTTTTTTCCCAGCGATTGTTTTACGCCAATGCTGACAGCTATTGCGCGGCGAACGATGTTGATTTGACGCGGGAACCCAACGCGGGTAATGGTCCTGTGGATTTTAAGCTCAGTCACGGATATCACGGGAGAATTTTGGTTGAAGTAAAGAAGTCGAGTAATCCCCATCTGTTACATGGATTTGAGACACAATTAGCTGCATATCAGAAGAGCGAAGCCACGGAGGAAGCTTTGTACTTAATTATGCGAGTGACAGAAGGGGAAACTGGGATAAATGATGTAATTAACTTCCGCAGAGAGAAGTTAAAAGCGGGTCTAAAAGTCCCGGACATTGTAATAATTGACGCGAGAAAAAGACCCTCTGCTTCTAAACGCTGAGGGTTAATGAACGCTTCATGGAACGCACGAAACCAAAAAAAAGGCGGGTCAAATGGCCCGCCTTTTTTGAAATAGATACGATGTGTTATGCGTGATTGCGCTTTGGTGAGAAGCGCGAGCGCCGTAAAACCGCCAACCCTCAAAGATAAAAAGGCGACCCAAGACCCAGGTTCAAAACCGGCCTGCGACAGGCAGGCACCAACTGCGAACCCTGATTGGATAAGAGAAAAGGCTCCGTATACACGCACCGTG
>JRHI01000371.1_pt1 | contig 49707 bp, 40 predicted proteins | sample 215371 | NCBI WGS metagenome assembly JRHI01 (sample SAMN02929681, study PRJNA255918) | sediment metagenome | biome: cave system; feature: Ice Cave; material: Sediment; isolation source: sediment from deep within a dark volcanic ice cave with no known source of... ...
ATCCAGGATCTCGCGCGTCCGCAACTCGTGGCGGACGCCCAATACTGCTTCGCAGGCGTGGCTAAACGGCCCGTGCCCGACATCGTGCAGCAGCAGGCTCGCACGCAGGAGGCGACGCTGATGGGCGAAGTCACGCTCGTCGGCAAAGTATTCGCCGTCTTGCCGGCGCAGCGATTCGATGACCCGCTCGCCGATCGCCAGCGCTCCCAGCGCATGGCTGAAACGCGAGTGTTCGGCGCCGGGAAACGCCAGGTACGCGAGCCCAAGCTGTCGCAAGCGTCGAAGTCGCTGCATCGGTTCGGTGGCAAGCAGCGTCACCTCGGCATCATCGAGTTCTATGAAATCGTGGACCGGATCGAATATGCGCTTGATGTTGTTATGGGTTCCGTGTAAATGGGGAACGTTCCGTCCCCCAACCCCGATCCGCACGGATGCGGCCTGCGCGGCCCCCCGCGCTCTCCATGCGGCTTGCTGGGTCGCTCACCTACGCGTCCAACGCTGCGCGGATGGGCCGTCTGAAATGGATCGCGGCGGATAGTCTCGTTCAGTCCGCCCGACCCCGTAGGGGACTCTCCGCGCTCTCGAGGCGGCTTTGCCCGGTCGCCCAACTTACGCGCCCGACGCTGCGATAGTCGGCGGTCACAAAATTGGAAGGATTGCGGCGGACAGCCGACGCGGGAAGCGTACAAGTTGACCCCGTCTCCTACGACCCGCTTTTGTTCGATCTCGCGAGCATCGACTTCGCCGAGCGATTATCGCGCCAATCTCTCCCCACCGGGACTGCTAGGGGTCGCCAACTTCTAGCGGCTTATAACGGTACAGTTCTGCCGCAGGTCGATGACGCGCACGGCGGCGTCTGGTACGAAAGCTCCGGGATCGACTGGCGGGTGGTACTAAACTCTTGGGGAAGACGCGTATCGTACCATTGAGTACGACAACTGAAAAAGAAGGTTCCCTATGTACGGTGCCATTCGCGAGTATAAATTACAGCCCGGAAAAGTGAACGAGATCATCGGGAGAATTCGCGATGAATTCGTCCCCCTGGTCACCAAAGCGCCGGGGTTTGTCTCTTACACGCTCGTCCACGTCGGTGGTGATAACATCCTCACCACGAGTGTCTTTGAAAACCAAGCGGAGGCTGAGGAATCCGTGAAGATAGCTGCCGGCTACGTTAAAGATAAAATGGCTGGGTTCGTCACCGGGCCGCCGCGCGTGACGACGGGCAAATTCACGGTGCGTCACGTCAAAGACGATGCAAAAGCGGGCTACGGCTTCATGCGGCGTTTTGAGTCCAAGCGCGAGAAGGCGGAGGAGATCTCAAAGCGAGTTCGTGAAGGTCTCGTCCCAGAGTTGAGCGGCATGCCGGGTTTCGCGAGCTACGGGCTCCTCGTGGAAAGCGGTCAGGATCGCGGCGCTGCCCTCATGACCTTTGCCGATCGTGCGACAGCGGAAGCTGCGAACCAGCGAGCTCTCACGTGGGTGAAAGAAAACATCGGTGATATGCTCACCAAACCGCTCGAGGTCATCGCTGGCTAAATCAAATTCCGCCATGCACGGGCGACGGTGGGCTTGCGTTAGACGGCGCTGGTTGGAGTAACGTAGCAGTATGAGCGCCGGCGGTACGAACCGTCGGCGCTTTTTTTTTCGCCGGGCGAGGATCGGCGTAGGAAAACCGTCTCGATCGCCTCCGGTACGTTTTGGAAGGGACTTCGAATCCATGACGGTTGTTCCGTCCCCCACGCCCCTGCGCGGGACTCGGGGGTGTCCATGCGACTTCCCGGGTCGCCCATCGGCGCGCCCGACGCTTTGTGCGGGTAAGCAGTCGCCAGATTTCAGAAGGTCGGACTAAGGTTTCCCGGCGAGATGCTGGAGGGCGGTGCAGAGGCGGTCGATTTCGTCGTCGGAGTTGTAGTAATGGACTGAGGCACGGACGAAGGCCGTTAGGTTGCCGGATTGCGGGTCCATTGGGGTTCGGTTTGCTTCCCAGAGGTTGATTCGCTGCGCTCGGAGTCGGGTAACGACCTCAGTTGGTTCGATTCCGCGCACGAGGAATCCGATGATTCCCGAGCTGTCGGTCGGCCGATCAATGACCGTGACCGCGTCGGTTTCGGCGAGCCGCGTACGTGTCGTGCGCGCGACAGCGATGATTCGCTGGGCCAGTTGGCGCATGCCCCAGGCGTTTGCGTACGCCGCTGCGATACCGAGACCGATTTTGCCGGCAACGTTGCCTTCGAAGGTTTCGAACCGGCGGGCTCCGGCCCGGACCGCGTACTGCTCGTAAGACACGAGCGTTGCGCCGTGCAGATCGAGAAATGCCGGCTCGAGTTGTTGGGCCAGTTCGCGTCGAACGTAGAGAAAGCCGGTGCCGCGCGGCGCGCGCAAGTATTTGCGCCCGGTGGCCGCGAGAAAATCGCAGCCGGTTTCGCGGACGTCGATCGGCAAGTGGCCGACTGTTTGGCAAGCGTCGAGTAGATAGAGCGCACCGCACGAGCGCGCTATGCGGCCGATCTCGATCACTGGATTGATTGCGCCGCCGGCTGACGCGAGATGGGTGATCGCGATTAATTTTACCCGTTCGTCAAGCGCGCGTACGAGGGCGTGCGTGGAGATGCCGCCACGCTCCTCGTCGTCGGGGACAATCTCCAGCTGGACGCCTTTTGCGCGGGCGAGCTGAAGCATGGCGATCACATTGCTCGCGTATTCGTTTCGCCCAATGAGAATGCGGTCACCGCGCTCGAACGAGATCGCGGAAAAGGCGCTATCCCAGGCGCGAGTCGCGCTTTCCACCAGCGCAACTTCGTCGGGTGCCGCACCGATCAGCATTGCGATCTCGGCGTAGGTACGTTCGATCGCATCATCGGCGCCGACCGCGGCTTCGTATCCGCCGTTCGCCGCCTCGAAGCGTACGTGGGCGATGACGGCGTCGAGCACCGCTTGCGGCATGAGCGCCGCACCGGCATTGTTGAAGTGCGCGACGTCGATGCAACCAGGCGTCTCACGCCGTGCTCGCTCGAGGTCGAACGGCGAGTTTATCATCGTCGGTCGTCTTCCACAGCCGCGCCGACCGGCCCGCCGCCGGGCGGGCAACTGTGGTCCGCGACGCGAAGGAATACGCTGACGTGCTCATCGATCAGAATGTCATTCGCGAGGTGCTGGCTCGTACCGACATCGGAACGTTCATCGGCGACTATGTCGCGCTGCGCAAACGTGGCAACGACCTCGTCGGGCTGTGCCCGTTTCATGGTGAGAAAACTCCCTCGCTGCACGTTCATCCCGACCGTGGTTTCTTCAAATGTTTTGGGTGCGGTGCCGGCGGGTCCGCCATCACGTTCTTCGAGAAGATCGAGAACGTTCGCTTTCCCGACGCGGTGAGGGCGCTCGCCAAACGGGTCGGAGTCGAGGTCGAGCCGGAAACTGCGACAGCCGCCCGCATCCGCTCGGAAAAAGAAATGATTTACGCCGCCAACGAACTCGCGGCGGCGTATTTCCACCGGACGCTCAAGCGCGATCCGGCGGCCGCCCGAGCCCGCGCCTACTGTGCGCAGCGGGGCCTCAGCGACGCGACCGTCGATGCGTTTGTTCTGGGCTTCGCCCCTGACGGCTGGGATGGCCTTACAGTGGAATTGCGCCGCGCTGGAGTCGATCCGGCGCTGGCGGTTCGCGCCGGGTTGCTAAAAGCCGGCCAACATGGATATTACGACTTCTATCGTGGCCGGCTGATGATTCCGACCTATGCTACTACCGGTGAAGTGATCGCGTTCGGTGGCCGTGCCCTCGGCGATGTCGAGCCGAAGTACCTCAACACCGGCACAACCGCCGCATACACAAAGGGTCGCGGCCTGTTCGCTCTGAACGTCGCGCGCCGCGCGGTCGCCAAGACCGAGTCGCTCATCGTCGTCGAGGGCTACCTCGACTGCATTGCCCTCCACCAATCGGATTTCGTCAACACCGTCGCGTCGCTCGGCACGGCATTCACCTCCGAACAGGCGGCCGAGTTACGCAAATACACCGACCGCGTCTTTATCTGCTTTGATTCGGACGCAGCCGGCAGCGCCGCAACCGTGAAATCGATCGACCTGCTGCTGACCGCCGGCTGTGCGGCTCGGATCGTAAAACTGCCGGCCGGAGAAGACCCCGACTCATTTCTTCGAACGCACGGCCGCGACGCATTTGCGAGCCTGCTCGATGCGGCCGTATCGGCCGTCGAGTTTAAGCTGGAACGGTCGCTCGACACGATCCGCACGCGTTTCGTCGCGCCGTCCGCGGTCGCTCGGGAGGCCGAGCGACTCGTGCGGTCACTGCCGCGCGAAGAATGGGACAAGTGGCGCGTCTACGTCGCCGGCCGGCTTGGCTTGAGCATCGAAGATGTGCGCGCAAGCGCATTTCGCGCCGATGCGGCGAACTTCGCGCCGGCGGGACTGCGAGCGCCGCCATTCGGCCGCCACGCCGCTCCGCTGGCCGAGCCGTTGGGAATCGAGCGTGATATCCTCATGACCCTGTTAGAAGAGCCGGCGCTGGTCGCGGAGTATGCCGAGCGCATCCCGGCCACGGCGTTCGCCAATGAAACCCTAGGGTCTGTCTATGCGGTTTTAGTGCAGCGTCGTACCGACTTGCTCGAACCGGCAGACGTCTTCTCGGTCTTCGGCGAGGATCGCCGGATGCTCGAGGCGATCGTCGGACTCCAGCCCGGCGAGCCTGCGAATGCGATGCGATTTCGCTCCGCCGAGCAGCGGCGAGCGCATTTGGATCGCATTATCGAGCGGCTTGGCGAGGAGGCCGACAAGCTGCGGCTGCGCGAAATAGACGAGCGAATTTCGGCTGGAGGCCCGGTCCCTCAAGCCGAAAGAGACGAATACCGATCTCTTGTCGAAAGGGTCGAACATGCCGCCCGGAAACGCCTGGGGGCCAAAGTTTAAGAATCAATGAAATGAAAGGAGGTGAAGACAACAAGATGGCTCGCAAGAAAGCCGCGGCTACCGCTCCGCGCGAGACCCCGGCGCTACCGCTCGAAGAGACGATCAAGAAACTGATCGAGCGCGGAAAAAAGCGCGGTGCGTTGACGTACGAAGAAATCAACGCTGTCTTCGAAAACGTCGACGACGTGAGTCCCGAGAAGATCGAAGAACTCTTTGAAGAGATTTCCACGATGGGAATCGAGATCGTCGATGAGCAGAAAGAAGAGAAACCGGACAGCGACGAGGCGCAGGCCGAGGAATCGCTACAAGCTTCGCTTTCCCTCGATGATCCGGTACGGATGTATCTCAAGGAGATCGGTCGCGTACCGCTGCTCTCGATGGATGATGAGAAGGAATTGGCGATGGCGATCGAGGCTGGCGAAATCGAGGCCCGCAAAAACGGGACGGCCAGAAACGCGGTCATCGATGCTGGATTCGAAGCGAAGCGCCGGCTCACCGAAGCCAATTTGCGGCTGGTAGTTTCGATAGCGAAGAAATACGTTGGCCGCGGGATGTTGTTCTTGGACCTCATACAAGAAGGCAACCTCGGATTGATTCGCGCCGTCGAGAAGTTCGATTACCGCAAAGGTTACAAATTTTCCACCTACGCGACGTGGTGGATCCGCCAAGCGATTACGCGCGCCCTCGCCGACCAGGCTCGCACGATTCGGATTCCAGTGCACATGGTCGAGACCATCAACCGGCTCATCAAAATCTCGCGGCAACTTTTGCAAGAACTGGGCCGCGATCCGACCGTTGAAGAGATCGCCGGTGAAATGGGGCTTACGCCGGAAAAGGTTCGCGAAGTCATCAAGATCTCGCAGGAACCGATCTCACTTGAAACTCCGATCGGCGAAGAAGAAGACTCGCATTTGGGCGACTTCATCGAAGACCAGGAAGCGGTTGCGCCGGCCGAAGCCGCATCGGTTATGCTGCTTAAAGAAAAGATGGCCGACGTCCTCAAGAACCTCACCGAGCGCGAACGCAAAGTGCTGGTATTGCGCTTCGGCCTCGAGGACGGGCATCAGCGCACGCTGGAAGAAGTCGGGCAGGAATTCGGCGTCACTCGTGAGCGCATCCGTCAGATCGAAGCGAAGGCGCTGCGCAAACTCCGTCACCCCTCACGCGGCAAGGCCCTTAAGGACTACTGGTCGACCGAGTAGCACCAGGCCGCGTTGCTCAATCGTACTCGCGGCAGCGTGGTGGGTCGGAACGTGAACCAGCGAATACCGCGGATTTACCTGGGGCGTCTACGCAAGCCGCCGGTACTATATAAAGTCGTCTAGAATTGCGTGAGTGACAATACGTTGCCGTCCGGGTCGTTGAACCACACGACTTTGGCCCGGGAGGGGCTCGTCCAAATACCGCGCGCGTCCTGGTTCATAAAATCAAATCTCAACGGTGGGATGCCAGCTTTTTCGAAGCCGTCGAGAACCGAATCGATGCGGTCGACGTGCCACCCCAGAACGGTGTACGGAGCAGGGTCCACTTTGGGGGCGATGGTGACCCGAAGCGGCGTCCCGTTCGCGTCGAACACGAGCGCATACTCGTCTTGGCTTATGACTCGAAGGCCGAGCGCGTCACGATAAAATGCTTGCGCACGCTGCGCGTCGACGGTCGAGACGAACGCGACAAGTTGCTGAGCGCCGAGCACGTTACCTGCTCTCCTTTCAGTACTATCCGCTTGGCAAGGAGTTCCACAGCCTTGTGAGCGTTACGCAGAAGTGTGCTAGGTCCCTAGCCGGGTGACTGCTTCGTCGGCGAGCCCGCTTTTCATCATCGAGCAACACATTGAGAGCCAGCAGATGCCTCGCTCGGGCTACGAGGCTTCTTCCCACCTCAACGGCGCGGCTTGAGGCGCAATTTGGTAACGGCGCCGGTTCAGTGGCCGGCGTTTTCTTTGATCGGGTGTGCCGGCGTGACGTCGGGGTTCTTTTCGGCAAAGGCGCCGTTGCTATTGGGCAAGACCCAAACTTGGAGATCCCAGATCAGGGGCAGCGTGAACACGAAGCGCACGTCTTTGACGCTTTTCGCCGCGCCGGCAGCGACGATCGCTTCGGGCGTCGGCTTCGCAAGTGTTGCGCCGGCCTGCTCGATGGTCTTGAGAGCCATTCCTGCGTACTTCACCGCACCGTTACCGAGATCAACCGCGTAGTGTACGTGAGCGGACATCGTGATCCAGCGGCTGGGGTCGACGTTGTAGAGTTGCGGCTTCTCGGGCGAATCCGCTTTGAGCACGGAGAAGTCGGCGCCCAGCAACCGGCCTTTGACGTCATACCATAGCTGGCTGGGATGCTTTTCATCGCTGGTCCATTGCCGGTTCGCATAGCTTATCGCGCCGACGTGGTCTTCGTCGGTAAAGCGCACGTAGCCGGCCTTGACCGCCGACTCGGGCGTTGGAAAACGGCTCCGCAGATCGGCTGAAATCCGGTCAACGAACGGCGCCTCGGCCGCGGTTGGCTTGCCGTCGAGTTTGGCCTGAGCGTTCGCGCTGGTGCCCATGAGCGCGATGCAGCCGGCGAGTGTCAAGAAACTAAAAAATACGCGTCTCATGGAGCCGGAGTTCCGACTGCCGAACTCGGGCTCCCGCCGTCGGCGGCGCGCGGCGTCGCACTCGGGCTTGGCGCTGTGGTTGCGCGCGGCGGTACGGTGTAAAAGGGCTTGGCCGAATATTCCGCGTGCACCGGGTCGGTGCTCAGACCCAGCGGCGGCGGGGTGACGATGACGATCGCGGTTGGGGTCGAACCGTCAACCGCGGCCAACGTGACGGTGCGAAGGACGGTTCCAATCGGCAATATCACGTCGCGTCCGCGCCGAAATATCCGGTACACCAGATGGTAGGGGATGAAGATGTCTTTGACGGTGTCGGTGATGCCGCCGGTCGACTGCTGGCCGGCCGTCAGTTCGACCGTAAGAAGCGAGCGCGCCGGGCGAACCGGCAGGTTGCCAAAGCCGGAGAGGTCGATGGGCTCGACATCGATCGCGAGCGTGCCATCGACATCTGACATCGCGGCACTCTTACTACCGACGATGCGAACCGTCGCTGGCGCGCCCGCCGCTGCCAAAACTGCGCCGCCGACCTCTAGCGGCTTCTGAAGATGCGCGCGCACCCGTTGACCCGCCACCGCGGTGTGCGAATCTACTCGCTCGTCGAGCACGATTGCGATCGAGCTGCCGAGCGGCAAATACGCTGCGCTCACGGCAGGCGGTGAACTCGTCGCCGCGGATACGCCCGGGGTCGACGGCGGCAGCCGCGCTGGTGGTGGCAACGCAGCCGCCGTCCCGGCGGCAAAGGCCAGCAGCGTCAAAAGCGTCCCCGCGCTAAAGCTGCGGCGCTTCAGCCTTTTTTCGACGACTCCGCGGCCCGTTTTCCCGCTTCGATCAGCTCTTTGACCTTCTGACCGCCCTTTTGTCCGATTTCTTCGTAAAACGTCGGACCGTATCGGTCGCGAGTTGCCTCGCCGCCTTTTTTCCCGCCCTTTTTACCGATTTCTTCGTAGAAGGCATGGCCGTGGGTGCGCTTGGTGGCCTGACCGCCTTTGCGGCCGATCGCTTCATAGAATTCGGTGCCGTATTTTTTCTTGACGGTTTCGCCGCCTTTTTGACCCGCCTCGCGGACGGTCATCCCTTTTGCTTTTTCCACCTTTTTGTCGCTCGTGGTCACGACCCGTGCTCCCTTCGGTCAGTCCCACCGATGCCGCTTCCTCTACTGGGGAGGGCTTGGACCGGCGCGCCTGCCATTCTATAACGTTAACGTTCGGAAAGTTGGTTTGTTTCGGTGAAGATGTTCGCCGGCGTCTTGGCCGGGACGCTCGCCCTGAGTAGTGTCCCGGACCCCTCATTTCAAGAAATTCTGGGCGCCGAGCACGCTCGCACACTGTCGGGGTCCCGCTTGCTTCTATACCTGGATCAAGGGCCAAAAGTTGCATCCCGGGCTGCCCTGGCAATCGGTCGGACGAAGGACCCCGCGGGTCGCGAGCCGCTCCGCGCCCACCTTGCCCACCCCGACGCCGGCGTCCGCGCTATGGTGGCCTTTGCGCTAGGATTACTCTCCGATCCGGACGCTCTCCAAACCCTGCTCCGGCTTGCGCGACAGGATCCCAGCAGCGCCGTCCGTTACTCGGCCGTCGACGCCGTCGGACGGATTTTAGCCGCGGCGCCCGCCACCGGCACCAGCGAGATGGCCGCTGACGTCTTGATCGTCGTCCGGGCGGACGTCGACCCGGCGGTGCGCGGGCATGCTTCGGCCGCCCTCGAGGTCTTTCGCGATCGGCCGTTCGCAGTTCAGCTCGCGCGAGATATCGGTCGAGCGTACGACCGCGAGCGCGACCCAACGGTGCGCTGGCACCTGATGTGGACGGTCTTTCGCGGCTTTGCTCGGGTCGTCGATCCTATCGTGCTGCTGCGCGGCGAACAAGACACGGACGAATTCGTCCGCGCCGCCGCGGTGCGCGGTCTGGCTCGGCGGCCCGCAACCGAACGCATCTCGACCGCCGGCGTTCCCGGGCGCGCGAAGCGCGATTACGCGACACCGGTTTCGGCAGTCGAAGCGATGCTGGACGATCGGTCGTGGCACGTGCAGCTCGACGCGCGCGAAGCACTGCGCCATCTGCGCGGGCAGCCGGCGACCGAACATCTGACCGCTCTACCGCCGGGCCTGCACCTGCCACCGCTCGATCCCCGCGTCGGCGCGGGCTCGCACGCGTTTGTGCGCTCGCCGGACGCCGGCGGAAAACCGTCAGCGCCGATCATCGGCGATGTTCGCCCGGTGATGCTCGACGCGCTCGATCGCGCGGATCGCCTCAACGGCTCGTTGCCGGGGTCGCATCCACGTGTCCGCATTGCAACGACAAAGGGGACGTTCGTGGTGCGACTTTATCCGGAATGGGCACCGTTCACGGTCGCAAATTTCCTGAACCTGGCCAATAAGGGGTACTTCGATGGCCTGCGCTGGTTTCGCATCGTCCCCGACTTCGTCGTCCAAACCGGCGATCCGAAGAACACCGGTGAGGGCGATGCCGGTTATTCAATCGGGGCAGAGGAAAATCCGATCGAGCAACGCGCCGGTGTCATCTCAATGGGACTGAACTACGACAAAGGGCACGCGCTCCGCGATTCGGCCGGCACGCAATTCTACATCACGCTCTCGCCGCAACTCCATCTGGATCGCGACTTCACTGTCTTCGGTGAAATCGAGGCCGGTTTCAGCGTGCTTGCGCACTTGACTGAGAGCGATCGCATGCTCCACGTCGAACAGATAGACGATCGCTAAACCAGCCCGGCGCGAAACACATAAATCGGGCTCGACCAGGCGAGGTGGCCGTCTTCGGTCGTGACCCGAACGTAGAGCGCATTATCTTTCGAGCGATGGAGCGCAACGCGACGCTCGATTTTAATGGTGTGGTGGCGATTGACGTCAGGTAACCGAAACACTCGAATCTGCCGTTCGATCCCGCCGGCGTCGAAGACGCGGTCGGTTAGACCGATCTGCGAGACGGGCAGATCGCATTTGACCAGCGGCGTGTCGAGTCTTAAGATCCCAGCCGCTGGGTCGTCGAGCCAGGCGTCGAAACCGCCGTAACCGCCGGTCGTCAGCGCCTGCCACTGCACTTGCGTCGGCGAATTCTGGATGAGTTTCTTGTCCAGGTTGTAAAAATTGACGGGTGAGACCCGCTTGAACGCGTTGCCATCGAGGGTGGCGCGCCCGTCCCAGACGGTCTCGCGCCCGCGGCCGCGGTATTCGGAGCCCTGCCACACGACTCTGATGCGCGCCCCGAGTTCGTCCGCAAAAGGCCGATACGTTTCAATGGTCTCGAGGCCGTTGCGGATGTCGATTCTTTCAATCGGCGATGTCGAAACAGTTTCGATCTTCAGCAATGCGTCCGGCTGGTCGCTGCTCACGATGTCGCCCATCATCGCGTCTGCAACCGGTTGGCTCGAACTGGCCACCAGATGCGGGTCTTCGCTGAAGCGCATGGCCGGAACATCGAAGCCGGCTTGGGTGTCAAGAATCAACCGGCAGCCGGTTGTGGCGTAATGGTGGCGCTTGCGCAGCGCATCCATCAGCGCTGGCCGCGTGAGGCGTTCGCTTAGAATGCACGTCAGGCCGCCGTAGGCGCCGAACAGCGTGGCGCCAGGGTAACTGGCACCGTGCCGGCCCTTATGCCCGTCGCTATTGCTCACGATTCCGACGCGATAGCCCTGCTCGAACGCATCGTTGAGCAGCCACTCGAACGTCCCCCAGTCGGAATGGATTTCGATAGCGCGTTCCAACCGGATATCGTGCGCGAGCTTGATATCCGCATAACGGCCACCGATGTGGGCGAACACGACGCAGTCTTCGTCTTTTAGAAATTCGAATAAATCGGCGGCCGAATTGGCGTCGGTTGCGATGTCGGACAGGTCATCGACCAGCGCATGCGAGGAACGGCGCAGCGGCCGGCCCGATCGCATATAGAGCACGTTGCGATCGCCGCCGAGACCAGTGTTCCCCGACCATTCGTAGCCGGGAAACGTAATAAACGCACCGTCGCGGTTGAATTCTTCGGCCAGGCCCTGGAGCTGATTCCAAAACGGCGTCGAGATCTGAAAGTCGTTCGCCTGATGGCTGCACGCGTCCAGAAACGCGCGATCCCGCGCGAACGTTAACAGTTCCCGGGCCGAGTTCGTCCCGATCGTCTCCTCGGACTGACCGTGCAGGTCCGCCCAGTAGGGCAAAAGCGCAGCCTCTCGGATGACGCGCAGCGGATTGCTCGTGCACAAGAGCGCCTGCGTTGCGGCGTCGCGGACCTCAACGGCGCAATCCAGCGGTTCGCTCACCGACAGCCGGTCGATCTCGATGCTGAACTCGCCGTGGTTCAAAGCCACCTCGCCTGGGAGCCCCACGATTTTCGCATCGGAGTTCAGCCGAAGCACGCGGTCGGCTCTGTCCGTCGGGTTACCCCACCGATCTTCGGCCTTGACGGCAAGTCGAAACGGCTGGCCGCAGCGGCGCACCGTCGGCAAGATCGCTTTCCAAACGGCCGGCGGGCCGGGGACGATCGCGATTTCGGGCGACTGGGGCAGCTCGATGTACTTATAGGCCGCAAATGCGTCGACGAGAACCTTAAATTCGAAGGTCCGCTCTGCAAACGTTTGCATCCGCATGCCCGGTGAACCGCCCCGCAAATCGCCAAACCGCACGACGATCTGATCGCCCTCGCGCAAGAAGCCCCGCACGACCTTGATATATAGCGTCTTGTCCCACGGCCGCGTGTTCAGCTTCGGATCGTATCGCACGTCGAGCACTGCGTTATTGCTCGCCTCGACCGTAACGTAGTTTGGCGCGTCGGGTGCTGTGAACTGCGGTTTTGCCATGTCGCTCGCGAATCGGGTGACGATCTTGAGGCTGCCGGTGTCGTCGATTCCAAAGTAGCCCGCCGTGTAGGTGAGCACTAGCGAGGCCAGCGAGCCGGCTTCGAACTCGCCGGTCGGCGACACTTCGGCATGACCAATACGGTCGGCGAGATAGGCGACGGCCRGCGCGGCCGGGTTAAGCTTCATGCGCTCTCGGCCTGGGAATGCAGAATCTCGTCCTCCAAGTCGACAAATATCTGTTTCTCGCGTGCGATGAACGCGAGATCGAATGGATCGCGTGGCCGTGCAAGCCCGACGTCGTATACGTGCTTCACGCGACCGGGTCTGGCCGACATCAGCACGATGCGGTCCGCCAGCAGCAGCGATTCGTTGATGTCGTGGGTAACGAAGACAATCGTCACGCGTGCCTGGAGCTCAGACATCCAGAGCCGCATCAGTTCGCGCTGCATCTGGCCGCGCGTCTGAGCGTCCAGCGAACCGAACGGTTCGTCCATGAGGAGCGCGCGCGGCTCGATCACGAGCGCCCGGGCGAGCGAAATGCGCTGCTGCATGCCGCCCGATAGTTCGAAGGGATAGTGGTCGACGAACTTCTCCAAGCCGACCAGTCGAAGCTTGGCGAGCGCGCGCTCGCGGCGCTCCTCGGCGCTTTGATGCCGAAACCGCAAGCCGAATTCAACGTTTCCGAGCGCAGTGAGCCACGGGAACAATACGAAACGCTGAAAGACGTAGCACCGGTGCGGATCGGCGCCGCGCACACGACCACCTTCGAACTCGATGGCTCCGCTGGTCGGTGACTCTAGCCCCGCCATCATCTGCAACAACGTCGTCTTTCCGCAGCCAGACGGCCCCAGCAGACAGACGAATTCGCCGGGCGCGACCGAAAGGCTGACATTCTCGAGCGCGACCGTCTCCTTGCGCTGCGCTTTGGTTCCCCACACGAAGCTCTTGCCGACGCGCAGCACGTCGAAAGCGCTCGGCGCCACACGCTGGACGTCCTCGGTCACACGCGCGCCCACCGGCCCAGCACTTTTCGCTGCACCGGCTGGTATACGGCGCGCTCGAACAAAAGCATCAGGATCGTAAAGATAATGATGACGACGAATACTTGCTCGGTCCGCAGCGCCGTTTGGTTGACTTGCATGAAGTAGCCTAGACCCGCCGTAGCGCCGATGAGTTCAGCGGCCGCCAGCACGCGCCACGCTTGTCCAAATCCGATATTGAGCCCGTTGAGGAGATACGGCAGCGCCGCGCGCAGAGTCACCGAGGTGAAGACCGCCCATTTCGAGGTCGCGCCAAGGGTCTTGGCGGCCTGCAAGTACTCACGGTCGACGCCGATCAACCCTTCGTAAGTCGCCACCGTCACGATTGGTAGTACCGTGAGAAAGATCACGCCGATAATCGACATTTCGCCGAGCCCGAACCAAATAATCGTGATGCCGATCCAGGCGATCCCGGGTACCGGTTGCAGCATCCGTATCAAATATGCGAACTGCTCGCGGACCAGGCGCGAGTTCGACATAAAAAATCCAAGCAGGATGCTGGCGATGCTGGCCGCCCCCCAGCCGAACAGCACCCGGCGCAGGCTGATGCCGATGTCCAGCAGCACTTCGCGGGAGCTCAGATCGCGAACCAGCGCGACGGCGATGACCGATGGCGCCGGCAAGACATAGGTCTGATATCGGCGCGCCAGCAGCTCCCAGCCGCACAGGAGCAGGACGAGTGCGCCGTATTTTCCGACAAACGGCATATCTGCGATGCGGTCTTGCCACGATGGTGTGTTCTGCTGGCCTGGCGCTCCACGATCGAGTGCTTCGGTGATGGTCGCCATGGCTGCTACGTTCGCAGGATGTCGAGGAAGATGTCGCGTCCGACAGGCTTGTCGATGTAATTGAACTTGTACATCGCATCCCAGACCCGAATTGCGTTGTCTTGATCCTCACGCTCGAGGCCGTTGCTGAATTGTGGCGGACTCTCCTTGAGTGAGGCCTCGATGACCGCCGGTTCGAGCTTTTCGTATTTGTTGATGAGTTCGGCGATCAGCGCCGGCTTGGCGCGGACCGCGCGCAAACCCTCGGTTAGCGCCTCGGCGAACGCTTTGCAGCCGGCGCGGTGTTTGTCGAGCGCCTCTTGCCGTACGACAAGACCGTGCGATGGCGCGCCGCGCCTGGTGCGGTAGTGCTTACGCCACTCATCGACGACGTTGACGATGACTTTCGCATCCGGATGATCGCGTCGAACAAGCGTCGAGTACGGCGGCCAGAGGGCAACCGCGTCGAGTTGACCGAGCGAGGCAAGCTGTACCATCTGCGCCTGGTTCATCGGTTTGATCGTCGTGTCTTTGTGAGCGTCGATGCCCTCGATCGACAGGGCAATGCGCGCGTAGACTTCGCTCATGCTCCCAATACCGCTGATCGCCAGGATCTTGCCGCGCAGATCGTTGGGCTTGACGATGCCCGGTTTGAGCGCAATGACTTGGGTCGCCTCGCTATGACCGAGATACAGCAGCACTTTGACTGGTATCCCGCGTCCGTAGAACACGCCTTGCGGCGGCACACCCGTTACCGCAATGTCGAACGAGCCGGAGGCGAAGCCTTGGATCACGTCCTTGCCAGGCAGACCTTGTTGCAGCCGCGCGATGTGGATACCGGCGTTCTCGAAGAGCTTGTTGTCGATCGCATAGTAGAGCGCAGAATGATAAAAGCTCTCGGCCGCAACGACGTTCAGGTCCCAGGCGAGCTCAGCGGCGCTTGCGGGCGCGGCGACGAACAGCGAAGCGGACGCGAATGAGTATCCGGCCGCGCTTCGGAGTACGACCGAAGTGGCCGTGCTTGCGCAGGCGATTGTGGCGAGAAACTCACGTCGCTCGATCTTATTCATGACATCGATCCTCGGCTCGAGATGTGGGCGTTGGGTTTGTTGTGCTTCTTGAGAACCTGCACGCGCAAGTGTTGCGGGTCGACGCGCACGAAATCCCCGTTTTCGATCAGTGTAAAGGCGTCGTCATCGACCCCATCGAGAATCGGAATCCCGGCCAGGATCGCTCCTTGGACCATGACCGGGTTCGTGCGCCCAAAAACCAGGGCTGCGGGACCGCGGTTCCGCGATTTCAGCTCGAAGAACGTCCACCCGCCGGCGACGCCGCCCTGCACCGCCGTAAAAAAGAGAACCTTCCCGGTTAACGACGCGCCCTCGTTGGGATGGCCAGGTCGTGAGAACACGCCGGCCGTACGGTCCAAATCGTATCGCGGGCTGAAATGCGCTCGAGAGACGAGCGCCGCGCCTTCAATGCTGGGMCCGTACGCGCGCTTAACCGCGAACACCATTTTGGGCATGGCATCTGTCGTCATCGAGGGCGCTCGGGGAAGCGGCCGACGACCGCCGCCTCGACGCAATCTTCAGTGCGCATCAGAACGGGCGCGTACCGTGCGCCGCCGATGATGTTCACGAGCTTCGCCGAGTTCGTCACGACTTGCGACCAGCCGAACAGGTCACGCATCCGCTCGGGCGACATGATGTACCAGCACGTTCCCCCCAAAACGAGCGCACCGGCGGATTCGAGCGCATCGAGATCGCCAAGCCGCGCAGCGGCCGAGCGGTTCATCTCGTTCGTCGTAATGATAAGCCGCGTGTTCTTGTGGACGCGCCGTCCGGCGAGCAACTCACCGATCCGCCGCATCTCGAAGAGTGACAGTTGCGGCGCGGAGAAGACGACGAGCTCTACGTGATCGTGATTTGGTGGGTAGAGATCGTAGACTGCCTCGATCTCGGCGGCGCCGATGTCGATGGTCCGGGTGGGTTTGCGGCCACCGAGCGCGGCTTCCAGGGTCGGGGCTTCGGGCGTGATCCCGACGATGTGGAACATCGCGCTGGACCCGTGACTGGCAATGCTGGCGCACAGGTGCTTCAGATCGTCGGCACTGGGTTCCGCGGGCTGCTCGAACTCGATGACCGGTACCGTCCAGTAGTCCATGACGCGCCGCCCGACCGCCGCACCGAGAGCGCCCCAATCGGCGAGGTCTCGCAAGGTGGCGCTGACGCGGGCATGCACTGTCGCGAGCCGCTGCTCGTCGAGATGAAACCCATACGCCGGGGTCCGCCCGGTGATTCCGGCACCCAGCGCGGCCGGTCCGCTCTCGTAGTTCGTGCGCGCGCCGAGAATCGAATTCGCGTAGACGACAGTGCCGGTGTCGCCCCACGCGACGTGCTCGCCCAGGTGGGGCTGGTAGACAGTCTGGTAATTAATGCAGGTATGGACCGTCATCGCACCCAGTTGCGACTGTAAGTCCATGAGTGCCCCCTCTCGGGCGACGAAGGCTGGCTCTTGCCCGAGCCTGGGCGCGGCGATTGGATCGACGCAACGCGAGTTCGTCGTAAGCGAGACTGCGAATTTCCCCCCAGCGTTCACCAACTCTTCAAAGTACCGGTAACCGGCCTCGCCCATGGCCTCCATCGTGCCCATCATGTGGACGTTCCGAACCGGTACGAAGTGGCGGGCGCCAAAAAACGTGCCGACATCGATCTGCATCTCGATTGCTTGGCGTGGCACTTCGCCGAACGTACCGGCCCGAATCGCCTGCTCGTGCTCAGTGAGATGCAACGGACGGCCTCGTTTCGACGGCCATATTGACGCCGATGCCTTGGCGTAACATCTCGCACGTCAGTAGAAGATCCGGCGGCACGTTCGCGATGTTGACGTCGGAGCCGAACATGTCGATCAACTCGACCATAAGCGCATGAATGTCGTGATGATGGATGTCCTTGATCCACGGTCCGGGCAGTTCGAAGAGCACAGTATCGAGCGCGATCTCGGCGGCGAGAGTCTCAGCGAGCTTCTTTTGGAAACGCCCGGCTTCGAAGAATTCGGCTCCTTCAACCAAGACCTTTGTACAACCGGCCTCAAGGCAGAGCTTCACGTCGCGCACCATCTCGGCGGCGTCGGTTTTTTCGTATTTCCGGCCCGCTTCACCCAAGACGCGCAAGCCGAACTCGCCGATGCAGCGCCGAATCAAGTCGTACTTCGCATTGCCCTGGAAGCGAATCGAGTTGTCGGAAACCTCGATGTACGAAAAACCGGCTGCGCGCGTCGCTTTGAGGTACGCTTCGGTCGCGCCGTGGAAGACGGCATACTCGAGGAACATCCCACCGACGAACGTCTCGACCTGATGCTTTTCGTAGATGTGCAGCTTCTTGCGCAGAGCGGCGTCGCTGACGAGCCCCGCCAGGCCAACCGCGATCTTTGCGAGATCGCAATAGTCGCCGCCCATTTCAAGCATGTCGCTTTGCGCGGAGTAGGGGATGCCCCAATCAATGACCATCGTCATGCGTGTCTTGCGTGGTTTGGGCGTCGTTCCGGGCATGGGGATGGCGGCGTAGGCACTTGGCATGTCGTTACTCCGATGTAGTGGGCGAGGGTTGGCAGCGGCGCGAAAGCCGTTGCCGATGGAGACCGGGCCGCGGAGCGTGAGCGCGTCCGAACGCCGGACCGGTGGGGCCGCGCCGACCTTGAACAGATGCGTCGGACCCTTGGTCTTTCGGTACACCGTTGGCTGCGCCTGTGCGGCCATCCCGACGGGCGTTCCATGCGCGATGATTTTGAAGCTGTCCCACTTATCAAGGAAAGTAGCACGATCATTTTTCAGCCGGCGTGGTTTTGTCGTTTCCGCGCGTTGTGGCGACGGCGAACACGCTCCCGTCGACGCCGACGCGCCGGCCGTGGGCTCGGCAAGCTGGCGCACCCTAGGCAACCGCCCGACGGTCAGTGTCGCGATGAGCAAGGGCCGAAAACGACTGGGCGTTTCATGCGGCGCTATTCGAGCGTTACAACCAACGGCCTTGCGCCGTTCATGAATACGAGCCTCAAGGCAACTCCATCGCCTTGCGACCAAGAGCGTTGGGAACGAGATCGATCCGACCCTCGGCGAAATTCAGCCCGACGGTGAACATGCGAAGGAATCTGGTTTTGATGATGCCGTCGCCGCTTCCCGAGAAGCTGCCTTTCGAGACCACGCGATAGCCCACGACGTCTTGAAAATCGATCGGGCCGGAGGTCAGCGCTCCCTTTCATCCGCCGCCGACGAATGCGAAGTCACGGTCTCGCGGTAATTGCTGGGCATCGTTCCGGCACTTGCTTTGATATGAGCGCGCACTGTCGCAATATCGGGCACGTCGTCGGCGCCTACCGGAGCCAAGGCGCTCAAAAGGGATGCCCCAGCGAGCGGCACTATCAGAGCGCGGCACGCCAACCGGACGATTGCCGTTCTCAACGTTCGATCAACGAGCGCAGCGCGAATAGCGCGTTCTCTTTGCGTTCGGTGATGCGGCGATAGAAATAGCCGGCCCAGTGAGTGCCGAAGGGCACGTAGATCCGGACGCGGTATCCGTCGCGAACCAGCGCGCGCTGAAGTTCAGGCCGAACCCCGTAGAGCAGCTGGAACTCGAAACGATCCGTCTCGATGCGATGGTCGCGCGCAAAGGCTTTGATCGCATCGATGATTCGCTGGTCGTGGGTGGCGATGCCGGGGTATGTGCCGCGCAGCAGCAGCGCCTCGGCCAGCTTCAGATATTCGCGGCGGATCGTCGTCATGTCGGCATATGCGATCGCCGCCGGTTCTCGGTACGCGCCCTTGCAGAGTCGCACGCGAACGCCGGTTTCGATCGCGCGCTCGACGTCCGCCGGCGACCGGCGCAAATATGCCTGGATCACGATGCCGACGTTGTCGAAGCGAGCATGGACGGCCTCGAATACGCGCAGGGTCGCGTCGGTCACCGCCGAGCCTTCCATATCAATTCGCACGAATGGATCGGTCGAAGTGGCAGCCTGCGTCAAGATTTCAGTCAGATTGCGCTGAGCCAGCGCCTCTTCAATTAACAGACCGAGGGCCGTCAGTTTCAGCGAGACATTCGTGCGAACGCCGGCCCGCGCGATCGCCACGAGCATCCCTCGGTAAACGGCGCAGGTAGCATGCGCTTCGCTGGGGTCGCGCACGTCTTCACCCAGGAAATCTAAGCTGGCGACGAAGCCGTCGGCGTTGAGCCGCCGAACCGCTTCGATCGCCGATTCAATCGTCTCTCCGGCGATGAAGCGCTTGGCGAGAAAGAAGAAGCGCTGCTGAACGTGTGGATCAGCGAGGAACTTCTCGACAACCGCCATGGCGCAGCGTTTCGACGAGGCAGACGTGCCGCCTCCGGTGATTTCTTAACCGAATCTCTACATCCCCGCCGAGGCCGCGGCGTGCGATGTTGTCGAAATTACTTTGAATGGATGCCCAGGACGGCAAGCACGAGCGAATCCGACTGCTCGTCGCCGACGACGACCCAGAGGTCAGGGCGCTCGTGCGAGCGAGCCTAGAAGCAACCTGCGTCGTGACCGAGGCATGTAGTGCCGAAGAAGCGATGCAGGTGCTTGCGTCGACCGTACCGTTCGCGCTGATTGTAACGGATTACATCATGCCTGGGATCAACGGACTCGAGTTCATCGAACGGGCTCGGCGCACCGGCCTTGCTGCGACGACGCCGTTTGTGTTGATCTCTGGTTTTGGGCTGACGAGCCTTGAAACGTCCGCGCGAGCTGCCGGTGCCTCGGAGTTTTTGCGCAAACCGTTCTCGGTCGACCAACTGCGCCGGGTTGTCGGCAAAATCCTCGGAAGCGATCGTCCAGCAGCTTAAGACCAAACCGGGTCCGGAAAGCTCGCGCGGCGTACTCCCCCGGATGCCGTCCGCGTACGTCAAGATCTTTATCGTGGCGGTCTCGCTCGCGCTCGACGTCTTCGCCGTTTCGGTCGGAATCGGCATCCGGGGCGTCACCACCAAGGCGAAATTTCAAATCGGCGCCAGTTTCGCGGCCGCCGAAGTCGGCATGACGGTCATCGGCATGGCTTTGGGAGCAACCGCCGACCGCGTCTTGGGCGGTCTCGCCGGCTACGTCGGGTTTGCAGCGCTGGTCTTCGTCGGCGCATACATGATCGTTGAATCGGTCCGCGAGTCCGAATCGGGTTTGGATCTGTCGCACGGTTGGGGCTTGTTGGTAGGTGCGTTATCGATCAGCCTCGATTCGCTTGGAATCGGTTTCTCGATCGTGTACATCGGTGTGCCAACGCCGATAGCCCTGGTGGCAATCGCCGTGGCTGCGGTCAGCGCGACGGTGCTTGGCCTGGGTTTCGGACGTTTGCTTGGAGCCCGAGTCGGAGGAAACGCGGCCCCGATTGCCGGGGTTATCCTGATCTTAACCGGGCTGACCTTCGCGGCTGAAAAGTATTTCGGTTGGAGTTGATGGACCCTGGTGCGGCGCTGGTAGAACACGCGCGCCATCTCGGCGTTTCGACGATCGCCGTCGTGGGAACCGGGAAAAATGTCGGCAAGACGGTGACCGTCCGCGCAATTTGCGACGCGCTGGCGATTTCCGGGACATCGTTTGGCGTGACCTCCAGCGGCCGGGACGGCGAAGCCGCCGACGTCATCGACGGCCGACCCAAACCCCGCTTGCATTTGCCGGCCGGAACCATGATTGCCACCGCGCGGGCATTGCTGCCGCGCTCGCCAGTCGCAGAGGTTATAGCGCTTACCAGCGAACGCAGTGCGCTCGGCCCAATTGTGGTGGCGTGCGTTCGGGAAGCGGGCAGTTTCGAAATCGCGGGGCCTAGTACGGCCGCGTCGCTCCGTCGCATCATCAAAATGCTGGTCGACCTAACCGGATTTGTCGTCATCGACGGCGCCGTCGATCGGATCGCGGCGCTGCGAGACGGCGGCGACGCAGTTGTCGTGGCGGTCGGGGCCGGCAGTGCATCGACACAAGCGCAGGCCGTCGACGCCGTGCGTGCCCTGGTTGCCCGTTTGCGCTTGCGCACCGTCGATCCCAGCGTTCCGGTGCTACACATCGATGGCGTGCTGAACGCGGCGACGGCGGCCCTCCTGATCGCGCAGGGCGAGCGACGACAGATCGTCATCGGCGATCCGACTCGGGTCGCAATCCGCGGTCACGCGTTTCTCACGGTTGCTCAAGCACTCGATCTTCGCTGCAAACACAGTTTGCGACCGATCGCCTGCACGATCGCGCCGGTTTCGCCCGAGCGGTCGTTCGAGTCCCGCGCGTTCTTGAGAGCAGTCGCGGAGGCGACGGCTCTGCCCGCGTTCGACATCTACGCGGGGACCAGCGCCGAGCCGGGAGCTTTTACGGCCCCGTAACCGGCATGGGGCTTCGGCGCGGGCCACGTCGGTGTGGCGGCGAAGCTAGCGAGATGGAACCGCTGATCATTACGGTTGCTCCGGTTGGGGCCGAGCTGACGTTGCGCGATACGCCGCATCTGCCGCATACGCCGCAGCTGCTCGGTGAGACGGCAAGTCGGTGCCGCGAAGCCGGCGCGTCGATCATCCACGTCCATTGCCGAACTGATGATGGAGACAATACACAAGAGGTAGTCCGATTTGGTGCCGCACTCGAAGCGATTCGGGTGGCCGGCGATCTCATCGTGCAGTTCACGACCGGTGGCGCAATCGGAATGACGCCGGAGCAGCGCGCTGCGCCGCTGCTGCTCCGGCCCGAGATGGCAACGTTGACGTGCGGAACGGTCAATTTCGGCGACGACATCTTCGAGAACAGCTTTCCCGTCATGCGCGCCATCCTGGGCGAGATGAAGAAGCACGGCGTGAAACCTGAACTCGAAATCTTTGATGCCGGACACATCTCCAACGCGAAACGGTTAGTTGAAGAGGGACATTTAGCGTTTCCGCAACACTTCGATTTTGTGCTCGGCGTCAAGGGCGCGCTGGACGCTTCAGTCGAGCATTTGGTTGACCTCGTGCGCGAGCTGCCTGAGGGCTGCACGTGGTCGGTCGCCGGAATCGGCCGCATGCAGTTGCCCCTGGCGGCCGTCGCGGTCGCGATGGGTGGCCACGTCCGCGTCGGGCTCGAGGATAACATCTACTACGAGCGTGGCCGGCTGGCAACCAATGAAGAGCTGGTAGCGCGAGTGGCGCGGATCGCCGCCGAACTCGGGCGCCCGGTCGCGAGCCCCACGGCCGCCCGCGAGATTCTGGGGCTCCCAGCCATGACCGCCGCCTGATCGCATCCGGCCGGTGGGGTCACCGAAGTCTAGCGATTAGGGTCCCCAAAGGAATCCGGCCTGCGGCGACCGTAGGCCGGAAGACGGTTGTCGTCGGAGGTAGCCGCTCTGTTCACCTACGTCGTCCGCAGGAGCTTGCAAGCGATCCCGCTGCTCCTGTTCATCTCGATGATCCTGTATGCAATCCTAAGCAATGCACCGGGCGGGCCGCTGGCACCGTATTTGCAGAATCCGCACATCACGCCGGCCGACATCGAGCGGCTGAAGCACAACTTCGGACTGGACCAACCGATTCCGGTCCGCTACGCTCGCTGGCTGTGGCAGGTCGTGCGAGGCGACTTCGGTTACTCGACGTCGAATTCGATGGACGTAACGGCGGCAATTGTGGACCGGCTGCCGGCGACGCTGTTATTGATGAGCAGCGCATTTTTCTTCTCGCTGCTGATCGGCATCAGTATCGGTATCCTCGCCGCGGTGAAACCCTACACGACGACCGATTACGCGGTAACGACGTTTGCGTTCTTCGGCCAATCGATGCCGGTCTTTTGGTTTGCGCTGATGCTCCAGCTCGCATTCGCGGTGACCGGAATTACCGCATTCGGCTACCACATCGCGCTACCATCGGCCAACATGTGCGCCACTGACGAGTGTCCGCTGTCCGATCGGCTCGTGCACTTGATCTTGCCGACGATCGTGCTCAGCTTGCTCTTCATGGCTCTCTGGAGCCGGTTCATGCGTTCCTCAATGCTCGAGGTCGTCAAATCGGATTACATGCGGACGGCGGCCGCGAAGGGGCTGGATCGGGTGCATATCATCTTTCGACACGGGCTCAAGAACGCGCTGATTCCGGTCGTAACCGTGATCGCGCTCTCGCTGCCGGGTTTGGTCGCCGGCGCGGTGGTCACCGAGACGATCTTCGCCTGGCCCGGCATGGGGCGTCTGTTCTACAACGCACTGCTCCAACAAGACTTCGCGCTGTTGATGGGCTATTTGATGATGATCTCGTTCTTGGTCGTGTTCTTCAACCTGTTGGCGGACGTCGCGTACGCCTGGCTCGACCCGCGCGTGAAGTACACCTAGTGGCTGCCACTCTGCCCGCGACGCTGCCCGTCGCCGTGCCGGACGACGAGTTCCACGCCGAACGCAATCTGGTTTGGAAACGCTTTCGACGTCACCGGCTCGCAATGGGGGGGGCGGTTGTCCTCATCTTCATGGTCCTGGTGGCGGTGTTCGCCAAGCTGCTCGCGCCGGCCGATCCGGACTTCATCGATCAGGCGCACTGGATGGGGTACCCGCTGGCGCCCGGGGTTGCCGGACACATTTTGGGAACGGACGAGAACGGCCGGGATCTGCTTGCACGCTTGATGTTCGGGGCGCAGATTTCGCTCACGGTAGCAGTTTCGGCCGTCATCCTCGCACTGTCGATTGGGACGGTGATCGGCGCGGTCGCCGGCTATTACGGCGGGCTGGTCGACTACTGGCTCATGCGGTTGACCGACGTGTTTTTGTCGATTCCACTGCTACCGCTGTTGCTGGTTTTCACCGCGATCGTCATTGCCACGTCGAGTAAAGCGGCGCTGGGCTTTTGGGTGATCGTCCTGATCATCGGCGCGCTGGCGTGGCCCTCGGCGGCTCGTTTGGTGCGAGCGTCGTTTCTGTCGCTGCGCGAAAAGGAGTTCACCGAAGCGGCTCGGGCGCTGGGCAACCGTGACGGCCGAATTATCTTTCGGCATCTGTTGCCGAATGCCGTCGCGCCGATCATCGTGCAGGGGACCCTCGATGTGGCCGGCGTCATCACCCTGGAATCGACGTTGTCTTTTCTAGGATTCGGGATACAACCGCCGACGGCTAGCTGGGGCAACATGCTAGCCAACGCGGAATCGAACATGGCGATCGCGCCGTGGGTCGCGATTTTCCCGGGGCTGTGCATTCTCGTGACGGTGCTGGCGATCAATTATTTGGGCGACGGACTGCGCGACGCCCTCGATCCCAACATGCGGTAATCCAAGACGAAAACCGCTGAGCCGTACTCCTTTGAATCAAATAGGTGACTTCGCGATGTGTAGGATGACGCGCCGTTTGCCGACGAGTAAGCAGGCGTCGCCTGCGTTCCTTGCAGTCGACCCGGCGATGCGTTACGATACGCTGGCTGCGCGCCGACTAGCGGCGCCCGATCGTCTGTCCTTCAGTGCGCGAGTGGCGGAATTGGTAGACGCACTAGCTTGAGGGGTTAGCGCCCGTAAGGGCGTGCTGGTTCGAGTCCAGTCTCGCGCATAATCGAAACGGCGGCGGAGGGCCCCGTCTTTTTTTGTAGGGTCCGAGACGCCCAACTACGTAATTAATAATAGTACCGAAACCTTTATGGGTGACCGGGCGTAGTTCTATCGTGGCTCTTGGTGCATAGGGGAGGAAGCGACCGTGTGGCTGACCCGCTTTGCGATCACGCGACCGGTGATCATCGCGATGGCGACGATTGCGCTGTTCGTGTTCGGCGTTCTGTCGTACCGAGCGCTGGGCGTCAGCCTGTTTCCCAACGTGGCATTTCCGGTCGTCGTCGTGGGGGCGAACTACCCGGGTGCCTCGCCGACCGAGATGGAGAAGTTGATCATCAAGCCGATCGAGGACCAGCTCGACGGCATCGAACACCTCGATAAACTGACCGCGACCGCGCAAGATGGCGTGGCTCGGGTTGTTGTCCAGTTCAAGCTCGATACCGATCTGAATTTCGCGGCGACCGACGTTCAACGCCGGGTCGATACCGCGCGAATCAACATGCCGGCCGACCTCGATCCGCCGTGGGTCTTCAAGAATTCGAGTACGGCGGATCCGATCGTAACTGAAGCGCTGAGCACCAGGACGGCGACCGCCGCTGAACTGGGCGACATCGTCAACGATCGGATCGTGCCTGAGCTCAAGGCGGTCTCGGGCGTCGTCGCGGTCGATGTCCGCGGCGATGCGCGGCGCGAGATTCACGTCTTTCCCAATCCCGGCCGACTCGTCATGGTCGACGCCACCCTCGGCGATCTGTTTGGCTCGATCGCGCGCAACAATGCCAATTTGCCCGGCGGACGCCTCGATTCGGCCACGGGGGAAACCACCGTCTCGGTGCATGCTGACATCGTCCAACCCCAGGATTTGCTGGCGCTGCCGGTAGCGATCCCGGGCGCCGCCGGGCAGCATCCCCGCCTCGGCGAGCTCGCCAGCGTTGAAGACGGCCACGTCGAACAGCGCTTTCCGGCCAAATACAATGCGACGTCGGCGGTGATCGTCGATGTCCAGCGCAGCGCCGAAGCCGACGAGATCAAGACGACCGAAAAGATTCGTGCCGCGTTCAAAGATATAGCCAAGCGCTATCCGCAAATAGCGTTCAGCGAAATCGAAGCCAACGCCGATTACACCCGCGCATCGGTGAACGGCGTGATCCACAGCCTGCTGGAAGGCATTCTGCTCACGGCGATCGTGATGTTGCTCTTTCTGCACGCCTGGCGGAACGCGGTCGTCGTCATGATTGCCATTCCCGCCTCGCTGCTGGCGACGTTCATCGCGATGCGCCTACTTGGCTTTACCGTCGACATCATCTCCATGATGGGCTTGGGATTGACGATCGGCATCCTAGTCGACGACTCGATCGTCGTGCTCGAGAACATCACGCGGCATCGCGATCGCGGTGAATCTGCGCTCGACGCGGCTTACAACGGCCGCACCGAAATCGGCCAGGCCGCGATCACGATCACTCTGGTCGACGTCGTCGTCTTTTTGCCGATCGCATTCTTGTCGGGCATCGTCGGCAAATTCATGAAGGAATTTGGGATCGTTATCGTCGTCGCCACCCTGTTCTCGCTGCTGGTGTCGTTCACGCTGACGCCATTGCTCGCGGGCCGCTGGTCGGTCAAACGACACTCGACATTCATTCCCCGCTGGGCGGCTTGGTTCCAATGGGGCTACGAGCGGATTGCCCGCTGGTACACGGCCCGGGCGTTGCCGTGGGCGCTGAATCATCGCATACCAACCGTCGCCGGCTGCTTTGCCCTGGTGGTCGCCGCGATTGCGCTCGTACCAGCCGGTTTTATCGGCTCAGAGTTCATTCCGAAAACGAACTCAGGCGTCATTTTGGGCAACGTGACTTACCCGATCGGCCAACCGTTGGCGACGACCGAGGCTGGGCTCGATCGGCTGGCCGCCGAGCTGGTGAAAGTCCCCGCCGTCAAGAGCGTGCTCACAACAGCAGGAGCCAAGCCGTCGGGATTCGGTTCGACCATCGGCGGCAATGTTGGCCGCTTCACGGTTATCTTGGACGATCGTCGCCGGCGCGAGACCCCGCGCGCCGTTGAGGAGATCCGCAAATTGGGCTGGACGGTCCCGGGCGCTCGTTACCAAGCGTCGGTCGCCGGCGGCGGCGGTACCGGAACGCCGCTGGCGTTCACGTTGTCTGGTCCTGAAAGCACGTTGAAGGCTGCCTCCGATAAGCTAGCAACGTTCATCCGCGCGCAGCCCGGGACGGTCAATGTCCAGACGGGTGCCGAAAACGAGGGCCCCCGGCTCAACATTCATATCGATCCGGCCCGAGCGGCGCTGATCGGCGTTTCGCCGGGCGATGCGGCGACTGCCGCCCGGATCGCCATCGGCGGTGCGGTCGCGACCAAGGTACGCACTCCAAGCGGGCTTGTCGACGTGCGTTTGCAACTGCCGCGGSGAATGCGCAGCGACCTCGGGGTGATCAAGACAGTGCGCGTTCGTTCCGGCAGCGGAATGCTCGTCAATCTCGCCGATGTCGCCGATTTCACCGTCTCGCAGGCGCCGACCAAGATCGAGCGCCAATCGCGCCAACGCATTACGCGGGTGACCGGCGGCGTCGACGAACACACGACGATCGGCAAAGTGCTCACCCCGGTGCAAAAAGCGCTCGCGACGCCCGGATTCTTGCCGTCTGGAACCAAAGCGCTGTCGGCCGGCGACGCCGAACTCTTCCAACAAACCTTCTCGAGCATGGCGTTCGCGCTGGCGACGTCATTCGCGCTGGTCTACATGCTGATGGTTGTGCTCTACGGATCGTTCGTGGAGCCATTCGTCGTGATGTTCTCGGTCCCGGTCGCGATCGTCGGTGCGCTCGGGGGCCTGGCGCTGCGCCACCAGTCGCTGAACTTGTTCTCGCTCATCGCGATCGTGATGCTTTTTGGGTTGGTCTCCAAGAATGGTATTTTGCTGGTCGACTATGCCAACCAAATGCGCCGTCAGCGCAACATGGGTGTCGTCGAAGCGATGACCACGGCGGCCGCGACGCGGTTCAGACCGATTGTGATGACGACCTGTGCGATGATCTTCGGCATGCTGCCCCTCTCGCTCGGCCTGACCGAAGGGGCTGAAGGACGGGCGTCCATGGGTACCGTGCTGATCGGGGGTCTGGCGAGTTCCTTGCTGCTAACCCTGGTACTCGTCCCGATCGTCTATTCATGGATCATGGGATGGGTCGATACTCGCGTGCGCCGGCGCGAACGAGCCGATAGACCGATCGCCGAACCGCTGTTACCTGAAATCGATCGTACCCCCGTAGGTGCATCGGGCAACTGAGCGCCTACTCACGTTTGCGGTCAGTTTGCCGAGGGAATCCTTAACTGGTTGAAGTTCCAGAGGAGGAACCGATGGTAAAGCTCCGAGCAGGGCTGACGAGCGTTGGATTAGTGACGGTTTTGATGGGCGGTGGAACCGGGGCTCAAGCCGCTTCATCCGTCTCAGTGACGGTCAATGGCACGCAGGCCCAATTCGAGCCGGGTCCCATCGAGCGCGCTGGGCGCATTTTCGTTCCGCTCCGAGGAATCTTCGAACGCCTCGGAGCGAGCGTCGTTTATGCCAACGGCATCATCAATGCGACCGGCAATAATCGAAGCGTTTCGCTGAAGATCGGCTCGACGCAAGCCACCGTGAACGGGGCTGTGCAGCCAATCGACACAGCACCGTTCGTGATCGGTGCCAGCACGTACGTTCCGCTGCGTTTCGTCTCGCAAGCCCTTGGTGCAAACGTGAATTATGATGGTACCAACCRCATCGTCGCATTGACGATGGGTGGTGCTCCAGCTGCTCCACCTGCGCCGGTCGCGCAAGCACCGGCGGCGACGGCGGCGCCCGCCAGCGCCGTTCGACTGCGGGCTGAAATCCCGGGCCCCAATTCGACAGTTTCGAGCACGAAGCCGACCATTTCCACCGAGTTCACCGAAAAGGTCGATCCCAATACGGTCAAGGTGAGCCTAGACGGCCTGGATGTAACCGGTCCTTCGACCCGTTCTGAAAGCGGGCTTGTCTATGCACCCCAATCGCCGCTTCAATCGGTCAAGCATACGGTTCACGTTACCGGCAAAGACGCTGGGGGACTGCCGTTTGATCGTTCGTGGTCATTCGTCTCGGGAACCGAGACCCCGAAAAACTTCGTTACACTGACCGCGCCGACCAATGGGGGCGAAGTCACTGGTTCGTTCGCGGTAAAAGGGACGACGCTGCCGAATGCGCGCGTCCACATCACCGCCGGCGCGATTGCCAACGTCGGCGGAATCTTTGCACTCGGCACGGGGAATTATACTGCCGACACAACTGCCGACGGATCGGGAAACTTTTCGCAGGACGTGCAAATCAATGTCGTGTCCGGCGGAGCCATTGGTCTGACGGTGACATCGACGGACCCCGCGAGCAAGGCGAGCGCAGAACAAAAGGCGCGCCTTCGCGTGAAGTAAAGCGAGGGGAAGCCGCCCCGGCTGCCAACTTCCGGGGATGAGCAACCAGCAGCGCGTCGCCCTGGTGACCGGGGCGGCGGCCGGGCTGGCAAAGGGAATCGTACAGTCGCTGGCCCTAGCCGGCTACCGGGTCGGCTTTACGTACCGCGCCGACGGGACATCGCCCAGCGCCGCACTCGAAGCCGCCCAAGCGGCCGGTGCCCAGCCGCTCAGCGTTGCCGCCGACTTCAGCCAGCCGGGCGCCGGCCATACCGCCGTCGGGGCGATCGAGGCGCACTTTGGCCGGCTGGATGTCGTCGTGCATGCCGTCGGCCCCATCCTTGTGCGCGCCTTCGAGCAGTGCACGATCGCGGACTACGAGGCGATGGTGGACGGCAACCTGCGCAGCGCAGTCGAGATTGCATTGGCGGCGCTCCCGGGCATGCGGCTCCGCGGGTTTGGCCGGCTGGTCTACTTCGGAATGAATGGATCTGCGGCGACCCGGCCGGCACGCCGCATGGCGCTGTACGCCGCCGCCAAAGCTGGCGTCGTCGCGTTCGCCAGGACGCTCGCGGTGGAGGAAGCCGGTCGTGGGATCACGGTGAATGTGCTCGAACCGGGAGACATCCGCCGCAAAGAGCTGAACCGAGAAGAGGCCAGCTTGATTGCGGCAAACAATCCGACCGGGCACGCGGGTTCGTGGGAGGACATTGCAGATGCGGTCCGGTTTCTCGTCGCCGACGAAGCCAGTTTCATCAACGGCGTGAGCCTTGGCGTGAACGGCGGGCTGGCGGAGCCTCACGAGTGACCAGAATCGTTTGGACGATCGTCGCGGCCATTTTCGCGATCCGCGCCGTCGGCGCGTTCTATCTACCGTTGAGCGGCGACGAGGCATACTACTGGGAGTGGAGCAAACGGCTCGCGCTCGGATATATCGATCATCCGCCGGCCGTCGCCTGGACGATCGCGCTATTTGGGATTTTCGGCGACCATCCCGGACTGATTCGACTCGGGTTTGTTGTGTGCGGGGCCGTCGCGACGGTGGCGTTGGGAGCCGCCTCGTCGCTCATCGCCGAGGATAAGCGCGCCGGTGCAGCGACCGCGATCATCTTCACGCTGACGCCGCTGGCGTCGTTGGCGTTCGGCTCGGCGACTCCGGACGGGCCGTTCCTCATGTTCTGGTGTTTGGCACTGTGGCTGGCGGTCCGCGCGTTTCGGTTCGGGCATCGCCACGACTACGTGCTGTTGGGGCTGGCCATCGGCGGCGTTTTGCTTTCGCGCATGTTCGGTTTCGCGCTGCTCTTCGGCATCATCGCCTACGCGCTCGTGCCAAGCCGCCTACGCTTATGGCGGGAAGGCTTGACGTTGACGTTGGCGACCGTAGCGCTGGTCTACGCGCCATTCATCGCCTGGAACGCGCGCCACGAGTGGGTGACGTTTGCGTTCGCGCTCATTCATCGACATGAGGAGTCGATGAACTACCCCCCGCTGCGTCATCTGTTGTCGCTGTACGCCTCACAGGCGGCGGCCTATTCGCCCGGGATTTGGCTGGCGATATTGTGGTGCGCCGTGCGACCGCGCAACGCGCTCTTAGGGTGGACGGCGGTCCCGCTGCTGGCGCTGATGACCGTTTTCGTTTTATTTCGCGAAGTCGAGATCCACTGGGTATTTGGTGCTTTTGCATCGCTGTGCGCGATGATGGGCGTCGCCTTTGTGCAGTTGCCACAGCGGCCGAAGGTCATCTGGGCCACGGCGACCGTAGTGCCGGCGGCCGTCATGTTGCCGTTTCTGTTCGCGATGACGTTCGCGCCGGGCCAGAGTCTCGAACTCGTTCACCGCGAAACCGGAGTCCAGTTGCGCAAGAGCGGGCCGTTTGAGATCTTCGCTTTCAAGCCGCTTGCGCGAGACGTCGCGCGGCTCGCGCGCCAGCGCCACGCGATCGTTATGACCGACGGTTACGGACTCTCGTCGGCGATCGACTTCAACGCTCATGTCGCGCCGGTCGTCATCGGTTACAACTGGCAAGGCCGCGAAGCGCGTCATTGGTATCCCTCGACGAACCATCCGCCGAATGCGCTTTTTGTTGACAAGGCCCCGCTCGCCGAACGTCCCGACATTCGCCGGCGGCTAGATCGCGCGTGTGCTCGGGTGGTTGACGGCGGAACGCGGCGTTATCCGTTCCGATCCGCTCCGCCGGGAATATTTTATCTCACATGGTGTGAAGGTCTGGGACCCGACGGCCTCGCTATCCTGCGCTGGGAATAGCGACGATACTCCGACAGACTCCTAAGATCGCGCCGGCCGCAATGGCGGCTCTGCTCGCGCTGGGGCCGCTAGGCGCGCTGAGCGCGCCGGCGACGGGTAATGCGCCAGCCTGGCGACCCGCGCAGCGCGCGCACATGCTGCGCTCGCTCGACGGTATCTTTCGCGCCGAGGCCTTCGCTGGGGCCGGGATTGTCGTCCTTGGGGCCGACGGAACGACGCTCTATGCCCGTCGCCAAGCGCTCGGACTCATCCCGGCCTCGACAATAAAATTGTTAATCGCCGTGACAGCGCTGGAAACGCTGGGTTCCGATTACCGAGTGGAAACTCGATTGGTCGCGCTGGATCGTCCGCATGCTGGGGCGGTGGCCGGTCCCATCTGGCTCATCGGCGGCGGCGATCCGCTGCTGACCCACGACGATCTACGTGGCGGCATGAAAGCGTTCACGCGTGCCGGCGTTCGGCGCATCGACGGCGACCTGATCGTCGATGACACGGCATTCGCGGGGCCCGAGACCAACCCGCGCTGGGGACCCGACGATCTCCACGACGGATACGCAGTCGCCACCAGCGCGATCTCGCTCGATCGCGACACGATCGAAGTGCGTGTTGCGCCGGCGGCGCCGGGAAAGCCGGCCCGGCTAACCACCGAGCCGCCATCCGCCCGAGTCGCACTCCTTGGGAAGATCCAGACCGTCGCCGCCGGCTCACCGGCAGGGTTCACGATCGAACGGCTCGGCGATCGCGCGCCGCGTAACCGTCTGATCGCCGCCGGCACAGTGGCCGCCGGCCACATCCGCAAAGATTGGATTCCTCTGTTGGGCATTAGCGCTTACGTTGGCGACGTGGCGCTCGGGATGCTCAAAGCACGCCGCATTGCGATCCGCGGCCGGGCGCGCGTTGGCCGGGCGCCGATCGCGGCGGTTCCGCTGTGGGTGCACCAATCAAAACCACTGGGGGAACTCGTTCGGTCGATGCTGGTGCATTCCGACAACCACTCAGCCGAGCAGTTGTTGCGACTGGTAGCGTTACGCACATCGCATCGCGGCACGATCGGCGCCGGATTGCGCGCGGAACGCGCGACGCTTGCCGCCCTTGGAATCGCGACGGGTCCCGCGATCAAGCTCGCGGATGCCAGCGGTCTCTCATCGGACGATCGAGTGTCGGTCTCGCTGCTGGCGGCGCTGACCGCCGGTGCCCTGCACGCCTCTTATGGCCGAACATTCTTGCGCGCGTTGCCGGTTGCGGGCAAAGAGGGGACGGTTCGGTACCGTCAGCTGGGCGCCGCCCGCGGCCGGGTGCGGGCCAAAAGCGGCCACCTCTTCGGCGTCAGCGGTCTCGTGGGAACCATCGCCAGCACGCATCACGGCCGGTTGGTTTTCGCGTTCTTGGTCAACGATCCGCGGGTCGACGAGCGCGCGATCGAGAGCGCCGAGGACCGTGCCCTCGATCTGCTTGCGCAATCCTAAGTCCAGCTCCGCGCCGCATGCAGGCGCCTGCCGCGCAACATACGATGTGCGCTGGCCCGGCCTGAGTCCGGCGAAAAATACTCGTTGGCTTTGCGGCACGTGGGTTCATCAGCGCTTCCTTTAACGGAAATCTACTCCTGGCAGCAAAACACCGGGACGATGGGCGACGAAGCAATCGATGCGGCAACGATGTCTCGGATTCTCGCCCAAGCCTTGGGTGCCGGGGATTACGCCGACGCGTTCTACGAACGGCGCGTCGCGCGCTCGTTCCGGTTTCAAGACGGTGTCGTTCACGAAGCTGGAATCGCGTTCAGTTCAGGCGTTGGCATCCGCGTGCTGTGCGGCGAGCAAACCGGCTTCGCGTGCTCCGACGATCTTTCGCCGGACGCGCTGTTGCGGACGGCCCGGGTTGCGGCACTCATCGCCAAGGATCGCGCGGGAACATCGCGCGGGGACGTCGCGATCAACGGTAAGCCGATCCCGGCCCCGCCTATGTATGAAGAAAACGACGCGGGACGGCGGGAATCGTCCGCAACGTACGTCGACCTGCTGGCGCGCGCCGATGTCGCCGCGCGCGCTTTCGACCCGCGGATCGTCGCGGTCAACGCGTTCGTGTCGGATGAGCTGCAAGAGGTCGTCATTGCAACCAGTGAAGGTCGATACGTGTGTGATTGGCGGCCGCTGGTCTCACTGGGCGTGCAATGCGTGGCCAAGGGAGCGGTGCGCGGCAACGGTTACTTTGGCGACGGCGGGCGAACGGGTGTCGACTACTTTCGGACGAATTCCCCCGAGGACATTGCGCGAGAAGCTGCGCGGATTGCGGTGACCAACGGCCACGCTGTCGAAGCGCCGGCCGGCGAATGGCCGGTCGTCGTCGGCGCGGGCGGCGGCGGCGTCTTGCTGCACGAAGCTGTCGGCCACGGCCTCGAGGGCGATTTCAATCGGCAGGGGACATCGCTGTACAGCGGGCGCATCGGCGAACGGGTCGCCAGCGAGCTGGTGACGATTTACGACGACGGCAATTTACCCGGCGAACGCGGCAGCATCGCCATCGATGATGAAGGCGCGCCGGGTCGACACAACGTTCTGGTGGAACGGGGAGTGCTGCGCGGATATTTGCACGATCACCTCAACGGCACGCTGACCGGCGCGGGAACGACCGGCAACGGGCGTCGACAATCGTTCCGAGTGCTGCCGCAGCCGCGCATGTGCAACACGTACATGCCCGGTGGTGAATCGACCGTCGAAGAGATCATCCGGTCGATCAAACGCGGCGTCTTGGCCACGTCGTTCGCCGGTGGCCAAGTCGAGATCAGTAAAGGCGACTTCGTCTTCATGATCGCTGAAGGCTATCTGATCGAGGGCGGGAAAATCACGGCACCGATTCGCGGTGCAACGCTGATCGGCAACGGCCCGGAGATCATGGGCCGTGTCGTGGCCGTCGCCAACGACAGCCGGCTCGCCAGCCGTTCGTACACGTGCGGGAAGGCCGGCCAGTACGTTCCGGTCGGTGTCGGCCTGCCGACCCTCAAGATCGCCAAGCTCACCGTCGGGGGCTCGGCGGTTGACTGACGGGCTGGTGATTGCCGAGCGAGCGGTCGAAGCCGCGAGCGCCGCCGGCGCAACACAGGCCGAAGCGACGTTTTCATCGAGCGAACGTTTTCATGCCGAAGCGCGCGATCAAGTTCTGACCAAACTCGAGCAGACGACGGGGCGATCACTGACCGTGCGCGTGTTCGTCGCCGGCGCCAAAGCCGCGTTGTCGACGACGGATCTGTCACTCGTCGGCGTGAACGAACTCGCCCGGACGACGGTCGAAGCGGCTCGGTTCGTTGCCGCCGATCCGCATGCCGGACTGCCGGCCAGCGTTGCACCGGCCGCGTCGACGGGGCTAAAAATCTTTCACGCCGACGTTGCCCAGCGCGACGCCGCCGAAAAGATCGAAGACGCCCGTGCGCTCGAGCGCCACGCGAGAGCGGTCGATCCGCGCGTCGGCAACTCGAACGGCTCGCGGGCCGGCGACGCCAACGTCATCGTAGCGCTGGCGAATTCGCTGGGGTTTCGCGGAACGTACCGGTCGACGACCGTCACCCGAAGTTCTAGCCCGGTCGTCGATGACGGCACTGCCAAGCGCACGGCCTCCTATGGTTCAGCTGCCCGGTCGTACGCCGCGATCGAACCGGTGGAGACGGTGGCCCAGTTGGCGGCCCGCCGCGCGCTCGAAATGTGCGGCGCGCGCAAGCCCCCGACCGGACGAATGCCAGTGATCTTCGAGCGCGATGTGGCTGCGGCGGTGCTGAGCGACGTCTTCGGTGCGCTAAGCGCCGCGAACGTTGCCGCTGGGAACTCGTTTCTCATCGATCGAATCGGCGAGCGGCTCGGCAGCGAACTCGTCACGATCGTCGACGACGGCCGGCTGCCCGCGGGGCTCGGCACCTCCCCATTCGACGCCGAGGGCGTGCCAACGGGCCGAACCGTCGTCTTCGATCGCGGTATCTTCCGAACGTTCCTGTACGATACGTACTACGGCCGCAAGCTCGGCGCCGCCTCGACTGCGAATGCGGCCGGCGGTGGCATCGGTCCCAACAACCTGCACCTGAGCGCTGGTTCGCACTCGTTGGAAGAGCTCATTGCGATGACGCCTCGAGGCGTGCTCGTGCTCGATACGATCGGATTCGCCACCGAATCGGTCACCGGTAACTACAGCCGCGGAGCCCGCGGAATCCTGATCGAAGGCGGCGAGCGTGCCTATCCGGTCGACGAATTCACAATCGCCGGCAACCTGGCGTCGATGCTAGGCGCTATCGATGCCGTTGGCGCCGACCTGAAGTTCGATTCCACGATCGTGGCGCCGTCCTTCCGAGTTGCGGAGATGACCGTCTCCGGCGCTTAGTTACGGAACCGCGTAGAAGAAGAGCGTCGAGTGTCCGCGACCGTCGCTGATGTGAACTTGCTCCTTCGCCGCTAGCACAAGGATTCGGCGGGAGTTTTGAGCGTTGACCGCTGACAGCGTGATAACGTTCGGATTTGAGTTCGGGTCGGTGTACACCGGCGCAAAACAGGGCTTGTTGTCCCGTTGGCCCACTGGACGATGGCGGCAGTAAATTCCCCTAGAACCCGCTTTCGCTGACGGCAATGGAAAATGCACCCGCACCGGCGGGGACCGTAAACGGGCTGGCCGCCGACGTGGCTAGCGGGGTTGAGCTACCGGCTTACGTGATCACGATGTTCCCGAGGGCGTCTTTCCGATACCAAAACCCCGGGTCCGCAGCCGGCAGACAACGCCGCCACACATGCTCCGAGTAGCGAAATCCGTAAGAATCGCATGTGTCGTCCGTCTCCTCGTCGCCCCACCGGTTGGCGGGGCTCCCTCTTAACTATCGTCCGCTTTCGGCAGCGGCATTAGGAGGCTCGGATGAACTTCCTGCCGCGAAACCATCGAGGATTTTCGCCGGATCGAGCAGCGAGGGCGGGAGCAATTCAGCAGCGCATTGTGGCCGACGCGGGCGGCGCTAACCCCGGCGAAAAAGGCCAGTGGCGATGTCCGTCTCGGTCTGGTCGCTCCGCAACTCAAGCCCTTCGTCGCCGCCCTTCACTCCTGCGAACCAAAATTGCACCGATACCATAAGATCATGGCTTCCGTTTGCGCAATCGCTGTCGCTTATCGCGAGGAGCGCTGTTCCACCCAGGGAAAAGGAGGACGAATGGCCTCCTCGACCCCGATCGGGTTTACGCTCATCATGCGCTTGGAGATGCCGTCGCATCCCGGCGCCTTCAGCATTTTGGCGTCCACCATCGGCGATGCTGGCGGTCGCATCGATGCCGTCGACATGCGCGCTGCCGGGCGCATGAGCACGACCCGCGATGTGACGGTCACGGTCTCATCCGATGCCGTCGGCGACAACGTTCGGCAAGCCGTGGAACGTCTCGACGGCGTACGGATCATCAGCGCCTCCGATAATATCTTCCTGGCGCATCTCGGCGGCAAGATTCGGGTCGAGCCCAAACTGCCGGTCAAGACCCGCCAAGATCTTTCGACGGTCTATACACCAGGCGTTGCCCGCGTTTCGATGGCGATCGTCGAGGACCCGAGCAAGGCGTTTCAGCTGACGATCAAACGCAATACGGTTGCGGTCGTCACCGATGGCACGGCGGTGCTGGGCCTGGGTGACATCGGCCCGCTCGCCGCAGCTCCGGTCATGGAAGGCAAGTGCATGCTGTTCAAGCAGTTTGCCGGCATCGACGCGTTTCCGATCTGCCTGGATACCAAGAACGTCGACGAGATCGTGGAGACGGTCGTTCGCATTAGCCCGATCTTCGGCGGCGTGAACCTCGAAGATATCTCGGCGCCGCGTTGTTTTGAGGTGGAACGGCGGCTGATCGAACGGCTCGACATCCCGGTGATGCACGACGACCAGCATGGGACGGCGGTCGTCATCTTAGCGGCGCTGATCAACGCCGCCAAAGTCGTCCAGAAGCGCATGGAAGATTTGACCATCGTGGTCGCCGGCAGCGGTGCGGCCGGGACTGCAACAATCAAGATGCTCCTGGCTGCCGGAGTTCGCGATGTGATTGCGTACGACCGAGCCGGTGCGCTCAACCGCAGCGATCGCTATGAGAATACTCACTGGACGTGGCTGGCGCAAAACACGAATCGGCAGAATCGTCGGGGCTCGCTCGGCGAAGTTCTTAAAGGCGCCGACGTGTTTGCCGGACTTTCGGCGCCCGGGATTCTGAGCGTCGATGATCTCAAAGGCATGGCGCGCGATCCGATCGTGTTCGCCATGGCCAATCCCACTCCGGAGATCATGCCGGAAATCGCGGCACCGTTTGTCGCGGTCATGGCAACCGGGCGGTCCGATTTCCCGAATCAGGTCAACAACCTGCTCTCATTTCCGGGAATCTTCCGAGGTGCGCTGGACTGTCGAGCGCGCCGAATTACCGAAGGCATGAAATTGGCGGCCGCCAAGGCAATTGCGGGAATCATCGCCGACGATGAGCTCGGTCCGGAATACGTGACGCCCAGCGTCTTCGATGCGCGAGTCGTCGACGCCGTCGCCAAGGCCGTCACGGCCTCCGCTGTCGAGGAAGGCGTCGCGCGGCGGGCGCTCGCCATGACCGAAGGCGAGGACGTATCCGTTGGAGTTTGAGCCGTGAACCATCCAATTGCTCGCATCCTGATCATCGAGGACGATCCGGAAGTTGCCGCGTTCCAGCGCTTGTTGCTGAGCAAAGCCGGGTACGATGTACGCGTTGCCGGCACCGGTGCCGGCGGGCTTCATCTGGTAAAGGAGTTCAAACCGGAAGTCGTGCTGCTTGACATTGGGCTGCCCGATGTCTCGGGCCTGGACGTCTGCACGCAGATCGCCGAAACCGCCGATGCGTTCATTTTGATGGTAAGCGGTCACTCCAGTGAAGAATATAAACTCAACGGCTTGGGCCTGGGTGCGGACGATTACATCACCAAACCGTTCTCGGGAAGCGAGCTCGTCGCGCGCGTGCAGTCGTTTTTACGCCGACGCGATCGCAGCCGTTCGAATTCCACCGACGGTAAGCTCGCCGTCGGTGACACGGAGCTGATCCGCGACCTGCACACGCTCGAGCATACCGGTCGCTCGGTGACGCTAACCGCACTGGAATTCAGGCTACTCTGGTATCTGGGTGAAAGCGAAGGCCGGCTGCTGACCCGCGCGCAAATCCTGGAGCGCGTTTGGAACGATGTCTCCGGTATTCCGACGCGGGTCGTCGATGTCCACGTCGCCTCCTTGCGCAAGAAGGTGGCGGAGGTCGGCTCAGCGCTGGTGATCTCGTCGGTCCGGGGAATCGGCTACCGCCTCGATCCCCCCTGATCGACCAGGCTGCGCTTGGACGGAGCACTTCCGGTGCACGACCCTTTGGTGATAGATTGAAGTGAATTCCTCGAAGCTGCGCTTGGATGGCGTACAGCTCGATGTGCGCGACAAGCGGCCGTTGTACGTGCAGATCGCCGATGCGATTGCGGAGCAGATCGATGCCGGTGATCGCGCTGAAGGCGAACGGTTGCCGGGCATTCGCCAGCTGGCGACCCGGCTCGGTTGCGGCGTCATCACGGTGTCGCAAGCGTACGACTCGCTGGCGGCCCGCGGCCGCGTTGTTGCGCGGGTCGGTAAGGGGACGTTCGTTGCACCGATGCGTTCAGGACTGCGGCCGGTCGTGCGCCGCTGGGAATCGGAAATCGGCCGGCTCGCGCGCACGCGCTTGGAAGGCGCTCTCGATCAGCTCGCCGGGGCGGCCGCACCAGGCGCGATTTCGCTGGCGACCGGCCATCCGTCGCCCGAAACCTTCCCGCTTGCCGAATTCGGCCGCTGCCTGCAGCGCACGCTGCTCGAAGATCCGGCCCAGTCGATGCAGTACACCGGTGGCAGCGGCGATCCCGCGCTGCGCGCGTCACTAGCTCGTTCGCTTTGCGCGCGCGGAGTCAGTGCTGACGCTGACGATTTGATCGTGTGCTCGGGCGCGCAGCAAGCCGCCGATATCGTCGCCTCGACGTTGCTTGAAGCGCGGACGGTCGTTGCGGCCGAGAGCCCCAGCTATGCGCCGACCCTCGCCGTCTTCGACGCCCGTGGCGCGACGTACGTCGAAATCGCCGCCGACAGCGACGGACTGCGCGTCGATGATGTCGAGCGCGTCTTTACCGAGTACCGTCCGCAATTACTGTACGTGAATCCATTCGCCCAAAACCCGACCGGCGGGATTCTTCCAGAACGCCGCGCCAAAGCCATCGTTGCGCTCGCCCGGCGCTACGACGTCGTCGTCCTCGAAGACCAAACGGGTTGGATGTTCACCTATGACGGCGCGCCGCCGGCACCGCTCGCCGCCCACGACCTCGACGGTCGCGTCGTCCTGATGGAGAGTCTTTCGAAAGCGATTTTCCCGGCGTTGCGCATCGGATATCTGTTCGCTCGTGGTGGATTGCTCAGTGCCTTCGCCTCCGCGAAAATGCGAGCCGACTCGTTCACCTCGACCCTGATGCAGCGCGCACTTTGGAGATTTCTCTGTTCCGGCGCTTATCCCAAGCACGTCCGGTCGGCAAAGCACCTGTATAGAATGCGTCGCGATGCGTTTATCGACGCGCTGGGGACGGCGCTGCCATGGGCCGACGTGCGGCCGCCGGCCGCCGGCGTCACCGTGTGGTTGCCGCTGCCGCCGGGTATCTCGACGCGGGCCGCCTTCGCCGAGTGCGCCCGCGAAGGTGTGCTCGTGATGGCGGCCGATCCGTCATATCCGACGCAATCGGGGCCCGCGGCGCTGCGGCTTGGCTTCGGCGAGCTGGATGAAGCGACCGCACGCGAAGGGATTACGCGGCTGGCACGTGCATTGGAGCGATGCCGTGCGCGATCGTAGGAATGACCCGAAGCCGCTCTCCGATGGAAAGACCTTTGCACGATGAGTGTCGACGATCGCGAAGGCCGCCTGCTCGAGGCGGCCCTGGCCGCAGCTGGGCCGCAAGCATATCGCTTCCTCGCCGATCCGATGCCCTTTACGGTGTGGACGCATTCGCCCGACGGGCATATCGATTACGCTAATCAGCAGTGGTACGACTACACCGAATTGCCGCCTGGCCTCACGGTCCGCGAAGCTTGGGCGAAGATCGTCCCGCCGGACGATCTAGCCCGCATTCTCCCGGTTTTTGAAGAATCGTTGCGCTGCGGGACGACCTACGAATTCGAGCAGCGATTGCGACCCGCCTCAGCCAGTGACGACGGCTACCGCTGGCATCTGCTGCGTTGTTCGCCCCTTCGAGATACCGCCGGGGGAATCGTTAAGTGGTTCTGTACGGCAATCGATATCCACGATCAGCGCACCGCGGCGGAGGCCCGCGAAGCGGCAATGCACACGATCGCCGAGACCGTGCCGCAACTAGTGTGGGCGAGCGACGCACGGGGCACACCCACGTACGTCAACTCTCGCTGGCCGGCGTTCACCGGTAAGTCCGCCGAGAGTCTCATCGACGGCTCCGCGTGGCCGGAGATCATTCATCCCGATGACCGCAGCGCGGCCGAGAGTGCGTGGCAAGCGGCTTTATCTTCCGGTGCTCAGTTCGACGCCGAACTCCGGCTCAGAAATGCCGACGGTCAGTATCACTGGATGCTTTCGCGCGCGAATCCGGTTCGTGATCACCGCGGGGCGATCGTGCAATGGGTAGGGAGCCTAACGGATATCGACGATCGCCGGCGTTCGGCCGATCGCGAGCGATACTTGGCGCGCGCCGGGACAATCCTGAGCAGCTTTCTCAACGTCTCAACGACGTTGGCCAACCTGGCGCAATTCGTCGCTGGCCGATTGGGCGACTTTTGCTTTGTCGATATTGTCGAGCCCGACCGGCTGCGCCGCGCGGGCTGGGCGCACGCTGATCCCCAACAGCGCTCGCTAGCCGCTCGCATCGGAAGCTTTTCACCGCGGCCGGAGCACCTCGAGCATCCAGTGATCGCGACTTTGGCCTCAGGCGGCACGACATTCGTCCCCCAATTCGACGAAGATTGCATCCGCCGCTTCGCGACCGATGCCGACCACGAACAACTCGTTCGGGATCTGGACATTTACTCGTGGATTACCGTCCCCTTGACCGCACGGGGGCGCACGATTGGCGCGCTCACGGTCTGCACGAGCGGGCACAGCCGGCGTCGCTTCGACGAGCATGACGTTGCGCTGATAGAGGATTTGGGGCGGCGCGCCGGGCTGGCGCTCGACAACGCCCGGCTGTTTGAGGGTATTGCGAACAGTGAACGGCGCTATCACGAGCTTGCGGATCTCATGCCGCAGATCGTTTGGACGACGGATGCTGTCGGCAATGCCGACTATGTCAATCGAAGATGGGCGGAATACACCGGTCTGCCACCCGAAGCGGCTCACGGAAAGGGCTTCGAAGCCGTCGTCCATCCCGACGATCTCGACATCGTCCGTCGCAGCTGGGAGGCGGCCAAAAAAAGCAACCAACCCTTCAGTTACGAAGTCCGATCGCGGCGAGCTGACGGCGCGTATCGCTGGCATTTGCGTCGCGGCGTTCCGGTCCGCGATGGCGAAGGCGCGGTCTGGAAGTGGATCGGCACGACCACCGATATTGACGATCGCAAGCGCTTAGAGGAAGAAAACGCATTCTTTAGCCGGCTGAGCGATTTGCTGGCCCGATCGCTCGGCCTGCGCGAGACGCTCGATCGACTGCTGCAGATCATCGTACCCGAGTTCGCGGATTGGGCAAACGTCGTGTTGGTGCAAGACGGCGGCCGGCTCGAATTAGCGGCCACGCATCACGTGGACGCTGGCCAACGTGCTCGACTACGAAAATTCGTCGGTCAGACCGTCGTGCCCGATGCCCAGGCAGGCGCCTCGGCGCAAGTGCTACGGACCGGTCGTCCGATGTTGCACGAAACCAATGTGGACCCACTGCTGGCGAGTTGGACTGCTGCCGGCTACGCCGACATCCTGCGCGACTCTTCAGCCCAAAGTGCGGTCGCCGTTCCGTTGACCGCCGGCGGTGCCATTTACGGCACGGTGAGCGCGTTGTGGTGTCGATCCGATCGGCGCTTTACGCAACGCGACCTCAATTTTTTCGAGGAGATTGGACGCCGAGCGTCGGGGGCGATCGAAAACGCTCGAGTGTACGAACGCCAGCTGCGAATCGCATCGACATTCCAGCTCGCGGCGCTCCCGGAGCTCTTGCCTGATGTGCCCAACCTTAGGCTGTACGGGTACTACGCGCCGGGTCGGACCGAGGCGCAAATCGGCGGAGATTGGTACGACGCCTTTCCGCTTGAAGATGGGCGCACAGTGTTTTCGATCGGAGACGTGACCGGTAGTGGCCTTGCTGCCGCCGTGAGCATGTTGACCGTCCGCAAGGCGATTCGGGCCGCGGCGTACATGGGCGCCGATCCCATTACGCTGCTTTCGGCCGCCGATCGCTCGCTGCGCGCGGAGCATCCGAACCGGCTCGTGACGGCCGTCGTCGCCGTCCTGGATGATGCCGCCACGAGGCTCACATTTGCAAGCGCCGGCCATCCGCCGCCGCTCATCCGCTATCCCGATGGGTCGATCGATGAGTTGGCGTTCGGCGGCCTACCACTGGGATTTCCGGACCGGCCGGTCGCCGTTAGCGCGACGGTAGCAGTGCCGGTCGGGTCGTGGATCGTCTTCCATACCGACGGACTGACCGAAGCGACGCGCGACATCGCTGAGGGCGAAGAACGCCTGCGAGCCGCACTCGCCGACCAAACCGTTATCGAGGCGAACGACCCGGCTCACGCCATTGCCGATCACGTCCTCGTTGAGGCCGCGCAGGATGACGTCGCGATCTTGGTGGTGATCTTCGAGCGCAACCCCGATGCGCGCCCGCGAGTGCGACGGGCGCGATCGGGACGCTCGCCGAAAACCCAGCGGTGACGTCCAGCTTGGTACGTCTGCAATCCCCTTTCGTTCGCCACGACGCGGGCCGCTTACGTAGTGCGCTGGTCGTTCTGCCGACGGCGGCGTTCGCACGCGCGTTGCCGGTTCAAGGTGAGGCAAGTCCGATCGCCGCGCGAGCCGCCGAAGCCCACGCGATTCTTTTGGCGCGCCTGGCCGCGTACGGCGTCCGGACTATCGTGCTCGAAGGTTGTGTCGAACGGCCCCTCGGAACATTGGTGGCAGATTGCGCAGTCATTATTGCGCAGGGTGCCGTTTTGATGCGACCGAGCGATGTCCAGCGCCGCAGTGAGGTCGCACAGGTCGAGGCGGCGCTGGGCGCGGCTGATGTCCCGATCGTCGGCCGCATCGAACCTCCGGGTTTGCTCGATGGCTTGGACGTCTTGGTAGCGGGCGGGACGGCGTACATCGGCGTACCGCATGCGCGATCGTCGGCAGTCGGGATCGCGACCGGCGGCAGCCGCAGCAACGTGCACGGCCGCGCCCAGTTGGCGGCATTGGCCGCGGCTGCTGGGCTCGCGATCAAAGAGATCCCGCTCGCCGCCGAAGTCCGGCGGTTACGGTCGGTCACGGCGCTCGTAGCCGACGGCACGGTCCTCATCGCCGCTGGGCTCGTCGATGCGACCGCGCTACGCGGTTTGAAAATCGTCGAAGCGCCGCGCGGTGAAGAATACGGTGCCGGCGTCCTCTCCTTGGGCGGTCGACGAGTTCTTGCGAACCTTCGGTTTCGGTCGCTTTTGCCGCACTTGCGGGCGGCGAAGATCTCGGTGGACGCGATCGATCTGTGGGAGTTTGGAAAAGTCGGCGCGACCCCATCGGCGCTCGTCCTAGCACTGAAACGGGATTAGCGAGAGGGCGAACGGCAGCGGAATGCGCGTCGCGTTGTTTTCCGATATTCACGGTAATGTGCGGGGGCTCGATGCGTGCCTCGATGATCTCCGCGCGCAGGGCGGCGCCGATCGGATCGTCGGCGCAGGTGACTACTGTCTTGACGGGCCGCGGCCGCGGGCGGTGCTCGAACGGTTGGTCGAGATCGGCGCGACGTGCGTGCGGGGAAACACCGATCGCTACCTTTCCGATGCCGGGCCGGCTGACGAAGATCGCGATGCGATCGCCTGGCAACGCGCCCAACTGGGCTCGCACTGGACCGCCTGGTTGGCGGCGCTGCCGGTTTCCCTGAGCATCGGCCCCGCCGGCGGAATTGACGCGGTTGCCAGCAACCTGCTGGTGGTGCATGCAAATCCAAAGTCCGACGAAGAACACATTTGGCCCGATGCCGACGACGCTTTTCTGAAGCGCGTCACCGACGGCATTGTCGAGCGAACGATCGCTTTCGGACACTTGCACTTGCCGTACGCGCGCGTCTGGCGTGACCGACTGCTGGTGAATGTGGCGTCAGCGGGTTTGCCCAAGGACGGCGACCCGCGCGCCGGCTATGCGCTGTTGACACAGCGCTCCGGCGGCTGGGAAGTAAAGCACCGGCGAATTCCGTTTGACGTGGAACGGGTCGCGCGCGAGATCCAGACCTCCGGCATGCCCCAGACGAAAAAGCGCATCAACGTGCTTCGGCGTCACCGCTATAAGGAGCTGGCCGAGCGCATCCCCTGACCGCCATTCGGGGTTTTCGATTGATGTGTCCAGTGAACGTTAGCACCCCGGCGCTCAAGATCGTTGGTTTGACGAAGCGATACGGTGATTTTACCGCAGTCGATGACGTCTCGCTCGAGGTGGCTGCCGGCGATTTCTTTGGGTTTCTCGGACCCAATGGCGCCGGCAAGACGACGACGATCAACGCGGTCGTCGGGTTGGCCCTTCCCACTGCTGGCCGAATCGAAGTTTTCGGACACGACGTGTCCCATGATTGGCGTGCCGCGCGGCGTTTGATCGGCCTGGCTCCCCAGGAGTACAACTTCGATCGCTACCTGTCAATTCGCGAGATACTCATCTATCAAGCCGGCTACTACGGGCTACGCGGGCGTGTGGTGGAGCAACGGACCGACGAATTGCTCGAACGCTTTCGGCTCACGTCTAAAGCTAAGCAAACATATCTGCGTTTGTCAGGCGGAATGAAGCGCCGATTGACGCTCGCCCGTGCACTAGTCCATACTCCCCAGCTGTTGATCCTCGACGAGCCGACCGCCGGGGTCGATGTCGAACTGCGGCTCGAACTCTGGGAACTCTTGCGTTCGCTGTGCGCCGACGGCATGACGATCGTGCTGACGACACACTATTTGGAAGAGGCGCAAGAACTCTGCAGAAATATCGCGATCATCGAGGGTGGCCGGATTGTGGCGCGCGAGTCGACGGCCAGTCTGCTGCGGCAAGCCGGTCAGGATTCGCTGCGAGTGCGGGTCAACGAACCGGTGGCGAACCTCCCCGCGCTGGTGTTGACGCACCGCTCGCGCATCGATTCGCTGACCAATACGCTGTACTTCGACCGCTTGCCGGTGTCGGCGATCGCCTCGGTTCTGGGCGAACTGGAAGGCGCCGGCTATACGATCGCTGACGTCGACATGCGGCGTTCGAATCTCCAGGACGTTTTCCTCGAGTTGACCCGCCGGTGATCGTGAACTGGGTCGGTCTCTGGACGCTCATCCTACGCGAACTCGTACGGACCTATAAAGTAATCAATCAGGTGATCTGGCCGCCGATCATCACGACGCTGCTGTACGTCTTCGTGTTCGGTCTGGCGCTGGGGAGCCGCATCCAAACCGTCCAGGACGTCCCATACGCCGCGTTCTTAGTGCCCGGCCTCATCATGTTGCAAGTGATCGACGCCACCTACAGCGAGGCCAGCAGCTCGGTCTTTCAGGCCCGCTTTCTTAACTCGATTCAGGAGATGCTGATCGCTCCGATGTCGGCGCTCGAAATCGTCGCCGGCTTCATTATCGCATCGATGGTGCGGGCGCTCGTGATCGCCAACCTCGTTCTCATCGTCGGGGCGCTGTTCGTTCATACGCTGCCGCACAATTGGATTCTGTACTTCGGCGTAACGATGCTCGTGTCGACGCTGTTCGGGGCGTTGGGCATCGTCTTCGGCCTGATGGCTGAGAAGTTCGATCACGTCGCGGTTCTGACGACGTTTTTCATCACGCCGCTGGTCTTTATCGGCGGTGTCTTCACGTCGATCCAGTTTCTGCCGCCGGCCGTCCGCGCGTTCTCATACTTCAATCCGATGTTCTTCATGATCGACGCGTTCCGGTTTTCGTTTACCAGCCGTAGCGACGTCCCGGTGCCGGTGTCGCTGGCGGTGATCGCGATACTGGCGGCCGGTGCGCTGGCCGTCGCCCTGCGAATGACGGCGATCGGTTACAAGCTTCGCACGTAGGAGCCTCAATGACCGCCGCCTCACCGTAAGCCGGCTTGCTGGGATCATCCTTGCTGATGCGAGAAGATACGTTCATGCAACCTACGATTTGGCGCCTCGCAGGGCCACTGGCCGCCGTCCTCCTGATGCCCGCCGGCTCGGCCGCCCTTGCCCAGAGCGCCCCTGCCGTCGGCAGCCAAGGCTCGGTCGCGCTGTCCGGGCCACAGGTGGGTAGCCCAGCGCCGAATTTCAACCTCCGCACGCTCGACGGCCGTGCGGTCAGCCTGCAGTCATACCGCGGCAAAACGCTCATCGTCAACGTTTGGGCGACGTGGTGCCCGCCGTGCCGCCAAGAGACCGCGGACTTGATCGCCGGTTATGCTGAACTGCACAAAGCGGGCGTCGAATTCTTGGGCGTCGACAGCACCGAGCAAGCGCCGATCGTAAAAGCCTTTGTCGCGGGCAAGGGAGTTCCGTTTCCGCAATCGATCGATGCCGACAAGTCGTTCGTCGATGCCTACGACATTCGCTATTTTCCGACGACCTACGTTATCGATCCGAAGGGCATCGTGCGCGCTCGATACATCGATGTGATGTCGATCGCGCAATTGCGCTCGTTCGTAGCGTCGGCGCAGGCCGGACATGACGCCGAGATCAGCTCGCCGCAACAAACCAAGATCGATGAGCTGCTCGCGCAACCGGTGGCCTTTGACGGCGACGCTGCCAGCGTGCTCGCGAGCGTGAAGACCGTCAGCGAGCGCCTCGACCGGGCCGAGGCATTGCTCGCCGACGGCGACGCGTCGAGGGGGCTGGCAGTCGATCTGTTGCGCACGCGAACTGCCGAAGCCGCCATCCGCGATCGGGCGATCGAGGCCCTGGCGCGCATCGCCGGCGACCCTGAGCAATTCTTGCTAGCACGGATGCGCGGTGACGCCGCGCGCGATCGCGAACTGTGGAAAGACGCGCTGACGAATTACAATGCCGCACTCGCCATCGACCCGAAAGACCGCGACGCACTCGAAGGCGCCTCCTTCGTCGCGCACGCGCTCCGAGATTTTCCGCGCGCCATTGCGGCCGAAGAGCTCCTCGTTTCGCTTGCGCCCACCGATCCCGAACCGCGAGTAACACTAGCCAAATCCTACGCCGCCGTCAAGCGTTTCGATCGCGCACAGGCGGCAGCCGAGTCCGCGGTGACCGTCGCGCGAACCGCGGTCGATGCCAAGCCGACCGACGCCAAGCGGATCCGCACGCTCGCCTGGACGCATCTCTACGCGGGCCGCATCGACGTGCAGGCCGGCGAGCGCGCCAAAGCGCGCGGGCATTTCGCGCGACTCGTCGACTGGACGCTCAAGCTGCCAAAGACCGATGCGCGCTACGCAATGTATTTGGAAGAAGCCCAAGAAGCGGTGGTTGCCCTTGACTTGGACGGCCCGAAAGCGCAAACGAGCTTGTCGCTGGCGCCGTGGACCGGTCCCGATCTTCCGGGAAGCATCCCGGACACGATCAAGTATCGGCTGGTGGTCGCCGGCCTTTCCGGCCGAAATGTCGCGTTGCGTGCTAGCGGTGTGCCCAAGGGATGGGTGGCGTCGTTCTGCACCGATCGCGTCTGTGCACCGTTCAAATTAAGCGTCGAACTCCCGTCATCGGGTGTGAAGGTCATCGAGTTTCAACTGGTCCCGGATGCGAAGCCCGCACGCGTGCCGAAAGTGCGGGTGATCGGAACCGACGGCCGGCGGAGCGCTTCGGCGACGACGTAGTCGGTCGCGTTCCGCGCGTGTTTGCGGAGACCTCAGGAATAGATCATTGAGGTCGCGAATGGGCGATGATGCATTTGTTCGAGCCGTTTTTGATGCGGGGGGTTACACTTCGTAATCGCATCGCCGTTTCGCCGATGTGCGAATATTCAAGTCGGGATGGGTTTGCGAGCAATTGGCATCTCGTGCATTTGGGAAGCCGCGCGGTAGGCGGAGCTGGCCTGGTACTGACCGAGGCGGCGGCAGTCGAGGCACGCGGACGGATCAGTCCGCAAGACTTGGGTATGTACGACGACGCGCACGTGGAGAAGCTGGCGGAGATCGTTCGATTCGTCGAAGAGCACGGCGCGGTGTGCGGAACGCAGATCGCGCATGCGGGCCGCAAAGCCAGCACCGCACCCCCGTGGGAGGGCGGTAAACCGCTGGGTGTCGAGCAGGGCGGCTGGCGGCCCATCGTCGCGCCCAGCGCACTGCCGTTTCTCGATGACGGGCAAGTACCGGTTGCACTCGATATCGATGGGATCGCCGGGATCGTTGCCGCGTTTGCAGCGGCGGCACGGCGTGCACTGGCGGCGGGGTTCAACGTTATCGAGATTCACGCTGCTCACGGTTATTTGGCGCATGAGTTTTACTCGCCGCTGAGCAATCGGCGGACCGATGCCTACGGCGGATCGTTTGAAAACCGCACTCGTTTTTTACGCGAGATCGTCGTTGCCGTCCGGGCGATTTGGCCCGAGGATCGCCCGCTGCTGGTGCGGATTTCGGCCAGCGATTGGGTCGACGGCGGCTGGACGATCGATGACTCGGTCGAACTGGCCCGTACCCTGCGAACGCTCGGCGTCGATTTGATCGATTGCTCTTCGGGTGGCGCCGTTCCGGGCGCTGCTATTCCGTTAGGCCCCGGCTACCAAGTAGAATTTGCCGAACGCATTCGGCGGGAAGCCGGAATTGCCACCGGGGCGGTGGGAATGATAACCGAGCCCGCGCAGGCCGATGCGATCGTTCGGACCGGCCAGGCCGACATTGTGTTGCTGGCGCGCGAGCTATTGCGCCAACCCTATTGGCCGCTGCGCGCCGCAACTGAACTGGGACAGGACGGGCCGTGGCCGCGACAATACCTACGCGCGCGACCACAACTGGCAGCGCGGTAGAACCTAGCGCGCACTGATTTCGTGCTCACGTCCACGTTTTAACTCTATCACGTTCGTCAAAATCGATCGTAAGAAGCTGAAAGCTCCCATAACGGACGGAGCTAACATCGTGAAAACTGTACGTAGACGCTCGGGTGACGCCGCGATTGAGATGATTCTGGCCACGGAGCGGAACCGTCGGTGTCGTAAGCGGTTTTGCCCACCTTGTGCAGTTGGGGATCGTGTCCCAGCACGTGGTGTACGAGCGAGTTCCCCTG
>JRHI01000372.1_pt1 | contig 49630 bp, 49 predicted proteins | sample 215371 | NCBI WGS metagenome assembly JRHI01 (sample SAMN02929681, study PRJNA255918) | sediment metagenome | biome: cave system; feature: Ice Cave; material: Sediment; isolation source: sediment from deep within a dark volcanic ice cave with no known source of... ...
CATCGATCACGCCGCCTGAACCAAAACGGAACTAACCCGGTAAGCACTTGCTGACAAACGGCAGCGCGAGTCGCAGGCGGGCCCCGTGCTCTGACACCTCGAGCTCTTGGGTCAGGTCGTGATGGAGCACCGCGGCGGGATCGTGACCGGCGCTGCTGAACAGCGCCGCAGCCAGCCGATCTAACATCTGCGGGCCGATGACCTCCTGCTCGAAGTACGGCGCGCATAGCACCGGCACGGGCGAGAACGCCGACCGCACCAGCTCGAGGTTATCTTCCTGAAGCCGTCGCCAGCCGGCGAAATAGTCACCTACCTCGGAGGGGAACACGCGGTTGACGACGACCGCGTCGGTCAGGTAGCCGTAAAGGTTCAGATAGGTGAACGTACGCATCGCTTCGCCGATCACCATCTTGTCCGGGGTCATGACCAGCCTGATCGTCGAGCGTCGCCGGTCACGGAGGATCTCGTTCATCGCGATCAGATTCTGAGAGAGGCGCTGAATGTCGGCGAAAACCGCCTGACTCGGCAGCGGGATGTCGAGCACCGAGCGGGCGATCGGCCGCGCCGCGGCAAGGATCTGACGTTCCATTGGGAATACCTTCTCGATCCACCATCGAGCGGCGTCCGGAAACGACAGCAGTCGCAGGGTCTCACCCGTGGGCGCGCAGTCGACGATGATCGCGTCCCAGCCCTCAGACCGATGCTGGGCCTGCAGGCGCAGCAGCGCGAACACCTCGTCCATACCTGGCGGAACCGTCAGCTCCTCGGCGGAGATCCGGTCAACGCCGCGTTCCACGAACAGCTCGCCCAGCCAATCCTGCACGCCTGACCAGTGCCGTTCCATCTCCTCCTGAGCCTTGACCTCCTGGCCCCAGAGTCCGTCTCCGACCGGGGTCGGCTCGGCAGTAAGTTCGGTCTCCAGCGACTCCGCGAGGCTGTGCGCCGGGTCGGTGGAGAGCACCAGCGTCCGCAGTCCGTCTGCCGCGCAGCGTCTCGCCGTGCAGGCCGCCACCGAGGTCTTCCCGACCCCGCCCTTGCCGGTGTAGAGGATCGTTCGCGGTCGCATCGACCGAGTCTACGAGTTGCTAGGTCGAGGCAATACCTTCGGGTATCGCACCTCGCTGCGTCCTGGCCAGACGATGTCAGTGACCACTTTCGGTCCGACCGTACTTATGTTCAGAACCACTAGCGAACGACCTGAACGACGCCGGTGATCTGGTCGAAGTTGCCGGCCTGGTCGGTGGCGGCGAGGCGAACGCCATAGCTGCCGCGTCTAGACAGGGCGGGAATCGAAAATGAGTGTACGCCGTAGCCGAAGCCGGCGCTGGTGAAAAACACGCTCGGGCCATCCCGCGTCAGCACGATGCCCACGTGCGAGAGCTTCGAGAGGCGAAACGAGATGGTTCCGCTCCGGCCGCGGTGAAGGCTTGCCCCCAGTAGCTCCAGGGCCGGCGGGGTCGTCAGGTAGCGGACGAAATTTGCGGCCGTCATGCAGTACAGGGGCGCGTGGAGGCGATCGCACAACTCCCGCAGAAAGCCCGTGACCAAGATGTGGTAGTCCAGCGTGTCCTCCTGGCCTGGCTCGTAGAGCGACCACGCGCCCGTGTCATAGTGCGGGACCTCGGCCCGGGCCTCGGCGTCCCCGGCGGCGAACAGAGCCGCCGCCGTGTGGTCGCCGCTTGCCATCGCAAAATCGTAGAGACCGATCAGCGTCTGCAGGAAGCCGTTGATCACCGCGGCGCCAGGGGCGAACGAGTACAGGAGGTAGCGCCGCCCGAGCCTGGTCTGGACGCTGACCCCGAGCGGCGGCGCAGCACTGAACACCGGCAGGGCTGACCGGGCCAGTGTCAGATAGGACAGCCGGTGGGTGGCAAAGTAGGCGCGGGTCAGCGCCTCGAGCGCGGTGGCCTGAGACATCGCGCTGGTCCACGGTGGGGCGCCGCCGTCGAACTGGAAGTAGTACTCCCAGGCCAGCCCCCGCCCTCGCTGGGCGGCGAGCGGAATCAGCTCGGCGAGCAGCCGGAGCATCTGTGGGTAATGCGCGCGTCCGGCGACGTAGAGCCCGTTGGCCTTGCCAAAGCTGCCGAGCTGTTGAAGCTCGATCCCCTGACCGGCGTAGTACTCCCACACCAGCTCCGACCCCGCGAACTCCACCCGCTGCCCGGGGCTGAGCAGCGGTCCGGTGCTCCACCAGGTCAGGTTGCGGGCCAGCGTCATGAACAGCGCGGGCAGTCTTCCCGCGGTCAGGTTGCCTGCCACCGCGATCGAGTGAAGGTTGCCCAGGACGGCCCCGAGCTCCGCGGCGCGCGTTCCCTGCAGGCGATGCACCGAGGCTTCCGCGGCGGCCAGGATCCCGCGGTAGCGGCGCAGGAGCTCGGCGGAGATAGCGCCGGTACGGGCCAGCCGGGTCAGCTCGGTGCGGACGCTGCGGGGGGCTACGTGTCCGCGGCGCCCGGACGCGATGCGCGCGCGGGCGACCGACGCGATGCGCGGCTCCGGCGCCGAATTCGAGACCATCGGCAGCGCGGTCGCTGCCGGTCCCGGGAGAAACGGGTCGTTCCTCGTCGTGGCGTGACTCCGGGCGCCGAGCATCACCACCTGCGCTGCAGGCGCGTCCGCCGGCGCTGTCCAGAGCGATGCGCAGATCGCGCACAGCAATGTCAGCGCGATGGCTGGGAACCGACCCCTACTCACTTGGAGCAATGCTAGATTCGCTGCGGTGCGGACGCCACCCCTGAGCAGGAAGTTTCAGCGGCTGCGGCTGGCGATGCCCGCCGCCGCCGCGATCTTGGCGCTGAGCGCGTGCGGTAGCAGCGGCGGTGGGGGGGACGCGTCGATGCTGCTCAATCAGACCTTCAGCGGCCGGCACGCCGTCAACAGCGGGAATCTCAACTTCAGCCTGACCGTCAATCCGTCGGGGTCGACCACGCTGCAGGGACCGATCACCTTGAGTTTCGGCGGCCCGTTCCAAAGCCTCGGCACGGGCAGGTTGCCGGCGTCGAACTTCAGCATCAGCATCGGCGCGCTGGGCCGCACGGGGTCGCTGTCGATTCTTTCCACCGGCACCAACGGCTTCGTGACGCTGCAGGGCGCGAGCTACCAGCTTCCAGCCGCCACGTTCCAAAAACTCGAGTCGAGCTTTGCCCAGGTAACGGCCTCTGGAGGCGGGTCTGGCTCCGGCGCTCTGGCCAAGCTCGGCATCAGCCCGCTCCGATGGCTGACCAACCCGTCGGTGGTCGGCAAGGAGGCCGTCGGCGGGGTCGACACGACCCACATCCGGGCCGGGATTGACGTGAACGCCTTCCTCAAGGACTTCAGCACCGTCCTGCAAAAGGCGTCGTCGCTCGGAGTCTCCGGAGCCAGCAGCCTGACGGGCGGGATCTCGGATTCGACCCGCGCCCGGATTGCGAGCACGATCAAGAACCCGAGCTTCGACGTCTGGACCGGCAACAGCGACAAGACGCTCCGGCGACTGGCGCTCAGCCTGACGGTTCCCGTGTCCGGTCAGGTCTCGGGGTTGCTCGGCGGTCTGCGCAGCGCGCAGATCGGGATCGACATGAAATACGGGAGTCTGAATCAGCCTCAGACCATCACGGCCCCAAGCACGCTGCGGCCGTTCAGCGAGTTCACCACGAAACTGCGTGCGTTGCTGGCCACCGTGCAGAGCGCCGGGTCCGCCGTAACGGGTGGCGCCGTGGGCGGTTCAGGTGCCACCGGCGGGAGTTCACTCGCGCCTGCGGGCGGTTCGGGTGCCGCCGCGGGCGGTGCGACGGGCACCGGGACCGCCGGCTCCAGCGTCCAGCGCTACAGCGCGTGCCTCCAGGCGGCGGGCCAGGACGTGGCGAAGATGCAGAGTTGCGCCTCGCTGCTGAGCGCCAAGTAAGCCGCAGCCGGGGCCCGACCGAGGCTACGGCTCGTGATCGGGGTCCAGCTCCTCGTTGACCTCGTCGTCCTCATCGTCGTCGTGATCGGTCGGGAGCGGCTGAGCGTCGACCTGAAAGCTCTCGAGCAGCTCGTCGCGCCGGTGCTCGTCGACCGGCACCTCGTCGGAGATCAGCACCCAGTCGGCACCCTCGTACTGCGCTGCGTTGAAGATCTCGGCGTCGAGCTCGGGAGAGTCATCGACGACGATCAGGACCTCCGTCTGGGGGCTGAAGTACGTGCCCGGCCGGATGGCCAGCTCGTCCAGCTCGTATTTACGTCCGTCCGGCATCGCGCGCAGGGTATCGGTTGCCCGGCCGGCGAGCGAACCTCAGACGCCGTGCAGGCCCAAGATCTCTCGCTCAATCTCGGACTCGACGTCCAGCGGCGGCTTGCCGGTCCGGGCGCGGCGGTGGTTGCGGGCGACCACCAGGTCGCGAATCTCCTCACGCAGCTCGGCGTCGATCGTCGGGGCGGTCAACCGCCGCAGCTCGAGTTCGACGTCGACCGGCGGCTCACCGCGCCGCTCCCGGCGCGCGTTGCGCGCCTCGAGCAGCTGGCGGATCTCCATGTCGCGCTCCGCCAGCGCGGCCGCGGAACCCTGCTTAGTGGCCCGGGGGGCGTCGCCATCCATGACCAGCCGATTCTTGCCGTACTCCTCCCACGTCTTACCGGTCAGGGCCAGCGCCACGAATGCAATCACGAACCCCAGACCACAGACGATCCACAGGACGGTGGCGAACGTTTGTTGCACGGCCGCTTAAGTCTTGCGCACGGGGGCGATTGAACACTCAATCACTCCGTCGCCAGCGCTTCCGGGGATCGGGTACCCTTCGTATCATCCCGGTTGACTGACTAGTCAATCTGTTTCCGCGCCAGCCATCAGACCGGCCGGCGCTTCCCATTTCAAGGAGCAATCGACGTGGTTGATTTCACGCTCACCGACGAGCAGAAGAGCATGCGCGAGATGGCGCACGATTTCGCGGAGAAGGAGATCCGTCCGGTCGCCTGGGAGTACGACAAGGAAGGGACCTGGCCGCAGGACATCATCGACAAGGCCTGGGAGCTCGGGCTGATGAACAGCCACCTCCCCGCCGAATACGGCGGCCCCGGGCTCGGCTTCTTCGAAGGAGTGCTGATCGAGGAGGAGATCGCCTGGGGCTGCTCGGGAATCGGCACGTCGGTCTCCTGCAACGGTCTGGCCACGGCGCCGATCGCCCTAGCCGCGTCGGAGGAGCTCAAGAAGGAGTACCTCGGGCGGCTTTCCGAGGCCCCCTTGCTCGCCTCCTTCTGTCTCACCGAGCCCGACGCCGGGTCTGACGTGTCGGGGATGAAGACGACCGCCACCCGCCGCGGCGACAAGTGGGTCATCAACGGCTCGAAGTGCTTCATCACCAACGGCGAGTACGCCAACTACTACACCGTCTACGCGAAGACCGACAAGGACGCCGGGCACCGCGGCATATCCTGCTTCATCGTCCCGAGGGATGCCGGCGTGGTCGTCGACAAGCACGAGGACAAGATGGGGCAGCGAGCCTCGAATACGGCGACGATCACCTTTCCCGAGTGCGAGATCCCGCTCGACCATCTCGTCGGCGAGGAGAACAAGGGATTCAAGATCGCGATGATGACGCTCGACCGGACCCGTCCCGGCGTGGCGGCGATGGGCGTCGGCGTCGGCCGCGCGGCGATGGAATTCGCGATCGACTACTCCAAGGAACGCGTCCAGTTCGGCGTGCCGATCGCCATGCATCAGGCGATCCAGTTCATGATCGCCGACATGTCGACCAAAGTTCACCTGGCTCGCCTGGCGACCTGGAATTCGGCGGTGCTGCTCGACCAGGGTGCTCGCAACACGCTCGAGTCATCGCACGCTAAGCGCTTTGCCGCCGACGCCGCGATGGAGATCACGACTGACGCCGTCCAGGTCTACGGCGGCTATGGCTTCATCAAGGAGTACCCCGTCGAGAAGCTGATGCGGGACGCGAAGATCCTCCAGCTCTACGAGGGCACGGCCCAGATCCAGCGCCTGGTGATCGCACGTGAGACGTTGCTCCCGCGGCGCGTCGAGGAGCCGGCCACGGCCGGCGCGGCCGCCTAGCCGCTGAACAGCACTGGTTTATGAGGGCCGCCCTTTCGGGGGCGGCCCATTTTTTCGCGTTCAGGCGATCCCAAGCAGCTGCGCGGCCTGGAGCGCGCACGGCGGGTGCTTTTCGTAACGTCGGCCGGCGCTGATTGACTGCTGGCATGGGCCGACTCGGGATATGGATCGGGGCGTTGGCCTCGATGGCGCCAACGTTGGGTTGTGCGGCCGCGGTGGCCGGCGGGCCTGGCCCCGCGATGGCCCGCACCGGAGACGGAGGATTGCCGAAGAGCACCGCCAGCGCGCGCACTGTGCAGCCCCAACCACCGCCGAGCTCTTGTCACGCTCGCGGCCGGGGAAGGTTCTCGCTCCCGGACCGCCACTGCACTCCGGGCGCGATCGATCCTGCGGTCACGCAGGCGGATATCGATTTCACCATCTGCCGTTCGGGCTACACCAAGACCGTCCGGCCATCCGAGTCGGTGACCGCACGAGAGAAGCGGGCGAGCATGATCGCCTACGGAGACCACCGGTCGCCGCACGACTACGAATACGACCACCTCGTTCCGCTCGAGCTGGGCGGCGCCCGCAACGACGCTCGCAACCTGTGGCCCGAGCCGGGCGGCGCTCCCAATCCAAAGGATGAGCTCGAGAATCGCCTGCGCTCACGAGTGTGCGGCGGATCGATGCGGCTCTCCGTCGCCCAACGCGAGATCGCTACCGACTGGGTGGCGGCCGACCGGCGGCTGGTCCGGTAGGTCTGCGCGCGCTGGCAATCGCGTCCGGAACCTCTCGAGCGAGGGGAGGGCCCCCCTCACCGCTCAGTTCGAGCAGCGTGGCGTGGAGGTGGGGGCTGGGCGGCCGCAGGTCGCCCGCCAGACTCAGCTTGAGGTTCTGCTCCGCGGTCAGGTAGCCGTCGAGCGTAGGGTCCTGGAAGACGAGGCCAATGTTCCGGCGCACGCCATCGCGCTCGCGCACCACATCGTGACCGGCGACCATGGCCGAGCCAGACGTCGGCTTGGCCAGCGTGCAGAGCATGTTGATCGTCGTGGTCTTGCCGGCCCCGTTGGGGCCGAGAAAGCCGAACACCTCGCCGGTCTCCACCTCGAACTCCACGCCTCGGACCGCCTCGATCTCGCCAAAGCGCTTGACCAGACCGCGGACGGAGATGGCGGGCGGGGGGGCGGTCGGAACTGTGATTGCGATCAACGTTACGGGGTCGGTCAGCTGGGCATGTGAACGGAAAAGGCAGCGGCGACGGAGGGGCGGGCTGCCGGTCTGAATGTCGGCGGGCGCGCAACCGCCTGGGCACACCGAGCCGACGCCGACGCCTCAAGGCGCGGTTGCTCACACCCCGGGACCCCGGCCGACCCGGCACGGCCCGCACCTGACCTAATCCGAACTATGACTCGCCGTCTCCGGGCCCGCCACTGCCGGAGCCGCCGCCGCCGCCGCGGGAGCGGAGCCAGTCGGCGACCTGCTCGGCCGCTCCACCGACCTGTGCCCCCAGCGAGGTGATGTTGTCGCCGACCTCGGCGAACATCGAGCGGAAACGCTCGGCGTAGAACTCCATCGCGTCGCCGGCTTCTTCGCGGACGTCGGATTCCTGATCGCGGGTGCGGTACTCGCCGCGGACGATGCGGTCGTACTCGCCGCCCTGAACCCACTTCATCACCTCGGAGACCCGGCGAACGGCGTAGGTGTGGCTCTGCCCGATCTCGTTGAAGAACCGGCGCACCCGGTCGGCGGGGTCGTCCCAGTTCTCGTACTCCATCGCCTGAGCCATGAAGGCGTCGAGGTTCAGCTGGTCGGCCGGCATCGCGCCGGCGGTGACCATCAGGGTCGAGCAGACGATCCGGGGATCACGCACGGCCAACGTGGCGGCGCGGTCACAGCTCAGCTCGGCGGCGCGATACCACTCGAGCAGCACCGCTCGGACCGCACGGAACGGCAGTCCGAGGAAGAACGGCAGGCCGCTTCCGACGCTGAGCAGGATGTCCAGTGCGGTCATGTAAAGGACGTGATCGGAGAGGATGTGGCCCAGCTCGTGCGCGACGACAACGCGCTGCTCGCCCGGTCCGAGTCGCTGGAGCAGCATCGAGTCAAGCACGATCATCGGCTTGCCCGACCCAATCGTCTGGGCACCGCYGCGCACGTCCGAGGTGACGTACAGGTCGTATTGGTCGGGCATGTCCAGCACTCGGGTCACGCCGGTCAGCGACGTCCACAGCTCCGGGAGCTGATGCTCGCCGACCTTGACCGAATTACCGAGGTAGAACTGACGCAGCGCGCGCTCGTAGCGCCACTCGACCAGCTTGCGCACGACCGTGTCGAGCATTGGGACCGCTTTCAGGGCGGCGGTCGCGGCCCGGTCGGCGGGATGCTCGTACGCCTTTGACGAAATGTTCGGGTACGGCTTGACGGTCTCGGGCAGATTGTCGGCCATGGGCCGCTGGCAAGCCTAGCGTCTCCGTGGTTCGGCAAGCGAGCCATAATCGGCTGATGGACCAGATCCTGGCGCTCTCCGGATCGGCGCTCAGATGAAAGCGGTAACGGTCGAGCAGACATTTCGGGGCTCCGTGCACGCGGTGGCCTCCCGCTGGTATGACGTCACCCGCTGGGCCTCGTGGGTCGACGGGTTCGACCACGTCGTCGACACCACGGGCCAGTGGCCGCAGGTCGGAGCGAGCGTGACGTGGCAGTCCGGCCCCGCCGGACGTGGCCGCGTGACCGAGCGGGTGATCGCCTACGACTCGCTGGAGGGCCAGACGCTGGCGATCGACGACGACGCGATCACAGGCGAACAGCAGGTCGCGTTCACCCCGGCCGACGAACACGTCGAAGTCAAGCTGAGCCTCGAATACGAGATCAAGCAGAGCTCGTTCTTCACGCCGCTGGTCGATGTCCTGTTCATCCGCCGGGCGATGGCGGCCTCGCTCGGGGCGACGCTGGCCAGGTTCGCCGCGGAGGCATCCGAGCGCGTTCGCTGAGTCCGCGGGCGGGTTGCGCCGGACGCACGCCGGTAGACTCGCGTGGGCTCCGGCGGTGCCGGGGTAGGCCACCACCGACACCACCACTCGGGAGCCCATGTTCGTCTTCAAAGCTGCAGTGGTCGGCGCCGGCACGATGGGCGGGGAGATCGCGTACACGGTCGCCAACGCCGACATCCCGGTCGTGCTCAAGGACGTCGATCAGAAGTTCGTCGATGCGGGGTTGGAGAAGGCTCAGTCGCTGTGGCAGTCACGCAGCGCCGAAGGCAAGCTGGACCCTGCCGAACTCGATCGCAAGCTGGGGCTGATCACCGGCACGACCGATTACGAGGGCTTCGGCGATGTTGACTTCGTGATCGAGGCCGTTCCGGAGCGGATGGACATCAAGCAGATCGTGTTCGCGGAGCTCGACGCGCTCACGCCCGGGCACGCGATCTTGGCCTCCAACACGTCGTCGTTGTCGATTACGCAGATGGGCGAGGTAACCACCCGTCCGGACAAGGTGGTCGGATTTCACTTCTTCTATCCCGCCTCGATGATGCGCCTGATCGAGGTGATCGAAGGGGAGGACACGTCCCTCGAGACGGTCCAGGCGGCCAGCAACTTCGCCCAGGCGATCAGGAAGATGCCGATCCGCTGCGGCGAGGCGCCCGGCTTCGTGGTCAACCGGATTCTCAACTCGAGCGTCTCCGAGCTGTGGCGCTATCAGGAGGAGACGGGAATCGCGATCAAGGAGCTCGACCAGATCGTCAGCGACTCGAAGACGGCTCCGATGGGACCGTTCTTCCTCACCGACCTGCTCGGGCTCGACACCGTGCTCCACGTTGCCGAGCACCTCAAGGAGTCCTACGGCGAGCGCTTCCATGTCCACGCCCAGATGCGAAAACTCGTCGCGCGTGGGGATCTCGGCGCGAAGACCGGAAAGGGCTTCTATGAGCATGGCTGACACGCCGATCGACACCAACCGGCTGGTCGACCGCTTCACCCTCAAGGCGCTGGTCGAGAGCTGCCTCGTGCTCGAGGAGGGCGTCGCTGCCATGAAGGACATCGACCTCGGGATGATGGCCGGTGCGGGAATCATCCCGCCGCCACTGGCGCGGGCTGACCAGCTTGGCCTCGACGAGGTGCTCAGCAAGTTGGAGCGGGCTGCCCGCGAGTGGGGAGAGAACTTCGAGCCACCAAGAATTCTGCGCCGTCTCGTGGCCCAGGGACGACTGGGGGTGAGAACCGGTCAGGGGTTCTTCCCCTACGCACGTCCGGATGCCGGCTGGGAGGAGGGCCCGATCAAGCTCGAGCGGCGCGGCGACACGGCGATCGCCTGGCTCGACCGACCTCCGGCCAACTCGATCTCGCCGGAGGTGGTGCAGGCGCTGACCAAGCTGTGGCAGGCCGTCATCGACGACGGGTCGATCCGCGCGCTGGTGTTCGCGTCAGCCAACCCGATGCTGTTCTGCGCCGGTGCCGACATCAAGGCGTTCACCAAGATGGACGCGGCCGGGGAAGCGGGGCTGCTCGATCAGATGCACGGCTTCCTCCGCGAGATGGAACGCTCGAGCATCGCCACCATCGCCGCGGTCAATGCGCTGGCGTTCGGCGGCGGCTGTGAGCTGGCGATGGCGTGCGACTTCCGGATCGCCGCTCAGTCGGCCACATTCGCCCAGCCCGAGATCAACCTCGGGATCATCCCCGGGTTCGGGGGGACGCAGCGGCTGCCGCGGCTCGTCGGCGAGGCCAAAGCGCTCGAACTCAATCTGACCGGCGATCCCATCGGCGCCGACGAAGCGTACGAGCTGGGTCTGGCCACCCGCGTGGTTCCCGACCACGAGTTGCTCGACACAGCGCTCGCCTGGGCTCGCAAGCTCGCCACCCAAGCCCCGCTCGCGGTGGAGCAGATCAAGCGGGTCTCGGCCGCCGGTGATCTCGACGCAGGGATCGAGGATGAGAAGCGGGGATTCGCGGGCGTGTTCGCGTCCGAGGATGCTCGCGAGGGCATCTCCGCCTTCCTCCAGAAGCGCGCGCCACGGTTCCAGGGCAAGTGAGCGCCGCCGAAAGTCTCGCCGAGCTGATTCGCGCCGCCGGCTCGGTGGTCGCGCTGACCGGCGCGGGAATCTCGGTCCCCTCGGGGATCCCGGACTTTCGCTCTCCGGCCACCGGCCTATGGGCCAGCGTGAACCCAATCGAGGTGGCACACATCGACGTGTTCCGACGTGACCCGGAGCGCTTCTGGCAGTTCTACGGCGATCGCTTCCAAACCCTGGAGCGCAAGCGGCCGAACCGCGCCCACGAGGCCCTGGCCGAGCTCGAGCGCGCCGGAATGCTCGATGCCGTCATCACCCAGAACATCGACCGGTTGCACGCGCGCGCCGGCTCGCAGACGCTGATTGAGATGCATGGCACGATCGCGCACTGCACCTGTCTGGACTGCGGACGACGCTTCGCGCGGGCGGACGTGCGGGCGCGCCAGCTCGATGACCGCCAGGGCGTTCCCCGCTGCGACTGCATGGCGCCGCTGAAACCCGACGTCGTGCTGTTCGGCGAGCACCTCCCCGCTGACGCGCTGGCCCGTGCGGAGCAGCTGGCCGCGGGCGCCGACCTGATGTTGTGTATCGGTTCCTCACTCGAGGTCTATCCCGTGGCGGGACTGCCCGCGGTGACGCTGTCCCGCGGCGGGCGGTTGGCGATTCTCACCCACGGCTCGACGCCGTTCGATGCCCGCGCCACGATCCTCTGCCACGGCGACGTGGTCGAAGAACTGCAGGCAGTTCTGGCGGCCCTGGATCTGACATCGGTCGCGGCACGATGACCGGGGCGCCCGCCGTCGACATCACGATCGAGCGCGGCGAGCACGGGGTCACGGTGACGCTCATCGGAGACATCGACCTCGCCAGCATCGCTGCCTTGGAGCGCGCACGGGCGAAGGCGCTGGACGGGGCGCCGGACAGGATGCTGGTCGACCTCCGGGGCGTGAGCTTCGTCGACGACGACCGCCAGTGAACCGCCTCAGCTGACCTGCACAACGACCGCGGTCACGTCATCGTGGAGCGCGTCGGGCGGCAGCACACGAGCCAGGATGTGGTCGCACAAGGCCTGCGGCTCCTGCGGCCCGGACGTAGCGGCATCGGTCAGCCGGGCGAAGCCGGCGTCGAGTGACTCACCCCGGCGCTCGACGAGCCCATCGGTGTAGAGCACGAGCGTGCTGGCTTCCGGGAGCGGGCGCTCGAGGGTCTCGTAACTGACTTCCTCCATTCCCATCAGCCCGTTGCCGCCGTCGAGCAGGCAGGCGTCGCTCGAGCCCGCTCGCAGCAGGGGCGGAAGATGCCCGGCATTTGCCCAGCTCACGATCCTCGCGCCCGGGTCGATGATTGCGTACAGCACCGTGAACAGTTCTTCCGCGCCCAGCGCCAGCTGGTGACGGTTGAGCCGGGTCAGGACATCTCCGGGCCCGCGCCGGCCGTCGTCGGCGAGAGCGAAGGCCCGCGTCACGCTGCGAAGCTGGCCCATGGCCGAGGCGGCTCGAATCCCCTGGCCAGCTACATCGCCGAGCACGACCCCGAGCCGGTCTCCGTCCAGCTCAAACGCGTCGTACCAGTCGCCGCCCACTTCGACTCCGTCACCCGCGGCCTGGTAGTAGGCGGCGATTTGCACGCCTTCCAGTACGGGCAGGCGCTTGGGCACCAACCCCCGCTGGAGCTCGGCGGCGATGCTGTGTTCACGCTCGTGCAGCCGAGCGCGACGGATCGCCAGAGCGGCTCGCTCGGCGGCGTCGCCCAGCAGCGAGCGGTCCGCCGCCGTGAACGGCCGCTCCGGTGGCAGGACCAGTCTCAGGTGGCCGGCGTGTGCATGTTCGATCACGATCGGGACCTCCTCGATCCGCGCGTCCGCGCGCGCAACGAACTCGTCGGCATAACTGAGGACCCGTCCGGCCGCCGCACAGACAACTATCGGTTCATCGTCGGCCAGCAGCTCGACGCCCGCAAGCTCGGCTTCGAACAGCTCGGCCAGCCGAACCGTCAGCTCCGGCAGAACCTCGTCCAGGGCCAGCGAATCGATCGCCGCGCTGAGCGTCTGGAGCTTGTCCAGCCGCTCGGCGATCGCTTCGGCATTGTTTCGCGCGGCGTGCTCGAGCAGCAGCTCCGCTCGCGCCTGCTCCGCCCGGCGGCGGGAGCTCAAATCGACCCACTGCACGAGTAGCAACGGGTCGGCCAGCTCGCTCGGATCGATCGCCGACGCCACCGCCGCGACCCAGACCTCGGTGCCAGAAGCGGCCAGCAGTCGGAGGTCGGTCTCGGCGCGCTCGGCCTCGGATGCGCCCCGGCTGTCGACGACCGTGGTGAGCGCGGCCTCGAGCCGCGCCCGGTCCTCGGAATGGCACAGGGCGTACACATCGGCGCCCGTCAGTTGCTCCGGATCGCGATCCAGCAGCCGGCCGAACGCCGGATTGGCCCGCACGACCCGGCGGGAGCTGTCGAGCACGGTCTTGCCGATCGGCGCTGCCGCAAAGGCCCCGCGCAGGAACGCCTCGGAGCGCTTCAGGGTTCTGCGACCGCGTTCGAGCTCGCAGAACACCCCCACTTTCGAACGCAGCAGCTCGGGATCGAACGGCTTGAGCACGTAGTCGATCGCTCCGACGCCGTAGCCGCGGAGGATCTCGTCGATCTCGTTGCGGGCCGCGGTGAGGAATACGATCGGGACGTCACGACTGCGCTCGCGAGCTTTGATCAGCTCCGCGGTCTGCAGGCCATCGAGGCCCGGCATCCGCACATCTAGCAGAATCAGGGCGTAATCGCGGGCGAGCAGGCGGCGCAGCGCCTCCTCGCCGGAGGTCACGCTCTCGAGCGGGACCCCGAGCGGGCTGAGGACGGCCTCGAGCGTGCGCAGGTTCTCCACGCGGTCATCGACGAGCAGGATCGGCAGCACCTCGCCCTCGGTCAGGCCCGCGAGTGCATCCGGGGTCGCGCTAGACGTCGGGCCGCTCAAGCGTCCAGCCACACGCGCATCATCGACACCAGCTGGTCGATGTCGACCGGCTTGGTGATGTAGTCCGACGCGCCCGCAGCGATGGCCTTCTCGCGATCGCCCTTCATCGCCTTCGCCGTCAGCGAGATGATCGGCAGATGCTCGAATCTTGGCATCGAGCGGATCGCCCGCGCGGTCTCGTAGCCATCCATCTCGGGCATCATGATGTCGAGCAGAACGAGGTCGGTGTTCGGATGCTGATGCAGCCGCTCCACCCCTTCGCGGCCGTTCTCGGCGAACACGACCTTCATGCCGCGCTGCTCGAGCGTCGCGGTCAGCGCGAACACGTTGCGGATGTCGTCGTCGATCACCAGCACCTTCTTACCCTCCATCGGAGCGTCGCCGGTTCGCAGGTGACCCAGCATCGTGCGTGTCCGCCGCGGCAGCTGGGCTTCCACGCGATGGAGGAACAGGGCGCAGCGATCGACGAGCCGCTCCGGGGAGTCGGCGACGGAGATCACCGCGGCCTTGGCCAGCGCGTCAACCCGCGCCCGGTCAGCGGCCGGAAGCTTGTGGGGCGCGTAGACGACTAGCGGACGCTCGCGCAGTGCCTCGTCGGTGGCGACCTCGCGCAGCAGGGCGAGCGCCAGCCGACGTTGACGGCCGGCCACGACCACGGCCAGGTCAAAGCCTCCCGGCCGCAGGGCCGGCACGGCCGCTTGCGCGGGGACCATCTGGATCTCGGCGTCATCTCCGCTCAGCAGCTCGACGATCTGCTCGTCCGGGCGCTCGCTTTCGTCGATCAGGGCGATCCGCCGGACTCGGCCCGCACGCCCGTCGGCCGAGGCGAGAACCTCATGGATCGACACGTCACTGACGGGCTCCTCGACGAACGCGGCTGCTCCGGATCGCAACAGGTCGATCCTGGCTGACGCCTCGGTGATGACCACAACCAGGAGATGGCGCGTGTCGGGATGCTTCTTGAGCTGGCCGAGGACGGACTCCACCCGGGCCGGGTCGCCGGCGAGCAGGATCGACTCCGGCCGGTGCTCCCGCGCGAGCGACACACCGGCGCTGAGTCGGCGCGCCACTATCCCCTTGGCGCCGTGGCGGTGCACGGCGTCGAGAAGCGTCTGAGCGTGCCCCGGGTCGGAGTCGAGGACGAGCACCACTCGGTCGTCACGCTCGAGGCCCAGACTGTCGTCGGTCACCTCCTGCGCCGCCGAGTCGCCGTTGCGGGGGATGGCGACGGCCAGCGAACCGCCGGAAACGCCGTTCAGCTCCGCGGGAGAGTCGACGACGCGTTCGGTGAGCGGCAGAAACAAGGTGAACCGGCTACCAGAACCGAGGGCCGACTCGACCTGGATCTCGCCGCCGAGCAGCCGCGTGATCTCTCGGGAGATGGACAACCCGAGGCCGGTCCCGCCGTACTTGCGAGACGTCGTACCGTCGGCCTGCTGGAACGCCTCGAAGATCGCCCCGAGCTTGTCATCGGCGATCCCCACACCGCTGTCCAGTACCGAGAACTCGATCACCTTCTCAGCCGCACTCAGGGCCTCGGTGCCGAACCGGACCGAGGAATCGGCCGTCCGGATCGACAGCGTCACGCCTCCCCGGTGGGTGAACTTGAACGCGTTCGAGAGCAGGTTCTTGAGAATCTGGTTGAGGCGCTGCTCATCGGAGACGATCGAGGGCGGCAGCGCCGGGTCCAGCTCGACTGCGAAACTCAGTCCGCTCTCCTCGGCGAGTTGCCGGAACGCGCGCTCGGCGCCCTCGTAGATGTCGGCCAGCGCCACCGGGGCGAGCTCCAGTTCCATCCGTCCTGCCTCCACCTTCGAGAGGTCGAGGATGTCGTTGATCAGAGACAGCAGGTCGTTGCCGGCGGAATGGATCGTCTGGGCGAACTCGACCTGGCGCGAGTTCAGCTTCCCCTCCTCGTTCTCGCTGAGCATTCGACTGAGGATCAGCATCGAATTCAGCGGCGTCCGGAGCTCGTGCGACATGTTGGCGAGGAACTCGGACTTGTACTTTGAGGACAGCGCCAGCTGCGCCGCTTTCTCCTCGAGTCCCCGGCGGGCCAGCTCGATCTCGTCGTTCTTAATCTCGATGTCCGAGTTCTGCTCGGACAGCAGGCGGGCCTTCTCCTGGAGTTCGTCGTTGGTGTTGCGCAGCTCCTCCGACTGCTTCTGCAGTTCCTGGGTGAGGCCCTGGGACTGCGAGAGCAGCTCCTCGGTGCGCATGTTGGCCCGGATCGTGTTGAGGACGACCCCGATCGTGTCGGTGAGGCGGTCGAGGAAGTCGCGGTTGACCTCTGAGAAGGGTCGCATCGCCGCCAGCTCGATCACCCCGAGCACCTGATCCTCGAACAGCACCGGCATCACCAGCAGCCCCGCCGCGCCCGCCTCTCCAAGGCCGGAGCCGACCTTGATGTAGTTGGGCGGTAGGTCAGTGAGCGCGATCGTCTTGCGCTCGAACGCCGCCTGACCCACCAACCCCTCGCCGACGTCGAACGTGCTTCGCTGCTCGTCTCGGCGCGGGGTGAAGCCATAGGCGGCCGCCAGCACCAGCTCGGTGCTGCCGTGGGTTCCAGGCTCGGCGAGGAAAAACGCGCCGTGCTGCGCACTGACGGTCGGGGTGACCTCGCTCATGATCAGCTGGGTGACCGCGGCGAGGTCACGCTGCCCCTGGAGCTTGCCGGAGATGCTGGCCAGGTTCGTCTTCAGCCAGTCCTGCTCGGCGTTGCGCTGAGTCGTCTCGCGCAGGTTGGCGATCATCTGATTGATGTTGTCCTTGAGCTCCGCCACCTCACCCTGGGCCTCGACCGAGATCGAACGGGTCAGGTCGCCCTGGGTCACGGCGGTGGACACCTCGGCGATCGCGCGCACCTGCGTGGTCAGGTTGCCGGCCAGCTGATTGACGTTCTCGGTCAGTCGCCGCCACGTGCCGGACACGTCCTCGACCTCGGCCTGGCCACCGAGCTTGCCCTCGGTGCCGACCTCCCGGGCCACGCGCGTGACCTCGGCGGCGAAGCTCGAGAGCTGGGCCACCATCCGGTTGAGCGTCTGCTTGAGCTCGAGGATCTCACCGCGGGCGTCGACGGTGATGGTCTGGGTAAGGTCTCCGTTGGCCACCGCGGTCGCCACCTGGGCGATGTTGCGCACCTGGKCGGTGAGGTTGCCGGCCATGGAGTTGACGTTGTCGGTGAGGTCCTTCCAGACGCCGCCGACGCCGCGGACCCTGGCCTGGCCGCCCAGCTTGCCCTCGGTGCCCACCTCGCCGGCGACGCGCGTCACCTCGGCGGCGAAGGAGTCGAGCTGGGTGACCATGGTGTTGACCGTCCGCGCGGTGCGCAGGAACTGGCCCTGGAGGGGACGGCCGTCGACCTCCAGCGGGATGGTCTGGCTGAGGTCACCGCCGGCGACGGCGCCGATGACGCGGGCCATGTCGGTGGTGGGCCGGACCAGGTCCTCGATGAGGTCGTTGACGGTGTCGACCGCGGACTTCCAGCCCCCGGCCACCTCCCCCATGGAGACGCGCTGGGTGGTCTTGCCCTGCTTGCCGACCACGCGGCCGGCTCGCTCCAGCTCGCGCCCGAGGCGCTCGTTGGTCTCGATGACGGCGTTGAGGGTGTCGGCCACCTTGCCGGCGAGACCGGTCCAGGTCTCGGGCATGCGGGCGCTGAAGTCGCCTCGTCGCAGCCGGGTCAGGACCGACAGGAGCGCCTCAACGTCAAGGTCGTCACGCCTCGCGGCTGTGGTCGGCATCGGTCAACCCCCGGTAGTCCCAATCCCCCCGGTCGCTCGCCGGAGCGCCTCGTGTGGCAGGGGGGTAACTGTACAGGGCACTGACGGCGGAAATTGATACCGACGCCATGCTCTATACCAACTCACCGGGCGGCTGGCCGGACATCCCCGCTGGGGTGTTCGGTGACAGTCAACTGGCAAGGTCGGGAGCGCTGAGGTCGCCGTGGCGCCGCCGGCCGGGAAGGCCGGCGGCGCTGGCGTCGCCCCGGCGCCGGGTCAGACCCGGTGCGGGGCGACGGGATACCCGTGTTGTCCGCGCTACCAGCACCATAGGCGGGCGGGACGGTCATCACGGGCGGCTGTCGGATGTGTCAGCCCGCACCACCGCCGGCTGCCCTGCCTCGGGCGCCCAGTCCGGTCCGCCGGAACTCGCATGGCGAAATCTGTTGTCAAAACGGCTATCAAAGGTTATAGTATCGCTGTCAGATTCAAGGCGTCGTCCTGGACGACGCAAACTGGAGGGCCCAGAATGGGTCTCGGTGCCGGCCTCTTCCTGATCGCCGTGGGCGCGATCATCACCTTCGCGGTCAACGCCACCATCAGCGGCCTCGACCTCCACGTCATCGGGGTGATCCTGATGATCGTCGGTGGACTCGGCGTCCTCCTCTCGCTGATCTTCTGGTCCTCGTGGGGCGGCGTCGGCCGCGGCCGTCGGACCTCGACGACGATCGTCGAATAGCCCGAACGTGCACTATGCTGCACGTTCGTGACGGTTGGCGCCGACGATGTCGCCGGACGCGTCGGGGCCCCGGGTGGAACGCTGCTCACTGCGGAGCGTCGCCGGGAGATCCTGCGGCTGCTGAGCAGCCTCGGCACGGTGCGCTCCGCGGAGCTCAGCGCCCGCTTCTCGGTCTCGGAGGACACCGTCCGGCGTGACCTGCGCGACCTCGCCGATGCGGGGCTGGTCCAGCGGGTCCACGGCGGTGCGCTCCGGCTGACCGCGGCAAGCGGTGACTTCGCGGCCCGCCGCTTCGAGTCCACCGAGGCCAAGGAGGCCATCGCCGCCGCCGCCGCCCGCCTGGTCCGTCCTGGTCACGTCGTCATCCTGGACGCCGGCACGACGCCGCTGGAGGTGGCGCGCCACCTGCCGCCGGACCTGAGAGCCACGGTGATCACCAACAGCCCGCCGGTGGCGGTGGTCCTCGCCGAGCATCGCGGCATCGACGTCCACGTGGTCGGCGGCCGGCTCTACCGCGAAGGCCTGGCGACGGTGGGCGCCGCGGCCGTGGAGGCATTCCACGGCATCCGCGCCGACATCTGCATCCTCGGTGTCTTCGGGATTCATCCCGACGCCGGCGTATCCGTCCTCGATCTCGAGGAGTCCCACGTCAAGCGGGCGATGATCGCCGGCTCCGCGGACGTGGTGGCGGTGGCGACCGCCGACAAGGTGGGCGCCGCCGGGCCCTACCGCCTCGCGCCCATGAGCAGCCTCACCCACATCGTCACCGAGCGGCAGGTGCCGGAGGCGGCGCTGGCGCCCTATCGGGCGCTGGGGCTGACCGTCATCACCGCCTGAGCGGCGGGGCGGGTCAGCCGGCCCGGAGGTGCGGCGGGACGGCGCCGGCGGTGTTGACGGGGCGGGCGGGAGCGGCCAGGAGCAGCCCGGCCGCGACCAGCCCGGGCAGAAACCTGCTCTGGCTGTGTCCGACGCAGGGGGCGGTGTTGCAGATGGCGCAGCGCTCACCGTGTCCGAGCTCCGCATAGGCGACCCGCGGGCCGCCGCCGGGCGTGACGCCGCGGCGTCGCCGATCGGTCATGAAGGATCCTCCGTACTGCGCAGTACCGGGACGTGGGGCCTGAGTCGTCACCGCGGTACCGTTTATGTGCATAGTATTGCACATATATGCGTGTTTCTGCATGTTAACACGCGGTTAAGCACCATGGGTCGGGCTCAGGGTCGCCAGCCTCCCGCCGAACGCACCAGGACCTGGAGGTTGCCCATGCCATCCGCCTCGAGGGCGAGGAGGCGACCGCTCGAGGTGTCGGTGACCAGGGCGACGGGATGGCCCGGCGGCGCAGCGGCGGGGGCCTGGATCCAGCGACCGTCGACCCAGGCTCGAGCCCTGGTCGTGCCGCCAGGGCCGAGATCGACCAGCAGGAGCCGCCGGTCGGTCGGGTCCCAGGCCAGTGCCGCCGTCAGCGGATCGTAGGCCTCGGGACCTGCGGCTGCCCGGACCGACCAGGCGGCGCCGTCGAACGTCCAGGTCTGGCCCCCGCCGTTCTCTCCGGCCTCGACCAGCACCAGCGTGCCGCCCGTGCCGTCGGTGGCCATGACCGCGGTGCTGCGCAGCGGCGGGGATGCGATGGTGAGAGCCGACCAGTCGTCCCCGTTCCACCGCCAGGTCGTCGAGGTCCCGCGTGCGGCGGCCTGCGAGGTGAGCAACACCGGCCCGCGCTGGTCCGTGGCCAGCGCCGGCAAGGTGGCGCTGGCCGGCTGCGTCGCCGTGGCCCGGGCTGTCCACCGCGTGCCGTCCCAGAGCCAGGTGTCGTCGAGCGGGCCGGAGCCGCCGGAGCCGAAGCCGCCGGTGAGCAGCAGCGACCGGGTCGCCGGGTCGGATGTCATGGCCGCGCCGACACGCGCCGGAGGCGCCTCCCCGGGCGGCGCCGGGTGCCAGGAGCCGTCCCACGTCCAGGTGTCGTCGAGCAGCTCGCCGCGGTCGGCGGCCTCCCGGCCGGAGCCCGTGGTGAGCACCAGGCGCCGGGTCGTCGGGTCCCAGGCCACCGCGGGCGCGCCCCGATCTCCGGGCAGGGAGCGGGGTGCCGTGGCGACCGGCGCCGGCGCCGCAACGGGCTCCGGCCGGTGGATGACGAGGGCCGCGAGGACCACGATCAGCGCCGGAAGTGCCGCCACCAGCGCGATGGCCAGGATCAGCCGGCCCCGCGGGGTGGTGCGGATCCGCTCTGAAGCGCGCGGCGGGTCCGGCCGGGTCGGCGCGCCGCGGCGGGCGCCGGCGCCCCCCGCGGTGGCCGGCTCGTCGCCCGCCGGCGGTCGCAGCAGGACAGGCTGCCCAGACCCACTCACCCGCAGGGCAACCGTGGCCTCGCCGACGGCGCCGTCCACATCATCGAGAAGCGCGTTGAGCGCTTCGTCCTCGCCGGCGCGCCCGCGCACTGCGTGGACCGTGGCGCCGGTCGCCGCGGCCGCCTCCAGCACTGTGGCCACGTCGGCCGCCGACTGCACCTCGACGGCGACCGCCACCGCGCGGCCTCGCTGAGCCCGCCGCTCCAGGCGCCGCTGCGGCTCGACCAGGCCGGCCAGATAGCCACAGTCGTCCGGCGTGCCCTCCAGTCGCACGCGCCAGGGCCCCGCCGGGTGAAGGCCCTCGAGGCGCGTCAACTCCGCCAGCGCTCGGTCCGGTGACCGCCGGGACTCAGGGGAACGTTCCGTGGGGTGAGGTGGCCTACACGCGCCCGGCAGCCGCCCGCCCGCGCCGGGAGAGCGCGTCGATGGTCACCGCAGCCAGCAGGACGCCGCCGGTGACCATGAACTTCACCGAGGACTGGTAGGCGAGCAGGTCCATCCCGTTGGCCACCGAGCCGATGACCAGCGAGCCCAGCAGCGCGCTGAAGACATAGCCACGGCCGCCGAACAGGCTGGTGCCGCCGATGACCGCCGCCGCGATGGCGTCGAGCAGGACGTCGCCGCTGCCCGACGACTGGTTGACGGCGTAGAGCCGGGCCGAGGCCAGCACCCCACCGACAGCCGCCAGGGTGGAGGAGATGACGAAGACCGCGATGCGAAGGCGGTCCACGTTGATGCCGGCGCGACGCGCCGCCTCCTCGTTGCCGCCCACCGCGTAGATGTGGCGTCCGAAGCGGGTGCGCCGGGTGATCAGGTCGAAGACCACCACGAAGCCCAGGAAGATGACCACGCCCAGCGGCACGCCCTGGATGGGGATGAAGCCGGCGCTGCGGTTGCTGTTCATGATGGCGACGAGCGCCAGCACCGGGACGGCGATGACGCCGATCCGGACGGCCAGCAGGATGATCGGCACCGGCTTGAGCCCGGCGGCGATCCGCCGGCGTCGGCCGAGGAGTTCGGCGACGACGTAGAGCCCGACGAACCCCAGGCCGAGGAACCAGCCGAGCCAGACGGGCAGGATCTTGTTGACCAGGTCGGTGATGGTGGTGTCGGTCAGGTTGAGGGTGCCGGTGTCTCCGAGGGTGTACAGGAGGGCGCCCTGGAATCCGATCAGGCCCGCCAGCGTCACGATGAACGAGGGCACCTGGACCTTGGTGCGCATGAAGCCGATGAAGAGGCCGACCGCCGATCCGGCTACCACCCCGGCGAGCACGGCGATCGGCCCGCTGACCCCGTGCTTGACATTGAGCACGGCCATGATGGCGGCGCAGAAGCCGCTGACGCTGCCCAGCGAGAGGTCGATCTCGCCGAGGAGCAGGACCAGCACCACGCCCACCGAGATCACCCCCACGGGGGCGATCTGCACCAGCAGGTTGGTGATGTTGAGCGCGGTGAGGAAGTTGCTGTTCTGGGACTGGAAGATGATGGCGATGAGGACCAGTCCGAGGATGACCGGCAGCGGGCCGAGCTCGCCCTGACGCAGCCGCCGGACGGCCAGCGGCAGCAGGCCCCCGATGCCGCCGCGCTCGACGATCAGCCGCGGGTCGTCGACCATGGTGCTCATACGGGCAGCTCCGATTCGTCGGCGGGGGCGTCGGCCTCGATGGCGGTGCCCTCCCCGGCACCGGTGATGGCGGCGACCAGTTGCTCGCGCGACGTCTCCGACAGCCGGTAGGTGGCCACCCGCCTGCCCAGCCGGAGCACCACCACGCGGTCACAGACCTCGAAGACGTCGGCGAGGTTGTGGCTGATGACGACGACGGCCAGGCCCTGCTCGCGCAGTCGCAGGATCAGGTCAAGGACCTGCCGGGTCTGGGCCACGCCGAGGGCGGCGGTGGGCTCGTCGAGCATCACCACCTTGGCGTCGCCCATGACCGCGCGGGCCACCGCCACCGACTGCCGCTGGCCGCCGGAGAGCGAGCCGATGGGGATGCGGACGGACGGGATCTTCACCGACAGCGAGCGGAGCACCTCGATGGCCTTCTGCTCCATCGGCACTTCGTCGACCACCGCCAGCGGACCGTTGGGACCGATCAGCCGCTCCCGGCCGAGGTAGAGATTGGCAACCACGTCGAGGTTGTCGCAGAGCGCCAGGTCCTGGTAGACGGTGGCGATGCCCAGGGCGGTGACATCCCGCGGGTTGTGCACGCTGACCCGGGTGCCCTCGAAGATGTACTCGCCCTCGTCGGCGATGTGGGTCCCCGCGATGGTCTTGATCAGCGTGGACTTGCCGGCGCCGTTGTCACCGACCAGACCCACCACCTCCCCCGAGAAGACGTCGAAGTCGACGCCGGAGAGGGCCTGAACCGCGCCGAAGCGCTTGCTGATGCCCCGCAACTCCAGGATCGGTGTGCCAGAGGCCACCACCGCCACAGCGTTTCTCCCGTGAGGCGGCGGCGGAGCCATGGGGCCCCGCCGCCGCGCCGGCGCTTAGCTGAGTCCGAGGGTCGTGCAGGCCGCGGCGAACGCGCCCGTGCACAGGTCGGACACCTTGAGGAAGCCGTCCTTGACGACGGTGTCCTTGACATTGTCCTTGGTGACCGCGATCGGGTCGAGCAGGTCGCTGGGCACGTCGCCGGTGCCGTTGTTCACCTTCTTGGAGAACACGCCGGCGTCGGGCGCCTTGCCGCCGGCGAGCGAGAAGGCGGCCTGAGCGGCGGCCTCGGCCTCCGGCTTGATCGCCTTGTACACGGTCATGAACTGCTCACCGGCGATGATGCGCTGGACTCCGGCGAGCTCGGCATCCTGCCCCGTCACCGGCGGCAAGGGGGTGACCTGGGCCGACTTCATGGCGGCGATGGCGCCGCCGCCGGTCCCGTCGTTGGCGCAGTACACGCCGTCGACCTTGTTGCCCAGCGCGGTCAGCGCCTGCTGCATCTCGTTCTGCGCCTGGTCGGGCGACCAGTCGGGGGTGTCGTACTCCTTGGCGATGGTCAGCTTGCCGGAGGAGACCAGGGGATCGAAGACCGAGTGGGCGCCCTTCTTGAACAGTCCGGCGTTGTTGTCGGTCGGCGACCCGTTGATCATCACGATGGTCGGCTTGGTCTTGCCCGCCTTGGTCAGGGCGTCGACCAGCGATTGCGCCTGCAGCTGGCCCACCTTCTCGTTGTCGAAGGAGATGTAGTAGCCGACGCCGTCGGAGTTGCTGATGAGGCGGTCATAGGCGATCACCGGGATGCCCGACGCCTTGGCCTTGTTGGCGATGGCTGCTGCGGCCTTCGAGTCGACGGGGTCGAGGACCAGCACCTTGGCGCCGTTGGTGATGGCCGCGTCGGCCTGCGACTGCTGCGCCTGGGCGTCCTGGTTGGCGTTGCTGTAGATGAGCTGGGAGGCGTCGTAGCCGAGCGCCTGCAGCTTGGCGATGAAGAGCGGCTTGTCGGCGGCCTCATACCGCGCCGTCTTGGTCTCGGGAAGCAGGAGGGCGATCTTGCCGGCCGAGGAACCGCCGCTACCGCCACCTCCACCGCTGCCGCCGCTGCTGGTGTCGCTGCTGCCACACGCGGCGAGAACCACCGCCATGACGCCACCGATCGACAGCATGCCAATGCTGCGCCTGACCTGCACGGCCAACCCTCCATGCGTTTTTTCCAACCGCCGGGCAAAGTACCAGACCGCCGGGGAGATGCGGCGCGCCGGGCTCGCACGGCGTGGCGAGGCGTCGGCCGACGCTGAAGGAGCCGGCAGAAGCGGGACCTCCGCACCCTATAGACTCCACCGGGCCACGCCAACTGGAGAGCGGTCACGTGCCCAGCGATCAGAGCAGTCGTCGAGGAGCCTCGGGGGAGGGCGCATCCGTCTCCTTCCGGACTCCGGACCTGCTGCGGGCCACCCTCCTGCTCCTCCTCCACGAGCGCGGCGACTATGGCTACGAGCTCCGCAATCGGCTGACCGAGCTGTTCGGGCTCAGCTGGGACCACGGCACCGTCTATCGGGTCCTCAACCAGATGGACGACGAGGGCCTGGTCACCTCGGGGTGGGAGCACTCCGAGTCGGGTCCGGCGCGGCGCCGCTACCGGCTGACCGAGGTGGGGGTGCAGCGACTGGATGCCTGGTCGCGCGAGCTGGACCGGCTGTGTCGCATCCTCGGCGCCTTCGAGAGCCGCTATCGCCACCCGGGGGCCACCTCGAAGCGGTACGTCGAGATCACCGGCAGATCCGGCTCCGCGGACACGCGGATCGGGGCGGTGGATGGCGGGGCCGACCAGCTCATGGACCGCTGAACCCGCCTTCCACGCTGCCGACGTGCTTCGCACCGGCGCAATCCCGCGGGCCGAATCTACCGATGGCCTCGTCCGACGAGCAGGTCGGGGTAGCCCGTCCGAGCAGGTGAAGGAGGCGACCATGAGGCCGGAGCCGACGCCGCCCCGAGACGATCCGGCCGGCGTCTCGCAGGTCCACACCGTGCCCACCGCGGGAGTGGGTGGGAACGCCCGTCTGACCGCCGTCACCGGCGTGATCCTCCTCGTCCTGTTCATCCTCGAGGTCGCCAGCGCGGTCTTCTTCTTCCTGCTGGCGGCCAACGTGGTCGCCCTCGGCGGCCCGTCCTATGACGTCATCCGGCCCGTGCACTTCTTCGTGGGCTTCCTGCTGATGCCACTGATCGCCATCAAGCTGGCCAGCACCGGGTACCGGTTCTCGCGCTACTACCTGCGCAACCGCGCCTACCACGACGCCGGCCCGCCGCGACCGGTGCCGCGGATCATCGCCCCGATCCTGATCGGCAGCTCGGTGACGCTCTTCGGCAGCGGCGTCGAGATGTGGAGTTTTCGCAACCAGTTCGGCTATGCGTGGACAGCCATCCACAACACCTCGGCGGTGGTCTTCACCGCCGCGCTCATCGTCCACATCGTGGTCCACATCCGCGAGGCCAACAGCAACGCCGCCGCCGAACTGGTGGGCGCCCCCATCGCCGTCGCCGGCGCCCCCCCTGGTGAGGCCGTCCGCGAGCCGCTCGGGGGCGCGCTGACGCGCCGGGGACTGCTGGGTGGGGGGCTGGCGTTCGGCGCCGTGCTCGGGGTCGGGGCGTCCGGTTTCCCGGTGACCTCGTGGGCCTTCCTGCAGCCGATGCGCCCCGGCAGCGGGACCTTCGACTTTCCCACCATGAACTACGAGGGTGGCGCGCAGCAGGTGGACGTGGCCCGCTGGAGGCTGCGCATCGTCGGCTCCGTGGCCCGTCCGCTGGAGCTCACCGAGGCCGAGCTGCTGGCGCTGCCCACCGAGGAGCACCGCTACCCCATCAGCTGTGTCGACGGCTGGACGGCGGAGCGCAGCTGGCGCGGCGTGCCGGTGGCGACGCTGCTCCGCATGGCCGGGGCCGACGCGGATTTCGGCCACGTCCAGATCCGCTCCACCAGCGGCTACTTCTGGGACCACGACCGCAGCCACCTGCTCGACAAGGGCGCGCTGCTCTGCACCCACATCAACGGCGAGCGCCTCAACGACGACCACGGCTACCCGGTGCGCCTGATCATCCCCGGGCTGCTGGGGCAGAGCCAGATCAAGTGGATCGACGTGCTCACCGTCGGCCACGGGCGTCCCGAGAACTTCGCCGGCACCCGCTTCGACTTCAGCAATCCTGCGGTCACCGGGCACCTGCTGCCGGTCGACCCGGCGGGGATGCGGCCGTGACCTCCGCCGACGTGTCGGGTGGCGAGAGGCGGGTGCAGCGCCTGCTGCTCGCCGTCGAGATCGCCGCGGGCGCGGCCGTGCTGATCGCCATCCTGGTGGTCTGGATCATCAGCCAGACCGGCGGCGAATTCGGCAGCCGCTGACGGGTGGCGTCGGGCGCACCGCGGCGCGGCGTGTGAGGTGACGCAGAATGGCGCCATGGACATGCCGATGACCGACGAGGTTGCCGGCGCGCCGGAGGAGGTCACCGGGCCGACCCCCTGCTTCGCCTGTGGCAGGGCCCTGACGCAGCTGGAGCCGGGCATGGCGCGGGACACGCAGCCCGACGACGCGGTGACCTTCTACGCCCAGGGGCAGTACGGATCGAAGGTCTTCGACCCGCTGGACGACACCACGCTGGCCATCAACGTCTGCGACGGCTGCCTGACGGAGAGGGCCTCACGGGTGCTGCACTTCGGGGCGCGGCTGCCGGCGCCCCCGGTGCTGCCCTCCCACTGGGCGCCCCCTCCTCCCGGCGCCCCGGCCCACAAGCCGTCGATGGCCATCGTCGAGGAGGTGCCCGGGGAGATGCCGGCGGGTGAGGGCGGACTGCTGCCCTGAGGTCGCGGCCAAGGAGGCCGGACCCCGGGCGGTTCGAATTCCGCCTGCGGCGATAATCACGTCATGGCGGACGAGCCGGCGACCCAGGCGATGGATGAGTCGGCGGATGCCGCCAGCCGCTCCGCCGACCTCGAACGGCTGCTGCCGGGCGAGGATCCCGACACGATTCATCTCGACGATGCCCTGCACTGGATGGCCGTGTACCGGGAGCTGCTCGAGATCAAGATCAACCTGCTGACCGTGGCCAGGGAGGCTCGGCGCAACACCGAGCAGTCCGCTGTGGCCACCGAGCTCGGCGGCACCGACCTGCCCATGCTGGAGCGCGAGCGAAACCGGTTCGAGCATCGCCTGGCGGTCTGGACCGCCCGTCACCGGGAGATCGCCGGGCCGAGGCCGAGAGTACCGGGGCGGCGGTCCAGGGGCCGGTCTGACGCGCCTGGCCGAAGGCGCCCGGCGCCATCACCGGGGGCTGGTCGCTCGGAGCTGAGACCGCTCACCGCCGGCGACCGCCCCCGATCGGGACGTCAGAAGTAGTGGCGTCGCCCGCCGACCGCCCGGCCGGTGGCTCCGAGCACAGCGAGGACGAGCCCCACCAGAAGCAGGATGATCCCGACCGTCCAGAGGATCGGAATGGCTGCGATGAACCCGATGATCATCAGGATCAGGCCTAGAGCTATCACGCGCGCACCTCACGGTTGTATGGGTTGACGGCTGACTGTTCCACTTGCGGGATGACCGTTGCCAATGTAGCGCCTTGTACCCTCGTGTGCCACATCTGATGACCGTATACGTTACATCATCGTACTCAGCTTAGGGGGCGCCGGACGACCGTAACGATGGGAGCTGCAGGGCGGTCGGGGCGCCTGGGGTGAAGGAGCGGCGCACGCTGCCCGGCGCCGGGCGTGTCAGAGCGGGGTCGGGCGCCAGATGCGGCCGTCCCACCAGGTCCGTCCGCCGTCGCCGCGAGGCGCCCCGGGCGGAGCCTCGACCCGTGCGTCCCTCCAGGAGATGCCATCCCACCACGCGCTGCCGTCGGACCACGGCGTTGGCACCGACCTCGGTGGCGACCTGGCGCAGCTTGCGGTCGACGTCCTCGATGGACCTGCGCCTGGAGAGCAGCGTGAGTGAGGTGACGCGGGCGGTGATGGGCCCGACCACCCGATAGGGTCGCTGCAGGTCGCCGGCGGTGATCTCCATCTCCATGGGGGTGGCTCCTCGCGGTCGTCACAGTCGCGTTACAGACATCATGCCTTTTCTTGTTCCTGTCAGGTGACCACGATGCACTGACGGTTGAACACAAAGCGTGACTCCGGGAAGAAGTCAGCGCGTGACCGGATAGGCATAGGCTGTGACCGGCGGGTTTCCAATCCGTTTCCGCTCGACAACTGGTGGCGGCCAGTCCGCCCGTAGGGGTCCGTATGTTTTCGTCGACAGACCATCGTCGTGTGTCTGTGCCCACTGGTCCAGGTCGCACCGCCGTCGGTGCGGCGGCCATCGGCATCGCAGGGATCGCGGCGATGGCGGTCGGCGTGGTGTCGACCACCGGTCGGTCCGCATCTGCTGCCACGCTCGGGACGCCGGTGACGTCGACCATGTACTACACGCGGTACAACGTCGACAACGACCTCAATCGCGTCAAGTCCGTTGTCGTCGCCTGGGACGGCGCCAATCTGACCCTCAACGGCAGGACCGGGATCTCCACCTCGAACCAGATCGACGGAGCCGACGGGATCCTCTTCTCCAACGACAACAACCACCTCGTCGTCGGCGGTCAGGCGAACATCGCCTACCGCGTCAACATCGCCGATGGCAGCGCGACGTCTCAGACCGCAACTCCGTCCGCGAACGCCTATCACACCTCCGCCGATCCGGATGGGGTGCACTTCTGGACCGGCGACATCCCCGGCAGGCTGGCCGAGTACCGCCTCGACATGACGGCTTCCGGCGTCGGGCACGTCATCACCGGTGACGACGCGGCGGTGGACAGCCTGGCGTGGGCCGGTGGCAGGGTCTTCTACACCAGTAGCGACCCGACCGGTGGTGGCACCTTCGGTGAGATCGACCTGAGCACCTTCGTGACCACGCGCCGGATCGCCGGTCTGCCGGCTGCCCACGGGATGTCGTACGACGCCTTCTCGAAGAGCCTGATCCTCTACGGCGCCGACCACATCTCCCAGATCGACCCTGCCGCCGACACGGTCCTGAAGTCAGACCTGGCGGTCAGCGGACTCGGCAGCCACTTCGACCAGGGTGCGGTTGATGGCAAGGGGCACATCTACGCCGCTGTCAACAGCGGAGAGTTCGTCTTCGTCGACTACTCGGCGACCAAGCTCGTCAGCACCGGCATCGAGACCACCAAGTTTCTCGACACCTTTCTCGACGACGTCGCCCCTCTCTCCGGTCCCGGATCGGCGCCCTTCTCGACGGATCCCGGAACCAGCCCGGTGACCGTCGGCACGGTGATCCACGACACCGCCACGGTCCAGGGCCTTAACCCCACGGGAACGGTCGACTTCCATCTCTATGGCCCCAGCGACCCGACCTGCGCCGCCACCGCGGTGTTCAACAGCACCGGGCGCGCCGTGGCGTCGAATACCGCCACCTCGGCGAACTTCACGACCACCAGTGTCGGCACCTACCACTGGAGCGCTCACTACAGCGGCGACCTCAACTTCGCCGCCGAGGACGTGAAGTGCGCAGAGCCCGTCACCACCACGCAGACCCATCCCGCGGTGACCACGCAGCTGTCCAGCAGCGCCATCACCGTCGGGTTCTCGGTCACCGACCAGGCGACGCTGACGGGAACCACCACCGCCGCCGGCGGCGCTGTCACCTATCACGCCTACGCGGGCACCGCCTGCACCGGCACCGACCTGCTCAACAGCATCAAGACGGTGACCAACGGCGTGGCGCCGGTCTCGGGCAGCTTCACCCCCGCCGCAGCGGGCTCCTATCAGTTCCAGGCGAGCTACAGCGGTGACGCCGACAATGCTGCCGCCGCCAGCGTCTGCACGACAGAGTTGCTCGTGGTCGGCAAGACCACGCCGACGGTGACCACCCAGCTCTCCAGCGGCACCATCGTGGTCGGCGCCTCGGTGACCGACACCGCCATCCTGACCGCGGTGACCCCAACCGCCGGCGGCACGGTCACGTACCACGCCTATGCGGGCACAACCTGCACCGGGGCCGATCTGCTGAACAGCACCAGGACGGTCACCAACGGCATCGTCCCCGTCTCGACCGCATTCACCCCGCCCAATGCCGGCAGCTACCAGCTGCAGGCGAGCTACAGCGGTGACGCCAACAACGCCGCCGCTGTCAGCGCCTGCAACACGGAGCTGCTGGTGGTGAGCACGACCACACCGATCGTGACCACTCAGCTCTCCAGCAACACCGTCGTGGTCGGCTCCCCGGTGACCGACCAGGCCATCCTCAAGTCCGTGACGGCCACGGCGGGCGGCACGGTGACCTACCACGCCTACGCGGGCGACACCTGCACCGGCACCGACCTGCTCAACAGCACCAGGACGGTGACCAATGGGACCGTGCCGGTGTCGGGCGTCTTCACCCCGCTCAACGCCGGCAACTATCAGCTGCAGGCGAGCTACAGCGGGGACGGCAACAATGCCGCTGCCGCGAGCGCCTGCAGCACCGAGCTGCTGGTGGTCACCAGGACCACGCCGAGCGTCACCACGCAGTTGTCGGCCGGCACCATCGTGGTCGGCGCCTCGGTCACCGATCAGGCGATCCTGCACTCGGTGACCCCGACGGCCGGCGGCACGGTCACCTACCACGCCTACGCGGGCCTCACCTGCACCGGGACCGACCTCCTCCACAACTCTGTGACGGTGACCAACGGCGGCGCCCCGATCTCCGCTGCATTCACGCCGTTGAACGCGGGCAGCTATCAGCTGCAGGCGAGCTACAGCGGTGACGCCAACAACGGCGCCGCCGCCAGCGTCTGCAACACCGAGTTGCTGGTGGTCGGCAGGACCACGCCGAGCGTGACCACGCAGCTGTCCAGCGGCGCGATCGTGGTCGGCGCCTCCGTCACCGATCAGGCGATCCTGGCCTCGGTGACTCCGACCGCCGGCGGCACGGTGACCTACTCCGCCTACGCGGGTCTCACCTGCACCGGCCCCGATCTCCTCAACAGCACCAGGACGGTGACCAACGGCGTCGTGCCCGTCTCCGGCAGCTTCACCCCGGCCGGAGCCGGCACGTACCAGCTGCAGGCGGGCTACAGCGGGGACGCCAACAACGCCGCCGCCATCAGCGTCTGCACCACCGAGCGCCTGGCGGTGGCGAAGGCCAGCGGCACCATCGCGACCGTCATCCAGGTGTCGGGCTCCATTCCTGGCACGCTCGGCCAGACAACCTACGGCGACCAGGCGACCATCACCGGGGCTGCGCCGGTCATCACGGGTGAGACCGTCACCTTCGCGCTCTACGGACCCTACGCAACCGCGGTGACGCCGACCTGCCTCACCACGCCCGCCTTCACCACCACGGGCGTGATCAACGCGGCCGGTGTGGCATCGACCTCCGCCGGCTTCACCCCAACGCTGGCGGGAACCTACACCTGGGTCGCCAGCTGGGCGGGCGATGCGAACAACAACGGAGCCACCGAGGCGTGCAACGTCCCGGCCGAGACGGCTCTGGTTGCAGCGCCGGTGGTCAGCGTGGTCAAGACCGCCGACGCCACGACGGTCACGGCCCCGGCCGCCATCGGCTTCACCATCGCGGTGCGGAACGCCGGGACGGCCGGTACCGGCACGGCGACCGCGGTCACGATCAACGACCAGCTGCCCTCCGGCACCGGCATCAGCTGGTCGATCAGCCCGGCCTATGCGGGACCGGGCACCTGCTCGATCACCGCCGGCGCGACCGGTCAGGTGCTGTCATGCACCGTGGGCAACCTCGCCCCCGGTGCCAGCGCATCCGTCCACGTGACCAGCGCCACCTCGGTGTCCGGCTGCGTCGCCCTGACCAACACGGTCACGGCCTCGGCCGCCAATCAGCCGACGGTGCAGGCAACTGCGATCACCACCGTTCAGTGCCCGACCGGTGGCGTCGCCGGACTGACCGTTCCGCCCGTCCTGGGCGGAGTGGCCGGCCTCATCACGGCGCCGTCGACAGGTGGTGGTCCCCCGCGTCGGACCGCTGACGGAGCCGCATTCGTGCTCGGTCTGCTCCTGCTCGCCGGAGTTCTGATTCCCCGGCGCCGTCACAGGGCCTGAGCCGGACAACGGCGCCCGCCGCGTCTCGGCGCCGACCACCGGGCGACGCCGCCCTCCGCTGCAGAGCGGAGGGTGGCTCGTCCGGCCGGGTTGCCGTCAGCGCCCGGTCGAGGCCCCCGCGAGAGCCGGGGCGCGGGTTGGCGACGTGGCACCTGGCCCGCGGGGGCTGGCGCCATACGATGAGCGTCATGTCCTGCCCGGACCCGGGCTTCGCCGGGCAGCATGCCCGACACCGGAGCACCCGATGCTGACGCTCGACAACATCGCGCGAATGGCGGCCGAGCTCCCGGCGGTGACCGAGGCACAGCGCCATGGCAACCGCACCTGGTTCGTGGCCGGTGCGGCGTTCGCCTGGGAGCGCCCCTTCAGCAAGGCAGACATCCGGCGCTTCGGTGGGGAGACGCCACCGGATGGCCCGATCCTCGCCATCCGTGTCGCCGACCTCGGCGCCAAGGCGGCCATCCTCGAGGGGAGTCCCACAGAGTTCTTCACGATCCCTCACTTCGACGGGTACGCGGCAGTGCTCGTACGGTTGCAATCGGCGCGGAAGCGGCCGGTGCGTGATGCGCTCATCCAGGGATGGTGGTCCTCAGCGCCTGCGGCCCTCACGCGGCAGGACATCATGGCAGCACCGGTACCGCGCCGCGCGCCACGAGGCTCCGCCGCGCCGTAGGATCGCCGGCAAGGCCGCGGCGATCCCGGACGAGAGGGTGGCCGAGGCGAAACGATCTGCCTCTCAGCAGTCGAACACCGACCAGCAGATGTCGTTCCGCAACCGCTGGTCGTCAAGTACGAGTTGGCGAATCGCCTCCGGAAGCTGGTCGCGCTGCCACCGGCACTCCAGTCGTCCTGCGCTCTCGCCCTCTGCCTCCGGCGCGGCTGCACGAGCGGCCTTGATCGCATAGGCGGCTGCACCGAGCTCATGCGCCGCGTCGTGTGCGACAGCCGCAGCCTGCCCGGCAGCGTAGGCGGCATGCCGTGCCGCCCCAGTCAGGTCTCTGGCCGCGGCGTTCGCATGGCCGGCCGCTGTGCGAGCCTGGGTCATGGTGACTTCGCTGTGCACCCAGGCGCGTGCCTGTTCGATCGCGTGACGCGGTCGCTCGTCCTCAGGCCGAGCCGACTCGAAGAGGCCAAGGACGTGTTCCGCGCACAATGCCGCCCACAGGGCGAGGAGCCGGTGATCGCTGTCGGTCAGGGTGCCACCGCGGCGGATCGTGACCAACCGCGGATCCCGATCTCTCGGGAGGATCACACCCAGCACCCCCTGCTGACGCAGCCGGGATCGTGTGTCGGACTCATGCGGCGTGCGCGGCCGTGGGGCGAGCGACTGTGGCCGCGGCTACCAGCGCCGAGAGGAGGAGGGTGAGATCCTCGGTGAGGCGTTGATCGGTCAGCGTGCCGTCCGGTCGAACTCGGTCGAAGGCGCGCGGTACAAGCAGATGCGGCTCGATCACCACTGCGCCAATGCGCGCCAGGATCCTGCGGGCGTCGGCGTTGGCATGGGTGGTGCCGCCCGGCGTCGGGCTGGCGCCGATGACCGCAACCGGCTTGTCGCGCAGCACGTTCGTGTCGTAGGGCCGCGAGGCCCAGTCGAGGGCGTTCTTCAACTGCCCTGGCAGCGAGCCGTTGTACTCCGGCGTGGAGATGAGCACCGCGTCGGCGACGGCGATCTCCCGGCGCATCGCAGTCACGGCGTCGGGCGACGCGGCCTCGTCATCCTCGTCGAAGGGGGGGGATCGCTTTGAGGCCGTCCCAGTCGATGAATTCCGCGTCGGGGGCCACCAGACCGGCGGCTGAGCGGAGCAGCTTGCGGTTGTACGAGTCGTGGCGGAGGCTCCCGGCGATGCCGAGGATGCGCACCGCGCTGGGTCGGTGCTGGGAGTCATGGGGGGAGGCCGCGCGGTTGGCAGTCCAGCTCGCGAGACGGGCGGAGTTGTCGCGCGGTTCAGGGCGGACGATGGGGGGAGTCATGGCGTCTCCTCCTGCCGTGCCTGAATGCCCGGGGCCGGCGAGCTCGCGCGCCCAGACGGTCGAGCTCGTACTGCGCGTGGCCCGGAGCTTCGGTACAGCATCGGGATGACCGCCGCGGCGACGGCCAGGTGCATTCCGACCAGAACCAGGCGGTCGGCGACACTCACGCCATGGCCGCTGAGCGGCGGCACCATCGAGACGACCAGGGCGATCGCGGCAACCGCGACCCACGGCCTGCGGGCGTTGGCGCTGAACCGTTCCAGGGCAGCCAGCACGGCCCAGGCGGCCAGACCCCCGACGGCACTGAAGACGGCGACGACGGCTGCGTTCAACTCCTGCGGCTGCTGCGTGTCGTTGAAGGCCGGCAGCCGCAGCTGCAGGCCCAGCACCCCCTCCGCGAGCACCCAGACGACAACTCCCGCGAGCGTCGCGCCGGCGACCGCGAGTGAGCGGAGCGTCCGACGGTCGCCGGCGACACCCCGCCCTCGCTTGGTCATCGTGGCTGTCGTCATGTTCATCTCCCGGGCCCTGTGTGGCGGGCGGCTACCGTGCTTCGCGGCTTGATGCATGCGGCAAGCATATATCCATATGCATGCGGCATGCAAGTACGTGCTAGGATTCGCTCATGGCGCGGGCGACCACCAAGGCTGATCGGCCTGCGGCCACCGAGGCCGGCGGAGTGATCCAACGGCCGGATGGGCTGAAATTCCTGTCACCTCAGCGGGCCGGAGCCTTTCTGGGGCTGGTGCGGGCGGGCGACGCCCTCGCCCGGGAGCTGGAGGCCGAGCTCGAACGAGAGCACGGGCTCAGCCTGCGGGCCTTCGAGGTCCTCCTGTTCCTCGCCGTGTTCTCCCCGGACGGCCACCTCCGCATGGCGGAGCTGATCCAGCGCACCCCACTCAGCCAGAGCCGCGTGTCCCGCATGGTGGCGGAGCTCGAGGCTGATGGTCTGGTGGACCGATCTCCCTCCGACGGCGACGGACGTGGTGTCGAGGTATCGATCACCAGCAAGGGCATCGAGAGGTTCAAGGCTGCTCAGGACACTCACCTCGCCGGGCTCGAGCGGCGCCTCTTCGCACACCTGACGACCGAGGAGATGAGTCAGCTCTCGGCCATCACCGCCAAGATCCTCGACGCTCGAGAGGCCTCCACGAAGGGCGCCAGACCATCCGCCGAGCCGGTGTGACGCGCGTGGACGGTGCCGGTCACCCCTGCCGGCCGATCGTGGGATCGTCCCGTCGCGAGCTGAGCCCCGCCAGGAGTGCCCCGAACGCGTCGCTCCAGGCTCGCTCACCCTCGGTGGCGTCGAAGGCGCCGCAGATCTCTCGCATCGCCAGCCCGACACAGAGAGCGTCCCAGAGGCGTACCACCTCATGGACCGTGCGCCCGCCAAGAAGGCCGGCGGCCTGAGCACGCTCGACCCGGAGGATCAGGCGTGAGAGTGCCGCGAGCCGGACAGCGTGCGAATCGGCGCTGAGGTGCAGCCGCTGGGCGGTGAAGAAGAGGCGGAACAGGTCCGGCTGATCCAGTGCGAACGCTCGGAACCCCTGCACGGCGGCCGCGATGAGGTCATCGCCCGGGAGTGCCGTCAGGGGTACGGTGTCGACGCGCTCCATCAGCGACTCGAACGCCTGTTGCGCGAGCGCCTGCACCAGTCCGTCCTTGGAGCCGAACACGGCATACACGGCGCGCGTTGTGGTGTCTGCACCTGCCGCGACCGCACGCACGCTGACGGCGTCGATGCCCCCCGCCGCGACCAGACGCTCGGCGGCCGACAGCAGTGCCGCCCGGGTCTGTTGGTTGTGCTGTGGACGTCTGCCCATCCCTTGACAGTGTAACGCCACGTCGTTACGATACGTCGATACGTAACCATGTCACGCTATCGAGGTAGGCCATGGCCACGGTTTCTCAGTCCGCCCGACCCCAGCCCGAGCCTCCCGTCGCATCGAGGGCGTTCGGCGCCCGAGAGCTCAGCGGTGATCGTGAGGGCACCGCCGACCATCGCCCGCCGCTGGTCCTGCTCCACGGACTGTCGTTCGACCGCCGCATGTGGCAGCCCGCCCTCACCGCGCTGCGCCAGCGAGATCCGGGGCGCGCCGTCCTCGCGCTCGACCTGCCCGGTCACGGCGGATCCCCGATGCAGGACCCGTGCGACATCGACGACGTGGCTGCGGCGGTCGCCTCGGCGGTCGCTGATGCCGGGTACGACGCTCCCGTCGTGGTCGGCCACTCGATCTCGGGAGTGGTCGCGACACGGTACGCGGTCACCTACCCGACCCGCGGCGTCGTGAATGTCGACGTGGCGCTCGACACCGCGTTCATTCGCATGCTCCGGGCCAATCGCGACGCGCTGGTCGGGCCGGGCTTCGCGGGGATCTGGCGAGGGCTGCTCGCGAGCATGGGGATGGACCTGCTGTCCGCCGACGCGCGGGCGCTGCTGAGCACGGACCTGCCTCGGCAGGACGTCTTCCTGGCATACCAGCGTCAGGCGCTCGTGCAGTCCGAGGCCGAGCTGCAGGGGTTCATCGCTCGCACGCTCGATACCCTGCGGCAGGCGCGGCTCCCGTACGCCATCATCGCCGGCCACGCGTACGACGACGCCTACACCGCGTGGCTGCACGAAGTGCTGCCGCAGGCAACCGTCACGGTCTACCCGAACAGCGGACACTTCCCGCACCTGGCAGATCCGGATCGCTTCGCCGAGTGTCTGGCCGCAACGGGGCAGTGGGGGTAGATGCTGCTCCAGAACCGCAGTGGTGCGCGACGGGGCGAGCGCACTGCGGCCGCGCTGCGAGTCAGAGAAGGATGGCTGGGGAGAGAGGATTCGAACCTCGAACCCGGGGCTGAGCGCTGTGGCGTGAAGAGTGCGCGGCCGAGCGTGGCGTCACCACTTGTCTTCTGATCGTCTCACCCGCCACGCTCCGGCAGTCGCCGCGCATCTGGCGATAGAACTGCACTCGCGAATCGGCGATCGGCTCGTGTGTGACATGACCGATGTCCGGTTCGCCTGAGGCCGGGTCCGCGCGGCGACCATCCGCTCGCTCAGCCGCCGTCGCCAGGCCCGCGGTCGGGACGGCGCCGCCGTTCGAGCAGCCGCGCGGCCAGGTCGTCCGCACCCGCGTCCGCGCTCCTCGGCGCCTCGGTCGTCGCCGTCACCGGCCCGTCCTCGGGGGTGCCCGGGTCGGAGCCGTGCCGTGCCGTGCGGTGGCGCTCCATTCGCGCCCGCAGCGCCGCCAGGGTCGGTTCCGGCGGGGCCGGGCTCGCCGGAACCCGCGCCACCGCCGCCGCCCAGGCGGCACTGTCCCCGCGGCGCACCACCAGCCGGCGTAGGGCGATGTCGACGGGCAGCAGGAGCGCCGCCGCGGCGAGCAGCCCGACGAAGAGCGCGACCGGCACTCGCACCTCGGGGAGTTGCAGCGTCAGAGCGCTCGCGGCCGAATCGAGCACCACGCCGCCCCCGGCGGCGGCAATCGCCCCCAGGGCGGAGCCGTCCGTCCCCAGAAAGCGGTACTCGGGGGAGTAGGCGACCGCCAGCCCCGCCGTGGTCGCCTGGGTGAGCCGGCGGCCGCTGGTGACGCCGACACGCAGCAGGTAACTGCCCACCTGCTGGGCATCGAAGTCGCCCTCGAAGCGGCCGGGGCCGGTGCTGACCAGGCCCGTCTCGGTCGCACCACGGTCCGGCGCCAGGATGCTGACCGTCACCGACGCGTCGGCCGGCGGGGCGATGACCCCGACGATCACATGCCCGCGGTCGCCCTCGATCGTGGTCCGCACGGAGAGCGCCGGATCAGCGACCAGCGGCAGGGTGGCGCCGACGATGTTGGCCAGGAGGCGGCCGCCGCTGGTCCAGCCCAGCAGCCCGGCGCTCCACAGTCCCTGGGTGTCGCTGGTCCACGCTGTCGCCCGCCCCAGCCCGTACTGCCACTGGGCCAGGATCGGGTCGCGCTGCGGGCTGCGCAGGACGACCTCGGCAGAGCCCTTGGCAGTGGAGGCGACATACCCGGTCAGCACGGGGAAGGCGGAGAGGTCGACACCGGCGAGGGAGGCGCCCGGCGAGACCACCGTCGGACGAAAGGCGCCTTCCACGATCCACGGCTTGAGCTGGTTGTCGGTCTCGGAGAGGAGGATGTCGGGGACCTGTGACGCGTCCCCCGACTGGTAGTAGCGACCGTTGCCCGCGGTGGCGATGGCGCGCATCGCCGCCATGCTCCGGGGGTCGCGGTGGACGTCGACGCCGACGGCGGAGACGGTGATGCCCTTCCTCGTCAGGGCGGTGATGAGGTCGGGCGACACCACCTGACCGTCACCGTCACCGAGGATGATGATGTGCCGGGTCGCCTCCGGATGGGCGCTCAGCGCATCGCCGGCGACGCGGAGCGCCGCCTCGTAGGTCGGCGCGTCGCCGTACGACTGGCCGAGGATGCGGTCCTCGAGGGCGGCTTTGTCGGTGAGCCTGGTCAAGGGGATCGATGACCCGCTGTCGGCGTCCGTGACACCGAGGTAGTCGCGGGAGCTCAGGTGCTCGACCACCGACCGGGCCGCGCTCCGGACCACGGCATCGCCCTGCGAGCTCTCCACCGACTCGAGGACCAGCACCACGGCGACCGGCGGCTTCTGGTCCTGGTTGCGGATGTCCATCTGGATGGGAAGCGCCGCCTCCAGTGGGGTCCCCGCGAAGCCACCCGGGCCGAGCGTCTGCGGGCCGCCGAAGACGCTCAGCCCGAGGCCGAGGTCGCGCACCGAGGACTGGATGGCCACCATCCGGTCGGCACCGAGGTCGGCGGCGCGCACATCGACGAGCGCGATTCCCTGGTACGCGGCCAGGGCGGCCGGGTCGCTGGGGACGGCGGCCGGCGCCACCACGATGGTGGCGACCCCCGTCGCGGCCAGCGCCGCGACCAGGTTGGCGCCGGCGCCGGGGTGTCCCTCGACGACGAGGACGCGCTGAGTCCCCAGGACCTCGACCAGCGCCTCGCCGACGTTGTTCTGCGGGAGGGTGTCGGCCACCGGGTCGAGCGCGGCGCGGACGCGGTGGAAGCCGGGCTGCGCCGGGGCCAGGGTGAGGTCGACGTCGGTCTCGCCGACGGGGATGGCCAGGGTGCGCGTGTCGACCGCCACACCGTCGTCGGTGACGCGCAGGGTCCCCGTGGTCCCGGTGTTCGAGACGATCACGACGCGAACATGGGCGCGCGCTCCCGCCGGGATCGCGGCCGGCGCGTCGAGCGCGTCGATACGTACCTCCGGACCGGCGCGGACCGTCAGCGGCAGCACATCCACCCGCGCCCCCTGCGAGCGCAGCAACCGGGACTGGGCCACCGCGTCGCCGACGTTCTGGCGCCCGTCGCTGATCAGCACCACGTGCCGGCGCGTATCCGACGGCATCAGCGACTGCGCCAGCCGCAGCCCCTGCTCGATGTTGGTGTAGTTGGGGTTCGGGGTGGTCGTGAAATCGCTGAAGACCGGGGTGGCGGTCGGCGGTTGCTCGACCAGCGCGTCGCGGCCGAAGGCGACCACGCCGAGGCGGTCGTCATGCCCGAGGTGATCCCGGATGGCCAGTGTGGCCTCGCGCTCCGAGGCCACCGCCGCCTCGGGGCTGGCGCTGCGGTCGGCCACCACCACCAGGGTCTGGGCAGCGGGGACGCGTTCGAGCTCCAGGCCCGCGAGCGCCAGGGCGCAGAGGCTGACCAGGAGCAGGCGCACACCGAGCGCAAGCCTCGCCCGGCCGCGGCCGAGCGGTGGCGGGTGAACCCTCCAGACGGCGACGGTGACCACCCCCGCCAGCAGAGCAAGCAGCCCCAGGGGGTGCGGCAGGCCGAGACTAGGGAGCACGGTGGTACACCCACCACTCGCAGCACAGCACCAGCAGCGCCACTCCCAGCACCCACGGCCAGATCTCCCGGCGGTGCGGTCCACTGTCGGCTGACGCCGCGGTCGCCGTGCCGCTGAGGGCCAGCCGCGCCCGCGGCGCGATCGCCGACCGGGTGGCGTCGAAGGCGTTGACGGTGAACTGCCCGCGCTCGGTGGCGCCGCCGCGGTCCACCTCGACCGTGTAGATGCCGATGGCGTCGGTGTCGGCACCGGCCAGGGCCCCCCCCCGAGGCCGGCAGGCTGAGGGCGGCGCCGTCGGGGCCGATGACGCGCACGGCGGTCGCCCCTGAGCCCGGCGTCACCGAGACCGTGTCGTCGGGCTCGTGGCTGCGCGGGGGCAGCGATGCTGGAAGCAGGAAGGCACTGAGGCGGTCGACCAGCAGGGGGAATGCGGTGCGCAGGGGCAGGTCGGATTCGTGAATGTCGAACGTGGTCAGCACCGCTCGCGGCTCGCTGTCGCGAACCAGCAGCAATGGCCCGGTGTCGGCCTCGATCACGGACCGCCAGCCGGCGGCCGGTGAGGTCATGCGGGCGCGGGCCACGTGGACATCGCGCAGGTCGACGTCCGCGAGCAGCGGATCGTCCGGGTTGGAGGCACGCGGCCTGCCCGGAGCCACCGGTCCGGCCGTTCCCAGGCCGGGATCGGCGGGCGGCGCCAGGACCCAGACCGGGCGGTCGGGCAGCGCCGGCGGCAGGAACCCGTCGAAGACGTACAGGTCGGCGCCCTTGGACACCGCGTAGGCGTCTGGATCGACGGTGGTGAGCGCGACGTCGCGCCGCAGCCGCAGCGCCCGATCGAGGAAGAGGTTGCCACGGGTGACCAGGATCACGTGGAGGGTGTGCGGCACGGTGACCACGGCGCTCGCCATGTCATCCAGCGCCAGCAGGTCGGTGGGCGTCAGCGCCGCCGTCACCTGCTGTGCCGCTGCCGGGAGGGTGAAGGCGAGGTCGCGGCCGGCGCCCCCCTCGAGATCGAGCGGCCGGGCATCGACGAGGTGGCCGTCGGCGCGCAGCTCGACGCTGGTGTGGCGACGGTCACGCCCCAGGTTCTGGATATGGACGGTGGCCTCCCGGCGCCCGGGGGTGGTGGAGACGGACAGCTCGGTGATGGCGAGGTTCTCACCGCTGACACCGATGCGCTCGTCGGTGATGTCAAACGGCAGGATCAGTGGGGCGCGCAGCGGCTCGGTGATGCCGTCACTGAGGAGCACCAGCCGGGTGGGCGTGCCAGGGCGGGCGGCCGCCTGGCCGAGGGCCAGCGCCCCCTGCAGGTCGGCGTCGCCGTTGCTCGATCGCAGCTCGTCGAGGGCGCCGCGGAGCCGCGCGCCGTCGCCGGTCACGTCGGCGACGACCCGCGGCCTCGGGCCCATTGCGATCAGGGTCATGCGGTCGTCCGGACCCAGCCGATCGACCAGCGCCCGGGCGCGCGAGCGGGCCTCCTCGAAGCGGCTCGGGGTGACGTCGGTGGCCTGCATCGAGCCGGAGATGTCGATGACCACGATGGTGTGGCCGGCCAGCGCGCTCGACGTCACGGTCACCGGCCGCATCAGCGTCAGCACCAGGAGCGCGGCGGCCAGCAGCTGGAGCAGGAGCAGCCACGACGGGCGCAGCCGCTGCCACGGGACCCCCGCCTGGCGGTCGAGCACGGCGCGGCGCCAGTGGAGGGTGCTGGCCACCCGGACCTCGGGGCGGCGGACCCGGAGGATGTACAGCGCCACGATCACCGGGAGCGTGAGCCCGAAGAGTGCGGCCAGCGGCGCGACCAGGCTCACCGTGACCCGCACCGCCGGCATGGCCGGTCGCAGGCGCCGGTCACCGCAGCAGCCCGCCCCGCCGCAGCCGGTCCAGCAGGAGCCGGTCGAGGGGCATGTCGGTGGTCATCTGCTCGAAGCCGGCGCCCAGCCGCGCTGCCGTGGCCCGCAGCCGCGCGGTGTGCTCGGTCAGGGCCGCGCGGTAGGCGGCGAGGACGCGCGAGGTGGCGGTGATCTCGACGATGGTTCCGGTCTCCGCGTCGCGCAGCGCCAGGTCGCCGCTGAGCCTGGGGTCGAGCTCCTCGGGCGCCAGCACCTGGAGGAGCACGACCTCCTGGCCCCGCTGCCGCAGCGCCGCCACCGCCGGACCCGGGTCGGACTCGGTCTGGAAATCCGAGATGAGGACGCTGATGCCACGCGGCAGCGGGCCGCCGGCCAGGGACCGCACCGCTGCGAAGTCGGTCTCGTGGCCGTCGCCGAGCGACGCCAGCGACCGCCACAGCCGGCGACAGGCGGCCGGGCCGCGTTGCGGCCGCAGCCGCATGACGATCCGGTCGGTGAAGGCCACCATTCCCACCCGGTCCCCGGAGTTGCTGCCAACATAGGCCAGGGCTCCAGCCACGCCACAGGCCGTGCGAAGCTTCGACGGGGTACCCCAGGCCATCGATGCGCTGGTGTCGACGAGCAGCGTCGCGGTCAGGTCGTCCTCGCCGACGTAGAGACGGAGCAGCAGCCGGTCCGACCGCGCGTAGGCGTTCCAGTCCACGCGGCGGAAGTCGTCGCCCGGTACATAGCTGCGGAAGTCCGCGAACTCCACGGAGGCGCCGTTCCGCGGAGAGCGTCGCGCACCGGGCGCGATCCCGGCGAGGGGCCGGCGAACGCGGAGGAGGAGCCCGTCGAGGCGGCGGAGAAGCTCCGGGGTGAGGCCCAGCTCGGCGGCTGCGTCGGTTGCCGGCATCGCGAGCGACCGGGCCTTGCCGGCCTAGGCGGCGGCGGGGTCGGTGGCCACGCTGTCCAGGATCCGCGTCACGAGGGTGTCGGCCGTGGTCCCCGACGACTCCGCCTCGAAGGTGAGGAAGAGGCGATGCCGGAGCACTGCCGCCGCGCCCACGGTGATGTCCTCGAACGCCACGTTGTAGCGACCGTCGAGAAGCGCGCGCACCTTGGCTGTTTGCACCAGCCCCTGCACGGCGCGCGGGCTGGCGCCGAAGCGCACCGCCTCGCGAACCTCGGCCAGGGCGGTGCGGTCGGGATGGGTGGCGGTCACCAGGCGCGCCGCGTAGTCGACGACGTGGTCGGCCACGGGCACCTCCCGCGCCAGCGCGATCATGGCTCGCACCTGGCCCGCGTCGGCCACCGACTCCAGCCGCGGCGGGGACGGACCCGTGGTCCGGCGCACGATCTCGGAGAGTTCGGCAGCGCTCGGGAATGGCACCAGGAGCTTGACCAGGAAGCGGTCGAGCTGGGCCTCGGGAAGCGGGTAGGTCCCCTCCAGCTCGATGGGATTCTGGGTGGCCAGAACGAAGAAGGGGTCGGGGAGGTCGCGGGTGGCCCCGCCGGTGGTGACGGTTCGTTCCTGCATCGCCTCGAGCAGTGCGCTCTGGGTCTTGGGGGTGGCGCGGTTGATCTCGTCGGCGAGCACCAGGTTGGCGAAGACGGGGCCGGGCTGGAAGGTGAAACGGCGTTCCCCCTGCTGGTCCTGGATCACCGTCGTGCCGGTGATGTCCGCGGGCATCAGGTCGGGGGTGAACTGGATTCGCGAGAACCTGAGGTCGAGCACCTGGCCGATGGCGCGGACCAGAGCCGTCTTGCCCAGGCCCGGGACACCCTCGATGAGGACGTGGCCGCCGGCGAGCAGTGCCACCAGCGTGTCGCGCACCAACTCGTCCTGGCCGACGATGAGGCGGTGAAGCTCGGTCTCGAGCCGGGTGGCGGTCTCCACCACCGCCTCCGGGGCGGGCGCGGCGCCTGCCGCCGTCGGCACCACGGCCGCTTCCTCCGTCACCGGGAGGCATCCAGGCTGGAGAAGTACTGGCGGATGAGGTCGCGGTCGTCCGGGTTCACGACGGTGCGCGCGACGGCGTCGAGAGCGTCGTTGCGGAACTGCTGCAGGACGTCGGGCACGTTGCGCAGCGGTACCCGCGAGCCGGGGGCCAGCGGGCTCGGATCGTCGATTCCGACCCCGGTCTGCCCGGCGACGTAGACCTGGTCCGTGGTCCCGACGCCCGTGCCGGCGGTTCCGTTGCCGCCCTGACCCTGGCCGGCGCCACCCGTCCCCTGGCCCTGGCCTTGCCCCTGACCCTGGCCTTGGCCCTGCCCCTGTCCCTGTCCCTGTCCCTGGCCTTGTCCCTGGCCTTGTCCCTGGCCCCGGCCCTGGCCTTGGCCCTGCCCCTGACCGCGTTGCGTCGCGTCCGCCTGGGCGGCCGCCCGGCCTCGGGCGTTCTCGACCGCGGCCCGCGCGGCGTGGATGCGCTGCTCCGTCGATGCCGCGGACGCTGTGTCACTCGCGGCCGCCGCCGCCCGGCCCAGCTGGTCGCGCGCAGCCGCGACGTCGCCTGAGGCGAGGTCGGCTGCCGCCGCCGATAGCGCGGTGCTGAGCGCCGGGTCGCCTGACGCCGCGGCGCCCGCCTGCGCCAGAGCGCCGGCGAGTTGGCGGCGCTTGACCGATCGGGTCGGTCAGGACGCGCTGGATGTCGATTGGCAGGGCTGCGACCGCACGTTGGCTCATCGACGAGGAAGCGCCGTCGACGAAGAACAGCACGGCACAGGAGAGTCCCACCCCAAGGATCACACCCATGACCGTCGACATGGTCCGCCGCGGGTTGCGGACCAACTCGGCCCATACGTATCTAGCGCGCACCAACGGCCTCCTCATCATCGACAACCATTCCTTCCCGGAGTCGAACGATTCGTTGCATCCGACGAGCGCACGCGGGGTCATGTGTGACCAGCACGAGCGTCGCTCCGAGACCGCGCTGAAGCTCAACGAGGAGCTCGACCACGCCGCTGGCATTGGCCTGGTCGAGCGAGCCAGTCGGCTCGTCGGCGAGGAGCACCCGTGGTTCGTGCACGACCGCTCGGGCGACGGGGACGCGTTGTCGCTGCCCGCCAGACAGTTCATCGGGAAGCCGATCGCGCAACTCGCCGATCCCCAGCCGCTCGAGCACCACGTCCGTTCGGTTGGCCCTGTCCGCGGAGCCCTGGCCATCGGTGGCCAGGCGGAGCTGCAGGTGGATGTTCTCAGCGACCGTGAGGAATGGCAGCAGATTGTCGGCTTGGTAGACGACACCAAAGTTGGACCGTCGGAACAGGACACGAGCTGGTTCGGACAGCGACGTGATCTCGGTGTTGCCGATCGTGACCGAGCCGCGGCTGGGCATGGCAAGGCCGGCGAGCACACCCAGCAGAGTGGATTTGCCGCAGCCGCTCGGCCCGGTCACCGCAACGCTGGTGCCCTCTTCGACGATCAGCTGGTGACAATCCAGTGCGCGAATGGTCCCGTCGGCAGTTCGGTGGTCAACCACCAGATTCGCCACACGAATCGCGTTGCCCGAGCTCATCTCGCCACCACGCCATGGTCCGCAAGACGCAACCGCCGCGCGGCTCGGTCGGCCAGCGCGAGGTCATGCGTCACGAACAGCACCGCCATTTCGCTGCCAAAGACCTCATCGACGACCTGGGCCGCCGTCACCGCATCGAGCTGGGCGACCATCTCGTCCGCGAGCAACAGGGCAGGCTGATTGGCGAGGGCGACAGCGAGTGACACGCGCTGCGCCTCCCCTCCCGAGAGCTGCCGGGGCAAGTGGTTCCGCCGGTGGGCGACTCCCAGCAGCTCAAGCAAGGAGTCAGCGCGGCCGGCGGGCGCGCGATCTCGGGCGAAGCTGAGCGCCATGTCGATGTTCTCACGAGCGGTCAGGAACGGGATGAGGTTGTCGGACTGGAGCGCGATCCCGACGGTCCGTGCCCGAATCTCCGCCCTCCGCGTGTCATCCAAATCGGCCAGAGCGCACCCGTCGAGCTCGACGCGGCCGGCGTCAGGGCGCAGTAGTCCCGCAATGAGTGACAACAGCGTGGACTTTCCACTCCCTGACAGTCCCACCAGGCTGACCTTCTCGCCGACCTCGATGATGAGGTCAACCTGCTCAAGCACAACGTTCGAGCCGGACAGGGACTGAAATGACTTCGACAGGTCGACAAGGCGAACAATCGGTGCCGGCGTCATGGCAACCTGGTTGCCGGTGGCACGGATCCGTAGACATCTGCAGCGGTCGTGCGGGCGTGCTTCTCGAGGGCAAGCACGATCTGGCTGCTCTCGGCCAGGCCCTGCGGGCTCAGTTGGACGAGGTTGAGGAGTTGGAAGGTGTCCTGGTGGACGCTGGCGCCGTGGGGCACGTTGTCGATGACACCCACACCCGGGGCGTAGTACTTCAGTTCGTTGTCGATCGCCCCGTACTCACCCTCACGGATCGCCAGCACGTTCTCAAAGCATTTGAACTTGACGCAGCGCGACACCCCGGCCTCGACCGGCTCGGCCACCGACCCTTTACTCTGCGCGTCGGTCGACCCGACGAACCATCGGGGGGTGGACATGTTGATGTGTCCCGGCAGCAGGACACCCGACTGGCCTCCTTTGTCGGCACCCAAAAAGGCGGTATCGGCGTTCGTATACACCCCCCCCTGGTAGTCCTCCGTGTAGCCCCCGACGATCCAGACGTTGCCGTCCTTGTCCAGTGCCAACCAGTCGAAGCCGACCTGAGACACCTCGCCGGAGTCGGTCGACTGATCCAACATGGCGATGGCCTTCACGCCGTCGATCGTGCGCACCACATCGGTCATCGTGCTGATCACCTGATGTGGCACCTTGCGCGAACCCACCTCCGTCGTCCCACCGCGCACCCATTGCGTGCCGGGGCGCAGAGGATGGAACTGGTTGGTGCTCATCGTCGGATCGACAAAATTTGTAGGATTGAACGCGAACCGGGTCGGCTCCGATTTGACCGTGCTGCCCGCGCTGGAGACGCCCCCGCACGCAGCGACGACAGCTGTGAGAGCGACGAGCGCAACGAGCAGTCGGGGGTTTGGGAGTACGCTGGGATAGCGAAACATGTGAGGTCCCTTCAGGTCGACGACATGAGCGCAAGGACCGAAACGGCGCCGCGTGTCAGCCCTCCAGCGTTATACGCGACCGATGCTGAACGTCTCCTGACAACGACGTTCAGCGTGGGGTCAGCCGGGCTATGCAAGCCTTTGGCGCGGGACGCCACACCGTGGTGTCTGAATCATTGGAGAGCATCGTCATGAAGACGCGCATAACGAACAGTGCTCCTGGGGCAGGCTTCTCGGGCGCCGTCCTGGCCGCCGGAGTCCGTACGCCAGCGACCGGATCGCGTCCTGTTCAGGCGCCTGCCCGTGACGTCCGATTCGCTGTCTGCCGAGGTTCAGCTTCGACCAGTAGGCATTGACACACCGTGGCGGGGCGTGGTGACGACGCTTTGGCCTTCGGTGCCCGACCGCCAATCCAGAGGAAGAGAGAGGACGTTCCCCCATGAACCGGACCCAAGCCTTCAGCCGACTGGGGTCGGTGTCGATCGTTTCGTCAGTTCTGCTCGCCGCGTGCGGTGGGGGGTCGACGACTCGGGAACCAGCGATGGCGGCCACCGGGACGGCAACGGCGAGCGCGCCGGTCACCGAGAAGGATTTCAACAATACGAGCTTCGACTCCAAACACTCGTTCATGGTCGACAACAAGTTCCTGCCGCTCGTGCCCGGCACGCAGTTCACCCTGACCGGTACGGCGGTGACCACGAAGAAGGGCCTGCACGAAGTAGTCGCGACCGTAACCGACGTCACGAAGTGGGTGAACGACGTCCGCACCATCGTGCTGTGGGACCGCGACTTCCAGAACGGCGTCCTCGCCGAGGAGGAACTCGCCCTCTTCGCCCAGGATGACAAGGGCAACGTCTGGCTCATGGGCGAGAACCCCGACGTCTACGACAACGGAAGCGTCACCGCCGACAAGACCTGGCTCGGCGGGCACCTCAAGGCGATCCCCGGCGTCGCCATGCGCAATGACCCGAAGCCCGGCACCTCGAGCTACCTGCATGGCCTCGCCCCGAACGCCGGCTTCATCGACCAGGCCGAAGTGGTGAAGGCGAACCAGCAGACGTGCGCCCCGGCCGGCTGTTTCCAGGGAGTCCTCGTCGCGAACGAGTTCGACCCAAACCAGCAGCCGCAGGACGGCCACCAGATCAAGTACCACGCACCGGGCGTCGGGGTCGTGCGAGTGGAATTTCTTGGCGGTGCCGAAGCGGAGACCCTGACGCTCACGAAGCTCACCCACCTGAACGACAAGGACTTGGCGGCGGCCCGGGACCGGACGCTGGCGCTCGACACGCTCGCCTATGATCTCGCCCCGGATGTGTGGCTGCACACCGCCGTCGCCCAGGCCCTGCCCAACCCGTGACAGGGTGCCTGGAGACTCTCTGTCGGCGAGGGCCTGCAAGGCGTTATGGCTGCCGCGGGGTTCGTCGTTGCCATGCTGGGCGGAGGGCTCGGACTCGTGGTAGCGAGCAAGGTCGGCGACTGCTGTGAAGTGGCGCCAAACTGTCAGCGCGACTGCCATTCAAATTGTCAGCGGAAATTGCCACGAGCTGACATCGGGCCGCGAGGCGCGCAACGGGTGAGAAGGCCAGGCCTAGTCGTCGGGTTCGAGTACCTCCGGCCGGCCCAGACCGAGGCCCACCGCCCGCCTGCCGCCTCGGCGCTTCTCAGTGCGCAGCGACCACACTATGTCAGCTTCGTGAGCGATCCAGTGCCATTCTGATGGTTCCTTTCAGCGCCATCTCTGGTGGCGCGGTCAGGTGACACTTTGGTGGACGTTCACAGCGTCCTCGGCTGGCTTGTGGCTTCTCAGGTCGGTGCAGACGTAGACGATGCTGTCGCCGCGGTGGGCGTGCGGGTCCACATAGGCGGCATGGCACGCCAGTCTGACGTGCTTGCGCGAGTCGACCTGGACCTGGTCGTGTTGATTCTCGAGGGCGCGGATGCGCTGGCGGTCCTCCCAACTGGCCAGAGGGATGATCCGCACGCCCTTGCGCTCCAGCTTCGCCACTGCGGCGGCGATCCGCTGATCGCGGGTACGCTGCTCGACGATCTTTCCAACCGCGCGCTGGATCTCCCGTCCCCTGTCGATGTAGGTCAGGGCCATCCGCAGGTAGTCGTCGTCGCCGGCGAGCGGGTGATCTGCTCGGGATCGATGTGGCGACCACCGCCGTCCTCCCCATCAGCCCTCCCCGGCGCCGGCACGGACGAGCCGCGAGCTACGGCCGGCGGGATGAGCAACAAGGGCTTCGGCCAGCTCGCCGATGTCGTCGATCAAGTGGCGCAAGCCAGACGAGATCACCGAGCGCGACGTTGTCGAACTCGCCAGGTTGCCCAGCGTGGCCCACGCCGAAGAATCTCCCGGTGAACACCTTGCCGTTGTCCGTCAGGACCTGCTGGGGCGGCCCGTGCCGCCGCAGCGCCGCCGTGAATCCGTCGCACACCAGCTGCGTGCGCTCCCGGGGCATCAGCCGGGCCGACACGCAGTAGCGCGAGTGGTCGTCGACGCCGGTGAGCGCCTTGACCGTGCTGCCGTCGGCGCGCAGGAAGCCGCCAACCACGTCCATCTGCCACAGCTCCATCGGGCCGCCCCGTTCCCAGCGCTTCCACATCTCGCGCCGCCGGCGCCGTGAGACC